>JGI24115J20150_1000250_pt1 | contig 23778 bp, 20 predicted proteins | sample Subbioar_CSW14AB_FD_20150 | JGI IMG/M metagenome (IMG submission 20150)
CGCCCCACTGCCAATGGCGGCTGGCCGCCACGAACTGGCTGGCAAATACCTCAGTCCCGATACCGGTGTCGTCCACGCCCACGGCCACGGCTGGCAGGCCGCTCAGGCCCAGCGCGTCCTGACCCCATAGTTGGGCCTTGAAACCCACGGCCTTGTCCTTGTAACTGCCATAGGCGGCGCCGTACCCGGGGTTGAAGCCAGCCACGCCACTGGTCTGCTGGTATCGCCCGGTAACTTCAAGCCAGGGCAGGGCCTGAAGCCCCACGAACACCGTGGTGTAAGGGCTGGCATGGGCCAGGCCGGTGACCCAGGTTCCATCGGGCCGCATGAGGGCCGAAGGCGTGTTGATGTAGCCGCTGGAGCCCGACCACATGCCGGTCTGGGCCATGGACGGAGGCAGCTGGGCCAAGGCCAGCAGGGCCACGGCGCGGGCGATGGGTCGTAGCGTCATCGGCTGGTCACGAACACACCGGCACGAAGAGTGCCGGTGACAGGGTCAAAGGGGGAGAGGAGGCGGGTGCAGCCCGCCTGGAGATCAGTTTCGGCCGCCGTGGGTCACAGTCGGGGTGGCAGCGCCTCCGCCGCCACCACCGCCGCCACCCAAGGCCAGCGCTGCACCCAGAGCTGCAGCCCCGATCAGGCCGGGGCTGACCTGGCCGACCATGCCGGCTCCGCGCTGGGCCGTGTCTTGCAGCGGCGCGATCGCGATGTTGCCTGCGATGGTGCCGCCAACTGGACGCCCCTCGTTGTTGCGCAGCACCTGGCCAATCACCACGTCGTACAGCACCTGGCGGCTCGGCAGGACCACCGTGGCCCCTGCAATGGAGGTACCCAGGTCGGTGCCGCCCTGGATGACCGCGCCCATCGGCAATGCCTGGCGGCCAGCCGAAGGTTGAACGATGGACTGAACCACGCTCTCGCGCTGGGTCTGTGCCATGACGCAGGGAGCGAGGGTCAGGCTGGAAGCGAGGACAAGTCCAGTGAGTGCGGTCTTGAACATATCAATCTCCGATTAAAACTGCTACAAATGATAAATGTAATTGATTGCACCGTCATCGTAGATGAACAGGTCAGTGCACGAGCCCACGTTCGGCCCGGTTGTGCAGCCGCAGATCCATGCAGGTCAGCTCCAGCCCGCACTCCAGATCGATCAGAGGTTCCCAGGCCAGCTCGCGCAGACGGCGGGTGTCGAGCCACCGCTGGGGTGAATCAGCGTCGTCCAGCTTGTCAATGTGGTGCACCTCACCGGAGTAACCCACGTCAAGCAGGCCTGAGTGACCAGGGTGCTCAGGGAGATCGGGGCGCCCGCTCCAATGTTGATGTGATCCACCTGTGCACCGGGCGGCATGGCCAGGGCGAGGGCCTGGCGCGGCAGCTCCAGCAGGTAGACCAGAGCTTCGGCTGCATCGTCACAGAACAACAAATCGCCGACCACAGGGGTGTTTGATGACAGCTGCAGCCGCAAGCTGGGCGCACGGCGCTCCTCGGCCTCGATGAGCTGGCGCAGCAGGCGCTCAACCAGACCTGCGCTGTGGCCAGCACGGCGTGCCGTATCGCCGCGACCCACGGGGCCATACACCTCGCCGACCACGGCCGCGCGAAAATCGATGCGCTGCTCAGCGCCCTGGTCCCGGGTCAGGGATTCGCACAGGCGCAGACCATGGCGTTGCACCTGTGCCGCTGCGTCGTCGGTGCCCGCACAGAGCGCAGAGAGTAGAAGGTTCTCTGCCATGGGCTGCTGGCTGGTGCCGGGGTAGACCCGGGCGTCGGTCACGTAGATGAGACGGCGCACGCCGCAGAGATAAGCGGCCCGGATCAGGTTGGCATCGGCACTGCGCTCGGGCGGCAGAATGGACTGGCCATGCGGGCCGGATGAGTTGAAGTCTTGCGCGATCAGGAAGACTTGCTCCGGTCGAACCGCTTCAAGAAAGGCACGGGTCTCGCGCGCATCACCAAAATCGGGCAACGGGCCGCTGTGTATGTGGGATGGCGGGTGCCCCAGTCGCAGCAGCTGCCGGTGCAGAGCCTGGCCCAGCAGGTGACCGGGCCGAGAGATGAGGACGTGTTCTGCACAATGAATCATGGCGATCCTGGGCGGCAGGGGCAGTGTCAACGGCGGGCCGCGGGCGCATCACCCGGGTGATATGGCACGGTCTGCATCCACGGCAGTCGGTCAGGCGTGTTCACGTGGCCAAGTTCCGGCAGACCGTCAAGCGCCAGGCCCTCGATGAGCTGGCCCAGCTCAAGGCCATGGCGGGTGGCATAACGGGCCACTTCTGCGTACGAGAGGAAGCCCTTCTGCAGGCGGCGCTTCTGCTCGAACAGGAAGATCGCCTCAGCCTCGGTTGCATGGGTCAAGATGTAGGGGACGGCGGGGCGCAGGAAACAGTCGCGCATCATGATGGCCAGGTGTGCTGCTCGCGGCGAGCATTCGCCGATCACCAGGCGCTCGGGGTGCCAGCGGTCCAGAAATACGCGACCAGGGCGAAGCAAGGTGGGCATCACGATGGGCGATGCCGTCAGGCCTACCGCGTCATCCCGGCGCTGGGTGTAACCCACTGGCGGGTTGGATGCAATCACCAGAGTGGCGTACGGGTTGATGAACTGCACCTCGTGCAGAATGCCATCCAGCGCTGTGGTGTCCACCGAACCGAATACCTTGTCGAATCGGGTGGGTGTGGTGACGATGACGTAATCTGCCCCCTCCACAGCCTTGTGCAGGAAGGGAGTGGCCCGAAGACCGTCGCAATGCTGGGTCAGCTGCTCCTGCAGGTTTGGCTCTTTCAGCGAGGGCGGCAGGTCTGCCGCGTTGATCCTGTCCACCCAGTCGGGCCTGGCGTCCTGCAGGATCACTTCATTGCGCCGGGCCAGCAGCATGGCGGTTGACAGTCCGATCGGCCCCGCGTGCACGACGGCGATGCGCTTGCTTAAGTTAGGGCTGCGCATCCAGTCGGATGCGGTGGTGATAAGGGAATTGTTCACAGCAGATGGTTGAGTCGCAGCAGGTTTTTCCAGGCGAGCGAGCCGACTCCGCCCAGACCGTGGCGGCGCAGTACGCGCCATTCCTCCACCGGCTGAAGCAGGCAGCGCGGCAGGGCGCCACGCCAGTCGAAACGCAGGCGCTTTCGCACCAGTGGCTGGTTCAGGTAATCGAGTCGGAACTCGGGGTTGGCCATCATCCGCACCAGGTAGTCGTAGGCTGCGGCCACGCGCAGTTCTGTCGACATGCCCAGCACTTGCCGGCACCAATCGCGGCGTATGAAGGTCGCACTCAGCGGCGGAGCCCATCCCCATGCCACTCCGCTGGGGGAGTAGGGGCCGCTGATCAATGCACGTTTGACGTGGCAGGTGTCTTCCGGCACCACGCCCAGCATGTCGCCATACACGGCGTCGACCCTGGGCGGCATCATGGCCAGCGACACGCTTTCGAGCACCCGGGTATGTGCGTAGGTTTCATCGCCCGCAAGGAATCCGATGATCTCTCCACTGGCCTGCGCCAAGCCGCGGTTGTAGGCCATCCCGTAGCCGTCCTGCGGCGAGCCGGGAACGACCGTGATCCGGTCGCGGAATGCGTAGATCCAGTCGTACGTGGAATCGTCACAGCCGCAGTCCACCACCACGTGTTCCACGGTCGTGCCGGTCTGGCCCGCCACCGCCTGCAGATTGGCCAATACCGTTGGGCAATCGCCCGAAACCGGGGTGATGATGCTCAGGCGCGGACGCTTCCTGCCGGCTTGCGGAACCCAGCTGCTCGACGGGGTTTCATGCATGGTGGAAGACGTCGGTGGCACAGAGGACATCGGCTTCAGCGGGCTGTGGCAGCCAGCTTGGATTTGAGATAGCCCTCGTAGGTCTGCCGCAGCGCTGCTTCCAGGCTCACGCGTGGACGCCAGCCGCTGCGCCGAAGGCGGGTGTCGTCCACCTGCTGGTCAGGCCCGGGCGCGATACCCGAGTGCTGTGTCACCACGTGCCCCTCGTAACCCACGGTTCGGGCAATCGCCCCGGCCAGTTCCATCAGCGAAAGACATCCGCCCGAGCCAGCGCCAAGATGCCGCAAACCCGGCAGCGTGTGCTGGCGGTAGCTGTCGCGGGTCAGGCACTGTGTTTGCATGGCCGCCTCGGCCGCATCGGCGGCGAAGAGCCAGTCGCGCCGCTGGGAGCCATCGCCCTGGATGACCACGCGGTCGAACCCTTGCAGACGGGCCCGGTGCATACGGTCGATGAGCGCATGCACCACCTTGCCCGTTCCTTGTTCCTGCACCTCGCCCGGTCCAAACACGTCAGACATGACCACACTGCGGTAGTCGATGTCCTGTGCACCCCGCTGTTCGCTGTAGGCTGCGCACATCTGGATGCACGCGAGGTGACCGGTAGCCAGCTCCGAGCCCAAGGTGGTGTCGCGCGGTAGCCGGACATCTTCCTCTGCGTTGGGCAGGGTGGCCCCGCCCGGATAGATGTCGTGGCTGCCGACGAAGAGAAGACGCGGCACACCCGCGTTGAACGCCAGCTCGATGGTCTGGGTGGGTGCCAGCAGGTGGGCCTGCAGAACCAGCGCGGGCTTGCTGAGCCGCTCGGCCCGCGGCATGACCGGGGCAGGACTCACGATCATCTGTGTCGGACGTTCCTGATCCAGTGCGGCTTTCAGATCGCCGAGAAAGTGGCCGATCGACCCACCTCGTGCCTCAGGGTGCAGCCAGGTCACGACGTAATCGGCACAGACGTACCGTCTGTAAAGCGCCTCGTTGAGAGCACAGTGGTTACCCACCAGCAGCAAAGAGGGCTTCGAAGGGGTAGTGATCTTGCTCATCATCATGCTCCGTCAGCGGGCAGGCGGCGAACCGGTCGGCGACTCAGGGCGTTGGCGCGCACGTGGTCATGTGGACCCACTGCTCGCGGTGCTTGCGGGCAAACCACTGCATGGCGTTCTCCAGCTCATCGAGATCGAAGTCCGGCCACAGGGAGTCGGACACATAGATCGAGGTGCGTTGCGTGTCCCAAATCAGCCCTGTAGCCATTGACAGCGAGCCTCCGGTCCGTACCACGAGGTCAGGCTCAGGCATGTCCACAGCTTGATCAGCAGTGCGCTGGCTGCGCGTGGTCAGCACGCTCGCCGTGCGACGCACCGGTTGCCACGGTTGGCGGTAGTCCAGTGCGAGAACCAGCTGCATGGCCTCGTTGTGGTGGGTGATCGTTTCGATGCGACGCAGCAACGAGCGGGTGGCCTGGTCAAGCCGACTGGTGTCACCTCGCACGACCACCCGTACCCGCTTCTCATGGAGTTCTTCCGCCGATTGCGACAGGAACCGATAGAAGATGGGAAGCATTCCGTTGGCAGCGGTCGGGGGCAGCAGCCAGAGATCGGCGCCGTAGCCGCACACCGTTAGCTGCGAGATCCCCCGATCGACGCAGCCATGTATCAACTCGATGATGCGCGCCGCGCCCCCGGCCAGTACGTTGCCATAGGACATCTGGTGTTGCTTGGCCCACTCGCGGTGACCGGCGACGATCAATACGAGATGCTCTGGACGGCGGCGAAGGTGCTGCATGGACGGCAGCTTCTCCACGTCCATAGGCATGGTCTGGGTTTCGATAAAGAGGCCTCTTTCCATGTGCTGAGCGGGTGGTGTGGTGCGATGCGCGAACTGTCTTGGCGTCGGTTATCAATGCCTTGAATCGATATTACCAACTTAAACTGATAAATAACAGTTTGAGCTGTCCCAACTCAGGAATTAGCCTGCAAGCCGTGACAAAGTTCCACCAGGTACCCGTGCCGCGCCGGTTCCGGCGCTCTCAGAAACTGGCAAGCACCCTGAGCGTGATGCGATGGGTCGAGCCGCTGCGCTGCAAACGCTGGCGGGATGCCATCAGATCGAAACCCAGTTGGGCATTCAGGCGTGCCTGCAGACCCAGGCCAACGCTGTCCAGCGCGACCGCGGTCGAGCCTTGGTGACGCGCACGCCCCTGGTCCCAGAAGGCGTACACCTCCGCCCCTGCGCTGGCGGAGGCCAACGCGCGGTAACGCAACTCCAGCTGGACGGCATGGCCACTCTCGCCAGAGCTGCTACCCGGGTCGTAACCACGCACCGTTTCCGCGCCTCCGAGCAACAGCGACTCGCTGGCCAGGGGCGTGCCGCTGTCGGCTCCGCGCACCACGCCATTGACGCGCCAGGACCAGCGGCGCGACTCGCCCCATGAGTGGAGGTGGCTGAATCCCAAGTCGAGGTACCGGGTGGCCTCGCTGCCGCTGCGCGCATGCACCAGGTTGCTGCGCAGAGTCGATCGGGCTTCGGCCGTGTCCCGGCTGAGGCTGGCGCCGATCTGGGCGCGCTCGACCTCGCGGTCGAACACTCGCAGGGTGCCGATGGCGGTGGTGGAACGAACGCGCCCGAGCTGACCGTTGAACACGCCCAGCCAAGGACCGCCCAGCACGGTTGTGCGTGAGACTTCGACCGCCCACGAGCGGGACTCGCCGTCGAGCTGAAGCGGCACGCCCCCTTGACCGATGAGCACCGTCGTCGAGCGCGAGCCGGCCAAGTTCAGCCCGGTGCGCCAGCCGTCCTGCCCCATCGGCATGCTGGCGCCCAGGCTGATGGTTTTGCCTGCCGCTGAGGACAAAAGAGCCGTCTCCAGACGGCCGCCACGTGACCCCACCGGTGACCACCGCAAACCGATTGCACTCTGCAGCCCGCTGCTGTCTTCGCCCAGGGTGCTCTCAACAAATGACCAGCCCTGCCAGCGGGGAGCGGTAGCCAAGTCCAGCAAGAGGTCTGTCACACCGAAGGTGTCGCCGGCCTGGAAGGAAGCCGCTGCGCTGCGGTCGCTGGCCGAATTGAACAACACCAGCCGCTGTCGGACCGTGTCCGCCTGCACGACCTCCCCGGCCGGAAGATCGAACCAAGCCCGGACCCAGTCTGGATCGACACCGTCGTCTCCCTTCAGCCGCACCTGCCCCAGACGTCCTTCGACCAGAAGTACCCGCAGACGGCCGCTGCCCAGGTCTTGCTGGGGCAGCACCGCCGCCGCCGTGATCACGCCGCGTGCTTCGTACAGCGCAGCGATACCGTCGATCAACCTCTGCAGGTCGTCGGTGGTCAGTGGCCGACCCACGTAGTTGGAGGCCAGGTCGCGCAGATCCTGGTCAGGCAGCAGTGTCGAACGGGAAAACTCGATGCTTTCGAAGCGCACAGTGGTGCGTATTTCAGGTGCGGGAGTTCCAGTCACCCTGGGCTCCTCGGGCGCGGTGTCTACACGTGGCCTTGGAGCGGCATTACCCAGCCGGCGCAGTTGCTCGTTGAGTACCACTCCCGGGTCCAGTCGGTCCAGCGCTGCAGGAGACAAGGGTTGTGCGGCCAGTGGCCCTCCGAAAGCAATCAGCAGGGCCGCACCCAGGTGATGGGGACGCACGTTCAGGGGAGAGCGGTTCGGCAGGGCTTCACCGCGAGGGCGACGGACGGGTGACAACATGGTTGGGCGTGACATGGAAGGGGATGACAAGTCGGTCCGCGAAGGGGCCGCTGGCTTGCGTGGAGTGGCGCAGTCCGTCAGGGCGGAATCCGGTCGAAAAGGACTACTACCGTGATGCGATTGAGCTCGGTCTCACCGCTGGCGGTCCAGGCGGGATCGAAGCTGCCCAGGCTGGTACTGCGGCGCACGCGGTGGCGGTTGCTGGCCGAGCCGTCCTGGCCGTTGATGGCGACCGCCAGCCGCCGCGCCGCGACAATGGGGACCTCGGTCAGGACCAGGGCGTTGTACTTGTCCTCCAGGTAGGCCGTGCCGCTGTTGACGTCCAGCGTGCCCAGGTGCATCTGGCCGCCCAGCCCATGGTCGCCCGCCTTGCGATTGGTCTCTCCGCTGCGCACCAAGCCTGCCAGACGCAATTCGTTGTAGGCCACGTTGCTGGTGCCGAACGGGGTCAGTGTCGTGAGCGGACATGTGTTGCCCAGCGAGTAGGTGGCGTCGCTGCTGACCGCGGGTGTCAGGCTGGTCGGGATTGCGTAGTCCAGCGCGGGCAAGGTGTCGGTGCTGTTGAAGGCCGGATCGATCAGGCCGTCCCGGTTGCAGTCCCCCGGCCAGCGGCCCCAGGTCTGGCGGTGCGTGTCCAGCTGGGTCACCAGGGTCTGGACCCGGGTGACGAACTGACCTTGCCGGTACTGCTCGATCACCTCCTGCGACTTCAGGGCCATGGCTGTGAGCAGGCCAATCACGGCCAGACCAATGGCCACCTCCACCAAGTACAGGCCACGCTGGGTGTGGTCGCGGCGGATGAAGGGGCTGCAGAAGCGGAACATGTGGGCGTTCATTGATCGCGGGAGGCTTCCTTGCCCCATCGGGCCTGTACCCAGTTGCGCTGGGCCTGCAGGTCGGGCCGCTGAGCACTCAGCGTCAGAAAGCGCTGGTAGGCCTGAGCGGCTTCGACCCTGCGGCCCTGGGCCTGCCAGGAATGACCCTTGTTGAGCCATGGCTCGGGCGCGTCGGGGTGGCGATCGGCCAGGCGGTTGAGCACCTCGAGTGCTGGGCCGTGGTCGCCGTTCTCCTGCATGGCAACAGCCAGATAGATGCCGGCTCGCAGGTGGGCCGGGTTGCGCTGGTGGGCTTGGGCCAGTGCTGTGACGGCTTCGGGCCAGCGCGCCAGTCCGGACAGCGCGACGCCGCGCAGGTAGAGCGTCCGCCAGGTCTGACCGACGTTCTGCTCAAGCTGCTGTGCGGCCTCCAGTGCGCCGGCGTGATCGCCGCCTGAGAGCTGCCGCTCGACCGCCAGAAAGGCGTTGTCGATGCTCTGTGCGGCGGCGGCACTGCGCTGGGCATCGGTGGGTTCTGCGCCCGATTGCCGGATCATCAAGGGTGCCTCCTCGACCGGCCGCCCTGCGGCCCGTGGCGTTGGCGCTGTTGTGTCCGCGGAGCGGGCGGGCGGGGGCGGGGGGACAGTGGGTGCGGGCGCAGGTGCTGGGGCTGCGGCTGCGGCAAATGCGACCGGAGGTGCTGCGGTATGGGGCGTGGGGACGGTTGCGGGGGAGGCCTTGGATGTCTGCTCTGGCGGCGCGGCCACGGCCTTGTCGGGCTGGGCCTCTTCGGCTGGTGCAGGGGGCGCTGCGAGCGGGCTGATCCATTCGGCGACCGTTGCCCACATCACCGGTTGACCCGAGGCCTGGCTGAGTTCCTGGCGTGCACGATCGATGGTGCCGGCCGGCGGCAGTGCCAGCACCAACCAGCGAGGTTCGGCCAGACCGGGTCGCGGCAGCACCACCAGGGGCCACTGTCCAGCCCAGCGGCGGTGCAGCTCCCGGGCGGCTGACAGTTCCCGGTGGTCGCCCACCAGCAGGGCGAGCCGGGAAGGCGGCAATGCCCGCAGACCTTGTACCCACAGACGGGCGGCTTCGTCATGCAGTCCCGCTGTCCAGACGTGACCGGCTTGAACCAGCCATTCCTCACCTGTCATGCCTTCGGCGAGTGCTGGCTGGGCAGCGCTGGGTTCCTGAATCAACGGCGTGGCATCCAGGCTCCGAAGCTCCAGCCGGGTTGCAAGGCCCCATCCACCCACCCCGCCGATGACCAGCGCGAGCGCGATCAGCCAGGGCCAGCCGCGCAGCCGGGATGCGCCTGGGGTCTGCAGCGGCAGGTTCAACAGCGCCGCGGTGGTGTCCTCCGGTGTACCGGAAGACTTGTCCGATGCACGTCTGGCGTCGATTTCGCGGAGGGCTTGTTCCATCACGCTCATTTCCATGCTCCGGCAAACTCGCGGCAGGCCTGTCTCACCATGGAAGCGGTGACCCGCCGTGTGCTCAGCGCGAATGCGAGCAGTACGGCACGTTCGCAGGCCAGATTGATGCGGCGCGGTACGCCTCTCGTGTACCACTGCAGCCACCACAACGCAGAGGATGTGAACTCGAATTCGCCGTCCCGGTGGGTGCGCTTGATGCGGTGGCGCACATAGGCGGAGGACTCCGAGCGACTCAAGGGATCGAGCTTGAGCCAGACCCCCACCCGCTCCCGCAGCGGGCGCATGGCGCGCAAGGCGAGAGTCCGCTCCAGTTCGGGCTGCCCTACCAACACCAGCCCGATGAGCTTGTTTCGCTCCGTTTCCAGGTTGGACAGCAGACGCAAGGCCTCCAGAGCATCGCTGCTCAGTCTGTGAGCCTCGTCCACTATCACCACGAAGCGAGTGCCATCGCGCGCACCTTCGAGCACGGTATCGACCAAGTGGCTGTGCACTACCGAAATCGGCACGCCGACGGGCAATGCAGGACCGCCGAAATCCTGTCCGATGGTCCTCAGCAGATCCGGCAGATCCATCAGCGGGTTGATCAGGTAGGCCACCCGCACCGAGTTCGGCAGGGTGCGCAGCACGCATCGAAGCACCAGGGTCTTGCCCAGGCCGATCTCTCCCGATAGAACCGATATCACGCCGGTCATGCAGGCGTGGTACAGCTGCTTGTACGCGGCGACATGTCGTCCCCCCGGGAAAAACAATCCGGTGTCGGGCGTGATGGAGAAAGGCGTCTGGCGGAAGCCCAAGGCTTCGTAGCAGGTTCGCAAGGTGTCTTCCACGGCGCACTGATCCTTACTGGCCTGGCTGAACCGTAGGGGCGAGGAATATGACCAGCTCCTTGCGCTTGCCGGCCTGGTAAGTGCTGCCGAAGGCCTTGCCAATCAGCGGAACATCGCCCAGCCCGGGAACTCGGCGGTTGGTGTCGCTGGTTTCTTCCTGGATCAGGCCGCCGAGCATCACCAGCTCACCGCTGCGGACCCGCACCATGGTGCTGGCTTCGCTGACATCCAGGATCGGGGCATTGCTGTCACCCGATGGCGATGTGGCCGTACCGACCAAACGGGTGACGGTTGGCGCGATATTGAGCATGGCCCAGCCGTCTGCCGCTATCTGCGGCGTAACGGTCAGGCTCACACCCAGATTGACGGTGCGCGGCTGCTCGTTGACCGTGTCCAGAACGCCGCCGCCACCCTGGATGATGCGGTTGGTCGAGCGCAGGAAGAAGGTCTCGTCGGTACCGACCTTCACATGCGCGGTGTGGTTGTTCAGGATGCGGATGCGCGGCTGCGAGACCACACGAACATCGCCCTGCTCGCGCAGTGCCTCGATCAGCGATCCGTAGCGGTCGCCGGCCATGCGCAGTGCCAAGGTGGGCTGCGCAGGCGAGACTCCCTGCGGCGAGGTCACCCGGGTGTTGAACTGGACCGAGCCCTGCAGCGGATTGGCGCGAAGCCGGCTCCAGTCCAGACCGAGGGCAAACTGGTCGCGCAGCGTGACCTCCACGATGCGCACCTCGATGTCGATCTGGCGGTACATGCCGTTGCGCATGAGCTCGATGAAGCGCGACACCTCGTCGACCTTGGCGGGCAGGTCCGTGACCATGATGGCGCCTGTCAGCCGGTTCACCGTGAGACGTCCCTTGGGCGATAGCAGCGAACGGATCTGTGACTCCAGTTCCTGCCAGAAGGCGACGCTGTCGTTGCCCTGGCCGCCCGCGCCCGACGGAGCTGCCGTTCGCGTGCTGCGGATGTAGTCGACCTCAAAGGTTCGGGTTACCGAGGCGCGCACCCGGATGACACCCCGATCTTCTTCCCAGCTGTAGCCCAGGCTGGACAGCAGGATGTCGAATGCCCTGGACAGCGGCACGTCCTGGAAATCCACGCTCACCTGGCCGCGGACCTCCGGATCCGCCACGATGTTCAGACCGTGAGCCTTGGCCAGCATGCCCAAGGCGTCGCGCAGCGGCAGGTCTCGGGCTCGGAAGGAATACAGCTCGGGCTGGCCGGTCCCCTTGTCGTCACGTGCATCGAAGCCGGGCAGGCGTTTCTCGGCTGGGAGTTCGGCCGCGCTGCGTTCGGACGCCTGCTGCAGTTGCGCTTCTTTCAGTCGTTCATTGACCGGGCCGTACGCTGTCGGTGGAATGGCTTCCGATCCCGGCAGGGGCTTGGACATGGGGGCACAGGCGGCAACGGCTGCAGACACTGCCAGCAGCGCCAACGCGGACCTGGCAGAGCGGGTGGGGGCAGGGTATAGGGTGTTCATGGTCTGAAGGGGGCTGGGCGTCGGCCTGGCAAAGCGGGCGCGTGTCACGGGGCGTTGACGTCGATCCAGTGACGCTGGTTGACCACGGTTTGTACGAACAGGACTCGGTGGGTCTCGATGGCGGCCACCCGGTAGGCACCCAAGCGGTCTCCGACGGCGAGCAATTCGCCGTCCACCTGTGCCACACGCCGCGTACCGTCAATCAGGATGGCGTTGACCTGCGGTGCTTCCTGGCGGCGCTCGCCCACACGGGATGTCTCCGGCAGCCCGCCAGGCGGTAGAAGTGCCCTCATGTGCACCCGAACTGGATCACCTTCCGGCGGTGTCGGCACTGGCACGCCGAGCTGTGGCGGTGCTTCGACGGCAGCCACGCCGGGCAGTTGAGGTGCTGGCGGGGTGGGCACCCAGGCACCGGCCACCCAGCCGGTGGCGGCCAGAGCGGGAACCAGAAGGTAGGGCAGGAAGGCTTTCATGGGCGGTCCAGCACCAGGATGTTGTCGCCCTTCACCGTGACCCGGACCGCGGGCTGGGTCTGAGGCCCGGTGCGCAGGGATTCGATGTGCAGCGACCTCAGGAAGAACTGACCCTTGCCGACATGGTTGGCCCGCAGGATCTCGTTGAGCCGGTCGCTTTCGTGATCGGCAATCACTGCAGTGGTGTCGATCGATTCGTGGCGCAGGTCCTGTCCGGGGCGCCAGCCGATGTGCTCGATCAGTCGGGCGTAGGCCTCGGTGCGATCCAGACTGGTCTGCAGGTTTACCTGGGTTCGACGCAGTTCTTCAGCCTGCATCTGAACCTGCTGGAGATGGCTGTGCCCGCTGCGGGCGGCCATGATGCCCAGTGCCAGCGTGAGTGCAGCTGCGCTGAGCCACAGAGTGCTTCGGGTGTGAAAGGAAATGCTCATGGGCAGGGCCTCAGGGCAGCTGGGTGACGGTGCAGGTGGGCCGCAGTGGCCCTGTGGGACTGAGTTCTCCCGCCAGGCCAGCCGCTGTCACGGTGTGCTGTCCGGTGCAGCTGACGGTGACGGTTTTGCCGCCCTCGGCGGCCGACAGGGCGGTCAGCGGACGCCATCGGGTGACGCCGGAGTCGGCGATGGTCATGGCCGGATTCGGGTCGACTAGCAGGCCACCCCGATACCAATAGATGCCGTTGGTCGGCGGGTTGTAGCCCACCGAACCGGACGGGCTGATGAAGCTCACGCGCAGATAGCGGTTACTGGTGCTCGAGGCGTTTTCGATGCCGAACGCGTCAAGACACACGCCCGTGGTGGTGGAGCCCGCCGACACATCGCCCGACTGGTAAACCGTGGCCAGCGCGTCCACCAGCTCCCAGCGCAGGGTGAGGTTGGTCACTTCGCCCGAGGGCGGCGCCGAGCGCACATGGTTCTGAAACCGCACGAACAACTGGTTGAGGGTGCAGGCATCGGCCGGCTGGCTGCAGGCGCCGGCTCGGGCCAGGGCGCTGGCTACCTCGTCGTAGGAGGCGGCGGCCGTACGGCCGGCGTAGTCGTTGGTATCGCTGGCGGGGTCGTCCAGAGTCGGGGTGAGTGGGTTTTCGTAGATCCGGTGGCCCTGATCGTCCAGCACCACATTGCGTTCGGCCAGCGGCACATCCAGACCGGTGATGCCTACCTGGCGGTACACGATGTTCTGGCGGTCCAGCCGTCGTTGCGCTGGAGGATTGCGCCGGGCCACCACGAAGGCGGCCGGGTAGGAATGGTCCACTGCGTGCTGCTCGTTGGCCAGGCCGCCGGTGTAAGTGGCCGGGGGGGTGACGGTGGCATAGCCCAGCCCGGGGTTCCAGACAAAGCGGCTGTCCAGGCCGGTGGACCACACGCGTGGCAGGCCCAGGTCAATCAGCGACCAGTCGTACTCCGAGGGGGCATTGATGGTGTAAGCGCGCATCTGGGCTTCCACCGTCTGCAGGGTGTTGAGGTGCCGGCACAGTTGCGCCCGATGCCCGCCTGTGGACAGGTTGGCGTTGGTCACCAGGTTGAGCTGGTCCTTGAGCGGTCCAAAGGCGTAGAAGGTTTCGCCGTCAACAGTGCTGGTGGTGTAAGTCGGCTGGAAGGCCGTGGCGGCGTCTGCACGCAGGGCTGGGTGTGCGTCGTACCAGAAGGCGGTCTGCCGGGATGACACCACTGGCACGCCCAGCTCGGTGCCGGGCAGTGCGCCCGGCAACCCAAGACCCAACGCAGTGAGGGTGCTGTCCAGGGCCACGTGACTGCTGGCTGTCTGGCCCACGCTCACCGCGCCTTCCTCGAACTGGATCGGTGCCGGCAGGCCATGGGCCGTCAGCAGTCGTCCGATCAGGGCCTGTTTCGCCTGCTCCAGAACGGCCACGTCCTGCTGCTCGCTCTGGCGGTCGGTCTGCAGCGACAGAAGCGGCATCAGGGCGGCCACCAGTCCGCCCACGATGACCAGCGCCAGGGCCAGTTCGAGCAGCAGCACGCCGCTGGCACCCAGGCGGGAGCGGACAGGGCTCTTCATCGCAGGATCCCCGCAGACGCCTTGGCCGCCAGTTCATACACCGGGCCGAGCAGGGTGACACCGATGAGCAGCAGGAAAGCCGCCAGCACCAGCAGCACGACGGGCTCGAACAGCCGCGAGCCGGTGTCGATCTGCTGTTTGACCCGCTGTGCGTAGTGCTCGCTCAACCGCTGGCTTTGCTGGTCCAGCGTGCCTGTGCTTTCGCCCAGACGAACCAGACTCAGCGCAAAGCGTTCGAACGCACCGCTGCCGGCCAGCCCGTCGGACAACGACTGTCCGCGCAGCGCTCCCTGCGACAGACGTGCCAGCCGCCGCCCCAGGTGCAGGTTGGCCGGCTGTTGCAGCAGCACCCCCAGCGTGCGGCTGATGGTCAGACCCGCACCATGCATGGCGCCCAGGTGGGAGAAGAAAACGTGGTAGGCCCGTGCGCGCTCGATACGCTTCCAGCCCGGCAGCCACCACAGCAGGGAGTGCCAGGCGGGGGTACGGGCGGCCAACCGTGCACCCAGGGCCACCACCAAGGTCAGCAGAGCCGCCAGCGTAGCCAGCCAGGGGCCGTTCTCCTGCATCCAGCGGGCACCGGCCAGCACTTGCACCGTGGTCTCGGGCAGGTCGAGGTTGAGGGAGTCGAACAGCGTGGTCATGCGCGGAATCACGACCACCAGCCAGAAAACGCAGCTTGCCAGCAGAACGACCGCCACCAGTGCCGGATAAAGCAGGGCGCGCCAGATGGCGCTGCGCAGCTGGCGAATCTGTTCGAACTGCGCTGCCGCCACCGCCAGGATATCCCCGAGGCGACCCGTTTCTTCCCCCACGGCCACCAGGTGGCGCAGCATGACGGGAAAAGCCTGCGTATCCTGCAGCGCCTGGGCCAGGCTGTCGCCACGCTCCACCGCGCGGCGCAAGCGGGTGCACAGCATCCGCAGCCGTGCCACCGAGGCGCTGTGGCTGGCCTCTGTCAGGGCCAGACGCAGGTCTGCCCCGGCACGCAGGTGCTGGCCGACCAGGTAACAGAACTCGGCCACCAGTCCCACGCCCAGCGGACGAAACAGCAGCCCGCTGAGCCACAGCGGCAGCGACCACACCCGATACGGCTGCAGTCCCTGCGCCGCAAGGCTGTCGACCAGTTCAGCAATGTCGGTGTGCTCCCCCGAGCCAGACAACACTGCGCCCTCGGCCGTCACGGCCTGGTACCAGAACAGCCTCATGCCGCCACCCCCAGGACCCGCTCGACCTCGGCCTCGTCGGTGGACCCGTGGTCCACCAGCTGGCATGCCCAGGTCCGCATGTCCCTGAAGCCGCTTTGCTGGAGATGGCGCCTGAGCACTGACTCGCCGACCTCCTGGTCGATCAGTGCCCGCAGTGCCTCATCGACCACCAGCACTTCCCCGACCGCCAGCCGTGAGCGGTAGCCGGTTCCGCCGCAGCGATCACACCCCATGGCACGGTATCGGGTGGTCTCGCCCGGGGAGGGCGCCGGAGCGCGGCAGTGACCGCACAGCTTGCGCAGCAGCCGTTGACCGATCACGCCCCGCAGCGTGGCGCTCAGCAGATAGGGAGGAATCCCCAGATCGCGCAGGCGGCCGATGGCGCCGATGGCATCGTTGGTGTGCAGGCTGGCCGGTACCAGGTGGCCGGTTTGAGCAGCCCGCACGGCCATGGTGGCGGTTTCCGCGTCGCGGATCTCCCCGACCAGCATCACGTCGGGGTCCTGCCGCAGAAAACCGCGCACGGCGGACGCGAAGGTCATGCCGGCGCGTTCGTTCAGGCGCACCTGACGCACCATGGGCATGTGGAATTCCACCGGGTCTTCCACCGTCATGATGTTGCGCTCCAGCGCGTTGATCATGCGCAGGCCGGCATACAGGGTGGTGGTCTTGCCACAGCCGGTGGGGCCGGTGGCCAGCACCAGACCGTCAGGTGACCGCATCAGCCGCTCGACCTGCTCCACCTGCTCGGGCCACAGCCCGGTGTGGTCCAGCGGCAGCACGTCGCCCCGCATGGACAGGATGCGCACCACCAGGTTCTCGCCGTGGGTAGTGGGCATGGCCGACACGCGCAGGTCGAACGGCTGCCCGGCCACAGTGGCCGCGTAGCTGCCGTCCTGTGGACGGCGGGTCTCGGCGATGTCCATGCCGGCCTCGACCTTGATGGCCGATGCCACGCGGGCGTGCAGCGCCGCTGGCAGCACGTGCTGCAGCTGGAGCACGCCGTCGATCCGGTAGGACACCATGAGCGCAAACCCGCTGGGGGTGAAGTGCACGTCGCTGGCACCGCGCTCGATGCCGTCGGCCAGGGTGAGTTTGACCAGACGACCGCCATCGAGGTCGCCACCCAGGCGGCCGAGCTCCCGTTCGAGTTCCTGCGCACTGGGATGGATGGCGGCGTGATAGGCCATCTCGATCACGGCGGCGAGCGCACCCTTGGGCGAGACCACCCACGACACCGGGCCCGGCACATGGCGGCGCAGGCGTTGCCGGGTTTCAGCATCGGTCGGGTCGGCGGTGGCCACCACCAGGGTGGTGCCGTCGATCTGCAGCGGCAGCACCCGGTGCTGTCGTGCAAAGGCGAAGGGCACGCGTGCCAATGCCGGCGCTTCCACCTGCATGGCATCGGGCCACCAGCCGGGCAGACTGTGCAGACGGGAGAGGGCGCGTGCCACATCCACGTCGCTGGCAAGACGCAACAGGTTCAGCACATCGGTGACGGTGCGGCCCAGGGATCGGGCCACCTGCCGCCCATAGCCCGCTTGCTGGACCGAGATGCAGCGACTGCGCACCAGTTCGTCGAGCAGGGCGTCGTCGGCTGAGGCAGCCACGCCGGCGGCCACCGGGGTGGTGCCGGCCTTGCGGTCGCTGAGAGGGGGCTGCATGCTCAGAAGGCGCCTGCTGCAATGGTCAACCGCGTCTGCAGACGCGCGCCCGGGGCCAGCGGACCCTGGTCTTCGAAGATCAGCCGGGTGTCTGACAGGCGGCCCAACCGCGACAGCTGCTCGGCCAGCGCCTCGGCGTTGAGCTTGGCACCTGCGTATCCGCCCGAAAGCGCGATCTTCAGGTCCACCTGGTAGCTTGGCTCGCCGGGGCCCGGCATGCGCCGCGTGGGTGCCAGCGGCCGGAAGTTCAATGGCATTCCGGCGGGCTGCAGGCCTTCGGCCTCCGTTGCGGCCTGTCGCGCCTCGGGCGGGGGCGTGGCGCGTTGCCGGGCCACCCGCTCGGGTTGCCCGTTCTTGAGCTTGACCCGCTCCGAGGCGTTGTCGTCACGCACCATGCGGAGCGACAGCACCTGGGCACCGGCCGGTACATGGGTGAACAGCTCGCTGAGAAACCGGTCGGCCCGCAGATTCACGCCGAGGGCCTTTTCCCGCCAGGCGGCCGAGCGCAGGGCCGTCAAGGCCTCGGCCGGGGGCCGCTGCTGGCTCACCTGCCGCGCCTGGGACGCCAGGGCAAACGCTTCCTGGTGCTGACGCTGCAGTTCGGTGCTGGCCTGGTGGTGCCACCACCAGCCCAGGCCCATGAGTCCGGCACCGACCAGACTGCAGACAGTGGCCACCGCCGGCGCCCACTGCCAGGCCTGCACCCGCTGGCGGTAGCCGTTGACGATCAGGCTCTGGTGGCGTTCCACGAACGCCAGTCCGAACAATTGCGGGGTGGCCAGCACATCGTAGGCGTCGATCTCGCGCAAAAGGCCCGCGATGCGGTGCACCAGTTCGCGCGAGCCGTTGCTGGCCCACTCGCCAGCGGCCGCCCAGGGTCCGGGCCCCATCCGGATCACCGTGCCGTGGGTGCCGGCGAATTCGGCCGGAGCCGAAGCGGTGGCAGCGTCCAGCAAGGGGCGCCATACGCCTTCGTCCTGGGCCGCCAAGCCGGGCGAGACCGGCTGCACCCATTGCCACATCACGCGGCCCGCGCGCACGCCCAGGCTGCGCAGGCCGGTGTCGCTCCACCAGTGCACCAGCACCGGTTCACTGGTGGCGGCACCCACCAGCGCCGCCACCGCGCACTCGGCGCTGACCAGATGGGTCAGCGGCCGCTCGCGCGAGGGGAGCAGTTCCTGGGCCAGCTCGGCATCGTCCTCGAGCATGGCCACCACGTCCACTTCGGCTTCTCCGTGCCGAAGGGACACCACATGGGACCGGGCGCGGAAGCGCTCGGTGAAGAAACCGCCGTCGGCCAGGTGGCGCTGCACCAGCACCGGCACAAAACGGCGCGAGAGCGCCCGCAGGCGGATGCGCTCGGTCACGTTGGACGCCGAGTCGAGCGAGACGCGCAGCGACCCGCCCGCCGCCGCCGCCAGCTCGTCCACCACCCCGCGCCCCCCGTCCACCACCCGGCGCCCGTCCAGCACCGCGTACTGCACCGGGTGGGTGCCGTACACGGTGTCGGGGCGTGAGAACGAAACGAGGAGGGTGGTCATGAAGCGTGCAGGGCCGACGGGGTGGGGCTCAGCTGGGGGTCGGCTTGAACGACGTGTTGGAGTTACGGGATCGACGGTGCCACGTAGTCGATCTCAACCTTTGACTCGGGCACGCGATCGAAGAAGTAGGCGATCGTGACCTTGGCATCGCGCATGGCGGTGCGGTCTTCCTCGGCGCTACCCGCGTCGCCAATTACGGCTTGCCAGCGCTCGCCGTAGGTGCCGTCGGTGGAGCTGCGGGTCAGCTGACGCACACGCGAGCGATCGGAGCGGGCATCCTGGCCGTTCATCGCGGTGGCCACACGGCGTGCCATCCACTGGGGCACGTTGTGGATCACCAGGGCGTTGTAGTCGGCACCGTCGGCGCTCGCGCTGCCGTTGTCGGTCACGTGGCCCAGGAACACGAAGTCCTCGTGCACCAGCTTGGCCAGCTTGCGGTTGGGGGCGCTGTCGCTGACCACACCGGCGACCTTCAGGTCGTTGAGCCAGACGTTGGCGTTGGTGTCGTTGGTGGTGACGTCATAGATGGTCGGGGTGGCGCCCACCAGTGCACAGCTGGCCGACTCGGCAGCGGCATCGGCGCCATCAGCCGGGATCGTGGGCAGCAGAACGGAGTACGAGTACTCCTCGGCGCGGTCGTTGTTGGCCACGTCGGTGCGCAGACTGGTAGTGGCGTTCTTGTCGGCCGAGTAATCAATGATGCCGTCGGCATCGCAGTCGCCGGGCATGCGGCCCTTGAAGTTGGCGTACTGCTGGATCTGGGCTTCGATCGACTTGACGTCGTTGACCAGCTTGGCGGCCTTGGCCTGGTCGATGAGTTCCTGGCCGGTGGTGACGGCGGCGAACAGCAGGCCGGCAGCGGCCATCGTTACCGACATCTCGACCAGGGTGAAGCCGCGCTGTTTCCTTGCGCGTGGGGCTTGTCGTTTCATGTGTGCTTCCTTTGGGCAGTTGACAGAAGGCAGACCCCGGACAGCCCAACGGGCCGGAGCACAAGGTCTTTGAAAAACTTGCGAAAACTTGCAAGCGATCGCATCGTATCAATAAAATATGCCGCAAACAACAAAAATGATACTAACGCAAGTGACAGCAAGCAAAATGATAGATATGTGGAGATTCCGGTGTCTGCGTGATCAAAGTCCGCTCTGGAGGCTGGCGTTGTCGCTTCCGGCCAGGCGTCTGGCCTGCCTGTCTTTCTGTCTCGGATTGGTGCTGACCTCGGCGGCGCCCCTCTGGGCGCAGGCGGGTGTCATGCACTGGTGTCCAGGCAACCGGTTCACCGATGCGCTCAGCCCGCCGGAGGCGCGCGAGCGTGGCTGTCGGCCTGCTGCCAGCGGACGACTGTCCCAGGTGCAGCCGCTCGACGCCCCGAAGCTCGACGAACCATCCGTTGCCGTCATCGGGGGCACCGATGCCGCGACCGCGGCCGGTGCCCAAGTGCCCACGCCCAGAAGCTCTGCCACGGCTACCGGACCGGAGGCAGTTGCGCCGCAGGTCGATGCCCCGCGCCCGGTAGCTGCCCAGGTGCAGGCCGCGCGCGACCGTGATGCCCGCCAGATCCTGGAGGCCGAACTGCAGCGCACGCGGGCGGCTCAGCAGTCGCTGGTGTCCTCGACGGGGGCAGGTGATCTCGAGCGGCTGCAGCGCTTGCGCCAGGACGAGGCCGCGCTGCGCCGGGAACTGGCCCGATTGGGCCCTTGAGGTCATCCCCGCTCAACCACATCGAATCCCTTCATCCACACCCCTTCGCCATGAGCGCTCCTGTTTTGCACCCCCCCGGCCATCTGGGCCTTGACACCATGACCACCACCGACCAATCTGCCACCCGTTCCACCGCCAAGCCCCACCGCACCGAGGCCGCTGTGCCGGCCGCGCCGGCACCCGACGCCAACGGTGCGGGGCTGTCCATCCTGCACCGCCAGACCCACGGTGCGCTGCGGCTGGACCGGCCGAGCCTGCGCTACGACTTCGTGCGCAACACGGTGTCGGTATCGATCGGCACCGCCGAGCTGGCGTCTGCCTGCACCGAGTTCCCGTGCGTGATGGCGCGCACGGCCCAGGGCCGCTGGAGCCTGCTGGCCATCACCGGTCTGGAGGCTGGCAAGAACCTGTTCGTGGGTCCAGCGGGCGAGTGGCAGGCGGCGCATCTGCCGTCCACGCTGGCCACCTGGCCGTTCCGCCTGGTGGCCCAGCCGGATGAGCCGGGGCGATTTCTGGTGGCAGTGCATGCGCCGACGCTGTCGGCCGACCGGGGTGAGCCGCTCTTCGACGAGACCGGGGCCGAGGCCCCCTGGCTCCAGGAGCAGCTGCGCGCGCTGTCGGCGGTGGATGCGAGCCTGAACGAGACCTCGCGCCAGCTGGAACTGCTGGACCAGGCCGGCCTGCTGCAGGAGCGCAGCTTCCAGGCCGTGCTCGCCGACGGGCGTGAGCTCGAACTCAACGGCTTCTGGGCGGTGGACGAGGCCAAGCTGACCCAGCTCGATGCCGCCGCCGTGCATGGCCTGCACACCACCGGTGCGCTGGTGCTGGCCACGCTGCACCTGCTGTCGTTGCGTCGGCTGCGGGCCCTGGTGGCGCGCGCCAGCGCGTCGGCGCCGTCTGCCGCCTCCTGAAGCCAGTTTCGCCCACCGCTGCGGGCCTGTTGCCCGCGCACGATCGTCACCGAGAGCCGCCATGTACCGTTCGACTGCCCCCGCCTCTGNCCGCCTCGTGACCGACGTGAGCCGCCGCACCGCACCAAAGCTGCGGCTGGCACCGCTGCCGCTGGCGGCCGCGCTGGCCCTTGCGGCCGGCGGGCCGGGCGCAGAGGCACAGACCGTGGTGCAGCCGCTGGTAGGGGCAGCGGCCACCCAGACGGCCATTGCCACGATCGCACCGGGGCACACCCTGGTGACCACCGGCACGCTGCGCGAGGGCAATGCCTTCAACCACTTCTCGGCGCTCCGGGTGGGGCAGGGCGACACGGTTTCGCTGGCTGTTCCCCAGGGCGCCCAGTGGCTGGTGAATATCGTGCGCGACGAGCGTCTGCAGGTCGACGGCCTGCTGCGTGGCCAGATCGCAGGTGGCGCCACCGGGGGCAACCTGCTGTTCATCGATAGTCATGGCTTTGCCGTTGGTCCGCAAGGGCGCATCCAGGCTGGGCGGCTGGTGCTGGCGGCACCTTCAGCCAGTGTGGTGGACGGGCTGCTGTCCAGCGGCGCCGGGCTCAGCAGCACGCGTGTACAGGGTCTTCTGGGGGGNGATTTCGAGCGCTCGGCCACCGGCGCGGTGCGCATCGACGGTGTGGTGCAGGCCGAAGGCGGCGTGCAGGTCATGGCCGGTGCCGGTGGCGACAGCACCGGGCCGGCGGTGCAGGTCAATGGCCAGGTCATCACCGGGCCACGCCGTACGGCGGTGGCGGTCAATCTGGCGGGGCTGCATGCGCTGACGCCCTGGCAGGAGCGCGACGGGGTCATCGACATCACCACCCCCGGGGACGTGCGCCTGAATGGCCGGCTGCTGGCCGATGGCGACCACTGGGCCGGCCCCGGTGTGGTGCGCGTGGTGGCGGGTGGCGACCTCCATCTGGGTGCATCGACCGTGCTGTCGGCTTCGGGTGCCCGGGGCACCGGGCAGGCCGGCGGGGTGGTGTCCACCTATGCCCAGCGCAACGCCCACAACGACCCCGGTGCCGTGATGCGGGCACGCGGCGACGGCGCCGGAGCCGGCGGCTTCATCGAGTTCTCCGGCCGCGACACGGTCACCATCGGCGGCATGACGCTCGACGCCAGCAGCGACAGCGGCGCGGCAGGCCTGGCCTACATCGACCCGGCCACCCTGGTGGTGAGCGCGACCAACCTCACTGGCGGCACCGATGTGCTGTACGAGGCCACCGAGTCGGTCACCATCGCCAGCGGCGTGACGGTCAACACCCGCAAGGTGGCCAGCGGTGCCGACCCCACCAGCACGGAGGTGGTCTCCACCGGCGACAGCGGCGACATCACCATCAAGGCGCCCACCATCACGGTGCAGTCCGGTGCGGTGCTCGATGCCAGCGTGGTCAATAGCGGCAGCAGCTGGAAGGCGGGCGACATCATGCTCACGGCCACCCAGTCGGTGGAGAGCAGCACGCTGGTGTCGGTGGCCAACGCCGATGCATCCATTGACGTGGCAGGCACGCTCAAGGGCGGCCACATCACGCTGGCCGCCTCGGTGGCGTCGAGCGCCACCTTCGGCGGGTCGGCGGGCACCATCCAGCAAGAGGCGCTGAACCTGGTGCTCGAAGAGCTGGACGCACCCATCGGTCTCAGCCTGGCCTATGTGGAGGCCAAGGGCGATGCGAAGGTGAAGGTGCAGGGCACCGGCCGCCTGAACGCCAGTGGCAACCTCCAGGTGACTGCCATGGGCGAGCGTTCGGCCTCGGCCGAGCTGCAGGCCGAGGGCTCCACCAAGGCCAACCTGAGCGCCGGCTTTGCCAGCGTGACCGGCTCCACCCGGGTGGACATCGAATCGGGCGCCGAGCTCATCGCGGGCGAGACCCTGTCGCTGGTGGCCGCGTCCAAGACGGCGGTCGGCATGAACGCAGCAGCGGCGGGCACCACCGAGACCGACCCGGCCACCAACACCACGACCAACAACGTGGCGTCCATCGTGTTTGCCGGAGCCCGCTCGGACATCACCACTGTGGTGAACGTGGCCAGCGGTGCCAGCCTGACCAGCACCGGTGCCACCGGTGGCGTTGACGTGCAGGCTTTCCATTCCAGCCAGTACGAAACCGCAGCCGAGGTGAAGATTTACGGCCAGGCCACTGCCGGCGTGGTGGGCGCCTTGGCGCTGCACAAGTCCACCACCGAGGCGGTGGTGGGAGGC
>JGI24115J20150_1000255_pt1 | contig 23328 bp, 17 predicted proteins | sample Subbioar_CSW14AB_FD_20150 | JGI IMG/M metagenome (IMG submission 20150)
GTCACATCGATGTCGCCCGCGCGCTGCGCCATGCCTTCTTCAAGGATCGCCGCGCCCTCGTTGATCATCGAGAAGATGCATTCCTCGAGGATTTCCTCGTGGCTGACCGTGCGCGCAGCAACGCCCGACTTGGCCTGGTACTCCTTCACGATCGCTTCGACTTCCGGCGACGGCGTGCCGTTCCGGGCGGCGTCATAGTCATAGTATCCGGCGCCCGACTTCTGGCCCCGGCGCGGCGTGCGTTCGCAGATCATGTCGCGCAGCGGGTTCGCCGTCTTCGCGCCCGGCTTCCAGCCAATGTCGAGACCGGCGAGGTCGCTCATCTGATACGGCCCCATCTTGAAACCGAACTTGTTGAACGCCGCATCGATGTCCCACGGCATCGCGCCGGCCTGCAGCAGGTAACCCGCCGCCTGGCCGCGGCGCGCCAGCATGCGGTTGCCGATGAAGCCGGGGCACACGCCGGCCAGCGCCGCGACCTTGCCGATCTTCTTCGCGAGATCCATCGACGTCGCCACCACCGCATCAGACGTGTGACGCGCACGCACGATCTCCAGCAGCTTCATCACGTTGGCCGGCGAGAAGAAGTGCAGGCCGATCACGTCCTGCGGGCGCTTCGTAACCGACGCGATCTCGTTGATGTCGAGATAGGATGTGTTGGTCGCGAGGATCGCGCCCGGCTTCGCGATCTTGTCGAGGTCGGCGAAGATTTCCTTCTTGATCGCCATGTCCTCGAAGATCGCCTCGATGATCAGGTCGCAGTCGGCGAGATCAGCGCGGTTGAGCGTGCCTTTCAGCAGGCCCATGCGGATACCGACTTCTTCCTGCGGGAAGCGGCCCTTGTCGGCGGAGTTCTGGTAGTTCTTCTGGATCACGCCGAGGCCGCGATCGAGCGCCGCCTGCTGCACTTCCACGATCGTCACCGCGATGCCGACGTTCGCGAAGTTCATCGAGATGCCGCCGCCCATCGTGCCGGCGCCCAGCACGCCGACCTTCTTGATCTGCTTCAGCTCGGTTCCCGCCGCCAGCCCCTGGACGCCCCACGAGGCCTTGGTCGCGGCCGAGATGTAGGCCGAGATTTCGTCGGCAGTTCCGGCGGGGGCGGTCAGGCTGGTCATGGGGTGTTCCTCGACTTCTGCGGCGCGGCATTCCCGCGTCCGGTTTCGTGAAAAAGCGCGTGTTTCCGTGCCGCGACGACAGGCTGCCGTCAACTGAAAGGGTTAATTCGCCCCGCGCGACAGGTCTCCGACAGGGCGGGCACAGTCCTGCGACATTCCGCCTGCAGATTGCCGCTGGGGCATATACTTGCTTGTCAGCCAACTAATATGTTGCATTCTTCCATGACCTTCCGACGGACCCCCGGCAAGGACGACACGCTCGAAGCGCCCGAATCGCATCGCCAGACCCAGGCGGAGCGTCGGGAGACGGCCGAACGCGCGATCCTCGAAGCTGCAAAGCTCATCGTCGCCGAGAAGGGCCTCGAAGAGCTGAGCATGAACGAAGTCGGCGAGGCCGCCGGCTACTCACGCGCCCTGCCCGCCCACTATTTCGGATCGAAGAGCGCGCTCATCCACGCGCTCGCGGACCACATCCTCGCCGGCTATGCCGAGCGCATGCGCTCGGGCTCAACCCCGAGCCAGGGCCTCGAGATGCTGCTCGATGTGATCCGCTTCTGCATCGACGACGCGATCCAGAACCCGGAAAACGTCCGCGCCTACCAGACCATCCTGATCAACGGCCTCACGCGTCCCGAGTTGAAGCCGCTCGTTGATCGCATGATCCAGCAATCGATCAACGACATCGCCGGCCTTCTCACCCGAGCCCAGGAGCTTGGGGAGGTCCGCGCCAACGCCGACCCTTACGCCGAAGCTTCCATCATTATCGCATCCATGCGTGGAGTTATGTTCCAGTGGCTGATCAATCCCGATCACGTTTCCCTGTTGCGCGTGCGCGACAGCCTGGTGACGAACGTCCGGACTACGCTCAAGGCCTGAGCGAGCCCGCCGCTCGCAGCCTTGAATACTGGGCGTCGGTCCGCGGCGACCAGCCCGCGCTGTTCGAGGGAACAGCGTCGCTGACCTATCGCGACTGGAACGAATACGCCGACATGCTCGCCGATGGTTTCGCCAGCCGTGGCCTCGGCCATGACGATGTCATCGCCGTGCGCTGCCGCAACCGCATGGAATGGGCCGTCATCGCGCTCGCCTGCGCCAAGATCGAAGCGCGCCTGCTGACCCTCGACGCCGACCTTCCACCCCGCATCGTGCGCGAACGCCTGATCGCCAGCCGCGCCGCGGCCATCATCATCGGCGATACCGCGCCGCTGCGCATCAACCGGGCGCTTGAAGGCCTCTCCTTCCGCCTGCGCTCCAGCATGGACGGCGCCTTCCCCGGCTTCTTCAATTTCTGGGACCTCTTCCCGCCCGTCGCCCAGCCGCGCTTCGGCCGCACGCAACCGTCCATGCTCGCATGGACCGCCGGCCCGCAGGCGCTCGCCGTCGCCCTGCCGCGCCGCCGCACAGCGCCCGCCGCCGTCTCTCGCCCACCCTCGCCCGATGAGGGCGTCTCGTTGATCACCGTGCCGCTTCACCGCACCTGGGGCAGCGGCCAGTTCTGGACCGCGCTCTCCGCCGGACGCGCAATCGCCCTCATGCGCCGCTTCGATTCTGCCGAAGGCCTGAACGTCATCGCACAACGCCGCGTGACGCACTGGTGCGCGCTGCCGGAAACCTTCGCCGAATTTCACCGCCTCGGCGCCGAGGCCATCCGCGCCTCCGACGTGTCCTCGCTGCGTGACGTCGTCGTCGGCGGCGCGCCCGTGCCGATGGTGCTGCGCGCCTGGCTGGTTGACGTGTTCGGCCCCGTGGTCAGCGAAGCCTATGGCTCCACCGAAACCGGCGTGATCTCCTCCCTGCCCGCCGCCAGCTTCCCCGCCAAGCGCGGCAGCAGCGGCCGTCCGGTCCGTGGCGTCGCCGTCGAAATCCGTGACGCCGGTGGCCAGGCCCTCCCGCCGGGCGCGGTCGGCGAGGTCTGGGCCCGCACACAGCGTACGCTGGAATGCGAGATCGGCGGCAACACCCGCCTGCCGCGCCGCGACGCCGATGGCTTCGTTGCCACCGGAGACGCGGGCCTCATCGACTCCGACGGCTTCCTTTACCTGAAGGGCCGCTCGACGGATCAGCGCGCCGCCGGATAGCCACGCCCGCCGCGATAGGCTTAGATACTCCCATCAGGCGTCAGACCTGACGGGAGAAAACGACATGATCCGGGTAGCATCCATCGCGCTTGCCGCGATGACCCTTGCCGCGTGCGGCGACCAGGCTCCGGCGCCCGCCGCCGCGCCAACACCAGCTCCAGTCGCCGAAGCCGCCCCGCCGCCGCAGAAGGACCCGCTCCTCTCCGCCGTCGGCATCGGCGTCAGCGACCTCGCGAAGTCCACCGACTTCTACGTCAACGTCATGGGGATGGAGAAAATCCGCTCCTACCATCTCGACTACATGGACGAGGAAGTCCTCGGCTATCCCGATGCCGAAAGCTACATCGTGCTGATGCACTGGACCGATGGCTCGCCGCGCAACTATCGCGACCTGCCGATCAAGATCGTCACCCGCGTGAAGGATCCGGTCGCCCTAGCCGCGAAGATCAAGGCCGCCGGCTACGAGGTCACCCGCGAGCCGCAAGCCAGCGCACAGGTCGGCGGCGCCATCGTCGGCTTCGCGAAAGACCCCGACGGCTACATGCTGGAACTCCTCCCGCACCGCCAGCCCACGCCTCCTGCCAACTGAGGATCACATGCGCCTGTCCAGACCCCGCATCACGCCGCTCTCGGACTCCGAGTTCACGCCAGAACAGGTCGAGCGCCTGGAAAAATCCCGCGCGAAGGATGGCTCCATCCTCAACATCTTCCGCACCCTTGTGCGCTCGCCAGACGCCTTCCGCGCCTTCTCCTGGTGGGGCGGCTACATCATGTCCCGCAACTCGCTCACGCCGCGCGATCGCGAGATCGCCATCCTGCGCGTCGGCTGGCTCTGCAAGTCGGGCTATGAGTGGACGCAACACCATCGCATCGGCCTGCAGTCCGGCCTCAACGCCGCCGAGATCGAGCGCATCAAGCACAGCGCCGGCGCCGATGGCTGGACGCCCGCCGAGAAAGCCCTGCTCGCCGCGTGCGACGATCTCAACCGCGGCCACTTCGTCACAAACCCGGTCTGGGCCGACCTGACGAAACACTACTCCGAACGCCAGTGCATGGATCTCGTCTTCACCGTCGGCCAGTACACGCAGGTCTCGATGATCCTCAACACCTTCGGCATCCAGGTCGAAGACGGCCAGACCGTCGATCCCGACCTCAAGGCGTAACCAATGACCGGCCGCCTCGCAGACAAGACCGCCATCATCGTCGGCGCCGGACAGACGCCGGGCGAGACCATCGGCAATGGCCGCGCCATGGCCCTGCTCTTCGCCCGCGAAGGCGCCCACGTCCTCTGCGTCGACCGCCGCCTCGACAGCGCCGAGGAAACCGTCCGCATGATCGCCGATGAAGGCGGCAAAGCCTCGGCCTTCGATGCCGACATCACCAAGTCCCCGGATTGTGCCGCCATCGCGCGCGAGGCCGTGGTCCGCCTCAAGCGCATCGACATCCTCGTCAACAATGTCGGCACCGGCCGGGGCGATGCTCCGCCCCACGCCATCGAGGAAGATGCGTGGGACCGCATCATGGACATCAACCTCAAGTCGATGGCGATGACGATCCGCCACGTCCTGCCGGTGATGCGCCAGCAGAAGTCCGGCGCGATCCTCAACATCTCCTCGCTCGCCGCCATCGCCGGCCACCACATGGTCACCTACGAGGTTTCGAAAAGCGCCGTAAACCGCCTCACCACGGTGGTCGCCTCTGGCAACGCCAAGCACGGCGTCCGCTGCAACGTCATCATGCCCGGCCTGCTCGACACGCCCATGGCCATCACTGGCATCGCCGCCGCCAGCGGCAAATCGCCCGAGACCCTGCGGGCGGAACGCAATGCCCGGGTTCCCATGGGCCGGATGGGTGACGCATGGGATACCGCCTACGCCGCCCTTTTCCTCTGCTCGGACGAAGCCCGCTTCATCACCGGGGCAATTCTGCCCGTGGACGGTGGAACCTCGGTGACAATCGGCTGATTGAAGACTGACGGAGTCTCAATTGACGCCGGGCGCCAAATGTTAAGGCGGTCAAAAACCCATTTCGGGTTCCATTCGCCGCAGTGGTATACAGCCCTGTAGCAAGCATTTACTAAACGATTTGAACGATGATCCTTAGCGGTGTGGGTCGCGATCTAAGTGCCAATGTTCAAGAAACCTGGCCCTGACAAACTGGATCCCCTTGCGCAGCGCATGCGCAAGATCGCGGACGTGTCGCACGAAGAGACCACCTACAAGGCAGCGACAACCAACGCCAAACGCTCTGATCGGAAGTCCACCTTCAAGGCCGCCACCCTCACCCTGATCTCGGGCGAACGCATCGACGTCGTGGTGAAGAACGTCAGCGAGACCGGCGCCCGCATCGAATTCCTGCGCGACATCAGCCTGCCCGACCGCGTCTTGCTATCGGAGCCGACGCTGCGCCTGCGCCTTTGGGCCTATGTTGCCTGGCAGGAGCGCGGCAAGGCCGGCCTGGAATTCGTGAAGACCTGACCCAGAGACCTGACAGCCGGCAGGGGCTTGCGACCTCAAGCCATATCGACGTGCCCGCAGCCGCGCCTGATCCTGCCGCCATGAACACCCAGCCGGACGACATCGTTCAGACCGCCAGCCGCGACACTTGGCAGGCCGTCCGCCGAGGCCTCAGCCTGCGCTGTCCCGCTTGCGGCAAGGGCAAGGTGCTCTCCGGCTTCCTCCGCCCTGCTTCCAGCTGCACCAGCTGCGGCGAAGATCTCGTCCCCCTCCGCGCTGACGACGGCCCGGCCTGGGCCACCATCCTCATCATCGGCCACATCGTGTCGCCGATGTTCTTCGTCTTCGCCACACAGGACGCGCAGACCAGCCTGATCGCCTTCTTCGTCGTCGCAGCCCTGGTGATCGGCCTCGCCGCGCTTCTCCTGCCGCGCATGAAGGGCCTCTTCATGGCCCTCATCTGGTCCACCAGCGCCGGCGAAGTCGTCCCCGAGACGGATTGATCTCTGGACCGCCGGGCCCCCGCCCGGCAGCGCGCCGCGTAGCGGCGCGATCGCCGCAACGCCAACAAGCCCCAGAAAACAATCAGGCCGGGCGGCAAGGCGTCCGCCTCGTCACCCGGCCCACTTGTTTCTATACCCGGGAGCCTACTCCGCCGGCGTATGCGGCGAGGCGGGCGGCGGCGCATCGTGCTTGCCGTTGAGCAGGACCATATCTTCCGCCGTCGGCTTGGTCGTGAGGCGCGCCGCCAGCGGGTTGATGAACCGCTCGACGCTGCTCACCAGCGAATAGACCACCGGCGCAAGAACCAGCGTCAGTACTGTCGATGAGAACAGTCCGCCGATCACCGCGATGGCCATCGACGTGCGGAAGCCCGCGCCCTCGCCCAGCCCCAGCGCGGTAGGCAGCATGCCGGCCGACATGGCGACCGTGGTCATCACGATCGGGCGCGCCCGCTCGCGGCAGGCATCGAACAGCGCGTCATAGACGCTGTTCCCGCGCTGCTCCGACTCGATGGCGAACTCCACCAGCAGGATCGCGTTCTTGGCTGCGATGCCGAGCAGCAGCACGATCCCGATCATCACGGGCATGTCGATCGCCTTGCCGAAGATCAGCAGCGCCACGAAGGCCCCGGTGAACGACAGCGGCAGCGAGAACATGATGACCATCGGCTTGAACACCGATTTGAACAGCAACACCATCACCGAATAGATCAGCGCAATGCCCGAGAGCAGCGCGACGATGATGCCGCGGAACATGTCGTTCATCGCCTGTTCCTGGCCGACGCGTGCGCGGGTGACGACAGCGTCTCCGGCTTTCTCGGCGGTCAGGATTTCCTTCATCGTCTTGGTGCCATCGACGGCCCGCGTTGCATCGCCCGAGGTGACGCCCGGCGCGAAGTCGGCCTGCACGGCCGCCATGCGCTTGCGATCAAGACGCTGAATCACGCCCGGGCCCGCCTCGTAGGAGATGTCGGCCACGGCGCTCAGCGTCGTTGATCCACCGCTCAGCGTCGGCACGCGCAGCTGCCCCATCTGCGCCAGGTCCTGCCGCACTTCGTTCGGCAGGCGGACACGGATCGCCAGGCGGCGCTCGCCCTCGGAGAATTTCGGCGTGTTGGCCTCGATGTCGCCGGCCGTCGCGATACGCGCAACCTGCGCAATCGCATCCGTCGACACGTTCAGCCGCGCTGCTTCCGCCGCACGCGGACGGATGATCAGCTCAGGTCCCGGCGGATCCGGCGAGAGGCGCGGATTGCGGATGACCTTGTCGAGGTCCTTCATTTCGTTGAGCAGCGCGAGCTGCGCCTTGTCCAGCGCCGCGCCATCCTCGCTGGTCAGCAGGATGTTGACGTCCGAACCGGTCGGCCCGCCGCCGCTCATCAGCGCCGTGACACGGATGTCCGCGATCTGCGCCAGCTGCGGGCGGATATGCTGCTTGAGCTCCTCGGTGTGCATCTTGTGATGATCCTTCATCACAAGGATGGCCGAGCCAGACGTCATGCCCGAACCGCCGCCGCCGCCATTGGCCGCCGCAGCCTGGCCGCCGGAGCCGCCGGAGCCGATCGAGATGAACACGTCCTGGGTGTCGGGCTGCTTGACCAGCAGTTCGCTCAGCTCGGTTGCCGAGCGTTCCATCTGTTCGCGCGTCGATCCCGGCGGGGCCGAGATGTCGAACATGATGTAGCCAGGGTCTTCCGTCGGAATGAAGCCGGACGGCAGCGCCGCGACAGAGGCAAGACCGCTGAACACGGTGATGCCGCCAATCAGCGACGCGATCAGCCTGTGTTTCAGCGCCCACCGCAGCGTGGCTTCGTAGAAGCCCGGCAGTTTGCGCGCATCGAGGTGCGCCTTGCTCGGCTTCAGGAAGTACGCCGCCATCAGGGGTGATACAAATCGCGCCACCAGTAGCGAGAACACTACCGCCACGGCGACGGTAATGCCGAACTCGATGAAGAACTGACCGGGCATGCCGCCCATGAACGAGGTCGGCAGGAACACCACGACGATCGCCGCCGTGGTCGCCAGCACGGCGAGACCGATGGCGTCGGCCCCCTCCATGGCGGCACGGAAGGGCGTGTACCCTGCCAGGGTTCGCTTCTGTATGTTCTCGATCTCCACGATCGCATCGTCGACAAGGATGCCGATAACGAGCGTCAGGGCGAGCAGCGTCACCACGTTCAGCGAGAAGCCGAACCACGAGATCACCCAGAAGGTCGGGATCAGCGACAGCGGCATGGCCAGCGCGGCAATGACGGTCGCCCGCCAGTCGCGCAGGAACAGGAACACCACCAGCGCCGCGAGGATCATGCCCTCGATCAGCACGTCCTGCGTGGCGTGGAAGTTGGCCTTGGTGTCGTCGGTGATCGAGAAGATCTTGGTGATCTTCAGCCCCGGATTGGCCTTCTGCAGCCGCTCGATCGCCGCATAAGCCCCGTTCTCGACGTCCACTTCGGACGCCGTGTCAACCTTGATGATGTTGAAGCCGACAACCGGGCGGCCATTGAGACGCGCAAACGCACGGATCTCCGCCGAGCCGTCGCCCACATCGGCGACATCCGACAGGCGCACATAACTTTGCCCGCCACGCAGCGGGATCGACAGGTTGGCCAGTTCAGAAACTGTCGCCGTCTCGCCGATCACGCGCGTGGTGACTTCCGAACCGCCCACCTGGGTCACGCCGCCGCCATAGTTGCGGTAGGAGCGTTGCAGCGCGTTGTTCACATCCGCCGCCGTGACGCCGATCGCATCCATGCGGATCGGGTCCAGCGTGACGTTGATCTCGCGATTGACGCCGCCCACACGGGCCACCTGCCCCACGCCCTGGACCGACTGCAGGTCACGCGCAATCGTATCATCGATGAACCATGACAGGTCCGTCTCCGACATCGTCGGATGCGAAACGGCGAACGTCATCAGCGCCCCGCCGGTGAAATCCAGCGAGTTGATCAGCGGCGGCTGGATCGAGGTCGGCAACTGGTTGCGGATCTGGTTCACCCGCTGCTCGACATCGTCCTTCGCCTTCTGAAGATCAGTGCCGATCTGGAACTGGATGATCGTCGTCGACACGCCCAGCGTGACGCTCGATTGCAGCAGCTCGATGTTCGGCAGGCTGGCGATCGAGTTCTCGACGATCCGCGTGACCTGGTTCTCGAGTTCGGTCGGCGCTGCGCCCTCCTGCACGATGGTCGCGACGACCATCGGGAAGGCGATGTTCGGGAACTGCTTGATCGGCAGGCGCGTGTACGAATAGAGACCCGCCACCATGAGCAGCGTGAAGGCGACCACAACCGGGATGGGGTTGCGGATCGCCCAGCTTGAAATCGGCAGGTTCATGTTACTGGGCTCCCGGCGCGGCCGCGGCAGGCGCCGCACCGTCCTCGAAGGGCTTGATCACATCGCCGTCCAGCGAGAACGAAGCGCCGACCGCCAGCACGCGCGACCCCGCTGGCGGACCTTCCACCAGCTGCACGTAATCGCCCGCGCGCTCGCCCAGCTTCACCGGAACCTGCTTCACGCGATTGTCGTCGCCAACCAGCATCAGCGAGGGACCACCTGCCTGGTAGCGCACGGCGCTGGCCAGCACGCTCACCACGCCGTTGGCGGCGCTGTTGAAGCGCGTCTGGGCAAAGCTGCCCGGGCGCAGGGCCTTGTTGTACGGNAGCGCAATGCGCGCCCGGCCGAGGCTGGTGTTGGCGTCAACACGCGGCGACACGAANCGCACCTTGCCCTGCAGGGTNTCGCCCGTCGTCAGCGTCACCGCCGCGCCCGTGCCTTCCTTGATCAGGCCGAGCTTGGCGTCCGGCAGTTCGGCGTCGACCTCGATCAGGCCATCGCGCGCAATGCGGAAATACGGCGCCGCCGTCGCCGGCGAGGAAATGTCGCCCGGACGGATCGTCCGCTGCAGCACCGAGCCCGCCACCGGCGCGCGCAGTGTCATGCGCGACTGGCGCACCTTCATCTCATTGACGGCGGCTTGCGCGGCCATCCACGAGGCTTCCGCGCCGGCGGATTCCGCCCGGCGTTGTTCCAGCAATTCCTTCGAGAAGGCGCCTTCCTTCTCCAGCATCGCCGCGCGCTCGAACTGGTTCTTCTTGAAATCCCAGTTGGCTTTCTGCGTTGCCAGCGTGGCTTCCGCCTGCGCGATCTGCGCCTGCAGCAGCGTGTCATCCAGCTTGGCCATCGCCTGGCCCTGCTTCACCCAGTCGCCCTCATCGACGTAAACCGCCGCGACGCGATAGCCCGACAGTTCGGTGCCGACAGCCGCTTCCTCGCGCACGACGAGGCGGCCCGTGGCCACCACTTCGTCGGCCATGTCGCGGTTCTCGATCCGCGTGATGCGCATCGCCTGCGTCAGGTCGTTCGACGCGGCGACGGTCGCTTCGGCGGCAGCGGCCTCCTCGGCCGGGGCCGGCTTCTGGCCGCAGGCGGCAAGGCCGAGCCACAGGACGCCGGCGCCCGTGATGACGGCGGCAGAGGCGATCTTGGTGCGCTTGTGCATGTTTTTCTGTCCTGGCGCGGTCGGGGAGGTCTTGGCGTATCTGGTCATGTCTAGGACGGTTCCGGAGAACCATTTGCGACGGGTGATCGGCAAATAATCGAGCAATCCGCGTTGGCGGGACCCTGACTCAGCCTCATCAGCCAGCCCAACGGGCTCGGCCGGCGAAAAATCGCGCGCAGCAGACCAGTCGCCTGTCAAAACAGGCGATGAGCGGTCGCCGGCTGGGGTCTCATCGGGGAGGTCCATCTGCCCAACTCGGAAACTCTGGCGTTTCCCTATCTCATTCTGTTATAGACTGCAAACATGGTGATCGCGTTAAGTCGATCACGTTTAGACTATTTTAGGTCGACTTAGACTGGAGTTCGCATGCAGGCGCCGACGGAACCTGCGGAAGTCGTTTCGCCCCGTGAGCGAATTCTGGCTGCCGCCCGCAAGATCTTCCTCGATAGCCCGCCCGAGCACGCCACCATGGACGCCGTCGCGCAGGAAGCGGGGATGTCCAAGAAGACCATCTACCGCGAATTCAAGAGCCAGGTCGAACTCCTGGGCGCCCTTCTCCTCGAGAACGTCGCCGACATGGGCGCGTTTCCCGCGCCCCAGCCCGACGAAGACATCGAGCTTGAACTCTACGGCGTCCTCACCCGCATGGTGACGCACTTCACCAGCCCGCGTTCGATGGCGCTGGCCCGCCTGATGATCTCGGAAGTCAGGCGCTATCCCGAGCTGATGAACGCCGCGAAGCCGAAGGGCTTCCCGCGCGAACTGCTCGCCAACTGGCTCGCCTCCCCCGCCGTCCGCGCCCGCTTCACCATCGAGGACCCGGACGATGCCGCCGCCATGCTCTTCGGCATGGTGATGCAGGACTCCGGCTTCCGCCTCATCGTCGACAGCCACGCCACGATGCCTCCCCACCAGATCGAGACCCGCGCAAGACGCGCCGTCCAGATCTTCCTCCGCGGCGTCCGCAAGGGCGGCTGATCTCCGGACCGCCGGGCCCCTGCCCGGCAGTCGCGGCAAAGCCGCGAGTGTTCGATCCAACCACCCTCTGCCATTACGGCCGCAGCGAAGCGAAGAGCGGGAATGACAACCGTTGAACTCCCGAGAATGCCGGAAACTCGCTGTACAAATCCGAGGGAAACAGAATCGCGAAGCCTCGTGATTTCAAAGCTCTCGTCCTGAAAAATGAGGGAAACAGGACTTTGGATTCAATGGCATCACGCGCGGCCGTATAGTGCCGCGCATGACACGAGCACGATCACACACGTGGGCAGTCGGAATCTCTCCGCTCATCCAGCCTTTGCTGGAGGCGGTGCTGTGTGTGGTCATGAGCCTCGTGCAAGGCGTCGCGGCGACGTTCGGGATGCGCAGGTGGATCGGACAGCGTGATTGGCACGCGCAGTCCGGCACACAAGCTCTGCCCCAGACGAAGCCCGACATTCAAAGTCAGGACCCCACCACCCCCACGGAGTCACGCTCGGCCCTGTGCCGAGAGTCTCTGTTGGAACACCCGAAGGGACTCGCAAGCGATCCCCTCGAAACCCTCAACCGGGATTCTCGGGATGCGCTTCGCTTACCCGAGAATGACACCGGTGAGGTTGAAGCACCTGCAGGTGCACTGGAAGCGTGCCCCTTGGCACGCGCTCCCGGCGAATGCCGGGATCCAGCCAGCGCGCAACGTGCGCTCCCAACACGCACCTCAATCACTGTCATTCCAGCCGAAGCGCGCCAGCGCGAGCCGGAATGACACCAGTTGTGCGTATGAAAACGGCCTGACCTAGCTCAGGCCCACACCACCAACCGCCCTAACCCGCCGCCCCACCGGCAGGGATCGCACCTTCACGCCTACACCCCGGCCCACAAACCCGCTACGATCCGCGCGACATGCGCGACCCGGTCCTTTTCCCCTTCTACAACGACCTCTCGAGCCTTCCCGGCGTCGGCCCGAAAGCGCGTCCGCATCTGGCGAAACTGATCGGTGGGGAGACCTGGCTCGACCTCATCTTCCACCTGCCCACCAGCTGGATCGACCGCCGCAACCGCGCCTCCATCGATCAGGTCGAAGTCGGCGAGATCGCCACCGTTACCGGCTATGTCGACAAGATCGATCACGCGCGTCTCAAATTCCCCGCCCGTGTCCGCCTGCGCGACGACACCGGCTTCATCACCCTCACCTATTTCCACGCCAACCGGCAGTGGCTCGAAAAGACATTCGAGATCGGCAAGACCATCATCGCCTCCGGCAAGGTCGGCGACTATCAGGGCGGCCGCCAGATCGTGCACCCCGACCACGTCGCCGATCCAGAAAAAGACGACGATCTTCCCGAAGTCGAACCCGTCTACCCGATGACGGCCCACCTGACCCCAAAACAGATCCGCAAGTTCGTCGCCGCCGCGCTCGATGGCATCCCCGATCTCGACGAGTGGATCGATCCCCACCTGATGAAGCGCAACGCCTGGCCCGGCTTCAAGCAGGCCCTCGTCCGCCTGCACCAGCCAAAGGTCTACGACCTCGAAGGCTTCGAGATCGCCCGCGCGCGCCTCGCCTACGATGAAGCCCTCGCCCGCGAGATGGCGATGGGCCAGGCCCGCCTCGCCCGCGAGCGTCGCCACGCCCGACCGATCCCGCGCGCCGTCGGACAGGAAAAACAGATCGTCGACGCCCTTCCCTTCAAGCCGACGCGCGCCCAGATGAATGCCTATCAGGACATCGCGACAGACATGGGCCGGCCCATCCCCATGCGCCGCATGATCCAGGGCGATGTCGGCTCCGGCAAGACGCTTGTCGCCGCGCTAGCCGCAGCGCAGGTCGCGGCAGACGGCGGCATCACCGCGCTGATGTCGCCCACCGAAGTTCTCGCGCGGCAACAGGCCGAAGCCATCAGCCGCTTCCTCGCCCCCGTTGGCCTGCGCGTCGCCGCCCTCACCGGGCGCGACAAGGGCGCCGCCCGCGACGCCATCCTCGCTGATGTCCGCGCCGGAAAGATCCAGGTCCTCTCCGGCACGCAGGCGCTCTACCAGTCCGACGTCGACCTGCCCGAACTCTCCCTCGTCGTCATCGACGAACAGCACCGCTTCGGCGTCGCCGACCGCCTGAAGCTCACCTCCAAAGGCGTCTCGCCCCACACGCTGGTAATGAGCGCCACGCCAATTCCCAGAACGATGGCCCTCGCCGTCCACGGCGATCTCGACATTTCCGTCATCGGCGAAAAGCCCGCCAACCGGCAGGATGTCGTCACCGCCGCCGTCCCCGACAGCCGCATCGACGAAGTCGTGCAGGCCGTCTCTCGCGCCGTCGATCGCGGCGAACGCGCCTTCTGGATCTGCCCCGCCGTCGATAGCGAAGACGCTGGCGATGCTTCCGCCATCCAGCGCCGCGACGTCCTCGCCGGCTACATCAATGCCCCCGTCGCGCTCGTCCATGGCCGCATGCCGCCACAGGATCGCGACAGCGCGCTCGAAAAACTCCGCAGCGGCGAAGCCCGCGTCCTCGTGGCCACCACGGTGATCGAAGTCGGCGTCGATGTGCCCGAAGCCACCATCATGGTGATCGAACACGCCGAGAAATTCGGCCTCGCCCAGCTGCACCAGCTGCGCGGACGCGTTGGCCGTGGCGACAAGGCCTCAAGCTGCCTGCTGCTCTACCAGACGCCACTGACCGAGAACGGCAAGGAACGCCTCGACATCCTGCGCAAGACCACGGACGGCTTCGAGATCGCCGAAGCCGACTTCCGCCTGCGCGGCCCCGGCGACGTGCTCGGGCTGCGCCAGTCCGGCCTCACCGAATTCCGCGTGCTCAACATGGCCAGCGACACCAACCTCATCGAAACCGCGCGCACAGACGCCAAGTCCATCCTGATGGCTGACCCTCAGCTTGTCGGCCCCCGCGGTGTCGCCGTCCGCCGCGCCCGCGATCTCTTCGCCCCCCGCATCGCCGAGATGGTCGCCGAGGAACCCTGAACGCATGACCGCCAAGCCCATCTCTCTCCGCATCGACGACACCACCACCGTCTCCGCCCTGTGGGACAAGCCGCGCGGCGCCACCGCCGCCCTCGTGCTCGCCCACGGCGCCGGCGCAGGCATGACGCACAAGCACATGGAGGCCACGTCCGATGGCCTCGCTGCACGCGGCATCGCGGTCTTCCGCTACAACTTCGCCTACATGGATCGCGGCTCGAAACGCCCCGACAATCCACCCGTCGCCCACGCTGCGGTCCGCGCCGCCGTCGCCCAAGCGAAGAAGCTCGCAGGCGACCTGCCTCTCTTCGCCGGCGGCCGCTCCTTCGGCGCCCGCATGACCTCGCAGGCGCAAGCCCTCGATCCGCTACCCGCCGTCAAAGGCCTCGTCTACTTCGCCTGGCCCCTCCACCCCGCCGGCAAACCCGGCACGGACCGCGCGGAGCATCTTGCGGCCGTGAAACTCCCCATGCTGTTCCTGCAAGGCTCAGCCGACGAACTCGCCGAAACCAAGCTGCTCAAGCCGGCCGTCATCAGCCTCGGCAAACGCGCCAAACTCCACCTCGTCGATCACGCCGATCATTCCTTCCATGTGCCTGCGAAGAGCGGCCGGAAGGATGCGGAGGTGATGGACGAGATCCTCGATGTGGCGGCGGAGTGGATGGCGAAGAACGCGTAGAAGCCCAAACGCGAAGCCTCCCGAGATGTCATTCCAGCCGAAGCGCTTCAGCGCGAAGAGCTGGAACCCAGGGGCTACGCGCGCCGGCACCTGCCGCCCTGGGTTCCGGCTCGCGCATGCGCGCGTCCGGAATGACAGTCGTGAGTTTGCGTTAGCGCTCATGCTGAGCAGGCCGAAGGCCGTCCGTCGAAGCACGAGCGCGGCGCGGGGACTCTTGCGGTACGCCGCCCCAGTCCCTACTTCCCCTGCCCGCCCTTCAGCCCGCTCTCGACCTGCTCGGCTGAGCGGATGCCGAACGAGATCACCAGCTTGGCTGCTTTCTCCACCGGCATGTCGAGCGGGCGAATGCGCTCCGGCGTCACGAAGACCAGCTGGCCCATCGCGGGGTTAGGCGAGCTGGGCACGAACACGCCGATGACGCCTTCCAGCGGCCCGGCGATCTCGGCGTCCGGCGTCTGGCTGGTGACGAAGCCAATCACCCACATCCCCTTGCCGGGATACTCGACCAGCACCGCCTCCTTGAACGACGAGGCATCGTTCGAGGCGATGGTCTCCACCACCTGCTTCAGGATCGAATAGATCGACCGCACCAGTGGCACACGCGCCAGCACCAGCTCGCCCCAGCGCACCATCTGGCGCCCGAAGAAGTTGGTGGCGAGGGCGCCCAGCACGGTCAGCGCCACCACAGCCGTGATGATGCCGAGCCCCGGCAGTTCGAATGTGAGATAGGTTTCCGGATTCCACGCCTTCGGGATCAGCGGCACGATCTGCGTGTCGATCAGCACGACCACGCTCCAGACTAGCCAGATCGTGATCGCGACCGGCGCCGCCACGACGACACCGGCAAAGAACCAGTTACGCAGGCGCGTCAGCGCGCCGCCCTGTTTCGGAGCTGCAGGTGGAACTGGCGCTGGCGTGGTCATCGCGAATCTCCATTTGCATGGTCGCGCGATTCGGCCCGATCCGGCGCGCCATCAGCCCCGCAGCAATTGCCGCAGGGCCGCTTCTGGCGATTTGTCAGGCAGTCTCAGACGTCCGCGGCCACGCGGGCCGTGACGATCTTGCCCGGCTTCTTCGGCGGCTCGCCTTTCGGCAGCGCGTCCACGGCTTCCATGCCGCTCACGACCGTGCCCCAGACGGTGTATTTCTTGTCGAGGAACGAGGCGTCGTCGAGGCAGATGAAGAACTGGCTGTTGGCCGAGTTCGGGTTGCTGGAGCGCGCCATCGAGCAGACGCCGCGCTGGTGGCTGACGTCGTTGAACTCGGCGCGCAGATCGTCCTTTTCCGAACCGCCCATGCCGCTGCCGGTCGGGTCGCCGCCCTGCGCCATGAAGCCGTCGATCACGCGGTGGAACACCACGCCGTCATAGAAGCCTTCGCGCGCCAGTTCCTTGATGCGCTCGACATGGCCCGGGGCCTTGCCCGGCAGCAGCTGGATCGTCACGACGCCAGTGTCGAGCGTGAGGATCAGCGTGTTCTCTTTATCGGAAGCGGTCACGGGGCAGGCCTTTCAACGACTGTTGCAACGGGCGGCAGGTAGCATGCTTCGTAAGGATCCGTAACCTTGATCTCGGCAAGCTTCGCCGCGAAGTCCGGCCCGTCCGTGCGCTGCACATAGACCTTCGGTTGTTGCGCGGCCGGAAGGTCCGCCACGATCAGCGCCTTGGTCATGATGTCGGCCGTGCCCTCGGGCAGCACGCCATTGTCCTCTTCCTTGCCGAACTTCACGCCCCGGATCACGTCGAGGCCGGAAACCGTCCAGCCCCAGGGGGTGTATTTCTGGTCGAGCCCATCCGGGCCCACGCGCGGATGGCGCATCAGGAAGTACTGCGTGTCGGCGCTGTTAGGATCGTTTGTCCGCGCCATCGAGGTGACGCCCGAACAGTGCAGCATCCAGGTGCGCGCCGTGGCCGGATACGAGATCATCGCGATCTCGTCGGACTGGCCCTGCACAAGGAAGCCGTCGAGATAACCGATCTTGTCGCCTTCCGGCGTCGCGCCGATCCACTGCACCTTCTGCTTCGACGGATCGCGCGACCAGGTGAACTCCCCCTTCAGGCTCGGATACTTCGCCTTGGGATGGACCAGCTCCACATCGCCGCCCTGCACCATGAAGTCGTCGATCACGCGGTGGAACGGAACCTTGTCGTAGTCGCCCGCCCGCGCCACCTTCCTGATCTGCGCCACGTGCTCCGGCGACACGTCCGGCCGCAGCTCGACCAGCACGTCCTTGCCGTTGATGGTCAGCTGCAGCAGGTTATCGGCATCCACCTTGCGCCAGTTGGCCGGATCGTCCGCCGGGCCCGCCCACGCAACGCCGGCAGCCGCCAGCGAGGCCGCGATCGCAGCCACGGTCAGCAGATGTCGTTTCATGCCTACTTGCCCTTCTTGACGCCGTACTTCGCCAGCAGCCGGGTATGGACCGCCGCCGGGACGAATAGTTCGGCGCTTCCGCCGAGCCGCGCAATCTCTTTTACCAGTCGCGAGGACACGGCCTGATGGTGGGGGTCCGCCATCAAAAAGACAGTCTCGATCTCGTCATTCATCTGCTGGTTCATCGCAACCATCTGGAATTCGTACTCGAAATCCGAAACGGCCCGCAGCCCACGGATGATCACCTGGGCCCCGCACTCTTCGGCAAAATGCATCAGCAGGTTGTCAAAAGGCCGCGCCTCGATCTCGGTGTTGCCGGCCAGCTTGCGCGCCTCGGCCATCACCATGTCGGTGCGTTCTTCCAGCGTGAACAGCGGTCCTTTGCCCTCGTTGATGGCAACGCCGATGATCAGCTTGTCGACCAGCTTCACAGCCCGGCCGATGATGTCCAGGTGCCCGTTGGTGATCGGATCAAACGTGCCGGGATAGAGCCCGATCCGCTTGGTCGGCCGACGGGTCAACGACGCTCTTGCCGCCGCCGCCCCACGCACCGGACGGGGTTCACCCGCCGCCCGTCTTTCCGGCCGTCTCGTCACCGCCCTGATCCTCCAGCCTCTCCACAGAGACGACTCGCTCGCCAGCCGCCACACGCAGCACGCGAACGCCCTGTGTTGCACGACCCGCAATGCGGATCTGATCGACGGCGCAACGTATCAATTGCCCCGCGTCTGTCACCACCATGATTTCGTCTTCGCCCGCGATCGGGAAGGAGGCGACCAGCTTCTGGCCTTTCGACAGCTTGTGCGCGATGAGGCCTTTGCCGCCCCGGCCCGTGCGACGGTAGTCGAACGCCGAAGCGCGCTTGCCCATGCCTTCGTCCGTGATGGTCAGGATGAACTGCTCGGCCACCTGCAGCTGTGCAAAGCGGTCATCCGACAACTCGACTTCGCCGCTGGCATCGGCGGTCGGCGCGGCTTCGCCGTCATCGGCGCCCGTATCGTCCTCGGACTCCTCGACCGACTCGTCACCCTCGGCGCGCCGCGCCGCATTGGCGCGCTTCATGTAGGCGCGCGCCTCCGCCGGCGTGACATCGATCTGGCCCAGCACGCTCATCGCGATCAGCGCATCGCCCGCGCCCAGCTTGATGCCGCGAACGCCGGTCGACGTCCGGCCCGTGAACACCCGCACATCGTCAACCGAGAAGCGGATACACTGGCCCAGCGCCGTGGTCAGCAGCACGTCGTCTTCCGGCGCACACAGCTGCACATCGACGATGGCGTCGCTGTCGTCTTCCAGCTTCATGGCGATCTTGCCGGCGCGGTTCACCGACAGGAAGTCCGTCAGCAGGTTGCGGCGAACGCCGCCCGACTTGGTGGCGAACAGGATGTTGAGACGTGCGCGTTCTTCCTCGTCATGCGGCAATGGCATGACCGAGGTGATCCGCTCGCCGGTTTTCAGCGGCAGGATGTTGACCAGCGCCTTGCCCTTCGACTGCGGAGCGCCCAGCGGCAGGCGCCAGACCTTCTGCTTGTAGGCCATGCCGGTGGAGGAGAAGAACAGGATCTCGGTATGCGTGTCGGCAGCGAACAGGCGGATGACGAAATCGTCGTCCTTCGTCTCCATGCCGCCCCGGCCCTTGCCGCCCCGGTTCTGCGTCCGGTAGGCCGACAGCGCCGTGCGCTTCACATAGCCACTGTGGGTGACCATGACGACCATGTCTTCCTTCTCGATGAAGGCTTCGTCTTCCAGGTCGAGATCGGCTTCGACGAACTCGGACCGGCGCGGCACCGCGAACTTGTCGCGGAACTCCGTCAGCTCGCCCTTGATGATGTTCAGCACGCGCGCACGCGAGCTCAGGATGTCGAGGTAGTCCTTGATCGCGTCGGCCAGCGCATTGGCTTCCTTGCCGATCTCGTCCCGGCCGAGGTTGGTGAGGCGCGACAGCTGCAGCGCCAGGATCGCCCGCGCCTGCTCGTCCGACAGCCGGATCTCGCCCTTGTCGTTGAAGACGGTACGACGATCAGCAATGAGCCCGATCAGCGGCGCCATGTCCATGGCCGGCCAGGCACGATCGAGCAGCGCCACGCGCGCGGCCTCCGGATCGGCCGAATACCGGATGATCCGGATGATCTCGTCGATGTTGGCCACCGCGAGCGCGAGACCGATCAACACGTGCGCACGATTGCGCGCCTTGTTCAGCTCGAACTTGGTGCGCCGCGCCACCACTTCCTCGCGGAAGCGGATGAAGGCCTGCAGCATGGAGCGCAGCGTCATCAGCTCCGGACGGCCGCCATTCAGCGCCAGCATGTTGACGCCGAACGACGTCTGCATCGGCGTCAGGCGGTAGAGGTTGTTCAGCACGATATCGGCCGAAGCATCGCGCTTGATCTCGATCACCACGCGGATGCCGTTACGGTCGGATTCATCGCGCAGATCGGCAATGCCTTCGACCTTCTTCTCGCGCACCAGCTCGGCGATCTTCTCGACCATGCCGGCCTTGTTCACCTGATAGGGAACTTCCGTGACGATGATGGCCTCGCGGCCGCCCTTCATCGTCTCGATGTCAGTCTTTGCCCGCATGATGACAGAGCCGCGCCCGGTCATCAGGCCATTGCGCGATCCAGCCCGGCCGATGATCTGCCCACCCGTCGGGAAGTCCGGCCCCGGCACGATGTCCAGCAGCGCCATGTCCTCGATGGCCGGGTTCTCGATCAGCGCCAGCGTCGCGTCGATGATTTCGCCGAGGTTGTGCGACGGGATGTTGGTCGCCATGCCGACCGCGATGCCGCCCGCGCCATTGACCAGCAGGTTCGGGAACACCGCCGGAAGCACGGTCGGTTCCAGCTCCTTGCCGTCATAGTTGTCGATGAAGTCGACAGCGTCCTGCCGGATGTCCTGCACCAGGCCCATCGCGGCCTTGGTCATGCGGCATTCGGTGTAGCGCATGGCCGCTGCAGGATCGTTGTCGATCGAGCCGAAGTTACCCTGGCCATCGATCAGCGGCAGGCTCATCGAGAAGGGCTGCGCCATGCGCACCAGCGCGTCATAGACCGACTGGTCGCCATGCGGGTGGAAACGCGCCAGCACGTCGCCCACAGGGCGGGCCGACTTCGAATACGCCTTGTCCGACGTCATGCCGATGTCGAACATCGAATAGAGGATGCGGCGGTGAACCGGCTTCAGGCCGTCGCGCACATCCGGCAGCGCCCGGCTGACGATCACGCTCATCGCGTAGTCGAGGTAGGATTTCTTCAGCTCCGCAGTGATGGAGATGGGTGCGATATGGCCAGCGCCATTGCCATCGCCAGGGCCACCTTGCGGGGCGGTCTGTTCAGGGGTGTCGGTCAAGCAGGAAACGTCCGGACAGAGGGCGGCGGCGCCGCCGGGATTCGATCCAGTCTTCTAGCCTATTTGTGCACCGCCACACAATCTTTGCGGCAGTTGATCCACAGCCCTGACGCTNTGAATACCAAAGACTTTTNGGCGATTTTCGACATCCGCCAGAAAGCCGCGCCCAAACCCTAGTTCCAGACACGATTTCGGCCCGCGAATCCGGGAATTCGCGNGCCGGATTCTGGTCGTCCGGACGGCCCTAGTTGAACGTCCAGCGGGCGCTGATCATGCCCAGCATCTGCGAGTTGCGGCGCTCGTTCTCGATCCGCTGCAACGGATCCTGGTCCCGGCGACCGGGGTCATTGCACGCCGAAGTCGGGCAATAGATCCGGCGCTCGATGTTGAACTTGAACGGATCGAGGTTGCTCAGCTCCGCCCGCAGTGTGAAGCCCGTGTTTGGCTTCCATTCGACGAACGAGTGATAGAAGTTGCGCAGCTCCAGGTGCTCGACCACGTCGATCTGGTAAAAGGTCTCTTCCCATCCCTGGAAATAGCCGAGGCCGAAGGTGAGGTTCAACTCCGGCAGGTCCTGACGGAAGTTGAAGTTGAGTTCCTGCGGACGCTGGCCCGAGATGCGGCGCTTCTCACCCGTCAGCGGGTCGGTGACTTCGCTGTTCTCCCACTCGGTCTCGACCTTCAGCTCGGCGCCCTTCAGGCCGAGATTGGCAAGCGGCAGGGTGAGGTTGAACGAGATCTGGTCATTCGTGCCATTGCCGATATTGCCGGGCCCGACCACGAGCTGCGTCGTGTCCGGGATACCGTCATTGTCGGTATCGACATCGACGTCGCGCGGGAACAGGTCGATCACGTCCGAGATGTCTTCGTGGCGGAAGGTCAGCACTGCTGCTGCGCCGTCCCAGAAACGCTTCTCATAAGCGGCCTCGTAAACCCAGGTCTTGTCCGGCTCGAGGTCGGAGTTGCCCGTGCTCTGCTGGCCCGAGTTGAGGTTCACTTCCGAAGCAAAGTCCTGGAAGTTGAGCTGGCCCACCTCGCGCTCGATCCGGATACGCAGCTGGTCATCGTCCGTCGGCGACCATGTCGCGACAAGACGCGGCTTCGGATAGGTGAACGAACGCTCCTTGTTGGTGTCGCCCGATTGCGTGATCGTCGACCGCTCGACCCGGATGCCACCTTCCAGCGTCCATTGCGGCGCAAAGCGCCAGGAGCCCTGAACAAAGGCCTCCCCACGCGTTTCCTCGACCTTCACGTCTGATGCCGGCAGCGGGATAGGCGTGCCATTCACGGCCAGCGCTACCTGCTGTTCGCGGTAGTTGTAGGCAATCTCGCCGCCGCCCTCGAACGACAGTTCGGGCGAGAACTTGTAACGCATCACAGAGCGGCCGATCCGCTCTCCGGCTTCGGCGTCGATCTGGAACAGCTGCGTCTCGTCCGGATCGACACCGGTCAGGTCCTCTTCGAGACCCGTGGCGTCGAGCGAGCCGACTGCCAGCTTGGCCAGGCCCAGCGTTTCCCACTCCAGCTCCGGCGACAGCTTGGTCGTGTAGTTGATGCCGACCTCGCCACGATCGTTCGCCGACCGCGACACGAAGGTTTCGCTGTTCGTGGCGGTCGAGAAGGTTTGCTCGTTCTTGAACTCGTCCGTCGATACGGTGCCATTGAGGCTCAGCGTGCCGCCAAACTGCGGGCCCTTGTAGTTGCCGCGCATGCTGTGGACGGGACCATCGCCCTCCGTGCGCGAGTCCTCGAACAGCGTCAGGTTGCCGGCTGGGTCCCTCGTCGTGCGCCACCCCTTGCCAACCGAGTCATCCATCGAGATGCCGCGGCTCACGCTGAAGTCGAACTGGTGATCGCCCACCCGGCGCGTCGCCTGGTAGTTCCAGCCCGGAATCGTCTTGCCCGTCTCGGAGAACAGGAAGCTGCGCAGGCCCAGCACTTGGGTGAATGTATCCGCCTTCTTGCGGATCACGTTGGCGACCACCGTCTGTCCCTGCATGTCGATGCCGGGCACCGAGCCACGGATCACGTCGATGCGCTCGACCTGGTCGATCGGGATGCGCTGCAGCGTGTCACCGAGCCCGTCCGTCTTGCTGGTGGGCCGCGCGCCGTCGATCAGCACGTTGCCCGCCGCGCCCGCAAAGCCGCGCACGCTGTCGCCGCCATCGAAGCTGAAGCCTGGCAGCCGGTTGATCATGTCGAGCGCCGTGTTGGGCCGCGCCGCCGCGAAGTCCGCCGGCGTGTAGGAGATCACCCCCTGTTGAGCCGCAACCTGCTCGGGCGCGGGCGCCTGTGGCGTCTCCTGCCCGAAAGCAGGTGCA
>JGI24115J20150_1000264_pt1 | contig 22930 bp, 20 predicted proteins | sample Subbioar_CSW14AB_FD_20150 | JGI IMG/M metagenome (IMG submission 20150)
CACTACAAGCCCGCATCACAACGCCCATCTGTCTATGTGGTTGAAGCGAAGAGGTTTTGCTGCGCGAGATCGTGGACCGTGGGGTGCTTCGTGCTTCTCTCTGCGCGCATTCTGATCGCTTGGGCCGCTGAAGTGGTCAAGTCTACGCGGCTGAACATCCACGGACCGTCAGGCAACGGGTGGATTGCGGTGATCTCACCGGCTTCGGCAGCCTTGCGCAGAGTCTTCGGAGCAAGGCCGAGCAACTTGGCCGACCGGCTCAGGTTGAGCCATGGCTCAACGCCGTCGATAGCAGGCTTGTAGACCGCAATGCGATGATGGGAGCGAAGCGACGTCACGCGTTCGCGGGTCCACCGGTTGCCGTGACCGGTGCGCAGACTGTTCCGGTTGAGAATGCCCGCGATCAAGTCGTCGTTGGCGATGAGGACAAGTTGCCGGATGGCCGTGATCACGTCTGACGAGGTGCTGTTGCGCTGGCCGCGTCGTCGTCGGGGCAGCCGCAGCTCGCTGTGTACGCCTCCGGCCCAATGCACGACCAGCACGATCTCGGAGCGCTCGGGATCGATGTCGGCGACAACTTCGTGGATCAGCGTGCGCACGATCCGCTTCTTGAGGCGCGCATCGGTGTGCGGGGCGGACCAGACGGCGCCGAGGTCGGCCGTCAGAGTCTCCGGCGGAAGTCCGGGCGGCGGGGGAGAGGCCGCGTTGTGTCTGGCGACCTTGTCCTCCGCCTCTGTGACGCGGGCGAGCGCGGCGTTCCACCGTCTCTCCAGCTCCCCGGCGACGAGTCGGTTCGCCGGATCGGCGGCGTCGTACTGGCGGAAGGCGCGATCCGCCCCGTAGCGGGCCGCTTCAAGGTCCCGGTTGAGGGCTTCCTGCACCATATCGCGGCGTGCGCTGGCGTCGTGGTGAGCCGCCGCCGCGGCGGCGACTGCGCCTGGGCTGACAACACCAAGAAGTGCGCTCTCGATCGCATCGTCCACTCGCAGGCCGCCGAAGGCGATGCAGCGCGGCTCGCCGCTGTCCATCCACCCTCGGACGCAGGCGTAACGAGGAATGTTGTGCCCGGCCCCGGAGTAACGAACGGTGAGCTTCCGCCCGCAGCGGCGGCAGCGCAACAGTCCGGCCAGAAGGGCGTCGCCATGCTTGGGCGCGCCGTGATGCCGGCTGGCGGGGATGTTGTCGCTCACCATCTTGCGGATCGTCTCAGCCATCTCCCAGCTGACATAGCCTTCATGCGCGCCGGGCTTAAGCGCAAGCCAGTCCTTGCGCGGCTTGCGCCGCACCGCTCCGCCAACAGGCGAGGCGCAAGTCTTGCCGTAGGCGTAGGCCCCGCCGTAGATCGGGTTCTCGATCATCCGGTGTATCGTTGCGTAGCAGGGTCGCCGCCAGACGGTCTCTCCGCTGGGCGCACGGGCCGGAAGGTCGAGATCATGCTGATGGAACCAGAGCAGCGCCTGGCGGGCGCTGCCCAACTCCAGCACCTTGGCGAACACCAACTCGATGGCTTGCTGAATCCGGCGATCCGGATCCTTCTCATAGTGATCGTCGGCCTTGATGAAGCCTACAGGCGCGGCGACGACCAACTCGCCACGACGGGCCTTCTCGTAGCGGGCGCTCAGCGAGCGCTGCCGCAGCAGATCCAGCTCGTACTCGTTGAGGCTGCCCTTGAGCCCAAGCAGCAGGCGGTCATTGCCCTGGCGAGGCGCATATATGGCTTCCTGGTCGATCAGGACCGTATCGACCACGCGGCACATCTCGATCAGCTGCTGCCAGTCCCGGCTGTTGCGGGCGAAGCGCGAGACCTCCCGGGCGGCCACGGCGCCGACCTTGCCCATGCAAACATCCGCCACCATCCGCTCAAAGCCCAGCCGTTGCACGCCCCCGGCGGCCGACCGGCCGAGGTCGTCATCGATCACCTCGATCTGCGTCCATCCCAGCCCGGCAAGCCGGTCGCGCATCGCGTACTGCAACGCGCTGCTCTCCCGGTTGTGGAGGACCTGATGCGCCGACGACTGGCGAACGTAGAGCAGCGCCTTGCGCTCGAGATGGTGAGGTCGAATCTTCTCAGACATCATCGTGCGATCCTCCGGCGCCGCTGTGATGACGCGCCCGGCTGTGATCCGCGATCAGCTGGACCAGCAGCGTTGTCAGCGCTCTGCGCGTCTCCTCCGGCAGCGTCCTCCACTCCGGCGTGTCTGGCGGCGCGCCGCCGCTGTCGCTTGCGAAAAGATCGATCTGCTCCGGCTTCCGTTGTCCCCTGCTCATGCTGGGCTCCTCTCCGAATCCGATCAGGAGAGGCTCTGGGCGGTGATCGATCGAGGTCAACAGAGGGTGCGACGGCTGGCGCGGCGGCGGCCAGAATCTTCGACAGGGCCTGCAGGGCGGCCAAATCGACGCGCCCTTGCAGGGTCAGCTGGGCGGTGCAGCACGCCGCGACATCGAACATCCACGCCGGAACTTCGAGCGTACGCCCCTCAGCCTCGACTTCAGCTGCGCACCGGTATGTGCGGACCCCTCCGCGTTCGACCACCTCGTGAACCACGACATCCCGACCAAACCACGGATGCCAAGGGTAGACGACGCGTCGGACCTCAGTCCCGTGGGTGTTCTGGCGCTTCGTTGTAGAACGAGGTAAGACCACACGGCGCGATCGGGAACAAAGCCCCGATAACGCTGCTCGATCACCCGGCTGCAACCAGCCCAGCCGGGCGCCTAGAAGCCGAATTTTCTGGCTTCGGATGAGGGAGCGTTGGGGAGCGGATCAATGGCCTTCTAGTTTCGTTCCATGCCATACAAGGGAAGTCAAACTTGCTGGACTACGGAAAGCAAAGCGGACTGCGCGAAACTTGGCTGTCTGGCGGCGGAGCGCATCATGAATGACGATCGGCGCGGGTCGGATAAGCTGGATATGTTGATCGCCGGCCACAGCCACTTCAATGTGATCAGGGGTGCGATACAGAAGATTGAGAACGACGGACACAAGGCTCCCTTTTCGTATAGAACCGTGGGGTTGCTCGAAGAGACGTACTGGCCTGCCATGCATAGCCAAGGCGAGCTCGTCGGCGAATTTGCACGCATTCTAGAAGCTGGCGAGTTCCGAAATCTCGTCCTGAGCGTGGCCGGCAACGACTATAACGCTCTGGGTCTTGTAAATCCTCCGGAGAAATTCGATTATGTTCTGCCCTCACAGCCGGAGCTGCCTCTGGATGTGGCGGCGCGTTTGTTGCCGTGCGGCGTCGTGGCAAGTGAACTGCGACATCTGATCAGCTACTCGCTGATGTTCATGCAAAGCGTCCGTCAGGCGGTCTCCCAGCCGATCTTCCTGCTGGCGGCCCCGCCCCCGATCCCCTCGGCAGACCACATCTGGCAGCATGGCGGGACCTTCCTGCCGGAAATCGAGAAGCACGGAGTCGGCTCGGCCGCTCTTCGCTACAAGTTGTGGCGAACGCAGTCAGAGTTTTTCGAAATGGTCGCCCGGGAGAATGACATAGTGGTCCTGCCTCCACCGCCGGAGGCCCTCGATCCCGAAGGGATGCTGGCGGAAGTTGCCTGGGGAAAGGACGCCACCCACGCCAACCTGTGGTATGGAGAGCGCGTCCTGCGCCAGATCGCGGAGGCAGGCTTATGAGCCGCAACCCCTACCGGTCGCTTCCCCCGACATCTTTCTGGAAGCGCGCTGTCGCTACGCCCAAGCCGTCAGAGCTTGATCCCATGATCTCAGCGGCGTTCAAGATCAGACCATCCGACAAGGTCGCCACTGCCGGCAGCTGCTTCGCCCAGCACATCGCACGGCACTTGAAAAAGAGCGGCTTCTGCTACTTCGTCGCCGAGGACGCTCATTCCATAATGCGGCCAGAAATCGCCGCAGCGTACAATTACGGCACCTACTCGGCCCGATACGCAAACCTTTATACCACGCGCCAGCTGGTGCAACTATTCCAGCGCGCCTACGGAACCTTCCAGCCGAGCGAGGACATCTGGCGCGATCCGAAGGGCCATTTCATCGATCCATTCCGTCCCGAGATCCAGCCTGGCGGCTTCGCCACCGAAGCCGAGTACTGGGCCGACCGCAGGCAGCACCTCGCGGCGGTGCGCCGCATCTTCGACGAGCTAGACGTGTTCGTGTTCACGCTCGGCCTCACGGAGTGCTTCTGGTCAAAGAACGACGGTGCCGTGTTCCCGGTGTGCCCGGGGGTTTCAGGCGGCGAGTTCAACGCCAGCCGGCACGAGTTCCACAATTTCGACGTCAACGAGGTTTTGGGCGACCTGATCGAATTCATCGACCTGCTGCGCAGCGTGAACCCCAAGGCCAAGGTGCTATTGACCGTCTCGCCGGTGCCGCTGGTGGCGACCGCAGAGCCACGCCACGTGCTGGTGTCGACCACCTATTCCAAATCGGTGCTGCGCGTCGCCGCCGAGATGGCGACCAAGGCCCGGCCCGACGTCGCCTACTTCCCGTCATATGAAATCATCATCGGCAGCTACAATCGCGGTGCCTATTTCCACGCCGACCTACGCAGCGTAACGGAGGAAGGCGTCGAGCATGTCATGCGCACCTTCCTGCGCCACTATACCGAAGGGTCACGGGCGCGGGCGGCGCCGGCGCAGAGCGAGGCTGACGCTGCGGCCGCCAGCCACAAGGAGCGCATGAGCGAGCTGTTGAAGGTCAATTGCGAGGAAGAAGCGCTGGAGCGCGACGCATCCTGATGTGGCTGGATGCGACGTGACTACAGGCCCTGCCCTAGTGCGCGGGATCTTCCGCAATATGCTTGAGGTAGGCACCGTAGCGGCTCTTGGCGAGCGGCTTTGCCAGCACCAGCAACTGCTCGGCGTTGATATAGCCTTTGCGGAAAGCGACTTCCTCCGGACAGCCGATCTGCTGGCCTTGGCGTTCCTGTACGAGCTCGACGAACTGTCCGGCACCGATGAGAGAGGCAGGCGTGCCCGTGTCGAACCAGGCGATCCCGCGGCCAAAGCGTTCGACATGCAAGTTGCCGGCGTCGAGATACATCTGGTTGAGATCGGTGATTTCAAGCTCGCCACGGGAAGAAGGCCTCACAGCTTCCGCGTACTCGACCACATGGTGGTCGTAGAAATAGAGGCCGGTTACGGCCCAGTTGGATTTCGGGCTCTTGGGCTTTTCCTCGATCGACTGGGCACGCCCTTTCGCATCGAAGGCGACGACACCATAGCGCTCAGGATCGGCGACGCGATAGCCGAACACGGTGGCGCCGGATTCCCGCTTCGCCGCCGTCTCCACCGTTGTCGATAGGTGCTCGCCGAAGAACAAGTTGTCACCGAGAGCCAGAGCACAGCCATCCTTGCCGATGAAGGACTTTCCGATGAGAAAAGCCTGCGCCAGTCCGTCCGGGCTCGGCTGCACCGCGTAACAGATGTCGATGCCCCACTTCTTGCCGTCGCCCAGCAGCTCGCGAAACTGGGGCGCATCGTGCGGCGTCGTGATGATCAAAATCTCGCGGATGCCGGCCAGCATCAGCGTGGTCAGGGGATAATAGACCATCGGTTTGTCGTAGACAGGCAAAAGCTGCTTGCTGACCGCGATGGTCAGCGGATGCAGTCGCGTGCCGGAGCCGCCGGCAAGAATAATGCCCTTCATATGTCTCCCCCTGTTTTAGCCTAAGAATTGGGATCAATCTGACCAAGTATCGCTATTGCGACAACCCAAGCCGCTCCCCGCCGTAAACGCCCTTCCGGAGGGGCTGCCACCACCAGGAATTGTCCAAATACCAGCGGACAGTCCGCTTAAGACCCTCCGTGACGTCGACCTGCGAGCGCCAACCCAGTTCCGATTCGATCTTGGTGGGGTCAATGGCGTAGCGCTTGTCGTGTCCTGGACGATCAGTGACGAATTGTATGAGCGACCGGCGTGAGGTCTGCGAGGGCACCGCAGCGTCCACCAGATCGCATATGGTTTCGACGATCTGGAGGTTTGTGCGCTCGTTTCGACCGCCGACATTGTAGGCCTCGCCAGTGCGGCCGCGCGTAGCTATCTCGACCAGCGCTCGCGCATGGTCCTCAACGTACAGCCAGTCTCGCACATTGGAGCCGTCGCCATAGACCGGAAGTGACTTTTCATCGAGTGCGTTGAGTATCATCAACGGAATGAGCTTCTCTGGGAAATGGTAGGGGCCGTAATTGTTAGAGCAGTTGGAGACAACCACCGGCATGTCGAAGGTGCGAGCCCAAGCCATAGCAAGGTGATCCGCAGAAGCCTTACTCGCAGAATAGGGCGAGGAAGGATCGTAGGGCGTCGTTTCCTTGAACAGGCCCCCGTCGCCCAACGAGCCATAGACCTCGTCAGTCGACACATGAAGGAAGCGGAACTCGTCACGCCTACCCGTCGGGGCTTTGTCGCGGTAGGCTCGAGCGGCTTCTAGCATCGTGAAGGTTCCCACGATGTTGGTCTTGATGAACGCAGAAGGACCAGTGATAGAGCGATCCACATGGCTTTCCGCCGCCAAGTGCATCACGAGGTCAGGCTCATACTTGGCAAACGTATCAGCTATCGCCTGGGCGTCGCAAATGTCGGCTCGCACCAATTCATGGCGACCGGTGTCGGCAATTTCAGCCAGCGACGCTGTGTTACCCGCATAGGTCAGCTTGTCTACATTGACCACACTCGCGCTGGTGTTCTTGACTAGATGCCGGCAGACTGCGGAGCCGATAAAGCCCGCCCCCCCGGTTACCAAAACGCGCATTCCGACCCTCCTGCCCCACAACGGAGGTTTCGGTTAACATGGCGAACCGCCATGCGAAAGTCCGGCGCAGAATACCCGTACAACTTGCCTTAAACTCAATCAGCTGCGGTTCGCAAGCCACGCGAAGGTTGCGATTATCAGTCCTGCTATCTAGGGTTAGTTTTTATTTGGATCTATTAGAGAAGCCACAGTGAAGAGCTATGAAGTCAAAGTCGACGAAGCCGCCCGCAAAGTGGTCGCAGACTTCGGTGCCCAGCCGGCTATCCACGTAAGCGACCCCGAGTACAACACTTTCCTTGCAGAGCATGGCAACAACGTGGGTACGGCGTGCCAAGTCTACTACAAGACAGGACAGGCCAAGGCGGTTGCGATCCGGGACCTGATCGTGCGTCACCAAGGCGCCCAAGTTGATGCTGGATTGGTTACCTCGCCGATGAGCATACTAGTGTTTGGAAGTCGATTTGGCCATGTCAGCAGACACCTAGTGCGGCTGTTGCCAAACGCGAAGCTCATAGCGCTCGGCTTCGAAGAGCCGGAGATGTATTTCCACCAGAACGACCTTTCCATCGAGGCCGCCCACGTCGGAGCCGATGCCAACTTGGCAAGCGCCTTCTTCAAGTTCGACGTGGTCGTTGCACCGCATTTCTTTTGTCATGTCCCGAAGATTCAGATGCTAGGCTGGCTGACCAAATCAGCGGAATTCATGAGCAAGAACGGCTTGGCGATCACCGCTTTCCAGGGACCGCTTGCCCTTTCCCGGCGCTTTCCGAAGGGGCCCACATTCGACAAGAACGGCATAACCCAACCGCTGATCGTGCCCAGCACGTCGATCAATGGCATGGATTTCGCAGAAACTTTGGTCAGGCCAAGTGCAGTATTCGACATGTACGAGAAGACACGCACACGCGTGATCGAGTTCGCCGAAGGATATTGGGACTCGATCAACGACCTCTACGTCGCGCGGAAGCTCAAGTAGCGCCACCTAGTCGGACGGCTTCTCCCCTAGTTCCAGCTCGGTGATGCGTGTGGCGATAGCAGCCTCGCGCGCCTGCGAGTCCATCAGCAGACCATACAACCGGACCGCTTCTTGATGCCCTCTGAGCCAGGAAAGTTGCGTCTGCCGCAGTGGACCGGGCGCTCTGTGGTTCGGGGCGCCGAACTCGAACATATCGCGCTTCTGTGGGTGCTGCAGCCCAAGCAGGCAATTCGAACAATCCCGCGCCAAAGACAAGATCAGCAATGCCTCATCATAGCCGAAGAAAAAGGGTTGTTCGATTGAGCCGATCAGCTCACGCCAGTCTCCACGAAGGGTCGCGACAGCATGATCCTGTCCTTTGATCCAGTACTGGCGCGCTGTTTGTGGATCATCCACGACCGCCAGCAGCCCAAGATGGAGATAGGCCTCAACAACCTTCGTGCCGAGCGTCGGAATTCTAGTCCCGGCCTTGCCCGCGACACAGGCAGTGTACCACCGCACCGCCTCGGCAGGCTCGCCCCTCGCTGCGGAGATGCGTCCCAGTAGATAGGCGATCGACACGCGCCAGCGTTCGACGTGAAGGCGAGGCGACGCTGGCATATTGACGTAGTCGGCCAGCAATACTTCCAAGCTTTGGTCCCTGCCAGAGCCATCGCGCATTACGCGCTCCAGCAGGCGATAGCCCTGCACACAGAGCGACGCGCCCTGCTCTTCAGAACCCGCTGCGGACTCGAATTCGACGATGCGCGCATACTTGACCAAAGCCTCGCGATCGCGCATCCGCCAGCCGGTGGAGACGAGTGAGCGGATCAGCCAAGGGCGTTCGTAACCACTGAAGTCCACGGAGACCGGCGTGGGCTTGATAGCGGTGAATCCTTGCTCCACTAAATTCTGGCCCTGGCTGCGCCCGACATCACGGCATGCCGATCCGCCTTCCACCTTCATGCCCACGGCGATCCACCATTCCGCTTCGGGTAGCCCCGTCTCCCTATGCGGCGGCAGGTCGATCCAAGAGCGCGGCCGGTCAGTTAGCGTCATGCCGCCACCTGCCACCTGAGAGGACATCTGCTCGATGAAGAACCACTTGCGCAGCTGCCCCACAAGCTTCTCGCGGTCATAGACATGGAAGTGGTGCGGATTGGGATCGTTGCCGTCCTCGTCGCACCACAGGTTGGGCACGCTAACCACCAGCCGGCCAGAGGGCTTGAGCACCCGGAATGCTTCCTCGAGGAACGCTTCGGGTTCGCACAAGTGTTCCAGCGTCTCGAACGAGGTGATGAAATCAACGCTATCATCTGGCATCGGCACGCCTCTGCCGAGGTCCGCCTGGCAGAACGACACGCTACCGTCGGGCAGAGCGAAGTTGGCCGTGCAGTAACGGACGGCGCTTTTACTAACGTCAAAACCAATAACTTTGGATGGAAGGCCGCTCGCCCACAGCAGCTGGGAGCCATACCCCAGCCCGCACGCGGCATCGATCACGATATCGCCGTGCCGGATTAACTGTGACGCATAATGATAACGCGCAATGTGCGCATCCGCCCTGCGGCCAGACTCGCGACCCATGTCCATGTGTAGATCGCGCTCTTCTTTGAGGGTAACTAGCGGAAAGGCCTCGAGCGCTGAATCCCGCAGTCGTTCGAACATCAGCAGCATTGGCGCGCCATTGGATTCCAGCTCATGATAGGGCACGATCGACATCAACCGCGCGTGACGACGCCAACCCTGCGATATGGCGAGGTCGTCCCACCACTCTCGCGGAGGCGTCGTCGCAACTTGGTGATTGAGGCACAACATCAGGTGGCGAGTTACCACCTCGCGCAACGCAACGAGGATTTTGGTAATCGAGGCCACGTCGAACCGGTCGAGAAGGTCGACGCAAAGCGCAGACGTAAAAGTGTTGGTGCCTTGCGTGCGGAGTCTTTTAACAAGAACTTCCTCGCCGATGCGGTCATGGCCGATGTCGTTGGAGGAGATCTCGACCACCTCGGCTCCCGCTAGCCGCAGTTCCGGCGACAGTGAGCTTCCGCCGGACCCATCCAGTACCAACATCCGTCCGAACGCACAGTTGGCGAGGAAATGATGTGCTAGAAGTGCCGGTTGAAGCTCGGCCATTGTTATGCGCCAAGGCTTGGCGTCATAAGCGCCATCAGGATAACTCCTCGCCCGTTTGGGCCTCGAATGCGTGCTCGTTCGCCGGCGGCGTCGAGAATGCAGTGACCTGAACACCCGCTTTTTCGTACATAGCCAAGATATCGGCGACCATGTCCGTCGGCGTCCGCGAGTAGTTGGTGGTCAGCGACAGGCGCGCCGCGAGCCCGCGGTCGTCGCTAAATTTCTTGATCACCTTGCGAAAGGCAGCAACATTGCCACGCGCGAATGCAAAGCCCGAGACACCGTCGCGCACGAACTCGGTCATGCCCTCGACGTCGGCGATGATGACCGGCGTATGCGTCGCAAGTGCCTGTAGCAGTATGAGCGGACTGTTTTCGTACCAGGTCGAGGGAATGCACAGCACGTCCATGTCAGCGAGGATCGAATGTGTCTGGGCTGTCGGGAAGGTCCCGCGGAACCGGACAGGCAGGCCCGTCGCGCGCTCGCGCAGGTTGGTGAAATAGGCGGCATCCTGTTTTTCGGGCCCCCAGATATCGAGCGACAGACCAGGTGCCATTTCGCCCTTGAACGCATCGATCAGCAGGTGAACGCCCTTGTGGGGCGCTATCTGACCGACGAAGCCAAAGCGCACTTCGTTCGGGTTCTCGCGTTTGGGCTTTGGCGAGCGGTCGATATCGATACCGAAATGGCTGAGCGTAAGTGGTGCAGGCACCTGGTTCCGCGTGTAGGCCGCCTTAAGGAAGGTCGAGGGAGCGATTAGGCCACGATAGACTGCGTAATGCTTGGCCATGTGCTCGGGTCTCCGCGTAAGCTCCGCAGGCGTGAACCCGTATTCCGGATCGTCGTTTTCGCTCTTGTTCATTGCCTGTAGCGCGAGCACGCGCGCTACGCTCGGCCGTGTGATCGGCGTGGCAGCGGCCTTCAGCTTGGCGGTGGCCTGTGGATGCTGACTAGCGTCCTTAATATAGCACTCAATGCAGTTCGACTTGAGGGCGTTGGGGCCCGCGCAGAGACCGCCATCGGCAGCCTCCAGCTTGTTGTTGAAGCAGAAGCCGAAGAAATCCGTCAGTGTACCGAATGTAGGTATTTTGAGCGCCTTCGTCACTTCGAGAAGCGCGGTCGTGTGGTTGATCAGGTGCGTAACGTGGACCGCGTCCGGCTTGACGCGGCGTAGGATACGCTCGTGCACCTTGCGCATTTCGGGCTGATCGTAGGTGCCGCGGATGTTCCGGTGCGGATACTTGTTCTTGTCGATCGAGAAGACCGGAATGCCTTCCCAGCTGTATTCTGTGACCAAGTCGTCCTGCGGCGGCTCACCCGAGAACACGGCCGAGATTACGAGCGGCTCGTGGCCGCATGCCTTCAAACCCTTAGCGACCGCTAGTGTGTAGGCTTCAGTGCCGTAGATGTGGTCAGGGTAGAAGCAATGAACGTAGAGCGCGATTTTCATAGTCGTAACGATGTCCCTGCACACCGACTCAATTGGAACCCAAACCCGAGCCCTGACGTGGAATTATCAACGCAATGCACTTACCATGCGCGCCAGCCCTTCCCCGAAGGGCGTTGCAGCTCTCCATCCCAAGACCCGGCTTGCCAATCTTGTATCGAGCACATTTGCCCCGATATCAAATCCGCGGGCCGCTTCGTATCGTACATTAAGGGGTCGACCGATCTCGGACTCGATCGCGGCGATGAGTTCGTTGAGGCTGCGCCCTACACCACTGCCAACATTTAGGATGCGCGGGCCGCCTCGCTTATCGCCGGCCGCTAGCAGAGCGTCGACCACATCGTCCAGATAAATGTAGTCCCGCACTGTGCGGCCATCGCCCCAGATCGTGATGGGCTCGCCCTTGAGGCCGCGCCGCGCAAACGTGGCGATAGCTCCGAAATTCTTCGTTCCAGTCTGGCTTGGCCCGAATGGATTAGCGATCCGCAACGAGACATGGTCAAGGCCCCGCAACCTGCCGAAAAGCCCGAGATATCCCTCCACCGCAAGCTTCGACACACCATAGGCGCTGATCGGCGCAGTGGCTTGCGACTCCAGCGCAGCAGGACCCATCATCTCCCCATACACCGTGCCGCCCGACGAGGAGAAGACGAATCGGACGTCGTCACGGTTCTCCAAGGCCTTGAGCATGCGGACAGCTCCGACGATATTGTCCGAAGCATCGCCCACGGGGTCGATATCGGACGTCGCCGGCAGGCTCGACCAAGCGAGGTGATATATGACATCCGCCGGTGCCAAAAGCGCCCTCAGCTGTGCGTCGCCGTAGGACATATCAAAGACAGCTTCGCGCACACCGCGCTTAGTATTGATGGAGCCGGGCTTACGGACGGCCGCTATGACTTCGTTCCCCCGAGCCGCAAGAGCTGCAACCAGGGCCGAACCAAGAAATCCGTTCGCGCCGGTCACCAGAGCGATCATCGCCAGTCATCCTCACGCATCGCAATAACTTCCGCGTAGGCCGGGGACTTCTGCAAATTGCTGGCATACGCGGTCATGCCGTTAGGAGAGGAAAATTTCGGCGGGCGGGAAGCCGGGCATTTCGTCGACCTCGCCAAGAACTCCGCGATAGGTTTGATCATAGCCAGCGCACATAGTTTCAACAGCATACTTGGTCCGCGCGATCTCCCTGTTCCTCTCGCCCAGCTGGGCACGGCGCACGGGGTCGTCAAGCAGTGCGATCAGATGATCCGCAGTCTCCTCGATCGTTTCGCCTAGCGTGTCCGTCGACTCCAGAATTTCCGGTAAGGCACCGACGAGATTGCCGGCGACGGCGAGGCCCATGCTCATCGCAAACGGGGTCACCTGCCCAAAGCTCTCTTTCCAAACCGGAGCAACGAAGATGGAAAACTCGCTATAGTATTGTGGCAGCTCCGAATAAGGCACGTATCCGGTGAAGACAAAGTTGTCGCGAACTCCTGCCTCGACAACACGCTCCAGGAAGGTATCGAATAGCGAACCGTCACCAATGACGTAGATTCGCGTCTGCGGCCGTCTGACAGCTACCTGCACCAACGGCTCGATCGAATTCTCATTGAGCTTGTCCCGTTCAAGACGATAGACCATGCCGATCGAATCCGCAGCATCCGGCGACATCTTCTTTGGACGGTCGAACGCCGCAAGGTCGATACCCGGATAGATCACGCGCTCGTTCGATCCCTGCGACCCGAACGCCTCGCGGATGTAATTCGAGACGAATATGTACTCGTCGACCACCGGATCAAAATACGGCTCGACCGGGGTGTTGATGTTCTGGATAACCGGACATCCCGTCATCTCCGCGGCTCGGAAAACTTTTTCGTACCAAGGAGTATCGACATCTCCCCAATAGTGGACGTGCAGGATGTCTGCGCCGAATTTCTTGATCAAAGAAGCAATGGCCTCGGTCGTTGTCGGCTCGCGCAGGTCGTGAATGATCATGCCTCGGTGACTTCCGCCCGGCGGAAACGCCGAGGTCATGACGTGCATCTCGTACTTGTGACCGATATGGTCGAACAGATCGACGATGAGCTGCGTTGAGCCGCCGACGAAAACGTTTGGGATTGCGTGCAGTATACGCGGCCTGCGCCCTGCAATAGTGGGCTGACGCTGGTCTACCGTATAGAGCGTCGTCTGCTTGCTTCGCACATGCGCGTTCACGGCACGTAGCACGTTCGCAAGCCACACGCGGCGATCAACCTTGGCAATCCAGCGCCCACTTAACGACTTCCGGGCGCGCTTGCTGGTGCGAGAAGCCCCCGCCATGATTTTCTTGAAGCTGATACGGCGAAGACGCGCGCCCGCGCGCGCAGCACGAGTTACGGGCGACAGCGCCCTGCGAGCGCCGGACTTGAGCATCGGTGGAATCAGCGGGCGACGCCGAACGGAATCGCGAACCTGTTCCACGATGTAGCCAACGGTGTTTCCGTGCGCTTGCAACTGATCGAGCCGACGCTGCGTCTCCGCTGCAGACGCCACGATCTGCGACATCGTCTGCTGCAGCGCACTAACCGACGCCTGGAGGTTCTCGACACGCTCAAACAGTTGCCGAGCATCCTCGGTGCCGTTCTCTCTCACCACACGCGCGACTGTATTCGCCAAGAGTTCGGCCGCTTTTGCTTGCCTGTCTTCATCTTTGCCAACCGAAAGCAGATCTTTGTCGAGAGAGGATCCACCCCAAGCCGAGGGCGCTTCGTCGGTCGGCAAAATCCCCTGCTCAGTTAGATCTCCGCGAATGCGGCTCACCTCGTTCACGACCGCCCCTGCCCTTCACCAATTCCACAAAAATCGGAGCTTCCGAGAACACTCGGTAGCTCTCACTTTCCTGACCGTAATAAGACCGATATCCTGACCATCTTAGCCGCTCCTAACAGCCCTAGTTTTGCGGGTCCGAGCAGCGCGAGCCCAAGTTTCTAGAAAATAATCACGCTTTATACGTGAATGGAGACTCTAGCTCACTCAATATAGGCCAAGACCGGTCACGATCAGCGACGGTTGCATCATCAACCGCGACTGGCCATTCGATACCCAACTCCTTGTCGCACCACAACAGTCCAGCCTCATCAGCCGGCGAATAGTACGAGCTGACCTTGTAGATGACTTCGACCCGCTCGCTTAACGTACAGAAACCGTGAGCAAAGCCGACAGGGACGTAAATTTGGTTCCAGGCGGCTTCGCTGATCTCAATCGCGAAATGTTGGCCGTAGGTGGGGGAACCCACCCTGATGTCCACGACCACATCCAGAATTGCTCCGTGCACGACCCTCAGGAGCTTAGCCTGAGCGGCCGCTCCACTTTGAAAGTGAAGTCCCCGAACTACGCCTCTGCGGCTAGACAGGGAGTGATTGTCCTGGACCCAACCATGCCTCACGCCCGCGGCCTCCAGCGAGTCCGAACGGAAGGTTTCGGAGAAGAAACCCCGATGATCGCCGAACTTGCGCCCACGCAAGATCAACACCCCCGGCAAGGCGGCGGTTGCAACGTCCATGAAGGGTACCCACCCCATGCCGAAAAAGCCGACAAAGTATACTTAGCCACTGCGTTTGCCCTTGTCGAGAGACACGCTGCACTGCGGCATAAAGGCGGTTTGCCGTGCGGCTTTGCGAACACAACGCAGGTCTGTAGAATTGGTCTCCCACTACAGGTGACTCCTTGAAAGCAGGCTGAAATGGCGCCCCTTCGCATCCTTGTGTTCGGACGTTCCGGCCAGTTGGCTCGGGAACTTCAGAGGCTGAAATCGCCCCTCGTTGCGTCCATCGATTGCATTGGTCGCGAAACTATCGACCTTTTGCAGCTTGAGCGCCTGCCCGAAGTACTCGCGTCACGCGAGTTTGACGTCGTGGTTAACGCAGCAGCCTACACGGCCGTCGACCGAGCGGAGGTAGAGCCCCAGATTGCATTCGCCCTGAACCGTGAAGCTCCGCGGGCACTCGCGAACATATGTGCTTCGCGCGGCCTACCTCTCGTTCAAGTATCGACTGACTATGTCTTCGACGGCACCAAAACATCCCCCTACATTGAAACCGATTCCCCCAATCCGATTGGAGTTTATGGAAGAAGCAAGGCAGAAGGCGAAGAGGCGGTACTCGCTGCGGAAGGATGCGCGAGTGTATTGAGGACTTCATGGGTTTACAGCGCGTTCAGCAACAATTTTGTAAAAACGATGCTCCAGCTTTCTGAAACGCGATCAGAAATTAACGTGGTAGCCGATACGAGCGGTCGGCCTACATGGGCCCATGATCTGGCTGAGGCATGTGTCGTCACAGCGGCAGGCCTTTTCGCAGGTAAATCTCAAGTCAAGGGCGTGCTTCACTATGCCGGCGCGGGCGATGCCTCGTGGGCCGACCTAGCTGAAACGGTGTTCGCCTGCGCCCAGGCACGCGGCGCGAAAGGCGCGAAGGTAAATCGGATTGCCACATCCGAATATTCTACCCTCGCCCACCGGCCAGCCAATTCATGTCTGAATACTGATCGGTTCCAACGGGTATTTGGCATGCCACCGAGGCCTTGGCGTGAGGCCGTAAAGTTCTGCGTCGCTGAAATTCTCGCCGGCCCCTGAATTCTAGGTGCCATTGCGACTCATCGCCGAGCCAGTAGGCGCTGCCCAGCTCGTGATCTGGCGGCGCAAGCTGATGAGCATACGTCTGTCCATCATAGGGACCTGCCGGCTGCGGCAACAGCGCCCTCGACAGTGGCGTCGTGCGCTGGTTTTACCCAAAATGTGCGCTGCCGTTCTAAGGTATCTACGGCTCTGGACTGCAGCGGCCAAAGAGTGGCAGGTACAAGCTCGTTTGCGGACCAACGCGGCGCTGGTGGGGCAAGGTAAGGAAGCAGATGGGCAAGGTTGCTTTGATTACGGGCGCAACCGGTCAAGACGGAGCGCACCTCTCTCGCCTATTGCTATCCAAAGGCTACACTGTGCATGGCCTCAAGCGCCGGGCCTCGTCATTCAACACACAGCGCGTCGACGAACTCTATCGCGACCCACATGAGGGCGAGACCAGCTTCTTCCTTCACTACGGCGACATGACAGATTCCACCAACCTGATCCGCCTCGTTCAGGAGACACAGCCTGACGAGATCTACAACCTAGCCGCACAGTCGCATGTTCAGGTCTCTTTCGAGACCCCCGAATATACCGCCAACGCCGACGCCATGGGCACGCTGCGCCTTCTCGAAGCATTGCGTATCCTGAAGTTGGGCGAGAAGACACGTTTCTATCAGGCGTCCACCTCGGAACTCTACGGCAAGGTCCAAGAGGTGCCGCAGAGAGAAACGACACCCTTCTATCCACGGTCGCCCTACGGGGTCGCCAAGCTCTATGGCTACTGGATCACGGTAAACTATCGCGAAGCTTACAACTTCCACGCTTCCAACGGCATCCTGTTCAACCATGAAGGCCCGTGGCGCGGTGAGACCTTCGTCACGCGCAAGATCACCCGCGCCGTCGCCGCCATCAAGCTGGGCCTGCAAAAGAAGCTCTACATGGGCAACATCGACGCTCTGCGCGACTGGGGCCATGCGAAGGACTATGTCGAGGGCATGTGGCGCATCGTGCAGCACGGCAAGGCCGACGACTATGTGCTCGCGACCGGCGAGATGCATTCGGTGCGCGAGTTCATAGAACTCGCCTTCAGCGAGGTCGACATCAAGATCGAATGGAAGGGCAAGGGTGTCGACGAGAAGGGCATCAACGGCAAGACCGGCGAGACAATCCTGGAGATCGACCCGCAGTATTTCCGCCCTGCCGAAGTCGAACAGCTTCTCGGCGACCCAACCAAGGCGCGCACCGTGCTGGGCTGGAAACACACGGTTACCTTCAATGAGCTAGTGAAGGAGATGGTCGAGTCCGATCTCAAGACCGTGCCCAAGGAACGCGACCGCCGCGGCCGCCACGATTGAGTCCCATGATCAATCCCATGTCATCGGCCCCGGCCGCCTATCCGCTCGCCGGCAAGCGCGTGCTGGTCGCAGGCCATCTCGGCATGGTGGGTTCGGCCATCTTGCGACGGTTGCAGGCGGAGAACGTCGCCGAGTTCGTCACCGCCACCCGGCGTGAGGTGGACCTGCGCAACCAGGCGCAGGTTGAGGCCTGGTTGGCGCGCGCTAAACCCGACGCCGTCTTCATTCCCGCGGCCAAGGTCGGCGGCATTCTCGCCAACAGCCAGCAGCCTGCCGACTTCCTTTATGAAAACCTGATGATCGAGGCGAACCTAATCAACGCCTCCCATCAGGCGGGCGTGGAGAAGCTGCTCTTCCTCGGCTCATCCTGCATCTATCCGAAGTTTGCACTGCAACCGATCCAGGAAGACGCGCTCCTCACCGGCCCGCTCGAGGCCACCAATGAATGGTACGCCATCGCGAAGATCGCCGGCATCAAGCTGTGCCAGGCCTATCGCATCCAGCATGGCGCTGACTTCATTTCCGCCATGCCGACCAACCTCTATGGCCCGGGCGACAATTTCGATCTCAACTCATCCCACGTGATGCCTGCCCTCATACGCAAGGCGCACGAGGCGAAGCTCGGCGGCGCGAAGTCGATGGAAATCTGGGGCACCGGCACGCCGCGCCGCGAATTCCTCCACGTCGACGATTGCGCCGACGCGCTGGTCCATCTGATGAAGTTCTATTCGGGCGAAGGCCATGTGAATGTCGGATCCGGCGATGACCTCCCGATCGCGGACCTTGCGCGCATGGTGATGTCTGCGGTTGGCTTCGACGGCGTCCTCACGCACGACACCACCAAGCCCGATGGCACGCCGCGCAAGCTCATGGCCGCCGACAAGCTCCGCGCTCTCGGCTGGCACCCCTCCATCACCCTCGCCGACGGCATCTCCGCCACCTATCAGCACTGGCTCGCCCACGGCGGCGCCAACGACCGCCGGACGGCGGGCTAAGCTATCGCTAGGACCACTTGAACACGTGGTCCTTGTTCAGAACGCAGACTTCCTGTGCGCCGAGTTCGTTGAGATACGCCGCGCACTCCCCGTTCTCGATCCCATGCTCGAGAGGACCGCGAATATTCTCCTCGAAAATGATCAGCGGTCGGAACTGCTTTAGAGTCCGCTCAGCACCGTGCAGGACGTGCAGCTCATAGCCTTCGACGTCTATCTTGAGAAAATCCAGCGCCGACAGTGCGAGTTGATCGATGGATATCATCTCGACATCCCCGCTGGCGGCATTGACCGTCTCCATGCCGGGGTGCTGGTACATCTTTCCGACGCCGACAGACACTAAGCGCGACGTCTCGCCGACCGCTTTCTGAAAAACCCGTGCGTTGTGAAAATCGCCCGTGTTTTCAGCAAGGCATGCGAAGGTTTCGGTGATGGGTTCGAAAGCTAGAACCTGTTCAAATTGGCGGGCTAGGTGCCGCGTCCAGCTTCCATAGTGAGCACCCACGTCCAAGGCCAGTTTCCTGCCAGCACAATGCTCCAACGCCGCTCGCAGGTGATCAATTTCGAACTCGTCGCCCGTGCGTTCAAAGTAGCTGGGCATGAACGTGTCTTCGCTCCGAACCCACATGTCGCCGGCTCGCTTCATTCCGCTTGTCACTAACGCCTCCCCAGATTCACGAAACACGCGAAACCCCGCGCTAGGCCCGGTCGAAAACCAGGATCGACAGGCGCGTGTCGCGGGCATTCCACCAAGTTGGATTGTTGTACCGCTCGTATGGGCGTCGCTCGTGTCGCGCCAGTCGATAGCCGAAGCCCTGCATCACCCCGATATAGTCCTCCGTCTCCCGGTTGAAGACGGGCGGATTGCCCTCCCGCCGCCACCGTCGGTCCATGATCTCGGCGATGATGATGCGGTCCGACGCACGCGTCGCCTTCTCAAGGGTCGGGCGCAGTAGCTCGTCACTCACATGCAGCAGCACTGTGTAGAACAGCAGCGATGCACCGTTCGGATACTCCAGCTCCTCGGTGATCAGCCTGAATTCGTGATCGGGGTGCGCTAGACGCGCAATAGGAAGGGCGTGCGGATTGATGTCAGCCCCTATGTAATCGTCAGGCGCAAATCCAGCCGCAAGCCTGCCAACGCCGCATCCGATCTCGACCATCGGAAGGCGACCGTCCGCATACGCCCGCATGGCCGCTGGCACGTCAAAGCCTTCTGGGTGCTCAACACCGATCTCTGGCTTGACGTGTGCAACGCCTTCCGCGCTCCAGAAGAGCCCTTCAGGCGTGCGTTGATAGCGGGCGAACCTTCGCGCCTCCTCCAGTGACGGCGGAATATGAGGCTTGGGCCGCACCACTCCGTGACTCACCGTGGCCTTGTGCTGTCGCGAGGCCTGCCAATGGGTGATGACTGGCGGTGCTTCGGGCGGATGATCAAAGATGTAAAGGTAGGATTGTGGCAACCACTGGGTGATCAGCCGCTCGCTGCTCGCAATGTCGGCCCATGCTGCATCCAGATGCATCTGGTCCCACAGCAGCGGGTCGGCTTCGCAGCGCAGCACCCAGCGGTCCAGCAGCTTTCCAGCCTCCGCCGACTGGCCGAAGAATAGCGTCCCCGAACCGAACTCCCAGCCGCGCGTCTTGTGTACAGCGAAGTCCGCTCCGCACTTTCGCAGGACTAACGGATCGGCGTCGATAGTGGCGTCAGCATCCACCCACACCACAGGCCGGCGGAGTTCGGCCCACGTCTCGTACACAAATCGCGCCTTCCGCGCGCAGTTCCTTTCCCAGGAGCCTACGCTATTGATGCCCACAACACGATGCTCGAGCCCGAACCGGTCCAGTGTTCCTCGCAGCCGGGTCGCCAGATCCTCATACGGCGTGTCGATCGTGAAGAATGAAATGAAGACCGGTTCAGTCCCCCCTGTGTCAGTTGGAGCCGACACTCCTCCGGGTGCCCCAATCCAAAAAGGCTCCGCGCCCCCGACGTGGGCAAACTCAAGTAGGGCAGCCTTCTGGGTATCCAGCACGGGATTGTTGGATCCTGTGAGGATCACCAGATTTCCCAGCCGAGCGATAAATTCCTCAACCTTGTCCATCGAAAGCCGAACCAAGAAAACGCGCCTTGAATAACGACGCCAGAAAACATTCGCATATTACTCGACCGCTGGGTGCGAAACCACGGCATAGTCAGCAAAAATCTTAACACGTGTCTCGGCGTTGACGGCGGTATGCTGAACCTCAATCTTGCCCTTGGGCAAAGTTTACGCCACATGACGCAGGAGGGCGGTACGCCGCCGCGGGGTGGGAGTGTCGGCGTTGAATGATTTGTCTAACGCTGCCAGGTCGCTGCTTGACCCGATACTGGCGCTCTATCGCGACACCGGCTTTGCCTATCTGCTCGCGGCCCTGATGGCGTTGACGGCCTTTGTGCTGGTTATCTGGGCGATAGCGATGCACATCCTGCGCGTGGCCGCAATCGAATCGCAGATCCGCATCGTTTCTAGCTTCATTTCCTTCCGTCCCTCCAGCGTGGCATCGGACATCGACGAACGGGAAGTGCAGTTCGCTTCGCGCTTCGACGAGATCGACGCCCGCCTGCGCAAGGGCGGCGGCTTTGCCGGCCCCCTGGCCCACGCCTGGCACCGCTATCGACGTACACTGACGTTCGTCGGCGCGCCTCCAATCAGGTCTACGCAGAGGCCTTTTGCGTTCTTCTACGCCGCCCTCCCGCCACCGACCTGGCTCGGCTTCGCGGCCAACATGTTCGTCGCCTTTGGCCTGCTGGCGACATTTCTCGGGCTTGTCGCGGCGCTAACCTTCGCCTCACAAGGCATGACGTCGGACGATTCGAGTACGATGCAGGCGGCACTGCGTGACCTTCTGGGCGCCGCCTCATCGAAGTTTGTAACGTCCGTGGCCGGTGTCGGTCTATCGATCGTGCTGCGGCTCCTGGAGCGGGGACTTGTCGTCGACCTTCGCTCACGCCTCGATCGGCTGTCGGCTGCCGTCGAGTTCGGTGTCCGCGTCGATACCGAGGCGAGCTCCGCCGCGTTGGTCCAACAGATGTCGCTCCTCGTCGAACAGATCGAGCGCCGCGGATGAACGACGACAAGACCAACCCCTGGGCGGAGGTCAATGAGGACAATTACTATGTATCCATCACTGATATGCTGATCGGGTTGCTGTTCCTGTTCATCATCATGCTGATGTATTTCGCGGTACAGCTGCGCCAGACCACCGAAACGCTGATCACGGCCGAGGAGACGCGTCGGCAATTGCTGGAAAAAGTGGTCACCTATATGAGCGACCACAACGTCAAAGCGGAAGCGGACTATGCTGCCGGCGTGTTGCGTTTGCCGGACGAGATCCTGTTCGAAAAGGGCCGTGATGCGCCCAAGCCGGAAGGCGTCACTGCCATTGGCGTGCTGGCTGAGGCACTGGACGCCAACCTGCCGTGCTACAGCTTTCGCTACGGCGCGGGCCGTCCCGAAACTTGCGGCGCCACACTTCACCACCTCGAAGCTATCTTCATCGAAGGCCACACGGATAGCGATCCGATCACGCCTAACGTCCGCCTGCGCGACAACTGGGATCTGTCGTCGGCACGCGCGTCCGCCACCTACCGCATCCTCACAGCGACACGATCCAGCCTAACCAGCTTCCTGTCCGGCGACCCAACAGATGGTAAGTCGCGCCCCATTTTCTCAGTCGCGGGCTATGCCGATCAACGACCCGTTGCACGGGGCACAGACGAGAACGCGAAGGCGCGCAACCGACGCATCGACCTGCGCTTCATCATGGCAGCACCCGCGATCGAGGCGACCTCTTCGACCCCCCCACCTGCACTACCATAGCACCTCTAGAGTTTACACGGCGTGCCATCGTCAGCATAAGACTTTCGTTCGGAACCTAGATCAGTCCTGAGACGAAACCACAGGGTTAAGCATGAGAACAGCATATCTGGCCATCGGCATGATTCTGGTGCTCACGGCATGCGGCAGCGAGCCCACGAAGGAGGCAGGCAGTGCTACGCCTGCTGCCCCCACATCGTCCGCGGTAGCTGCCCCGCTCACCAGCATCGCGCTGGATTTTGCGGCTGGCACCAAGGAAGTAACCTTTCTCAGTGGGCCTTCTGCTGCCGATCACGTGAAAGAAGGAATGTTGCAGCTTCAGGCCTTTGAAGGCGTCATGTCGGTCGGCATGCCAGTGAGGGTCGGCGACACTTACCAGCTCGAATCCGAGGTTAGGGCTGTTGTGGATTCGACCAACGGCGTCGACAACATCTTCTTCCTTGGACCGATCGGACTGGATGCGAAAGGCGAGATTGTACAGTGGTGGCAGGTGCAGGCACCAATCACGGTCGCCGAGGGCACGCGCAAGAGCTTCAGCTATCTCACTATCGCGCCGGGCACGACCGAGGTACGGATTGGAATGCATGGGAATTGGGCTGATCCAAAGCCGGCCGGAAACGGCACGATAGCCTTCATGAAGGCGAAGCTCGATAAGCTCCCCGATGCTTCCCCGAACGAAGCACCGCCGGTGCCCGCCGAAGCGGCACCGACGTAGCACTGGGTATGTTTTTCGGAATGACTGCCTCTGCTTGGATGGCGGCCCAACCGCGACTTAATCATCTACTATGGACTAGGTTCTGTACTCATAAACTGGATTTCGTTTGAAGCCGAAGCCTGATTCAACTTCCGTGTTTGCGGAGGATTGGAGATGGCGCGGTTTGATCTGA
>JGI24115J20150_1000276_pt1 | contig 22230 bp, 22 predicted proteins | sample Subbioar_CSW14AB_FD_20150 | JGI IMG/M metagenome (IMG submission 20150)
GCTTGCCGGCCACGCCGCCCACATTGCCGAAACCCTGCACCGCGACACGGGCGCCGGCAATCGGCAGGCCGATGCGGCGCGCCGCTTCCTCGCCCACAGTGAAGACGCCGCGGCCGGTGGCTTCGCGGCGGCCCAGCGAGCCACCCAGATCGACCGGCTTGCCGGTGACCACGCCGGTGGCGGTGGAGCCCTCGTTCATGGAGTAGGTGTCCATCATCCAGGCCATCACCTGCTCGTTGGTGTTGACGTCTGGGGCGGGGATGTCCTTGGTGGGGCCGATGATGATGCCGATCTCGCTGGTGTAGCGGCGGGTCACGCGCTCCAGTTCGCCCCGGCTGAGCTGGCGCGGGTCGACCCGGATGCCGCCCTTGGCGCCGCCGTAGGGCACGTTGACGGCCGCGTTCTTGATCGACATCCAGGCCGACAGGGCCATCACCTCCGACAGGGTGACGTCCTGGTGGAAGCGCACGCCGCCCTTGCCCGGGCCGCGTGAGGTGTTGTGCTGCACCCGGTAGCCCTCGAAGTGGGCGACCGAGCCGTCATCGAGGTGGATCGGCACATCGACGATCAGGGTGCGCTTGGGGCGCTTGAGGGTGTCGACCCAGCGGCCCAGCGGGCCGAGGTAGGGGGCGACCCGGTCGACCTGCTGGAGGTAGGTGCCCCAGGGGCCGAGCGCGTCCGGGTTGAGGTAGGAGGGCAGCGCCTGGGTGAGGGCGGCCGGAGAAGCAGCGGTCATGGTGTGTTCCTGCGTGTTCGCCCCGCGATGGCAGGGCGCAGCAGGGACTGTAGGAGCCGGCCTGCGGGCTGTCCAAGGCCGCTAAGCCATCCTGTCATGCATTTCATGCATGGAACTGCAGGGCGGCCAGGCCGGCGTAGACCCCGCCGCGCGCCACCAGCTCGTTGTGGGTGCCCTGTTCCACCACCTGGCCGTGGTCCAGCACCACGATCCGGTCGGCGCGCTGCACCGTGGCCAGCCGGTGCGCGATCACCAGCGTGGTGCGGTCGCGCATGGCGGCGTCCAGCGCCTGCTGGACCATGCGTTCGCTCTGGGCATCGAGCGCGCTGGTGGCCTCGTCGAGCAGCAGCAGCGGCGGGTTCTTGAGCATGGCCCGGGCAATCGCGATGCGTTGCCGTTGCCCGCCCGAGAGCCGCACCCCGCGTTCGCCCAGGAAGGTGTCGTAGCCCTGAGGCAGGCGTTCGATGAACTCCTCGGCGAAGGCGGCACGGGCGGCGGCGCGCACTTCGTCGTCGGTGGCCTCGGGCCGGCCGTAGCGGATGTTGTCGAGCGCGCTGCCGGAGAAGATGACCGGGTCCTGCGGCACGATGCCGATGCGCGAGCGCAGGTCGTGCAGGCGCAGGCGGTCGATCGGCACGCCATCGATCTCGATGCGGCCCTTCACCGGGTCGTGGTAGCGCAGCAGCAGGCCCAGCACCGTGGTCTTGCCGGCGCCGCTGGGGCCGACCAGGGCCACGGTCTGGCCCGGCTCGATCTGCAGTGCCAGGCCGCTGAGGGCCGGCTGCGTGGGACGCGAGGGGTAATGGAAGTCGACCGCCTCGAAGCGCACCGAGCTGCCGGTGCGCGGCAGCGGCACGCTCACCGGGTCGGCCGGCTCCTGCACCGGGGAGGTGCCCGAGAGCAGCTCCATCAGCCGTTCGCTGGCGCCGGCGGCGCGCAGCAGGTCGCCATACACCTCGCCGAGCACCGCCACCGCACCGGCCAGGATGATGGTGTAGACCACCGTCTGCCCCAGGTGCCCGGCGCTGATGGTGCCGGCCAGCACCGCTTGCGTGCCCTGGTACAGGCCCCACAGCAGCAGGGCGGCGGTGCTGATGATGATGAAGGCCACCAGCGCCGAACGTGCCCGCGTGCGGCGCACGGCGGTCTGGAAGGCGCTTTCGGTGGCCTGGGCGAAGCGCGCCGATTCTCGGGCCTCGGCGGTGTAGCTCTGCACCACCGGCACCGCGTTCAGCACCTCGACCGCCATGGCGCTGGAGTCGGCCACCCGGTCCTGGCTGGCCCGCGAGAGCCGGCGGATGCGGCGGCCGAACAGCATGCTGGGCACCACCACCAGCAGCAGGATGAGCGCCACCTGCAGCATCACATAGGGGTTGGTCCAGACCAGCATGATCAGCGCACCCAGGCCCATGACGCTGTTGCGCAGGCCCAGCGACAGCGACGAGCCCACCACCGTCTGCACCAGCGTGGTGTCGGTGGTCAGGCGCGACACCACCTCGCCGGTCTGGGTGGTCTCGAAAAAGGCCGGGCTCTGGCGCAGCACATGGGCATAGACCGCGTTGCGCAGGTCGGCGGTGATGCGTTCGCCCAGCCAGCTCACCAGGTAGAAGCGGGCGGCCGAGAACAGGCCGAGCGCCACCGCCACACCGAACAGCATCAGGAAGTGGCCGCGCAGCTGCAGGGCGGCAGCACCCCGGTCGCCCGCGACCAGACCCCCGTCGATGAGCTGGCGCAGCGCCACCGGAAACAGCAACGTGGCGGCGGCGGCCAGCACCAGGAACACCAGGGCCAGGGCGATCTGCCCGCGGTAGGGTTGCAGGAAGGGGATGAGGCCGCTCAGGGAGCGGGGGGATGCGGCGCGTGGGCGCTCGCTGGTGGCGGTGGAGGGCATCGCCCGATTCTGCGCCGTCCGGGCGGTGTTTTCACTGACATGGAATCCGGTACGGGTAGGTGTACCCTCTCGAGGCTTTTCACGACAACCCGGAGGAGAAACCCATGAAGTCCGCCCTGACCACCGTCCTGGCCGCCGCCGCCCTGCTGCTGGCCACCGCCGCCCAGGCCGAAGGCCCGACCTGCAACGCCGCCGCCGCCGAAAAGAAGCTGGCCGGCGCCGCCAAGACCAGCTTCCTCAAGAAGTGCGAGAAGGACGCATCGGCCGTCTGCACCAACGCCGCCGCCGAGAAAAAGCTCAATGGCGCGGCCAAGACCAGCTTCACCAAGAAGTGCGTGAAGGACGCGGTGGGCTGACGTCCCCGGTGGGCGGTTTCGCCGTTCACAGCCGCAGGCGCTGCGCGTAGCCGGTCATCTCCAGGTAGCCGTGGCCGACGGTGCGGCCGGTTTCGTCCTTGAGGGCCGACAGGCCTTCCCAGTACACCGTGCCGGTGCTGGCACGGCTGTCGAGTTCCTGGGCATCGGCCAGTGCCGTCACGGTGTGGCGGCCGGCGGGTGACTGCACCGTCCATTCCACCGGGTAACGGGCCCGGGTGAGCGGGCTGGTCCAGAAGCGGCGGGGCTCGAACCGCACCTCGCCGGGCCGGGCATTGCGCGCACCCAGCGGGTTGCTGCCCTCGGTGGCCCGGCGCACCGAGCCACCGGTCCAGAGGGCGCTGCCGTCGGTGCGGCGCAGCTGGAAGGCGGTGAGGCTGTCGCCGTTGTCCAGGTTCATGCCGATCCAGTCCCAGCCCACGGCCTCGGGGTGCAGGATGGCCTCGCTCCATTCGTGGTCCAGCCAGGCCGTGCCCTGGACCGGCATCGTCTGGCCTTGCAGGGTCAGGCGGCCTTGCACCGCCAGCTGTGGCTGGGTCACGTAGAAGCTGGCCTGCGACGGGTCCGGCCCCTTGCGCGAGAAGCCGGCGTCGCCCTGCAGCAGCCAGGCCTGCCGGGGCACCGCCTCGATATCGATCGACAGTTCGCGCCCCGGCAGCCGGCTGCGGTAGCGGCCGTCGGGCTCGCGGCGGATGAACCAGTCGCCCAGCACCACCTCGGTGTCGAGCTCGCTGGCGAACGCCGTGCTGGCCGGTCCGTCGCCGGGCGGTTCGCCGTTCCAGCGGGCGATGCGCTCGTCGTGCAGCAGCCGGCCGGAGGCCACGTCGGTGATGGCGGCGTGTGCGAACAGCAGGTGGCGGGCGGCCAGCCGGCTGCGCAGCGGCAGCGCCGGGTCGACCCGGCTGCGGAAGAAGGTGAGCTGAAAGCCCAGCTCGCGGCCTTGCGGGGTCAGGGCGCGGCCGGTCAGGTACCACCATTCGGTGCGGGTGCTGTTGTGGCTGCCGTGGTCGCGCGGGAACACCAGCGGGCGTGGCCGCAGTGCGTCGCCGGGCTGGTGCCCCGGTTCGGCCGAGGCTTGGGGCCAGAGCAGGGCGGCCGGCGCGGCCAGCAGGGCGCGGCGCAGGGCGGAGGGGGGCAGGCGGGTGTTCATGTTGTGCGCCGGGTCGGGTTCACCAGTCCTGCTTGACGGCCTGCACCGCGTCGCGGCTGGCCGCCGCCCGCCCGGCCACCCAGGCGGTCAGGGTGCCGGCCAGCACCACGGCCGCGCACAGCGCCAGCAGGCGCAGCCAGGGCAGCACCAGGTCCATGGTCCAGTGAAAGCTCTGCGGGTTGACCACATGCACCAGCACCACGCTCACCGCCAGCCCGAGCAGCAGGCCGGCCAGTGCGCCCAGGCTGGTCCAGGCCAGGCCTTCCAGCGCCACCACACCCAGCACCTGCCGGCGCGTGAGCCCCAGGTGCGCCAGCAGACCGAACTCGCGCTGGCGGGCCAGCACCTGGGCGCTGAAGCTGGCCGCCACCCCGAACAGGCCGATGCCGATGGCCACCATCTGCAGCCAGGTGGTGACCGCAAAGCTGCGGTCGAAGATGCGCAGCGAGATGGCCCGTATCTGCGAGGCCTGGGCGAACTCGATCAGCTCCTGTGCGCCCTGTCGGTCGGCCAGGGCCTCGATGGCGGCGCGGGTGTCGGCCACCGCATCGGCAGCGGCCGGGTGCACCGCCAGGTCGTGCACCGTGGTGTCGCCGGTGAGGCGGATGAAGTCGTCGCGATCGATCACCAGGCTGCCGTGCTGGCGGGCGTAGTCGCGCCAGATGCCGACCACCCGGTAGCGCATCTGCCGGGCTTCCGGTGCGCCCATGGCCACCGCCACCGCCGGCAGGTCCTGACCGAGCGGGCGCCGTGCAGGTCGACCATGGCCTCGCTGGCGTACACCGCCACGGTGTCCGGCGGCAGCGGTTCGGCCACCGGGCCGCTGACCATCGGCAGCGTGCTGGCGGCCCGGTCGGCGGGCGGCATGGGCCGCACGATCAGGGTGACTGGCGGATGCGCCGGGTCCAGCAGCAGCGGCAGGGTGCGCAGCGGCTCCAGCCGTTCAACCTGGGGCAGCGCGGCCACGCCGGCCACCAGCGCGGGCGGCATGGCCTGGCCCTCTGCTGCGCCGCCGGCCAGCCGCACATACAGCGGTGCGGGCAGCAGGGTGTCGAGCCAGCGGGTGACCGAATCGCGGAAGCTGGCCACCATCACGGTCAGCGCCACCGACAGCGCCAGGCTGGCCACCACGCCGCTGGTGGCCACGGCAGCGGTCTGGCGCAGCCGGCGCGAACGCTCCACGGCCAGCAGCGGCAGCACATGCCGGCCAGCCCACGGCGCCAGCGGTCCAGCAGCAGGCCCACCAGCACCGGCAGCGCCGCCACGCCGCCCAGCAGCAGCAGACCCACCGACACATAGGCCGCCAGCGGAATGCCGCCCACCGGCGGCAGCAGGGCCAGCAGCAGCGCCAGCAGCAGCAGCCCTGCGGCCAGACCCTGCCGGTGGCGCCCCTGCGGCGTGTGGCTGCCGAGCCCCTTGATTGCCAGCGCTGGCGCCAGGCCGGCCGCCGACCGGGCCGGCCACCAGCCACCCACCAGCGCCGCCACCACGCCCAGCACGCCATACAGCAGTGCCGCGCCCGGGCTCCATTGCAGCGAGGGCGCCACGCCACTGAAGTAACCGCCGCCCAGATCGCCGCCGGCCAGCCGGAGCGCCAGCCAGGCCAGCGCGGTGCCCAGCAGCAGACCGACGCCGCTGCCCACAAGGCCCAGCACCCCGGCCTCTGCCATCACCAGCCGCTGCCGCTGCGCAGCGGTCAGGCCCAGCACGCCCAGCAGGGCCAGTTGCGGCTGGCGCCGCGCCACCGACAGGGCCAGCACCGAAAACACCAGAAACGCCCCGGTGAACAAGGCCACCAGGGCCAGCACCGTGAGGTTCACCCGGTAGGCCCGCGACAGCTGGCCGCTGCGTTCGCCCACCGCATCGGGGGCCTCGAACAGCAGGTGTGGCGGCAGGGTGGCTGGGTCCATCACATCGCGCAGGGTGGCACCGGGCTGCAGCCGCAGGTCGATGCGGCTGAGCCAGCCGCCCTGGCCGGCCAGGTCCTGCAGGGCGGCGACATCCATCACCAGCAGGGGTGCACCCGGTGCCCCCACATGGCCGGCCAGCCGCACCGGCAGCCGCTGCAGGCCCTGCTGCAGCTGCAGGCCGCTGCCCCAGGTCTCGATGGCTCGGCGGGCCGACGCGTTGGCGAACACGGTGTCCGGGGCGAACAGGTCGAGCCGGCCGGCGCTGTCGTCGGGTTGCGGCATGAGGGCCGGGGAGACCCCGGCCACCTTCAGCGCGTCCACCCCCACCACGCGCACCGCCAGCCGCTGCCCGTCGGTCCCGGTCAGCTGCAGCGGCAGCTCGAGCACCGGGCTGACCAGGGCCACACCGGGCCGGGCCGCCAGATCGTCCAGCCAGGTGTCGGGCAAGAAGCCTTGGCGCGAGCGCAGCGCCAGGTCGGGCTGGCCCTGGACCTGGCTGGTGGCCCGCGCAAATTCATCGAGCGCCGACGCATTGATCAGGTGCACCGCGAAGGCCAGTGCCACCCCCAGCATCACGGCCACCATGGCGGCCAGCGTGCGCCAGGGGTGGTGGCGCCATTCCTGCCAGGAGAAGGTGAGAAGCAAGGCGCGCATGGCCCGAGCTTACGGGTATCGGTGCCTGTGGCTTAATAACGGGGTTTTCAACTTTTACGTGTCACCGCCATGGGCAACAAGATCGTCACCGAAGCAGACCGCAAGGCCACCCCGCGTCCGAAGGCCGTCAACGGCACCACCCTCCGCACCGCCGGCCGTGGCCAGAAGATCAGCCTGGAGCGTGGCAAGGCCACCCGCAGCAAGAAGAACCCCGGCAAGCGTCCGCACAACGGAGGCTGATCGTGGCGGCGGTGGCCCCGGCCCCGCCCGCGTTCCCGGCAGGCCCGCCCCGTGCGGGCTTTCGTTTTTGTCCCGCCCCATCGACACCGACCCACCATGCAACGTCGCCCGATGCTGGCCAGTGCGCTGGCCCTGCTGAGCACCGCCGCGCTGCCCCTGCGGGCCCAGTCCCGTCCGGTGCTGCGGCTGCTGACGCACGACTCCTTTGAGCTGCCGCCGGAGCTGCTGAAACGCTTCGAGGCCGAGGCCGGCGTGCAGCTGCAGATCGTCAAGGGTGGCGATGCCGGCGAAATGCTGAACCGGCTGATCCTGACCCGCCGCAAGCCGCTGGCCGACCTGGTCTTCGGCATCGACAACGCGCTGCTGCCGCGCGCCCTCGATGCCGGCGTGCTGGATGCCTACGATGGTCCGGCCGCCCGGCGCCCGGCGGTGGCGCCGCTGGAGGGCGGCGTGGTGCCGGTGGACTTCGGCTTCGTGGCGCTCAACATCGACCGCGCCTGGTTTGCCTCGCGCAACCGGGCGCTGCCCACCTCGCTGCAGGAGCTGGCCACGCCGGCCTGGCGCAACCTGCTGGTGGTGCAGAACCCGGCCACCTCCAGCCCCGGTCAGGCCTTCCTGCAGGCCACCATCGCCGGCCTGGGCGAGGAGGCCGCCTTCGACTGGTGGGCCCGCATGCGCGCCAACGGCGTGAAGGTGGTGCGCGGCTGGACCGAGGCCTACTACACCGAGTTCACCCGCAACGGCGGCACCCGGCCCATCGTGGTGAGCTATGCCGGCAGCCCGGCGGCCGAGGTGTTCTTTGCCGACAAGCCGCTGGAGACATCGCCCACCGCCAGCCTGTTTCTGTCGGGCGGCGTGTTCCGCCAGGTCGAGGGCGTCGCCCTGGTCAAGGGCGGCAACCCGGCGGTGCGCGAGGCCGCCGGCCGCTTCATCGAGTTCCTGCGTTCGGCCCCGGTGCAGCAAGCCCTGCAGACCAGCATGTGGATGTACCCGGCCGAGGCCGAGGCCCCGCTGGTGGACGTGATGCGCCGCCATGCGCCCCGGCCGGACCGTTTCGACAACCCGCCTCCCGCGCAGGCCCTGGCCCGCGCCCGCGCCTGGCAGGAGCGCTGGACCCGCGTGGTCCTGAAGTGACCCCGCCATGGCCCGTGGCTGGCTGGCGGCCATCCCGCTGACCTTCCTGGCGTTGCTGGCCGCAGCGCCGGTGCTGCGCCTGCTGGCCGAAGGCTGGGCGGCCGCGCCGGGCACCGCGTTCTGGTCGGTCTGGGGCGACGACTTCCTGCGCGGGCGCCTGCTGTGGTCGCTGGCGCAGGCGGCCATCACCTGCGTGCTGGCGCTGGGCCTGGGTCTCCCGCTGGCGTGGGTGCTGGCGCGCTGGGAGTTTGCCGGGCGGGCACTGGTGCTGCGCCTGCTGATGCTGCCCTTCGTGGTGCCGACGCTGGTGGCGGCGCTCGGCGTGCTGGCGTTGTGGGGGCCGCGGGGCTGGTTCGGCGCACCGCTGGCGCAGATGGGCATCGACCTGACCGACACGCCCTGGCTGCTGCTCTACGGCAATCTGTTCTTCAACCTGTGCCTGGTGGTGCGGGCCGGCGTCGATGCGCTGGAGCAGGTGAGTGCCACCCGGGTGGCCGCTGCCCGGTCGCTCGGCGCCACGCCATGGCGGGCGTTCTGGCGGATCGAATGGCCGGCGGTGGCGCCCTGGCTGCTGTCGGCGCTGTGCCTGGTGTTCCTGTACTGCTTTGCCGGTTTCGGGCTGGCGCTGATCCTGGGCGGCCAGCGCTGGGCCACGCTGGAGGTCGAGATCTACACCCTGGTGGCCCACGAGCTGGCGCTCGGGCAGGCCGGCGTGCTGGCCGTCTGGGGGCTGCTGCTGTCGGGTTCGGTGGCGCTGGCCTACGCGGTGCTGGAGCGGCGTCTGGCCGCGCCCGGCAGCGTGCGGCCGCTGCCCCGGGTGCGGCCGGCGGGTGGCCTGCAACGGCTGGCGCTCGGGCTGGCCCTGCTGACGCTGGCGCTGGTCTGCCTGCTGCCGATGCTGGCCATCGTGCTGCGGGCGCTGCAGGCGCTGGTCTGGGGCCAGGGGCTGGCGGTGCTGGCCGATCCGCTCACGCTCACCGCGCTGGGCAACACCCTGCGGTTCGCCGGCATGGCGCTGGTGCTGGCCACCGTGCTGGGGCTGCTGCATGCCGCCACGGCGCGCGCCGCCGGCGCCCTGGGCCTGGCCTGGCGGGCAGCGGCCTATCTGCCGTTCGTGCTGTCGCCCATCACGGTGGCTTTCGGCTTGCTGCTGCTCTACCCGGACGCGGTCGCCACGCTGCCGTTGCTCGTGGCCGCCTATGCCCTGCTGGCCTACCCCTTCGTGGCGCGTTCCATCGGTGCCGCACTGGACCAGTTGCCGGCCCATCCGGCGCAGGTGGCGGCCACGCTGGGTGCTTCACCCTGGCGGGTGTGGTGGCGCGTCACCCTGCCCATGGTGCGGCCGGCGCTGCGGCGCGGCATGGCTTTTGCGGCGGCCACCGCGCTGGGCGAATTTGCGGTGTCGCTGTTCCTCTCGCGGCCCGAGTGGCTGACCCTCACCACCCTGATCCACCAGCGCCTGGGCCGCCCCGGCGCCGCCAGCCTGGACGCCGCCCTGGTGCTGGCCCTGCTGCTCATGCTGCTGGCGCTGGCGGCGTTCCTGCTGATCGATCCGCCCGCCCGCCGCGCCCGCACCCACCGAACCGCACCCGACCATGCTTGAACTCCGCGACATCCACCGCCAGTGGGACCACCGGCCGCTGCTGGCCGGCGTGGGCCTGCAGGTGCCGCCCGGCCGCACCGTGGCGCTGCTGGGGGCTTCCGGCAGCGGCAAGAGCACGCTGCTCAAGATCGTGGCCGGCCTGGAGCCGCCGGAGCGCGGCAGCGTGTGGTTCGACGGCCAGGACATCACCGGGGTGCCGCCGCACCGGCGCGGCTTCGCCCTCATGTTCCAGGACTTCGCCCTGTTCCCGCACCTGGATGTGCAGGACAACGTGGCCTTCGGTCTGGTGGAGCAGGGCGTGCGCCGTGCCGATGCCCGCGCGCAGGCGTGCGGGCTGCTCGGGCGCTTTGGCCTGGCCGACCATGCCCGCAGCCGCGTCTGGACGCTCTCCGGTGGCGAGCAGCAGCGGGTGGCGCTGGCGCGGGCGCTGATCACCCGGCCGCGGGTGCTGCTGCTGGACGAACCCTTCTCGGCGCTCGACGCCGCCCTGCGGGTGCAGCTGCGTGATGAGTTTGCCCGCCACATCCGGGCGGCCGGCATGTCGGCCCTGCTGGTGACCCATGACGAGGCCGAGGCCCGGGCCATGGCGCTGTCGGCATGGCAGCTCGACGGCGGGCGCCTGCGGTCATTGTGGTGACGCAGAATGGCCATTTCACGTCAACCGCAAGGAGCACACGCATGGGCTGGTTCTCGAAGAATTCCGACGGCTTTTTCCTGAGCACCACCACCCCGCCGGGCATCGATGCCTCGCAGTACCTGGGGGTGGTGCACGGGGAGGCCATCATCGGCGCCAACATCTTCCGCGACCTGTTCTCGTCGGTCCGCGACGTGGTGGGCGGCCGCGCCGGCGGCTACGAGAAAGCGCTGTCGGGCGCCCGCGACGCCGCGGTGGAAGACCTGATCGAGTCGGCCCGCGAACTGGGGGCCACCGGCGTGATCGGCATCGACTTCGACTACGAGGTCCTGGGCGAGACCAACGGCATGATGATGGTGGCCGTCAGCGGCACCGCCATCCGCCGCTGAACCGCAGCCGGGCTGGTTGCCGGCTCAGCCGCCGCGCAGCGCGCGCAGCAGTTTCTGGCCGGCACGGCCGCTGGGTTCCATGCCCAGCCGCTCCTGCTCGATGCGGATCGCCTGCCGGCTGCGTTCGCCCAGCATGCCGTCGACCGCACCGATGTCGTGGCCGCGCGCCACCAGCAGGGTCTGCACTTCGCGCCGCTCGGCCCGGGACAGACCGGGGTCGTCGGTGGGCCAGGGGGTGATGAAGGCACCGCCACCGCGCAGCCGGTCGGCCAGGTGGGCGATGGCCAGGCCATAACTTTCCGATGCGTTGTAGCTGTAGAGCGCGTCGAAGTTGCGGGTCACCAGGAAGGCCGGGCCGGTGGGGCCGGCGGGGGTCATGAGCCCGGCCGATCCGTCGGCGGGCAGCGGGCTGCCGTCGGCCCGGAGCAGACCCCGGGCGCTCCACTCGGCCAGGCTGCGTCGGGTCCGGCGGCCTTCACCGGCGGTGCTGAAACCGGCCGGCAGCTTCACCTCGTAGCCCCAGGGCTGCTCGGCCCGCCAGCCCGCTCGGTCCAGGAAGTTGGCGGTGGAGGCCAGCGCGTCGGGCACGCTGTCCATCAGGTCGGCGCGCTGGTCGCCATCGAAGTCGACCGCCAGCCGTTCGAAGGTGCTGGGCATGAACTGCGTGTGGCCGAAGGCCCCGGCCCACGAGCCCTGCAGCCGCTCCGGCGCGATGTGGCCGGCCTGCAGGATGCGCAGGGCCGCGTACAGCTCGGTCCGGAAATACGCCTGCCGCCGCCCGATGCACGAGAGCGTGCCGAGCGACCGCACCAGCGGCAGCGTGCCGAAGCTCTGGCCGAAGTTGCTCTCCACGCCCCACACCGCCACCACCGTGGCCGGGTCCACCCCGAAGCGCTGCTGCACCCGCGCCAGCACCTGCGCGTGTTCGGCCATGCGGGCACGGCCTTCGGCCACGCGTTCCTCATCGACCAGGCCGGCCAGGTAGTCCCAGACGGCGGTGCGGAATTCGGGCTGGAAGTTGAGCCGGTCGATCACCAGCATGTCGGGCTGCAGCTCCCGCGTGTGCCGGCTGAAGGTGGCTTCGCTGACGCCCGCCGCACGGGCCGGGGCGCGCAACTGGTTGAGGCAGGCGGCGAATTCGCCCGGGGCGGGTGGCGTGGCCGGGGGCGGCGGTGTCTGGGCCAGGGCCAGCAGCGGGGCCGAGGCCAGGAGGGAGCAGAGGGTCAGGGAGCGCAGGGTTCGGATGGGCATTCGGGTCGGATCACAGGAAAGGTACAAGGTTTCAGGCCAGCCAGGTGCTGCCGTGCTCGGGCACCATGGCGTGCCAGCGCAGCTCGCGTTCGATGCGCTGGCGCAGCGCGTCGGAGGCGCCCGGGTCGCCATGGGTGACGAACACGCGGTGCGGAGGCGTCGGCATGCCGCGCAGCCAGGCCATGAGCTGGTTCGCATCGGCATGGGCCGAAGCGGAGGCGAGCTGGACCACCTCGGCCCGCACGGCCACGTCCTGCCCGTGCATGCGCACAGTCGGCCCGCCGGCGGCCAGGGTGGCGCCACGGGTGCCGGGTGCCTGGTAGCCGGTCAGCAGCACCATGTTGCGGTGGTCGCCCAGGTACAGGGCCAGGTGGTGCAGCACCCGTCCGCCGGTGGCCATGCCGCTGGCCGCCAGGATGACCTTGGGGCCGTGCTGGCGCGCGATCGCCTTCGATTCCTCGGTGCTGCGCGCCATGCGGGCGGCCACCGCCATGTCGCGGCACTGGGCCGCATTCAGCCGGTGCTCGCCCAGGTGGCGGGCGAACAGTTCGGTGCTGTGGATGGCCATCGGGCTGTCCAGGTAGACCGGCAGGCTGTGCGGCAGATCGCCCCGGGCTTTCAACTGGGCGATGGCATGCAGCAGCGCCTGCGCCCGGCCGACCGCGAACACCGGCACCACGGCGGTGCCGCCGCGCGCGCTGGCCCGCTGCAGCGCCGGGGCCAGTTCGGCCAGCAGGTCTTCGTGCGGGTGCACCCGGTCGCCGTAGGTGGATTCGCAGACCACCACATCGGCCGCCGGTGCGGGATCGGGCGGCAGCATCAGCATGTCGTCCGGCCGGCCCAGGTCGCCGGAGAACAGCAGGCGGCGCCCGCCGACCTCCAGCAGCAGGCTGGACGCGCCCAGGATGTGGCCGGCCGGCTGGAAGCGCGCTGTCCAGCCGCGCACCGGTTCAAAGGCATGGTGCATGGGCGCGGTGCGCAACAGCTTGAGGCTGCGCAGGGCGTCTTCCTCGGTATAGAGCGGCAGGGCCACCGCATGCTTGCTGAAGCCCTTGCGGTTGGCAAAGTCGGCGTCCGCCTCCTGGATGTGGCCGCTGTCGGGCAGCAGGATGGCTGCCAGGTCGCGGGTGGCCGGCGTGCACCACACCGGGCCTGAGAAACCTTCGCGTGCCAGCAGCGGCAGGTAGCCGCTGTGGTCGAGGTGGGCATGGGTCAGCAGGACGGCGCCGATGCGGTTCGGCAGCACCGGCAACGGGTCCCGGTTGCGCAGCCGCAGCTGCTTGTATCCCTGGAACAGGCCGCAGTCGACCAGCACGCTCTGGCCGTCGTGCTCGACCAGGTACTTGGAACCGGTGACGGTGCCGGTGCCCCCGAGAAAACGGATGTGGACGGTCATGCGGGGCAGTGTAGTCCCGCAGGGGGCGAAGCCCGCTCAGGCGAAGGCGGCGTCCAGCATCAGCATGAAGACGAAGCCCGCCAGCAGCGTGACCGAGGCCCACGACTCGAAGCCGTTGCGGTGCGTCTCGGGAATGATCTCGTGGCTGATCACGAACAGCATCGCGCCGGCCGCCAGCGCCAGGCCCAGCGGATAGAACGCCGGCACGCTGCCCAGCACCAGCAGGCCCAGGATGGCGCCCAGCGGCTCGGCCAGCCCGGTGAGGGCGGCAACGCCCCAGGCGCGGCCGGCGCTCTGGCCCATGGCGCGCAGGGCCATGGCCACGATCAGCCCCTCGGGCATGTTCTGCAGGCCGATGGCCAGGGCCACCGAGGCGCCGGCCGAGCCGGCCGCATCGTCCCCGATGCCGGCGTAGGCCGCGCCCACCGCCAGCCCTTCGGGCACGTTGTGGATCAGGACGGCCAGCACCATCAGGCGCGCACCCTGCGCGGCCGCGCCCTGACCGCCGCGCAGGCTGGCATGGCCCTGGGCCGCCGGGGGCAGCACCGCGTGTTCGTGCGGGGTGAGGCGGTCGATGGCCAGCATCAGCCCCATGCCCAGCGCCAGGCCCAGGCCGGTCAGGGCGGCCGAGCCGGCGCGCTCGCCAGTGAGGGCCTGCCCGGCCTCCAGCGACGGCAGCAGCAGCGCAAAAATCGAGGCCGCGAGCATGATGCCGGCGGAAAATGCCAGCAACGCCGACTCCTGCAGCTTGCTCACCCGCTGCACCACGAACACCGGCAGGGCGCCCACGGCGGTGGCGATGGCCGCCAGCAGCGAGGCCTGCACCCCGGCGGCCATGGCGCTGCCATGATCGGCAGCGTCCCACCAGGCGCGGGTGGGTGCCCAGAAGGTGCTGAGCGCGGCCAGCCCCGCCATCACCAGCAGGCCGGCACCCAGGGCCAGCAGGGTGTGGCGCAGGGCGTGGGGTGGCACCGGCAGCTCCAGGGCCTGCAGCATGGGGCGGACCTGGCGGATCAGTTCGGTCATGGGCGTTCTCCATCGGACATGACCGGCAGTTTGTCAAAAACTATCGAAGAGGTCGAATTGATATGCCCAATCAAAACCATAGGCCCCGCTGGCTGCGGGCCTTGCTGGGGGTGGTGGCGGTGCTGACGGCGCTCGCCGCCGCCTGGACCAGCTGGCAGGCCTGGGTGCTGCTGCGCCTGCCCTATAACGAACAAGGCCGTCATTTCGACGGCCTGGTGGTGCACCACGAGGGTACTGGGGAGGTGCTGGCGGGCGTGGCGGTGGGGCTGTGGCTGCTGGCCGCCGGCGGCCTCGCGCTGGCGCGGCGCTGGCGACGGCCCGGCGGTTCGCTCAGCTGAAGAAGCTCTTGGCCTTCTCGAACCAGCCCTTGTCGTTCGGGCTGTGCTTGTGGCCACCCTTCTTGAACGATTCGTCCAGTTCCTTGAGCAGCTTGCGTTGATGCTCGGTCAGCTTGACCGGGGTCTCCACCGCCACGTGGCAGTACAGATCGCCGGGGTAGCTGCTGCGAACGCCCTTCACACCCTTGCCGCGCAGGCGGAAGGTCTTGCCGCTCTGGGTGCCTTCGGGCAGGTCGATGGTGGCCTTGCCTTGCAGGGTGGGCACATCGATCTCGCCNCCCAGNGCGGCGGTGGTCATGCTGACCGGCACCTGGCAGTGCAGGTCGTCGCCGTCGCGCTCGAAGATGTCGTGCTTGCGCAGGCGGATCTCGATGTAGAGGTCGCCGGCCGGGCCACCGTTCTGGCCCGGCTCGCCGTTGCCGGTGGAGCGGATGCGCTGACCGTCGTCGATGCCGGCCGGGATCTTGATCTCCAGCGTCTTCTGGCGCTTGATCTTGCCGTGGCCGTTGCAGGCGGTGCACGGCTCGGGAATGACCTTGCCCTTGCCCTGGCAGGTGGGGCAGGTCTGCTGCACGCTGAAGAAGCCCTGGCGCATCTGCACCGCGCCCTGGCCGTGGCAGGTGCCGCAGGTCTTGGCGCTGGTGCCGGGTTTGGCGCCGGTGCCGTTGCAGGTGTCGCAGTCGTCCCAGCTGGGGATGCGGATCTGGGTGTCCTTGCCGCTGGCGGCCTCCTCAAGGGAGATTTCCATGGCATACGACAGGTCGGCGCCCCGGTAGACCTGCCGCCCGCCGCGCCCGCGCGCGCCACCGAAGATGTCGCCGAAGATGTCCCCGAACGATTCGCCGAACCCGCCAAAGCCCTCGGCGCCCGGGCCGCCGCGCATGTTGGGGTCGACACCCGCGTGCCCGTACTGGTCGTAGGCCGCCTTCTTCTGCGGGTCCGACAACATCTCGTAGGCCTCCTTGGCCTCCTTGAACTTCTCTTCGGCGCTCTTGGCGGCCTCACCCTGGTTGCGGTCCGGGTGGAACTTCATCGCGAGCTTGCGATAGGCCTTCTTGATCTCGTCGTCGGAGGCGTTCTTGGGAACACCGAGCACTTCGTAAAAGTCGCGTTTGGACATGGTGGTGGGCGGTCTTGGGCGGGGGGTGTTTCAAGACGAACGCCGCGACCGGTCGCCCGGGCGCGGCGGTGCGGGGAGCGGGGCGATCAGCTCTTCTTGACTTCCTTGATTTCGGCGTCGACCACGTCGTCGTCGGCCGGACGGCTCGACGATGCCTGCTCGCTGCCGGTGGCGCCGGCCGCACCGGCGGCAGCCTGCTGCTCGGCCTGCTGGGCGGCGTAGACCTTCTCGCCCAGTTTCTGGCTGGTGGTCATGAGGGCGGTGGTCTTGGCCTCGATGTCGGCCTTGTCCTCGCCCTGGGCGGCTTCCTCGACGGCCTTGATGGCGTCCTCGATGGCCGATTTTTCAGCCGCTTCCAGCTTGTCGCCGTGCTCGCCCAGCGACTTCTTCACGCTGTGCACCATGGCTTCGGCCTGGTTGCGGGCCTGCACCAGCTCGACCTTCTTCTTGTCGTCGGCGGCGTTGAGCTCGGCGTCCTTGACCATCTGCTGGATCTCGTCTTCCGACAGACCCGAGTTGGCCTTGATGGTGATCTTGTTTTCCTTGCCGGTGCCCTTGTCCTTGGCACCCACGTGCAGGATGCCGTTGGCATCGATGTCGAAGGTCACCTCGATCTGCGGCATGCCGCGCGGTGCGGCCGGGATGCCTTCCAGATTGAACTCGCCCAGCAGCTTGTTGCCGGCAGCGATCTCGCGCTCGCCCTGGAACACCTTGATGGTCACGGCCGGCTGGTTGTCGTCGGCGGTCGAGAACACCTGGCTGAACTTGGTCGGGATGGTGGTGTTCTTGGCGATCATCTTGGTCATGACGCCGCCCATGGTCTCGATGCCCAGCGACAGCGGGGTCACGTCGAGCAGCAGCACGTCCTTGCGGTCACCGGAGAGCACCTGGCCCTGGATGGCGGCGCCCACGGCCACCGCCTCGTCGGGGTTGACGTCCTTGCGCGGGTCCTTGCCGAAGAACTCCTTGACCTTCTCCTGCACCTTGGGCATGCGGGTCATGCCGCCGACCAGGATCACGTCGTGGATGTCGCCCACGCTCACGCCGGCATCCTTGATGGCGGTGCGGCACGGGGCGATGGTGCGCTCGATCAGCTCTTCCACCAGGGCTTCGAGCTTGGCGCGGGTCAGCTTGATGTTGAGGTGCTTGGGGCCCGAGGCATCGGCCGTGATGTAGGGCAGGTTGATGTCGGTGGCGGCCGAGCTGGAGAGCTCGATCTTGGCCTTCTCGGCGGCTTCCTTCAGGCGCTGCAGGGCCAGCACGTCCTTGGACAGGTCGACGCCTTGCTCCTTCTTGAACTCGCCGATGATGAAATCGATGATGCGCTGGTCGAAGTCCTCGCCGCCCAGGAAGGTGTCGCCGTTGGTGGACAGCACCTCGAACTGCTTCTCGCCGTCGACATCGGCGATCTCGATGATGGAAACGTCGAAGGTGCCGCCGCCCAGGTCGTACACCGCGATCTTGCGGTCGCCCTTTTCGGTCTTGTCCAGGCCGAAGGCCAGGGCCGCTGCGGTCGGCTCGTTGATGATGCGCTTGACCTCCAGGCCGGCGATGCGGCCGGCGTCCTTGGTGGCCTGGCGCTGCGCGTCGTTGAAGTAGGCCGGCACGGTGATGACGGCCTCGGTGACGGCCTCGCCCAGGTAGTCTTCGGCGGTCTTCTTCATCTTGCGCAGGATGTCGGCCGACACCTGCTGGGCCGAGATCTTCTTGCCGCGCACCTCCACCCAGGCGTCGCCGTTGTCGGCCGCCACGATGGAGTAGGGCATGAGGTCGATGTCCTTCTGGACTTCCTTCTCGGCGAACTTGCGGCCGATCAGGCGCTTGATGGCGTACAGCGTGTTCTTGGGGTTGGTCACGGCCTGGCGCTTGGCCGATGCGCCCACCAGCACTTCACCGTCTTCCTGGTAGGCCACGATGGACGGGGTGGTGCGTGCGCCTTCCGAGTTCTCGATCACCTTGGTGGTGTTGCCGTCCATGAAGGCCACGCACGAGTTGGTGGTGCCGAGGTCGATGCCGATGATGCGTCCCATGTTGTGACTCCGTGAAATGGAAAAATGGTGTGAAAAACGATGTGGGGAAGATGTGGATAACCGGTGGACTTTTCAAGAGCCCCTGACGGTGGTGCGGCTTATCGGGGCGCCGCCACGGTGACCAGCGCCGGGCGCAGCACCCGGTCGGCGATCAGGTAGCCCTTCTGCAGCACGCTCACCACGGTGTTGGCTTCCTGGTCGGCCGGCACCATGCTGATGGCCTGGTGCTGGTGCGGGTCGAAGCGGGTGCCGGCGGCCGGCGCGATCTGCACCACCTTGTGGCGCTCCAGGGCGCTGGTGAGCTGCTTGAGCGTGGCCTGCGAGCCTTCGCGCAGCTGCTCGCGGGTGGCTTCCTGAATGGCCAGGCCGGCCTCCAGGCTGTCGGCCACCGGCAGCAGGCCCTCGGCAAACGACTCCACCGCGAACTTGCGGGCCTTGGACATGTCGTCCTCGGCACGGCGGCGGGTGTTTTCGGCATCGGCGCGGGCGCGCAGCACCTGCTCGGCCAGTTCGGCGTTCTGCGCCTTGAGGGCGGCCAGCTCGTTCTGCAGGGCGGCCAGCGCGTCCTGTTCGTTGGCGGCTGCGGCGGCTTCGGCTTCTTCGGGCGGCATCGGGTCCTGGCGGGAGGTGTCGGGGGAAGAGGGCTGGCTCATGGTCGAAAACGGTTGGGGTGGGCTGCGCTGAAGCGCGACCGCAACGAGTTGGGGTCATCCCGGCGGGTTTCAAGGGGGTGGCACCGGACGTGACAGCGCTGGCCGGGCCCGGCGTCGAGAATCCGGGGTTTTTCACCCCCCGGACACCTCACATGAAGCTGTTTCGCCACGGGCCTGCGGGCGCCGAAAAGCCTGGTCTGATCGACGCCGCCGGCGTTCTGCGCGACCTCACCGGCCAGGTGGCCGACATCGATCCGGCCGCGCTGGGCCCCGATTCTATGGCCCGCCTGGCCGCGCTGGACCCGGCCTCCCTGCCGGTGGTGGCGGCCGGCACCCGCATCGGGCCCTGCGTGGGCCGGGTCGGCAACATCGTGGCCATCGGGCTGAATTACGCCGACCACGCCGCCGAGGCCGGCCTGAAGGCCCCGGGCCAGCCGATCGTCTTCAACAAGCACAACAGCGCCATCAGCGGCCCGGACGACGACATCTGGCTGCCGCCGGGCTCGCAGAAGATGGACTGGGAGGTGGAGCTGGGCATCGTCATCGGCCGGCCGACCTTCCAGGTCAGCGAGGCGCAGGCGCTGAGCCATGTCGCCGGCTTCTGCCTGGTCAACGATGTGTCCGAGCGCGCCTGGCAGATGGAATACGAGGGCCAGTGGGTCAAGGGCAAGAGCTACCCCACCCACTGCCCGATCGGCCCCTGGCTGGTCACGCCCGACGAGCTGGGCGACCCGCAGGACGTGGACCTGTGGCTGGACGTCAATGGTCAGCGGCGCCAGACCGGCAACACCCGCACCATGATCTTCGGCGTGGCCCACATCGTGAGCTACCTCAGCCGCTTCATGGCCCTGCAGCCTGGCGACCTGATCCCCACCGGCACCCCGCCGGGCGTGGGCATGGGCCACAAGCCGCCGCTCTACCTGAAGGCGGGCGATGTGGTCAGTCTGGGCGGGCGGGGTCTGGGGCAGCAGCGCCAGCGGGTGGTGGACAGCCCGGTCTGATCGGGTTCCAGCGGGCGGCAAACTGCCGCACCTCGCCGACCCGTCGGGCCAGGTCGGCCCCGGGGGGCGTGAGCCGATAGCCCTGGCCGTCGTGCTCGATCAGGCCGGCGGCGCGCAGCTCTTTCAGGCGCGTGTTCAGCGTGTTGGGGGTGATGCCGCCCACGCTGTCCTGCAGCAGGCGGAAGGTCTGGGCATGGCCGTCGGCCAGGGCCCACAGCACCCGCAGGGCATAGCGGCATTCCAGCAGGTCGAACAACTGGCTGACGGCCTCTGGGTCCTTGCTCATGCGTGTCCTCGTGGGGGCGTTGGCTGGCTGCCACTATACGTGGCGGGCCGGGGCTCAGACGTCGCTGTAGAGCTTGCGCAACAACCGCACCAGCGTGGCCTGCTCGCGGGCGGTGAGGGCGGTGGCGGCCTGGGCTTCGGCGGCGCTGGCGGTGGCGCAGGCGGCGCCGTGCAAGCGCTTGCCGTCGGGCGTGAGGTGCAGGCCGACGGCGCGGCGGTCGTTCGGATGCGGCCGGCGTTCGATCAGCCCGCGCTGCTGCAGGCCGCCCACCAGCCCCACCAGGTTGGGTGGCTGGATGGCCAGGGCAGCGCAGATCTGCCGCGAGGTGATGCCGGGGTTCTGCGCGATCAGGGTGAGCACCGAAAAGTCCACCGGCCGCAGCCCGTGCGGCGCCATGTGCTCCATGAAGCGGCCGACGATGGCCAGCGACGCCCGCCGGGCGTGGTAGCCCAGCAGCGACTCCAGGATGCCGGTGTCCACGCCCCCGGGATCGGTGGGGCCCTGGTTGCCGCAGCCGCTCATGAACAGCGTTCGACGATGTCCTGCGGCACCGGCACGGCGCGGATGCGGTCCGGGTTGGCCGGGTCGCGCTCGCAGAACGCGCGGGTCTCGGTGCCCTCGCACAGCAGGGTGTCGCCGCGCATGACCCGGTGTTCGTGGATGAACACCTTGGAGCGCCATTCGCTCACCCGGGTGTGGATCTGCAGCCGCTCGCCGTAGGTGGCGGGCTTGAGGAAGCGGGTGTGGATCTCCAGCAGCGGCGTGCCGATGATGCCGGTGGTCTTGACCAGCTCGCGCCACGGCGGCACGCCGCACTGCACGAAGAAGTTCAGCGAGGAAGCGTCCATCCACTTGCTGAAGTTGGGGAAGAAGACGATGCCGGCCGGGTCGCAGTCGCCGAACATCACCTCCACCTCGAAGATCACGGTCTTGCTCATGGGGTTCTTTCTGCCGGCTCAGCGCGGGGCCATGCGCAGCGCGCCATCCAGGCGGATCACCTCGCCATTGAGGTGGGTGTTGGTGACGATGTGCGCGGCCAGCGAGGCGAACTCTTCCGGGTGGCCCAGGCGCGGCGGGAACGGGATGCTGGCCGCCAGCGACTGCTGCACCGGCTCGGGCAGGCTGCGCATCAGCGGGGTGGAGAACAGCCCGGGCGCGATGGTGCACACCCGGATGCCGTGCTGCGCCAGGTCGCGCGCCATGGGCAAGGTCATGCCGACCAGCCCGCCCTTGGAGGCGCTGTAGGCCTGCTGGCCGACCTGGCCGTCGAACGCGGCCACGCTGGCGGTGAACAGCATCACGCCGCGTTCGCCGTCGGCCAGCGGCTCCAGCTTCGCGCAGGCGGCGGCGAACAGGCGGGCTGCGTTGTAGCTGCCGATCAGGTTGACGCTGATCACCCGGCTGAAGTCCTCCAGCGGTGCCGCGCTGCCGTCCTTCTGCACCACACGCTTGGCGGTGCCGATGCCGGCGATGTTCATGAGGATGCGGGCCGGGCCGTGGGCCGCGCTGGCGGCATCGAGGGCGGCCTGCAGGCTGGCGGTGTCGGTGATGTCGCAGGCCAGCCCCAGGCCGCCGATGTCGGCGGCCACGCGGCGGGCGTTGTCGGCATTCACGTCGAGCACCGCCACCTTGGCGCCCAGGCGGGCCAGCTCGCGTGCGGTGGCCTCGCCGAGGCCGGAGCCGCCGCCGGTGACGAGGGCGGCGTGTCCTGAAATCTGCATGGTGTGTCTCCTGAATGAAGGGATGTCAGCGGGGCTGGAGCAGGTTCGGGGCGCTGCCGTCGTGCAGCGCCTCCACCAGCGCGGCCCGGTGCTGCAGCACCGCGCGCTGGTTGATGGAGCCCTTGTCGGTGACCTCGCCCCGGTCAATGGAAGGTGGCTCGGCCAGCAGGACGAGCCGGGCCACCCGGTTGGCGCTGCCGGTGGCCTGGGCGGCCAGGTCGTTCAGCACCTGCTGGAAATGCGCCAGCACCGCCGGGTGGGCCAGCACCTCGGCCAGCGGTGCGTCGGCCGGCAGGCCGGCAAGGCCGCGCACGGCGGCGGTGGGGAACAGCATGGCGCCGACCTCGTTGCGGTTCAGGCCGGTGATGACCGCGTCCTGCACGAAGGGTGCCCCGGCCGCGATGATCCGGCCGCGCAGCGGCCCCACGCTGACGAAGGTGCCGGTGGCCAGCTTGAAGTCCTCGGCAATGCGGCCGTCGAAGCGCAGGCCCCGGTGGTGGTTGGCCGGGTCGATCCAGGTGACCGCGTCGCCGGTGCAGAAAAAGCCTTCCTCGTCGAAAGATTCGGCGGTGGCCTCGGGGTTGCGCCAGTAGCCGGGCGTGATGTTGGGGCCGCGGTAGCGCACCTCGGTCTTGCCCTGCACCGGCACCAGCTTGAGCTCCAGCCCGGGCGCGGGCAGGCCCAGGTCGCCGG
>JGI24115J20150_1000279_pt1 | contig 22032 bp, 18 predicted proteins | sample Subbioar_CSW14AB_FD_20150 | JGI IMG/M metagenome (IMG submission 20150)
TCTGCTCTTCGGTGAATCGGCTCTTTCTCATGGGCTCCTCGCAGGTTGGGAGCCATCTTCCTAGAAACTATTGGTCCAAAGAAACCGGGCAGGTCAGAACTGCGGGGACGATTCGACCGGTGTGCACCAGGTCCCCTGACCTGCCTGCCCTGATGATCAGAGCGCCGCATTCAACAAGCTCCGCACGGTGCTGACGCTTGAACCACTCCCAGTTTGCAACCCCGTTGGCGTTCTCCTGCCACCAGGCTTTCGCCCGCTGATACTTTGAGAGGTCTGTATCGATTCCCTGCATTTACTACTCCTTGATTCGTGTCGGAAAGGCGCCTGCCACGGCTTTCTGCAAGATTAGGAGTGGAGCGAGTTAGTGGTCTGCTTCGGACAGGGAGCCAACATCGGCAGGGGCGTAAGCCCATGATTTCATTGAGTTTTTTGTGCTCCATATTGACTACGTTGTTGCTGAACAGGTGTTGGTCAACTCTTTGATTTAGGCCATTCCCCAGAAGCACCGCAACGTCAAACGGCGATGTGGACCTTCTCTCGATGATGAGCAGGAGCAGCGCGAGTTCTCTACCGAGAACAACTGGGCGGTCGGTGACCGATGCGCAGAGGCCGGCGTCAGCCCATCCTCTTGCGGACTACGAAAAAACCCGGTTCACGATCTCGGAGCGGGCCGAGACGTTGAGGTGCATGTAGCGCCGGCTGGCGTGTAGCGTGCGGTGGTTGAGCGCCTCCATGATGGCTGCCTGGCCTACCCCGGCACTGGCCAAAGCGCTACCGCACGAGTGGCGCAGCAGATGGAAGTTGTAGCCCTCAAACCCGGCTTCCGTCGTGATGTTCAGCCAGAGCTTGCGCCAGTGGTAAGGCTGGCCCGACTTGTTGGCGAACACCAGTTCGCCGGGCTTTCGGGCAGGCAGTGCAGCCAGCTCTGCCTTGGCGGCTGCCGACAACACGGAGACGATGGGGTGTCCGTTCTTGGTTCGCTCCACGCGGATGAGGCCGGCATCCAGGTCCACATGGTCCCAGCGAAGCTCTTTGAGATTGCCAGCGCGCAGTCCGGTGCAGAAAGCGACACGGATGAGCGCTGGCATGCGCTTCCACCGGCTGTCGAGCATGCGCGCCACCTTCACCAGCCGGTCAATGTCCTGGGCGGTGAAGTAGCGGGACTTGATGGGCGCTGGGCCCGGCAGGTCCATGTTGCGGGTCGGTGGCGTCCAGGTGCGGCTGACCAGGCGCTGCTTGCGCGCGTACTTGAAGAGGCCGGCCAGCTGGGAAACGTAACGGGTCAGCGTGGTGCCCGAGAGCGGCTTGCCCGTGAGCACAGGCTCTTTGCCGCGACGGGGCTGTACCTTACCGCGCTCGGCCAGACGGACCATAGCCGCGTCCACGGACTCGGCGGTTATATCGGTGATGGGGATGTCGCCTAGCTCGTTGAGCCAGAAATCAAGCCGGCCGGGAACGTCACACGGACGCTCGCCGGCAGCCAGATAGCCCTCGATGAGGACCTTCAGAGTAGTCGCCACTTGGTTTCTCCAGTGCAAAACGATCAACACCTTTTGCAAGGCACTTTTGATCGCCGTGGCGGCGCACTTTCCGAAACCAAATCATGGACTTACGTCTGGATTTGGTAGGCGCGATTGGACTCGAACCAACGACCCCCACCATGTCAAGGTGGTGCTCTAACCAGCTGAGCTACGCGCCTGAAATCGTTGCAAGCCTCGCAGTATAGCACGGCAAAAACCGTTCATTTGCGACGCACCATCCGCACACCCGGCACATCGCTCACGACCGCCATGGCACGCGCCACCTGGCGTGCATCGGTCACCTCGATGGTGAAGGTCATCCATGCGATGTCGCGCACGGTCTGGGTCTGCACGCCAATCACGTTCATCTTTTCGCGGGCGAACACATCCGAGATGTCGCGCAGCAAGCCCTGCCGGTCCAGCGCCTCGATGCCCACATCGACCGGGTAGACCGTGGGTTTGCCGTCCCGGCCGGCCGAGCCCGAGCCGCTCCACTCGACCGCGATCACCCTGTCCGGCGCCTTGCGGCAGAGATGCTGGTAGTCGGAGCAGTCGCTGCGGTGCACGCTGACCCCCTTGCCCCGGGTGATGAAGCCACCGATGTCGTCCGGCGGTGCCGGCTTGCAGCACTTGGCCAGCTGGGTCATGAGCGACTCCACCCCGACCACCAGCACCCGACTGGCGTCGCCCCCGGCCTGCCTGCGCGGCTTGCGGATCCAGCTGGTGGCGGCCTCTGTGGCCTGCGGGGGTTCGGTGGGACGCAGGTGGGTCTCGATGGCGCGCAACGACAGTTCGTCCTTGCCGACCTGTTCGAAGAGTTCCTGCGCCGACGAAAGCCCCATGGCCACGGCCAGGTCGTCGAACTTCAGCGCTGTCCGGCCTTCACGCTGGAGCAGCTTTTCGACCGCCTCCCGGCCCCGTGCGACCGTCTCCTGCAAGGCCAGTGCATTGAACCAGGCGCGCACCTTGGCCTTGGCACGGTGGCTGACCAGGTAGCCCAGCTCGGGATTGAGCCAGTCGCGGGAAGGTCCGCCCTCCTTGGCGGCGGTGACCTCCACGGTCTGGCCGTTCTGCAGCGGCGTGTTCAGGGTGACCATGGCGCCATCCACCCGGGCGCCCCGGCACCGATGGCCCAGGTTGGTGTGCACCGTGTAGGCAAAGTCGACCGGCGTGGCGCCCTGCGGCAACTCCACGATGGCGGCGTCCGGCGTGAGCACATAGATGCGGTCGTCAAACAGCCCGGGCGCCGCGCCGCTGAGGTCGCGCTCCCAGGCCAGCAGCTGGCGCAGCACCGCGATCTTGGCGTCGTAGTCGGAACTGGCCGACACGCCGGCATAGCCTTTGGCGCCGGCCTCCTTGTAGGCCCAGTGGGCGGCCACGCCATGTTCGGCGTGGTCGTGCATGGCCTGGGTCCGGATCTGGATCTCGAAGGCCCGGCCTTGCGCGTCGCGCACCACCGTGTGCAGCGACTGGTAGCCATTGGGTTTGGGCTTGGCGATGTAGTCGTCGAACTCGTCGGGCACCGGCGTGAAGTTCGCGTGCACCCAGGCCAGCACCGCATAGCAGTGGTCCACCTGCGGCACGATGACCCGCAGCGCCCGGATGTCGAAGACCTGGTCAAAGCCCAGGCCCTTGCCGCGCATCTTCTTGACGATGCTGTAGATGTGCTTCGGCCGCCCCTGCACCGAGGCCGCAATGCCCTGCTCCAGCAAGGCCAGTTGCAGTTGTTGCCGGGCCTGGTCGACGTGGGCTTCGCGCTCGACCCGTTTCTCGTCCAGCAGCCGCGCCACGTCTTTGTAGGTCTGTGGCTCGAGGAAGCGGAAGGCCAGATCCTCCATCTCCCACTTCAGCTGCCAGATGCCCAGGCGGTTGGCCAGCGGCGCGAACACGTGCAGCGACTCGCTGGCCAGCGCATCGCCGGGGTCGGTCCGGGTGGCGGCGTGATGCCGCAGGGTCTGCAACCGCGAAGCCAGCCGCAGCATGACCACCCGCAGGTCGCGGGAGAAGGCCAGCAGCATCTTGCGGATGTTCTCGGTCTGGCCGGCGGTGAGCACCGCCGTGAACCCCCGGGCGGCGGGCGCGTCGGGCTGGGCCTGCTGCTCGGCCGCCTTCTGCCGGGCCTGCCGCTGCAGCTGCACCAGCTTGGTGGTCTCCACGGCCAGCGCGGCGAAGTGTTCACCGAAGGCCTTGGCGATCACCTCCTGCGGACGGTTGAGGTGCTGACAGGCGTACACCAGATACACCGCGGCCTGCATGGCCTCGGAGCCGCCGATGTCGGCGAGGATGCGGGCCACCGCATCGGCATGGGCCAGGGTGTTTTCGCCGGTGTCCAGGGACTCGCCCGACAACAGCGGCTCCGCGAAAGCGCGGGCGCGCTGCAGGGACTGTTCACCGCCGGGCAGGCTGGAGGCGGTGGCGGCCACGATGGCCGATGCAGCGGCGGGGGCCTCGTTCGGCCCGGGGGATGCGGCGCGCTTCATGGACAGGGGCTCAGGCCGCCAGCAGGAAATCGCGGATGGCCGCGACCTGGTACTCGGCCACCAGCGTGGGCGCATGGCCCACGCCCGGCCAGGTCACGACGCTCGGGCGCGGCCCGCGCCGGCTCATGGCCTCGGCCGTGGCCGCCGAGAGCAGGTCGGAGTCGGCGCCGCGCAGCAGCAGGGTCGGACAGGTGATGGCGTCGAACAGGGCCCAGAGCATGGCTTCGCCGGCCTGGGCAGATTGCCGTGCGGCCTGGTCATCGGTGGCCATCTGCCGGAAAGGCACCGCGATGGCGGGGTCGTAATGCAGCCACCAGCGGCCCTCGCGCTGGCGCAGCATGGGCCGCGAGAGCGACGCCCATTGCTCGGGCGTGTGCGGTCCGAAGCCGGTCGAGATGGTGGCGAGGTAATCGATGGCCTGCTGCTCGGTGTCGAACGACGGGTTGGTGCCGACGTAGCTGCCGATGCGCTGCAGCGCCTCCCACTGGATCACCGGCCCCACATCGTTGAGCACCAGACGGTGGATGCCCAGGCCCGGCTGGGCCGCCAGCGCCATGCCGATCAGCCCGCCCATGCTGGTGCCGACCCAGTCGATCAGGCCGTGCGGATGCTGCTGGCGCAGCTGCATCAGCAGCTGGGCGATGTCGGTGGCGTAGGTCGGCACCTGGTAGCCGCTCGGATCGGCCAGCCAGTCGCTGTGGCCACGGCCCGCCACATCGACCGACACCACGCGTGCATGAGGCTGCAGTGCCCTGGCCAGGACATCGAAGTCGCGTCCCTGGCGCGACAGGCCATGCACGCAGACCACCACACGGGAGGCATCGCTGCCGGTGCAGGGCCAGTCCCACCAGGCCATGCGGCGCGGGCCGCCGGCCGTGCCTTCGGGAACAACGACAAGGTGCTGGAGAACGGGTTCGGTCATGGCGTGAGAGTTACCGGTGGCGGTATCGGCGGTCCTTGATAATCGGCCGCAGAAAGCTGTCCCCATCGTAAAGGAACTGGAGAACCCCATGCTCGCGCGCAAGACCGCCCTCGTCACCGGATCCACCAGCGGCATCGGCCTCGGCATTGCCAAGGCACTGGCCCGTCAGGGTGCCGACATCGTCCTCAACGGCTTCGGCGACGTGGAGGCCGCGAAGGCCGAAGTCGCGGCGCTGGGTGTGAAGGTGGCCTACCACGGCGCCGACATGAGCAGGCCCGCCGAGATCGAGGAGCTGATGGCGTTTGCCGCCAGCACCTTCGGCCGCGTCGACGTGCTGGTCAACAACGCCGGCATCCAGCATGTGGCCAAGGTCGAGAACTTCCCGGTCGAGCGCTGGGACGCGATCATCGCCATCAACCTCAGCAGCGCCTTCCACACCACCCGGCTGGCCCTGCCCGCCATGCGCGAAGCCAACTGGGGTCGCATCATCAACATCGCTTCGGTGCACGGCCTGGTCGCATCGGCCGAAAAGTCGGCCTATGTGGCGGCCAAGCACGGCATCGTCGGCCTGACCAAGGTCACGGCCCTGGAAACCGCCACCACCGGCGTGACCTGCAACGCCATCTGCCCGGGCTGGGTGCTGACCCCGCTGGTGCAGAAACAGGTGGATGCCCGGGCCGCCGCGCTGGGCGTGAGCAACGAGGAAGCCACCCGGCTGCTGCTGGGCGAGAAGGAGCCGTCGATGCAGTTCACCACCCCGGACGAGCTGGGCGAACTGGCGGTCTTCCTGTGCGGCCCTGCGTCGGGCAACGTGCGCGGCGTGGCCTGGAACATGGACGGCGGCTGGGCCGCCCAGTAAGGCCGGACTCAACGGACCTGGATGGAGCCCGACACGGTGACCGACACCGTGTCGGTGCCCGCCTCGACCGGCAGCGGCGCGTCGGCCACGGCCGCCCTGGCTTCCATGGCCATCATGCTGGGCATGGGCCGGGCGCCCTCGTCGGTCGACGAGATGCTGACCGCACCCAGCGTGTAGGCACTGAAGCCGAACGCCTGGGTGACTTCGGCCGCACGGGCCCGGAAGCGTTCGATGGCCTGGGCCTGCACCGCCGATTCGAGCTGCCGACGCGCGTCACGCGACAGCGAAAAGCCCATGCTGCTGACCGTCAGGCCGGACAGTTTCCCGGCGGTCGCGGTGATCAGCGGCACGTCGCGCCCTTCCAGCACCAGCTCGGCAGAGCCCTGCCAGCCATTGATCTTGCCGTCACGGCCGTACCGGGGCGACACCCCGAATGCGCCGCTGCGCACTTCCATCTGCTGGCTGCGGGCTTGCGGGCGGGCCGTGGCCAGCGCCGTGTCGATGGCCGAGCGCAGCTGGTTCTGAACCGTGGCGGCATCGGCGGCCTCGCGCGTGAGGCCCAGACGGACCGTGAGCCAGTCCTGCGGTGCTTCGACATGCCCACTGGCACTCAGGCTGATCTGCTGCTGCACCGGCGCAGCGGTCTGAGACCAGGCCGGGGCCTGCACGGCGAGCAGCCCTGCCAGACAGGCAGAAATACAAAAACGGTTCATGCGGTCCTTCAGGGTTTGATGCGGAACTCGATCGTGCCATGGTGGCGCAGCTGCTCGCGCATGCGCTGCCGCTCTTCGAGGGAAAGGCGGTAGGGCTGGAACGGCTCGCTGCCGTTGTCGGCGGACTGGCGCAACGAGTCGCGCAGACGCACCGGCTGGACCGGCTGCGCCGGCGCGGCCGTGGTGGCCTCCGGCTCGTTGATCGGGCTGGTGGCCGGAGTGTGAGCCGGGGTCTGGGCCGGGGTCGGGACCGAGGTCTCGGCGGCGGCGGCCGGAACGTCCGGCACCGTGCGTTCGCCGTTGGCCCAGGCCATCTGCAGGGGCAGTGCCAGAAGGCCTGCGCCCATCCATGCTGTTGCTTTCATCGTGTGCGCCTTGCGGGGTGTGACGGCGCCATTGTGCGAGGCCGATGGTTGACACTGGAGGGTGTACCCGCAACTTCTGTAACAGCCTGTCAAAAAAACAAATTCCCATGGCTGACAAGCACTTGGCGCTGCCATACTCGCGTTTGTTACATTTTTGAGAGTCAAGGAATGGCCACCAACAACACCCGTCCCAACAAGGTTCTGGTCGTCGACGACGACGTCCGCATCCGCGACCTGCTGCGCCGTTATCTGATGCAGGAAGGCTTCGAGGTGATGCTGGCCGAGGATGGCAAGGCGCTCAACCGGGTGCTGCAGCGCGACTCGGTCGATCTGATCGTGCTCGACCTGATGATGCCGGGGAAGACGGGCTGTCGATCTGCCGGCGACTGCGTGCCAACGGCGACCGCACCCCCATCATCATGCTCACCGCCAAGAGCGAGGACGTGGACCGCATCGTGGGCCTGGAGGTGGGCGCCGACGACTACCTGGGCAAGCCCTTCAACCCGCGAGAGCTGCTGGCCCGCATCCATGCCGTGCTGCGCCGCCGCCCGCCGACCGAAGTGCCCGGGGCCCCGTCGCAGGACCAGGAGGTGGTCAAGTTCGGGCCGTTCGAGTTCGACCTGAGCCTGCGCACCCTTCGCAAGGAAGGCGCCGACCTGCCCCTGACCACCGGCGAATTCGCCATGCTCAAGGCCCTGGTGCGGCACCCGCGTCAGCCCCTGTCGCGCGAGAAGCTGGCCCAGCTGGCCCGAGGCCGCGAATTCGAGCCCTTCGACCGCAGCCTGGACGTTCAGGTGTCCCGCCTGCGCAAGCTGATCGAAGAAGACGCCACCTCACCCCGTTACCTGCAGACGGTCTGGGGCGTGGGCTATGTGTTCGTTCCGGACGGCAACGCCTGATGAGCTTCGAGTCGCGCATCTCCTTCGAGCCATCGGAGAACGGCAACCTGGAAACCGCGCCGGCTCCGCTGGAGGTGCGGCCGACGCGTGGCTTCAGTCTGTTCTGGCGCACCTTCTTTTTCCTCACGCTGCTGCTGATCGGCTGCATCGTGGCCTGGCTGCAGACCTTCCGGGCCCTGGAGTACGAGCCGCGCGCCCTGCAGAGCGCGCAGCAACTGGCCTCGCTGGTCAACCTCAGCCGCGCGGCGCTGGTGCACTCCGACTCGATCGCCCGGGTCTCGCTGGTCAAGACCCTGGCCACCGAAGAAGGCCTGAACATCGCACCGCGCGAACCCACCGACACCTTCGAGCTGCACGACAGCGACCCGCTCAGCCGCAGCGTGGCCGACCGGCTGAAGGCCCGGCTGGGGCCCGACACCGTGGTGGCCCGCGAAGTGAACGGGCAGCCCGGCCTGTGGGTCGGTTTCAGCATCGACGGCGATCCGTACTGGCTGCTGACCGATCCTTCCAGGGTCGGGCCGGTGGCCGGCACCACCTGGCTGATCTGGCTGGCCACCGCCGCCCTGCTCTCGCTGACCGGCGCGGCGCTGATTGCCCGGCTGATCAACCGGCCGCTGAAGATGCTGTCGTTCGCGGCCAGCCGGGTGCGGGAAGGCGACTTCAACGCCAGCCAGCTCAGCGAGGCAGTGGCCACCAGCGAGATCCGCGAGGTCAACATCGGCTTCAACCGCATGGCGCAGCGCCTGTCCAAGATCGAGCAGGACCGGGCTCTGATGCTGGCCGGCATCTCGCACGACCTGCGCACGCCGCTGGCCCGTCTGCGGCTGGAAACCGAGATGAGCGTGGCCGATGCCCAGGCCCGCGAACACATGGCGGCCGACATCGACCAGGTCAACGCCATCATCGACAAGTTCCTGGACTACGCCCGGCCGGACCACATCCAGCTGCAGGAGGTGAGCCTGAACCAGGTGGTGGAAGCCGCCGTGTTTTCACTCGGCCAGAACGACGGCCAGGTGATCAATGTGAACATCCCGGCCGACACCCGGGTGATGGGCGACCCGGTCGAGCTCCAGCGCGTGTTCACCAACCTGGTGGAAAACGCCCAGCGCTATGGGCGCAACCCGGTCACCGGCGTGCTGCAGATCGACATTGCCGCCAAGTCGATGGACGACACGGTGCTGGTGAAGCTGCGCGACCACGGCAAGGGCGTGCCGGCCGACCAGCTGGCCCAGCTCACCCAGCCGTTCTACCGGGGCGACACCTCGCGCACCTCGGCCACCGGCACCGGCCTGGGCCTGGCCATCGTGGAGCGGGCGGTGGCCCGCATGGGCGGCCGTTTTGCGCTGGCCAACAGCAGCACCGGCGGCCTGGCCGCCCACATGAAGCTGGTCAAGGCACCCAGCTGAACGGGCTGCGGCCCGGCACCCGGGCCACAAGGCTCAGACCGAGGCCAGCAGCGCCACCGCCCGGGCCTCGATCGACAGGCCCTGCCCCACCGGCCCGAGGCGCTCGGCCGTCTTGGCCTTGACGTTCACCCGCGACGCATCGAGCCCCAGCGCCTGGGCGATGCGCGCCACCATGGCCGGGATGTGGGGCGCCAGCTTGGGGGCTTGCGCCACCACCGTGCTGTCCACATTCACGATCTCGAAGCCGGCCGCCCGCACGCGTCGGGCCGCTTCGGCCAGCAGCACCACCGAGTCGGCGCCCTTGAACTCCGGGTCGGTGTCCGGGAAGTGGCGGCCGATGTCGCCGAGTGCGGCCGCGCCCAGCAGGGCGTCGGTGATGGCGTGCAGCAGCGCGTCGGCGTCGGAGTGGCCGAGCAGGCCGTGGGTGTGCGGCACGGTGATGCCACCGAGCACCAGCGGGCGTCCGGGCACCAGGGCATGGGTGTCCCAGCCCTCGCCCACTCGCAGGGACAACAGGGGGTTCATGTTCGGCTCCTGAGCACGGCCTCGGCCAGTGCGAAATCTTCCGGGTAGGTGATCTTGATGTTGCGGGCCGGGCCGGGCACCAGCAAGGGCCGGTGGCCGGCCTGCTCCATGGCGCTGGCTTCGTCGGTGATGCCGGCAAAGCCTTCAGCGCAGCGGGCCTGCAATGCCTCGATGAGCGGCCCCAGGCGGAACATCTGCGGGGTCTGGGCCAGCCATTTGTCGCTGCGGTCCACCGTGGCGCTCACACGGCCGGCGGCGCTGGCCTTCAGGGTGTCGGGCAACGGCAGGGCCAGCAAGCCGCCCACCGCATCACCCAGACAGGCATCGATCAGGCGGTCGATGGCGGCCGGCTCGATCAGGCAGCGGGCCGCGTCGTGCACCAGCACCCAGTCGGTGTCGGGCACGCCGCGTTCGCGCAGGGCCAGCAGGCCGTTGAAGACGCTGCCCGCCCGGGTCAGGTCGCCCCGCTCCGCCACGCCCACCCTCGGCGGCAGGGCATCGGCCAGCGGGGGCCAGAAAGCATCGCCGGGCTGGACCACCACCAGAGTGGACACGATCCGGTCCACCGCGGCCAGGGCCTGCAGGGTGTGCAGCACCATTGGCTGGCCGGCCACGGTCTGGTACTGCTTGGGCACCGGGGTGCCGGCGCGGGAGCCGTTGCCGGCGCAGGGCAGCACCGCATGGCAGGCCGGGGAGCCGAGGTCGGGGTCGGGTATGGGCGGGTTGGGTGCGGTCATGAAGTGGGCCATTCTAAAATCGCGCCATCACACCCCCTGCGGACCGCGCAGGGGGTGTTTGTCTTGCACGGCCTCTGGTCGCACCCGGCCCCTTCCCATGGACCTGCCCAAACTCTCCCCCGGCAAACGCCACACGCTGCCCCACCCCGGCGGATCGGCCGACGCCCTGTTGCTGGCCCGGCTGGCCACGCGCGAGCGCGCGGCCTCACGCCTGACCGCCATCGTCACCGCCGACGCCAACGACGCCCAGCGCCTGATCGACGAGCTGGCCTTCTTCGCGCCGGACCTGCGCGTCACCCTGTTTCCCGACTGGGAGACCCTGCCCTACGACACTTTCTCTCCGCATCAGGACCTGATCAGCGAACGGCTGGCCACGCTGTGGCGCATCTCGCAGCGCGACCACGAAGCCGGCGCCGACGTGGTGCTGGTGCCGGCCACCACCGCGCTCTACCGGCTGGCACCGCCCTCCTTCCTGGCCGGCTACACCTTCGAGTTCAAGGTGCGCCANAAGCTGGACGAGGCNCGGCTGAAGGCCCAGCTGACGCTGGCCGGCTACAACCATGTCACCCAGGTGGTGAGCCCGGGTGAATACGCGGTGCGCGGCGGCCTGATCGACCTNTTCCCCATGGGCAGCCTGGTGCCGTACCGGGTGGACCTGTTCGACGACGAGATCGACAGCATCCGCACCTTCGACCCCGACAGCCAGCGCAGCCTCTACCCGGTGCCGGAGGTACGGCTGCTGCCCGGCCGCGAATTCCCGATGGACGACGCGGCGCGCGCCCTGTTCCGCAGCCGCTGGCGCGAGCTGCTGGAAGGTGACCCGACCAAGAGCCGCATCTACAAGGACATCGGCAACGGCGTGGCCACCGCCGGCATCGAGTACTACCTGCCGCTGTTCTTCGAGGAAACCGCCACCGTCTTCGACTACCTCGGCGGCCAGGCCACCGTGGTGCTGCACGGCGACCTGGAGCCGGCCTTCCAGCGCTTCTGGCAGGACACCCGCGACCGCCACCGCCTGCTGCAGGGCGACCCGGACCGCCCGGTGCTGCCCCCCGAAGCGCTGTTCCTGCAGGCCGAGCAGTTCTACACGCTGGCCAACCAGCATGCCCAGCTGGCCCTGCGCCCCGGGGTGGGCGATGTCGCCCACAGCGCCTTCGTGCAGACCCTGCCCACGCTGTCGGTGGTGCGCGGTGCCGAAGACCCGCTGGCCCACCTGCAGTCCCACCTGCGCCAGAGTGTCCACCGCCTGCTGCTGCTGGCCGAAAGCGATGGCCGCCGCGAGAGCCTGCTCGACTTCATCCGGGCCAGCGGGCTGCATCCGCCGGTGTTCGACTCGCTGGCCGAATTCCAGGCCAGCGACGAGAAGGTCGGCATGGCCACGGCGGCGCTCACGGCCGGCTTCGCCTGGGTCGAGGGCGGCATCGATTTCGTCACCGAGACCGAACTCTTCTCGGCCGGCCCCACCACCCGGCGGCGGCGCAAGCAGGAACAGGTCAGCGATGTCGAAGCGCTCATCAAGGACCTCTCCGAGCTGAACGTGGGCGACCCGGTGGTGCACACCCAGCACGGCATCGGCCGCTACCGGGGCCTGGTCAACCTGGACATGGGCGAGAAGAACGCCGACGGCACACCCGCGCTGCAGGAATTCCTGCACCTGGAGTACGCCGACAAGGCGGTGCTGTATGTGCCGGTCAGCCAGCTGCAATTGATCGGCCGCTATACCGGCGTGAGCGCCGATGAAGCCCCGCTGCACAAGCTGGGCAGCGGCCAGTGGGAGAAGGCCCGCCGCAAGGCCGCCGAGCAGGTGCGCGACGCCGCCGCCGAACTGCTCAACATCTATGCCCGCCGGGCGGCGCGCCAGGGCCATCCGTTCCGCTACTCGCCGCAGGACTACGAGGCCTTTGCCAACGACTTCGGCTTCGAGGAAACCGCCGACCAGCGCGCCGCCATCCACGCGGTCATCCAGGACATGATCAGCCCGCGCCCGATGGACCGGCTGGTCTGCGGCGACGTGGGCTTCGGCAAGACCGAGGTGGCCCTGCGGGCCGCGTTCATCGCGGTGACCGGGGGCAAGCAGGTGGCCTTCCTGGCCCCGACCACGCTGCTGGCCGAGCAGCACTACCAGACCCTGGTCGACCGCTTCTCGCGCTGGCCGGTGAAGGTGGCCGAGATGAGCCGGTTCCGCACCCAGAAAGAGATCACCGCGGCCATGAAGGGCATCGCCGACGGCTCGGTGGACATCGTGGTCGGCACCCACAAGCTGCTGAGCGAGAAGACCCAGTTCAAGAACCTGGGCCTGCTCATCATCGACGAGGAGCACCGCTTCGGCGTGCGCCACAAGGAGGCCATGAAGGCCCTGCGGGCCGAGGTGGACGTGCTCACCCTGACCGCCACGCCCATCCCCCGCACGCTGGGCATGGCGCTGGAGGGTCTGCGCGACCTGAGCGTGATCGCCACCGCCCCGCAGCGCCGGCTGGCCATCAAGACCTTCGTCCGCAGCGAGGGCCAGGGCGTCATCCGCGAGGCGGTGCTGCGCGAGCTCAAGCGCGGCGGGCAGGTCTACTTCCTGCACAACGAGGTCGAAACCATCGAGAACCGCAAGCAGAAGCTCGAAGAGTTCCTGCCCGAGGCGCGCATTGCGGTGGCCCACGGCCAGATGCCCGAGCGCGACCTGGAACGCGTCATGCGCGACTTCGTGGCCCAGCGCTACAACGTGCTGCTGTGCTCGACCATCATCGAGACCGGCATCGATGTGCCGACCGCCAACACCATCGTCATGAGCCGCGCCGACAAGTTCGGTCTGGCCCAGCTGCACCAGCTGCGCGGACGGGTCGGTCGCAGCCACCACCAGGCCTATGCGTACCTGCTGGTGCCCGACATCGAGAGCCTGACCAAGCAGGCGCAGCAGCGGCTGGACGCGATCCAGCAGATGGAAGAACTGGGCAGCGGCTTCTACCTGGCCATGCACGACCTGGAGATCCGGGGTGCCGGCGAGGTGCTGGGCGAGAACCAGAGCGGCAACATGCTGGAGGTGGGCTTCCAGCTCTACAACGAGATGCTGTCGGAGGCGGTGCGGTCCCTGAAGGCCGGCAAGGAGCCGGACCTGCTGAGCCCGCTGTCGGTCACCACCGACATCAACCTGCATGCCCCCGCCCTGCTGCCCGACGACTACTGTGGCGACGTGCACCTGCGCCTGTCGTTCTACAAGAAGCTGGCCACCGCCAAAACGACCGACCAGGTCGATGCACTGCTGGAAGAAATCGTCGACCGCTTCGGCAAGCTGCCACCCCAGGCCCAGACCCTGATCGACGTGCACCGCCTGCGCGTGCTGTCACAGCCCTATGGCGTGGTGAAGGTCGATGCGGCGCCCGGCGTGACGAACATCACCTTCCGGCCCAACCCGCCGATCGAGCCGATGCGCATCATTGAGCTCATCCAGAAGAACAAGCACATCAAGCTGGCCGGCAACGAGAAACTCCGCATCGAAAAAGCGCTGCCCGAGGTCAAGGACCGGGTGCAGCTGGTGCGCGACGTGCTGCGCTCGCTGGGTCAGCCCGTGGCCACACCCCAAACTGTCTGACCGATCGCCTGATCCACCACCATGACCCTCTCCCACACCCCGTCCCCCGGCCTCACCGTGCGAGGCTTCATCCCGCCCCTGAAGCTGTCCGACTTCAAGCTGATCGCCTTCGACATGGACTCCACGCTGATCAACATCGAGTGTGTGGACGAGATCGCCGATGCGGTGGGCCGCAAGGCCGAAGTGGCCGCCATCACCGAAGCCGCCATGCGCGGCGAGATCACCGACTACAAGGACAGCCTGCGCCGTCGCGTGGCCTTGCTGCGTGGCGTGACCGTGGCCGACATGGAGCGCGTGCTGACCGAACGCCTGCAGCTCAACCCCGGCGCACAGGCGCTGGTGCAGGCCTGCAAGGCCGCCGGCCTGAAGGTGCTGCTGGTGTCCGGCGGCTTCACGTACTTCGCCAACGTGGTGCGCGACCGCCTGGGCATCGACTATGTGCGGGCCAACGTGCTGGAGATCGCCAGCGGACCAAACTGCGGCGAGCTCACCGGCCGCATGGTCGACCAGCCCTGGGGCGACATCTGCGACGGTGCCGAAAAACGCCGCACCCTGCTGGAGGTGGCCTCGCTGCTGGGCATCGAGCCGCGCCAATGCATCGCCATGGGCGACGGCGCGAACGACCTGCCCATGATGGGCGTGGCCGGCCTGTCGGTGGCGTACCACGCCAAGCCGGCGGTGCGGGAACAGGCCATGGTGTCCATCGAGCAGGGCGGGCTGGACCGCCTGCTGGAAGTGCTGCGCTGATCTCAACCGCCGGAGCGGCGCACCGTGTGGCCGGCCTTCTGCAGCCAGGTCATCACACGCTCGACATGGTCGCCCTGGATCTCGATCACGCCGTCCTTCACCGTGCCACCGGTGCCGCACACCGCCTTGAGCTGCTTGCCCAGTGCGGCCAGCGGCTCGGGCAGCAGCAGCACGCCCCGCACCACCGTCACCGTCTTGCCGCCGCGCCCCTGTGTGGAGCGCGACACCCGCACGATGCCGTCACCCTGCGGCAGGGCCGGTGCGGCACAGCGGCAGTCGGCCAGGGGCTGGCGGCAGTCCGGGCACATGCGGCCTGCCTCGGTGGAATACACCAGACCGCTGGATGACGTTGTCTTTTTCATGGCCGGCATGGTAGCCGGCCGCATACTGGCGGGTCCGACCGCCGACACCACATGAACTTCACCTCCCTGGGGCTGATGCCCTCGCTGACCGACAGTGCACGCGCACTGGGCTTCGATGCGCCCACCCCCATCCAGCAGGCCGCCCTGCCGTCCGGACTGGCCGGTCGCGACCTGCTGGCCACCGCCCCCACCGGCTCCGGCAAGACCGCTGCCTTCGCCCTGCCCGTGCTGCAGCGGCTGCTGTCCACCCCGGTGCCGCAGCGCCGCACCCGTGCCCTGGTGCTGGTTCCCACCCGGGAACTGGCGGCCCAGGTGGGCGAGGTGCTGCGCGCGCTGGCCCAGCCGCTGAATGCCGGTCTGCGCACCGCCGTGCTGTTCGGCGGGGTGTCCATCAACCCGCAGCTGATGGGGCTGCGCGGCGGTGCCGACCTGGTGGTGGCCACGCCGGGCCGCCTGCTCGATGTGGTGCGCCACAACGCCTTGCGCCTGGACTCGGTGCAGACCCTGGTGCTGGACGAAGCCGACCGCCTGCTCGACCTCGGCTTCGCTGCCGAACTCGACCAGGTGCTGGACCTGCTGGGGGAACAGCGCCAGACGCTGATGTTCTCGGCCACCTTCGACGACCGCATCCGCGCCCTGGCCGAACGCCTGCTGCACGACCCCGACCGCATCGACCTGCCAGCCGAAGGCACCGACGCACCGCCGGTGATGCAGCGGGCCCTGGCGGTGGACAGCACCCGGCGCACCGCCCTGCTCAAGCACCTGCTCGACACCCTGAACCCCGAGCGCGCACTGGTGTTCGTGGCCAGCCAGCACGCCGCCGACCATGTGGCCGCCAAGCTGAACCGCAAAGACCGCTACGCCACCCCGTTCCACGGCGGCCTGAGCCAGGGTGCGCGGCAGGAAGTGCTGGCCGAGTTCAAGGAGAAGCGCTGGGATGTGGTGGTCACCACCGACCTCGCCGCACGCGGGCTGGACATCGAGGACATGCCGCTGGTGGTCAACTACGACCTGCCCCGCTCCGCCGACGACCATGTGCACCGCATCGGTCGCACCGGCCGCGCCGGCCGCAGCGGCCAGGCCATCAGCTTCGTCACCCCTGCTGCGCTGGCCCAGTGGGCACTGATCCAGAAGCGCCAGGGCATGAGCCTGCCGCTGGAGGTGCTGCCCGGCTTCGAGCCCACCGAAACACCCCCTGCCCCGAGCGCGTCGACCGCCACCGACGGCACCGGCGGCATCAAGGGCCAGCGCCCGAGCAAGAAGGACAAGCTGCGCGCCGCAGCGGCGGCCGCTGCAGCCGGCGGCCCGACCCCGCCGAAACCAACGGGCCGCTGATCACCCGCCCGGCGGGGTCGGTGCCCCCCGGAGCTCTGCCGCCTCGTGCGCGGCATGCAGCACCCGCTCGATGCTGGCGCACAGCTCTTCCACGGTGTCGGGCTTGTGCAGCAGCTCGCTCACCCCGATCTGGGCGCTGCGGTGGCGCAGTTCGTCGCTGATGTAGCCCGATGCAATCACCACCGGCACCCGATGGCCCGCCGCCCGCATGGCAGCCACCAGATCCAGCCCGGACATGCCCGGCATGTTGTGGTCGGTGATGCAGAGGTCGAAGCGGTCGGCCTCGTCGTCCAGCGCCGTCAGGGCATCCACCGGTGAGTCGCAGGTCAGCACCTGGTAGCCGCTGCGCTCCAGAAAGCGCCGCACCAGAAACGCCATGGACTCGTCATCGTCCACATACAGGATGCGCGACACCGGGGCGCGGGCCGACACAGCGGCCGCCGGCTCGGCTGCCGGACGCCGGGCCGGCTCGGTGACCGTGGGACCGGCATGGGCCGGCAACCAGACCGAGAACTGCGTGCCGACACCGGGCTCGCTCGATACCCGCAAGGTGGCGCCATGCTCGGCCAGGATGCCGTGGACCACCGCCAGACCCAGCCCGGTCCCCTGACCGACCGGCTTGGTGGTGAAGAAGGGCTCAAAGATGCGCCCGAGGGTGGCCGGGTCCATGCCGCTGCCGTTGTCCTGCACCACCAGGTGCACACCGGCGCCCGGCCAGCCGCACGGCGGCAACACCTCCAGCTCGCCGGGCCGCACAGGACCGATGTCACCCTCGCACCGGCGGGCCATCACCTTCACACAGCCATCGGGCCGGCCCTTGAGGGCCTGCAGGGCGTTGCCGGTGAGGTTGAGCAGCACCTGCTCGATCTGCGTGGGGTTGGCCATGAGCGGCGGCAGATCGGTGTCGGTCTGCAGCAGCAGCTGGGCGCCCGGCGGCACAGCGGCCCGCAGCATCCCCTCGGCTTCCTGCATGAGGCACGGCAACGACACCAGCGAACGCTGCTGGCTCTGCCGACGCCCGAAAGCCAGGATCTGCTGGACCAGATCGCGGGCGCGCCGTCCGGCCTTGCGGATCTCCTGAAGGCTGACGGTGCAGTCGCTGGTGCCGGTGTCGGCCAGGGCCAGTTCCACATTGCCCAGGATGGCGGCCACGATGTTGTTGAAGTCGTGCGCAATGCCGCCGGCCATGGTGCCCAGCGCCTCCATCTTCTGGGACTCGCGCAACTGCAGTTCCAGCGAGCGGCGCTGCGATTCGGCCTTGACCTCTTCGGCCAGCGAGCGCAGCACCATCACCGCACCGCTGCGGCCGCCCGACTCGTCGTACAGGACCGAGACCGACACCTGCACCCGCTCGACCGAACCGCCGCGCGACTGCAGATCGACCGGTACCTGCTGCGGGTCGCGGACCACCTGCACCACCGCGTCGCGAATCAGCTGCTGCGGCGGCGGCGCTGCACCCGGTTCCCAGCGGACGATGTCGGCCAGCGGCCGGCCCAGCGCCAGCGCCCTCGGCCAGCCGGTCAGATCGGCGGCCACCTGGTTCATGAACAAGACACTGCCATTCAGGTCGGTGGCGACCACACCCTCGGCAATGCCCTGCAGGACGGTGTCCAGCCATTCGCTCTGCTGGCGCATCTCGAACTCGGCCATCTGCCGTCGGCCCACCTCGCGCTTCAGGGCTTCGATCTGCTGGTTGAGCACCACGAACTGGGAATTGCCCAGCCGCAGCTCGCTCAGCCGGCACCAGAGCGTGGCCCGGCCCTGCTCCCCGGCCGGCTCCAGCAGGGCGATCTCGACCCGACAGGGAAGCACCCGGCCATCGGCAGCCATCAGATCGAGCCGTCCGGGGGTCGGTACCGAGCTGCGCAGGCCTTGGCGGATCAGGGCAGCGCAGTGGGCCTGATCGTCGCGGACCAGCGAGGCCAGCGGACAGCCTGCCACCCCGGTGGCATCGCGCGCCAGCAGACGCGAGGCAGCGCGGTTGGCCTGCAGCAGCCGGCCGGTCTCGTCGATCAGCAGGATCGGATCGGGCAATACCGAAAACAGCCGGTCCAGCGCGGGTGACCGGCGTTCTTCTTCAGACACGGAAATACTCGCGGCCGTCGGCGGCGTCGGCCTCGCCACTCGCCTTGAAATACACGGTGACCCTGCAGGTCGGGGCACCCTGGGCGATGGTCTGGTTCAGCACCACCTTGGACCGACCCAGGTTCTGCGCGGTGATGGTGCCGAAGACATTCGAAGTCATCATGCACATCGAAGGCCGGCCCACCACCTTGTCGCCGAACGGGCAGGCCCGGTTGCCCAGCACCACACGGTCTTCGGTGACCTCGATCACGTAAAAATCGCCCTGGATGCGGCGCTTGAGGTCCACCAGCACCTTGACCACCTGATCCCGGTCGAGCTGGGGAGTGCCGAGCGCCTGTCGGTATTCGGCATCGATCCAGTCCCCGATCCGCTGGCCGACCACGCTGATGAAGCCCGACGCCTCGTCCAAGCCGACCACGTTCTCCAGCGTTCCGGCCAGTTCGCGCACCAGACTGCGCAGGAACAGGTCGCGCTCCAGCGGGATGGACGTCTCACTGGGCTGTTTGGGTGCCGTGGCATTCATGAAGCCTCCTGACAGACATTCTCCAGGCCCGGCATGGCCATGTCGCCAACACCGGGGACCACCGAATCCGAGCCACCAATCTATGCCGGGTCACGCCGCCGGTCGAGAAAGACCCCGACTGTAAGAAGGCGTAAACGGCACGAGGACATCGTAAGGGCGGGCCGGTGCACAGGCAAGAAAAAAGCCCTTGAACCTGCGTTCAAGGGCTTCGGTCTTGGTGGGCGGTGCAGGGTTCGAACCTGCGACCCCTGCCGTGTGAAGGCAGTGCTCTACCACTGAGCTAACCGCCCGATCAGGGTGGCAAGGTGTTGTTGACAACACATCGCCGAATCTGTCGGAAGCCTCAGATTATAGCCAGCTTTTCCAGTGCTTCAGAAGCAGGCCCGAATTTTTTCAGGCGGTGGCCTCGCTCAGCGAGCGCCACACCGTCCGGCCCTTGCTGGCCTTGTCGAGGTCGGCCAGCACGCCTTCGTGGGCCTGGGCTTCCTGCTCGTTGGCCTGCAGCACCGGCAGGTCGAACTGGCGCAGATCGAGCACCTCCGCCGCACCGGCTTCACCAGGCGCATCGCCGCTGTCGATGAGCAGTGCGTCCTGGCCGCGGGTCATGTTGATGTAGACATCGGCCAGCAGCTCGGCGTCCAGCAAGGCGCCGTGCAGCGTGCGGCTGGAGTTGTCCACGCCCAGGCGGTCGCACAGGGCGTCCAGACCGTTGCGCTTGCCGGGGAACATCTCCTTGGCCATCACCAGGCTGTCGGTGACACCGGCCACCACGCTGGTGATGGGCGGACGGCCCAGGCGCTCCATTTCCTTGTTCAGGAAGGCGATGTCGAACGGCGCGTTGTGGATGATGAGTTCGGCGCCGCGCAGGTACTCGATCAGCTCATCGGCAATGGCGGCGAACCTGGGCTTGTCGCGCAGGAACTCGTTGCTGATGCCGTGCACCTTGAGCGCGTCCTCGTGGCTGTCGCGCTCCGGGTTGACATAGTGGTGCAGGTTGTTGCCGGTGAGCTTGCGGTTGAGCAGCTCGACGCAGCCGATCTCGATGATGCGGTCGCCGCTGTCGGCCGACAGGCCGGTGGTCTCGGTGTCGAGAACGATCTGGCGCATGGGATCAGTGGTTCTCTTTGGCGTGGTTGATCGTGTACTTGGGAATCTCGATCGTCACGTCCTTCTGGGCCAGGATGGCCTGACAGCTCAGGCGCGAGTTGGGCTCCAGGCCCCAGGCGCGGTCGAGCAGGTCGTCTTCGGTCTCGTCCGCCTCGTTCAGGCTGGCAAACCCTTCGCGCACCACCACGTGGCAGGTGGTGCAGGCACAGCTCATGTCGCAGGCGTGTTCGATGTTCACGCCGTTGTCCAGCAGGGCCTCGCAGATGGAGGTGCCGGCGGGCGCGGAGATGGTCTTGCCCTCGGGGGCGTATTCGGCGTGGGGCAGGATCTTGATCGTGGGCATGGTGTTCAGACTTCTTCGAGTTTCTTGCCGGCCAGGGCCTGCTGGATGCCGCGGTTCATGCGCTGGGCGGCGAAGGCTTCGGTGCCTTTGGCCAGCGCCTCGGTGGCGGCTTCCACCACGGCGGCGTCTTCGCTGCCGATGGCGAATGGCCACCAGCATGCGGTCGGCGTCCACCCGGGCTTCGACCAGGGCGCGCGCCTGCATGTCCTGCTGGGCGGTGGCAAAGCCTTCCTGCAGCATGGCAGCGATCTGCTCGTCGCTCAGCCCGTAGGCGGGCTTGACGTCGATGCGCGCCTCCACGCCGCTGCCCTGCTCCCTGGCGGTGACCGACAGCAGGCCATCGGCGTCCACGGTGAAGGTGACCCGGATGCGGGCAGCGCCGGCGGCCATGGGCGGGATGCCGCGCAGCGTGAAGCGGGCCAGGCTGCGGCAGTCGGCCACCAGATCGCGCTCGCCCTGCACCACATGCAGCGACAAGGCGGTCTGGCCGTCCTGGTAGGTGGTGAAGTCTTGCGCCAGCGCGGCGGGGATGGGGGTGTTGCGCGGCACGATGCGCTCGACCAGGCCACCCATGGTCTCGATGCCCAGCGACAGCGGGATCACGTCGAGCAGCAGCAGGTCGCCGTCGCGGCTGTTGCCGGCCAGGGCATTGGCCTGGATGGCGGCGCCCAGCGCCACCACCTCGTCGGGGTTGAGGTTGATCAGCGGCTCGCGGCCGAAAAATTCGCCCACGGTGCGGCGGATCACCGGCATGCGGGTGGAGCCGCCCACCATGACCACGCCTTGCACCTCGTCGCGGGTGATGCCGGCATCGCGCAGCACCTTGCGCACCGCGGCCATGGTGCGGTCGGTGAGCGCGCGGGTGCAGGCATCGAACTCGGCGCGGGTGACATCACGCTCAACCGGCTGGCCGCCCACCGGGGCGGCAAAGCGCACCGACTCCGAATCGGTCAGGGCTTCCTTCACGCGGCGGGCCTCGCGGTGGAGTCCGGCGCGCTCGGACGCGTCGTCCGGCAGGGCCAGACCGGCTTGCGCCAGCACCCAGCCGGCCAGGGCCTGGTCGTAGTCGTCGCCACCCAGAGCGGAGTCACCCCCGGTGGCCATGACCTCGAACACGCCGCGGGTCAGGCGCAGGATGGAAATGTCGAAGGTGCCGCCGCCGAGGTCGTAAATGGCATAGACGCCCTCGGAACCGTTGTCCAGACCATAGGCGATGGCAGCAGCGGTGGGTTCGTTGATCAGGCGCAGCACGTTGATGCCGGCGAGCTGAGCGGCGTCCTTGGTGGCCTGGCGCTGGGCGTCGTCAAAGTACGCCGGCACGGTGATGACGGCGCCATGCAGGTCGTCGTTGAAGCTGTCTTCGGCACGGAAACGCAGCGTGGCCAGGATCTCGGCACTCACCTCCATGGGGGTCTTGCGGCCGGCCACGGTCTCGACCACGGCCATGCCGTTGTCGTCCACCACGCTGTATGAGAGCTTGTCGACATCGCCGACCTGTTCACGCCGGCGGCCCATGAGCCGCTT
>JGI24115J20150_1000285_pt1 | contig 21776 bp, 19 predicted proteins | sample Subbioar_CSW14AB_FD_20150 | JGI IMG/M metagenome (IMG submission 20150)
GGGGCGTGCAATGGAACAAGGACGTCGAGCTGGCCACGGTGGAGGCCGAGCTCTGGTCGCGGGTGCCACAACAGGCCGCACCCCGGGCGGTGGAGCCACCGCCGCCGCCCCCTGCCCCGCCGGCACCCGCCCCGCGCCCTGAACCTCGCCCGGCGCCGCCGCCCCCGGGGCCGACCGAAGCCGAAATCGCCACCGCCAAGGCACGCGAGAAAGCCCAGGCCGAAAAACGCGAGGCCGAACTGCGGGCCGCCGAGAAGCGCGAGGCCGACCGCAAGGCCGCAGCCGAGAAGGCCGCTGCCGACAAGAAAGCGGCTGCCGAAAAGGAACGCCAGCAGAAGCTGGCCGAGGACAAGAAACGCGCCGACGCCGAAAAACGCGAAGCCCAGCTCAAGGAGCAGCTGCGGCAGGACCAGCTGCGCCGCATGATGGGCCAGGCCGGGGCCACCGGCGGTCCGCAGAGCACCGGCACGGCCCAGCAGTCCAGCGGCCCCACGCCGGGCTATGGCGCCAAGGTGGCTGCCCGCATCAAGCCCAACGTGGTGTTCACCGATGTGGCGCCGGGCAACCCCCGGGCCGAGGTGGAGGTGCGCACCCTGCCGGACGGCACCATCACCGGCCGCAAGATCACCAAGAGCAGCGGCAACGCAGCCTGGGACGAAGCGGTGCTGCGCGCCATCGACCGCACCGGCAGCCTGCCGCGCGACACCGACGGCCGGGTGCCGCCCGCGCTGGTGATCGGCCTGCGCCCGCTCGACTGAGCGGGGTCAGTCGAACACGATCTCGGCGCGCTGTTCGTGCGCCTGGGCCATCCAGCTGGCCAGTGCCGCATCGGTCGGGAAGAACAGCGAGCGGTCGTCCAGCTGCAGTTCGCACTGGGCACCCTCGCGCAGCAGCGCCAGCCGCACCGGCAGGCCCCGCACCAGCTCGCCCTGCTCGGTGACTTCGCGCCGGGGCGGGAATTCGCGCACCAGCTGGGCCACCGAAGGCGCGTGGCCATTCACGGCCACCCGCAGGTACTTGCCGAAGCGGCAACGGGCGGCGGCCAGGTCCCACACCTGCTGGATCTTCAGGCGCAGGCCGCCCGAGAAACGGTCCGGCTGGGCCACCGCCTGCACCACGATCAGCTCGTCGTCCTTGAGGGTGTTGCGGTGTGCGTTGATCAGGCCCTCGTCGGCGCTGACCTCCAGCACCGCGGTCTTGTCGTCCAGCTTGAACAGCGCGAGCTTGCCGCGCTGGCCGTTGATGACCCGGAAGTCGGTGACGATGCCGGCCAGGATGACCGGATCGCGGCTCTCCTTCACGCTCTCCAGCGGCGTGCGGGCAAAGCGCCGGACCTCGCGTTCGACCTCGTCGAACAGGTGGCCGGAGAGGTAGAAGCCGATGGCGCTCTTCTCGAAGGTCAGGCGTTCCTTCACGCCCCAGGGCAGCGTGGCGACCAGCTCGGGCTCCTGGGTGCTGGAGCCATGGTCGTCACCGCCCAGCATGTCGAACAGGCCGCCCTGGTGGGCGTTGGCCTGGGTGGTGGCGGCGTAGTCGAAGGCCAGGTCGACCGAGGCCAGCAGCTCGGCCCGGTTGAGGTGGATGCTGTCGAAGGCGCCGCCCTTGATCAGGGCTTCCACCGTGCGCTTGTTGATGCGGGTGCGGTCGACCCGCAGGCAGAAGTCGAACAGGCTCCGGAACGGGCCGCTCTCGTGCCCGTCGGGGCCTTCACCCCGGCCTTCGCGGGCCGCCACGATGGCCTCGATGGCCTGCTGCCCGGTGCCCTTGATGGCGCCCAGGCCGTAGCGGATGGAGCGGTCGGTCACCGGCTCGAAGCGGTAGAGGCCCCGGTTCACGTCGGGCGCCTCGAAGGCGATGCCCATCTTCACCGCGTCCTCGAACAGCACCTTGAGCTTGTCGGTGTCGTCCATCTCCACCGTCATGTTGGCGCAGAAGAACTCGGCGGTGTAGTGCACCTTGAGCCAGCCGGTGTGGTACGCGAGCAGTGAATAGGCGGCCGCGTGCGACTTGTTGAAGCCGTAGCCGGCGAACTTCTCCATCAGGTCGAAGACCTCGTCGGCCTTCTCCTGGCCGATGCCCTTCTCGGCCGCGCCCTTGCGGAAGATCAGCCGGTGCTCGGCCATCTCCTCGGGCTTCTTCTTGCCCATGGCGCGGCGCAGCAGGTCGGCGCCGCCGAGCGAGTAGCCGCCCAGGATCTGGGCCGACTGCATCACCTGTTCCTGGTAGACCATGATCCCGTAGGTCTCGGCCAGCACCGGCTCCAGCAGCGGGTGCGGGTACTCCACCACCTCGCGACCGTGCTTGCGGGCCACGAAGCTGGGGATCAGGTCCATCGGCCCCGGGCGGTACAGCGCGTTGAGCGCGATCAGGTCTTCCAGCCGGGTCGGCTTGGCGTCGCGCAGCATGCCCTGCATGCCGCGGCTTTCAAACTGGAACACCGCCTCGGTCTGGCCGCGCGAGAACAGGGCATACACCTTGGGGTCGTCCAGCGGCACATCCTCGAAGCGGAAGTTCTCCTGGCCCTTGTGGCGCTTCATGATGAATTCGCGCGCGATCTCCAGGATGGTGAGCGTGGCCAGACCGAGAAAGTCGAACTTGACCAGGCCAATGGCCTCCACGTCGTCCTTGTCGTATTGGCTCACCGCCGCGTCGCTGCCGGGCTGGGCATAGAGGGGGCAGAAGTCGGTCAGCTTGCCGGGCGCGATCAGCACGCCGCCGGCGTGCATGCCGATGTTGCGGGTCATGCCTTCGAGCTTCTGGGCCAGCTCGATGAGGGTGCGCACATCGTCTTCCTTCTGCAGGCGCTCGGCCAGCAGCGGCTCCATCTCGATGGCGTAGTTGTTCTTGTCGCCGTCCTTCTTGGGGCTGGGCGGGTACTGCAGGGTCACGCTCATGCCCGGCTTGTTGGGAATGAGCTTGGAGATGCCGTCGCAGAAGCCGTAGGAGAAGTCGAGCACCCGGCCCACGTCGCGGATGGCGGCGCGCGCGGCCATGGTGCCGAAGGTGGCGATCTGGCTCACCGCGTCCTTGCCGTACTTCTCCTTCACATAGTCGATGACGCGGTCGCGGTTGCTCTGGCAGAAATCGATGTCGAAGTCGGGCATGGACACCCGCTCCGGGTTCAGGAAGCGCTCGAACAGCAGGTTGTATTGCAGCGGGTCGAGGTCGGTGATCTTGAGCGCGTAGGCCACCAGCGAGCCGGCACCCGAACCCCGGCCGGGGCCGACCGGACAGCCGTTGTTCTTGGCCCAGTTGATGAAGTCGCCCACGATCAGGAAGTAGCCGGGGAACCCCATCTTGAGGATGGTGTTGATCTCGAACTCCAGCCGCTCCACATAGCGCGGGCGCTGGCGCTCGCGTTCGGCCGCATCGGGATAGAGGTGGACCAGCCGCTCCTCCAGCCCCTCGAAGGAGGACTGGCGGAAAAAGTCCTCCATGGGCATGGGCACGCCATTGACCAGCGGCGTCGGGAAATTGGGCAGCTGCGGCTTGCCCAGCACCAGCGTGAGGTTGCAGCGCCGCGCGATTTCCAGGGTGTTGGCCACGGCCGAAGGCACATCGGCGAACAGGGCCGCCATGTCGGCCGCGCTCTTGAAGTACTGCTCGCGGGTGAAGCGGCGCACCCGGCGGCTGTTGCCCAGGATCTCGCCCTCCGAAATGCAGACCCGGGCCTCGTGGGCCTCGTAGTCGTCGGCTTCCAGGAACTGCACCGGGTGGGTGGCCACCACCGGCAGGCGCAGCCGGGCCGCCAGCTTGACGGTTTCGGCCACATGGCGCTCGTCGTCATTGCGGCCGGCGCGCTGCAGCTCCAGGTAGAAGCGGTGGGTGAACAGGCTGGAGAGCTGCAGGGCGACGTCGGCAGCGCGCTGGGCATCGCCCGCCATCAGGGCCTGCCCGACCGGGCCGGCCTGCGCGCCCGACAGCAGGATCAGGCCGCCGTGCAGTTCCTGCAGCCAGGCCCGCTGGATGACCGCCTGGCCGCGACCATCGTTGCGGGTCCAGGCGCGGGCCAGCAGTTCGGACAGGTTCAGGTAACCCTGGTGGTCCTGCACCAGCAGGATGGCGCGCGGCAGGGCCGGCTGGTGGGCGCCGGGCATGGCGCCGGGGGTTTCGTCGGTGAAGCCCTGCAGCATCACCTCGGCACCGATCAGGGGCTTGACCCCGGCACCGCGCGCCGCCTTGTAGAACTTGATGGCCCCGAACAGGTTGTTCAGGTCGGTGATGGCCAGGGCGGGCTGGCGGTCGGCCGCCGCGGCGGCCACGGCATCGTCGATGCGGTTGGTGCCATCGACGACGGAAAACTCGGTGTGCAGGCGCAGATGGACAAACATGGGCCCGATTTTAGGGACTGCGCCGGGCCAACCGGGTCAGTCCTTGAGGATGGACAGCACTTCCGAGCGGAACTCGCGGTTGTACAGGATGGCCACCACGATCAGCGTGGCCAGCACCATGGTCACCGGCGAAATGAACCAGGCCAGCAGGGCGAACGAGAAGTAGTAGGCGCGCAGGCCGTCGTTGAAGGTCTCGGCCGCCGAACCCACCATGGCGGCCGCCCGGTCGGCGAACTGCTGGCGGTCGAACTGCCCGGACTCGAAGGCCTCCGGCGACGGCATCGAGCCGATGACCAGCGCCACGAAGGTGTACTGCCGCATGCACCAGGAAAAGCGGAAGAACGAGTAGACAAAGATCGAGACCAGCACCACCACCTTGAACTCGAACACGATCAGCGTGGTGGCCTGCGCGAACGGAATCTCGCTCATCAGCTCGGCCGCCTTGTCGGTGGTGCCCAGCAGCGCGAACAGCGCACCGATGACCAGGATGGAGGTGGACGAAAAGAACGCCGGGGTGTTGGACAGCGTCTGGGTGATCAGGCCGTCCAGCATGCGCGGGTCGCGGGCCGTGGTCTGCTGCATCCAGTAGCGGCGGTAGCGGTTGGTGGTGTCCAGCAGCGAGGGACGACGGCGCGACCACACCTTGGCAAAGCGCGCATAACCCACCCACAGGGCGAAGAAACAGGCCAGGGCCAGCCAGTCGGCCCAGGGAATGAGGCTGATGATCTTCATGGGATCGGGGTGGCAGGCAGTTGCAGGGTCGCCCGCACTGTGCCACAGGCCGGCCGGGATCGGTCGATCCCGGCCGGCCCTCATGGAGCGGGGGTCAGCCCTTGAAGCGCTGGGCCACCGCAGCCACGCGCTCGCCGAACTGGCGGGCGGTGTCGACATCGCCCTGGGGGATCTTGTCGGCGCCGGCGTCCGACGGTGCCTGCACCAGCAGACCCACCGAGCCGCCGAGGTTGTTGACGTCGGCGCGGGTCGAAGCCAGCTTGTTCGCGGGCGGCATGCCCAGGCTGACCCACAGGCCGCCATGCTGGGAGGCCAGGGTGGTCAGGTAAGACAGGGTGGAGCCCTTGTCGCCGTTCAGGCTGGCGCTCACCGTGAAGCCGGCAAAGAACTTGTCCTGCCAGGCGCGGGTGAACCAGGCCTTGGAGGAAGCGTCGACGAATTTCTTGAACTGCCAGCTCGGGCCGCCCATGTAGGTGGGCGTGCCCATGACGATGGCGTCGGCGGCGGCCAGGGCTTCCCAGGCGCCTTCGGGCAGGTTGCCCTCGGCATCGACCGCGATCAGATCGGCGCCGGCACCCTGGGCCACGGCCTGGGCGATGAACTGGGTGTGGCCGTAGCCGGAGTGGTAGACAACAACAACTTTTGCCATGGTTTGCTTTCAGGGTTGTGCGCCGGTTGGCGCGGGGTGAGGGAAAACGGTCAACGGAAAATGATCAACGGGAAAAGGAGGGTTCAAGCGAGCCCATGTCGCCCCGCTGGAAGGCCTGGGCATAGGCCGCGATGTCCTGCCGGCTGTTGCCCACGAAAGGTCCGTAGGGCACCACCGGCTCGCGCAGCGGCCGGCCGGCCAGCAGCACCGCATGTGCGCCCGCCTCGGTCGATTGCAAGGTCAGCACCGAGCGGCCCGCCGCATCGGCCGGGGCCGGGGACAGCACCACCGTCTGGTGCATGCGGGCGGCGTGGTCGCCGGCGGTCAGCGCGCCGGCCGTGACGATCAGGAAGCCGTTGGCGGCGTTGTCCACCGGCAGGTCGATGCGCGCACCCGGCGCCAGCCGGATGTCCAGCAGATCGACCCGGGTGGCCCAGCGCGGGTCGGCGCCGATGGGCGACTGCAGGCCGGCAAACGAACCGGCCGCCACCTTGACCTGCACACCCTCGCCCTGCCAGACCGGCATGTCGGCCCGGGCCACCTTGAACACCGCAGCCGGGTCCTGCTTGTGGCTGCGCGCCATGTTCACGAAGATCTGCAGCCCGATGGCGGGCTGCCCCGGCTGGCTGGGCGTCTCTTCGTGCACGATGCCGCTGCCGGCCTGGGTCCAGTGCAGGTCGCCCGGGGCAATGGTGCTGTGGTCGCCCAGCGAATCGCGGTTGATGACACCGCCCGGCGAATCGTCGAGCAGCAGCGTCACCGCGCTCATGCCGCCGTGGGGATGCGGCAGGAAAAAGTTCTGCGGCATGTGGAACAGGTCGACACCGATGAAGGGGTCGATCAGACCCAGGTGTTCCGGGTGGAACATGCGGGCATGGGTCCGGGCGTCGAACGCGTGGTGGGGCATGTCCACCACCGATTGCACCGCGCGCCGGGTGAGCAGTTCGGAGCCGCACATGGGGGTGGCTCCGGCTCAGGCGGCCAGGTCGAAGACCAGCACCTCGGCGTCGCGGGCCTGGTCCAGCACCAGGGCCGCTTCGTCGCGCAGCGCCACGGCATCGCCGGTCTTGAGGGCCTGGCCGTTCACCGACAGCTCCCCGCGCACCAGGTGCACATAGGCCTTGCGGGTCGGGTCCAGCGCCAGCCGGGCCGACTCGGCACCGTCGAACAGGCCGGCATAGATGGTTGCATCCGCATGCAGCTTGACCGCGCCTTCGACCGTGTCGTTCGAGGCCACGCGGCGCAGGACACCCCGCTTCTCGGCGTCGGCAAAGGCCTTCTGCTCATAGCTCGGCGGGATGCCGCGCACATTGGGCTCGATCCAGATCTGCAGGAAATGGGTCTCGCTGTCGGGCGCATGGTTGAACTCGCTGTGCATCACGCCGGTGCCGGCGCTCATGCGCTGCACCTCGCCGGGGGGAATGCCCTCCACGTTGCCCATGCTGTCCTTGTGGGCCAGGTTGCCCTTGAGCACATAGCTCACGATCTCCATGTCGCGGTGGCCGTGGGTGCCGAAGCCGGTGCCGGGGGCGATGCGGTCTTCGTTGATCACGCGCAGATTGCCCCAGCCCATCCACTGCGGGTCGAAGTAATCGGCGAACGAGAAGGAATGGTGGCTGCGCAGCCAGCCGTGGTCGGCATGGCCACGGGCTTCGGAACGGCGGACGAGCATCATGACGGAACTCCTGCTGGTGGTCCGGGGACGATTCCCCGGTGTCGATGGGCTCCATTCTGGAGATTCGTCCGGACAAATCGGCTGCATGGTTTTGATGTCATCATTCAAACCGTTTGAATGACTGGAGCCCGCCATGCCCGCCCCTGCCCCCAACCCCCGCTCGGCCCTGTCGGCCGAAAACCTGGCCCTGCTGGAAGCGGTGTCCCGCCTGGGCAGCATGGCGGCGGCCGCGCGCGAGATCGGCATGGTGCCCAGTGCCCTGACCTACCGCATCCGGCAGATCGAGGACGCGCTGGACGTGCTGCTGTTCGACCGCAGCGCCCGCCGCGCGGTGCTCACCCCTGCCGGGGCCGAGCTGCTGCGCTCGGGCGAACACCTGCTGCAGGAACTCGACGCCGTGGCCCAGCGGGTACGCCGGGTGGCCACCGGCTGGGAACCCCAGCTTTCGATCGCGGCCGACGCCCTGATCGCCCGGGGCACGCTCTTCGAACTGTGCGACGACTTTTATGCCACTGGCGCTCCCACCCGCCTGCGGCTGCGCGCCGAAACCCTCTCCGGCACGCTGGAGTCGCTGCAGAGCGGCGCTGCCGACCTGGCGCTGGGCGTGTCGGTGGAGCTGGCGATCCCGGGCATCCAGGTGGCGCCGCTGGGCAGCGTGCCCTTTGTGTATGCGGTCGCTCCGCACCACCCGCTGGCCGGCGTGTCGCACCCCTTGTCCGACGATGAACTGCGCCGCCACCGCGCCGTGGCAGTGGCCGACAGCACGCTGCGCGGACGCGGCGTGACCCACAACCTGCAACCCGGCCAGGACGTGCTGACCGTGCCCACCATGCAGCACAAGCTCGAAGCCCAGCTGCGGGGCCTGGGCGTGGGCTTCCTGCCGCAGCCGCTGGCACAGCCCTACATCGACGCCGGGCGGCTGGTGGTCAAGCCGCTGCAACGCACCTCGCGCACGCAACGCGCTGCCTATGCCTGGCGGCAGGACGCCGGGCCCAAGGGCGCGGGCCGGGCGCTGCAATGGTGGCTGGAGCGGCTGCAGCACCCCAAAACCCGGCATGCCCTGCTGAACAACCACCACCAGAGCTGAGGGCCGCTGCTACATTCGGCCCACATGCCCGTCGGCGCACGCCACCCCAACACCCCTCGCACCATGAAACCACGTCGGCCCACCCGCGCTCCCCAGCCCACCCCCGCAGCCCCGTTGCGCCACATCGCCGTCATCGGCGGCGGCATGGCCGGCGTGACCTGCGCCCGCACCCTGCTGCAGGCCGGCCACCGCGTCACGCTGATCGAAAAAAGCCGCGGCTTCGGCGGCCGCATGTCGACCCGCCGCACCGAGTTCGGCGGCTTCGACCACGGTGCCCAGTACTTCACCGTGCGCGACGCCCGCTTCGAGCAGGTGCTGCGGCTGACCGCCACCACCGTGGTGCGGCCCTGGAGCGCCAGCACGGTTCGGGTGCTGGACGAATTCGGCCATGTGCTGGCCAGCGCGCCCCCGCCCACCGAACCGCACTTCGTGGCCACCCCCGGCATGAATGCGCTGGTGGCGCTGTGGGCCCAGCCCATCACCCGCCCCGACCTGCACGGCCGCCTGCCGGCCCAGGCCCTGGTGCAGGTGCGGGTGACCCAGATCGAACGCGATGCCCTGCACCCGGAACAGTGGCAGCTGCGCGCCGAAGACGCCGAAGGCGGACAGCGGGTCCTGGGCGGGTTTGACCAGGTGGTGCTGGCGGTGCCAAATCCGCAGGCGCACGACCTGCTGCTGGCATCCGGCCTGGCCCCCGATCTGCGGCAGGCGCTGGCACCGGTGCATGTGGCCCCTTGCTGGACCCTGATGGTGGCCTACCCCCAGGCCATGCAGCCCGGCCTGCCCCACTTGGGCCCGCAATGGAATGCCGCCCGCAGCACCCACCACCGCATCAGCTGGCTGGCGCGCGAATCGAGCAAGCCCGGGCGCGACCCGATCGAGCGCTGGACGGTTCAGGCCAGCCCCGACTGGTCGACCCGCCACCTGGAAGACGACGAAGAGCGTGTCAAGGCCAAGCTGCTCAAGGGCTTTGCCGAGATCACCGGCATCCGCGCGACCCCCACCCACGCCGTGGTGCACCGTTGGCGCTTCGCCCAGACCCGCACCCCGCTGGGCCGCTCGCACCTGATCGACCCGGCCCTGGGCATCGGCCTGTGCGGCGACTGGTGCCTGGGCCACCGGGTGGAAGACGCGTTCGTCTCGGGCCTGGAACTGGCCCTGGCCATGGCGTGAAGCCGCGGGGCCGGTTTGCCCCCTCGCCGACCGGGCCGCTGCACGCCGGCTCGCTGGTGGCGGCGCTGGCCAGCTGGCTCGATGCCCGGGCCCGGGGTGGTGAGTGGCTGGTGCGGATCGAGGACGTCGACACCCCGCGCTGCGTGCCGGGAGCCGACCGGCTCATCCTCCAGCAGCTCGCCGCCTGCGGCCTGACCAGCGACCTGCCGGTGGTGTGGCAATCGCAGCGCGGCCCGTTGTACCAGGCCGCGCTGGACCGTTTGCTGGAACAGGGTCTGGCCTACCCCTGCGCCTGCTCGCGCAGCGACATCGAGGCCGCGCTGGCCGCCGCCGGCCAGCCACGCGAACGCCACCAGGCCGCCGTCTACCCCGGTACCTGCCGCAGCGGGCTGCCGGGCCGACCAGCCCGCGCCTGGCGGCTGCGCCTGCCCGATGCCGCGCCGGTGCACTGGACCGATGCCCGCCTGGGGCCGCAGCAGCAGGACGTTTCCACCGAGGTGGGCGACTTCGTGCTGCGCCGCGCCGACGGCCTGTGGGCCTACCAGCTCGCGGTGGTGGTGGACGACGCCGAGCAGGCGATCACCCACGTGGTGCGCGGCCAGGACCTGGCCGACAACACCCCGCGCCAGATCCTGCTGCAGCAGGCACTGAAGCTGCCACCCGTCAATCACCACCATGTGCCGCTGGTGCTGGGCGCCAACGGCGAAAAACTCAGCAAGCAGAACGGCGCCGCGCCACTGGACCTCTCGAACCCGCTGGCCGCCCTGAACGCCGCCGCCGCCGTGCTCGACCTGCCGCCCGCCAACGGCGGTGTGGCCGAGGCGCTGGCGGTCTGGACCCGGGCCTGGCGTGAGTGCTGGCGTGAGGCCTGACGGACAGCCTGGTCGGCCGCCACCGGCGCGGCAACCTAAAATCGCGGGTTTTCTGCGCCCGCCATGACCGACCCCCGACACGCCCTGCCCCGACCCGCCCCCACCGACGTGGAGCACCTGCGCGTGGTCAAGAGCTATGTGCTGCGGGCCGGTCGCACCACCGCCGGCCAGGCCCGGGCCTACGAGCTGTTCGGCCCGCGCTTCCTGGTGCCCTATGCCCCGCAGCCGCTCGATCTGGCCGCCACCTTCGGCCGCCAGGCACCCACCGTGCTGGAAATCGGTTTCGGCATGGGCGGCGCCACCGCCCACATTGCCGGCGTGCGGCCGCAGGACAACTTCCTGTGCTGCGAGGTGCACGAGCCCGGTGTGGGTGCGCTGCTCAAGCTGTGCGGCGACAACGGGCTGGAGAACATCCGCATCGTGCGCCACGACGCGGTCGAGGTCATGGACCACATGCTGGCCGACGGCAGCCTGGACGGCGTGCACATCTTCTTTCCCGACCCCTGGCACAAGACCAGGCACCACAAGCGCCGGCTGATCCAGGGGCCGTTCGTGAACCGCCTGGCCCGCAAGCTCAGGCCCGGTGGCTATGTGCACCTGGCCACCGACTGGCAGCCCTATGCCGAGCAGATGGCCGAGGTGCTGGCCGCCGAACCGCTGCTGCGCAACACCGCCGATGCAGCCCGGGGCGGCTACGCCCCCAAGCCCGACTACCGGCCGCTCACCAAGTTCGAGAACCGGGGCCTCAAGCTGGGCCACGGCGTGTGGGACCTGGTCTGGTCCCGCGTCTGACCGCCTGACAGCGGCGGCCCGGCATGGCGCACCGGCCCAGGAACCCCCTCATTCCCGTGCGGGACGGCGTGTCGCCGAGCTGCGTGGCGGTGCCCCACGACAAGCCCTGCCCGTGGCCGACGGTGCTCGATTTCCTGAGCGAACGCCTGCCGGCCGTGGACCGCGCCGGCTGGGCCGCACGCCTGCACGGCGCTGAAGTGCTGGACGACACCGGCTCGCCCCTGCCGCCCCGACCAGCCCTGCGTGCCGGGCGAACGCCTGTACTACTACCGCCGCATCGAGGACGAGCAGCCGATTCCCTTCGTGGAAGAACTGCTGTTCCAGGACGACCACCTGCTGGTGGTCGACAAGCCGCATTTCCTGCCGGTCGTGCCCACCGGCCGCTTTGTGCAGCAAAGCCTGCTGGTGCGCTGAAGCGCCGCACCGGCATCGACACGCTCAGCCCGTTGCACCGCATCGACCGCGAGACCGCCGGCGTGGTGGTGTTCAGCATCCGCCCGCAGGACCGCGACGCCTACCAGGCGCTGTTTCGCCAGCGCCAGGTCGACAAGCTGTACCAGGCCATCGCCCCGGCCGCAGCGGACGGTTTTTTGCTTCAAGGCCATGTACGTCGCAGCCGCATCGAGGAAGACCCGAGCGGCTTCTTCCGCATGCGCGAGGTGCCGGGCGAAGCCAACAGCGAGACCCGCATCACCGAATTGGAGCGGCAAGGTGGCTGGGCGCGATTGGCGCTGGAGCCGATCACCGGCAAGCGCCACCAGCTGCGGGTGCACATGGCAGCGCTCGGTCTGCCGCTGGTGGGCGACCAGTTTTATCCAAAGGTGCGGCGCGGGCCGGACGAGCCGGAAGATTTCGCCGACCCGCTGCGCCTGCTGGCGCAGGCCATCGCGTTCACCGATCCCTTGACCGGGCAGCCGCGGCGCTTCGAGAGCCGCCGGGCGCTGGAGTGGCCAGCCGGCTGATCAGGGAACCGAAGCGACCGCAGCCGGCGCCGGAGCAGCCGCTTGCCCGACCGGCTCGGTGCCCGGCACCGGCTGACCTTCCTTCTCGGCGGTGCGATCGAAAGTGAGCACCTTGCCGAACACCAGCTGCATCCAGGTCGGATACGTGTAGGCCGTGCCCTTGTTGTGGTCGATCACGGCACCGATGCCGCCACCCAGGATGATGTTGCCCCACATGCCGCCGTTGGCCCGCGAAATGGCGCGGCCCCGAGCTTCGGCCTGACCGGCGCCCTTGCAGACGATGTCCAGGTCTTTCGACGACCTGCGCACCGGCGTCGTGTCGCCGGACTTCAGGCTGACGGAGCCGTAGTCGTTGGTCAGCTGGCATTCGGCGCCGCTCACCAGCTCACCCGCCGGGTTGCGGGTCTCGACCTTCACCGGGTGGGTCGAGTCGTTGACGACCGACGCGCAGCCGGTGGACAGGATGGCGGCCGCGCAGGCCAGGGCGATGGATCTCATGGGGTTCCTCCTCGTTGAAAGGGCGCGACTGTAGGCCGCGCCCCGAGGGGACACCCCCGGGGGATCAGGCCCGCTCGGCCACCCAGCCCTGGACCGACTTCAGCGCTGCGTCCAGACCCGACGCGTCGGTGCCGCCGGCCATGGCCATGTCGGCCTTGCCGCCGCCCTTGCCGCCGACCTGCTGGGCCACGAAGTTGACCAGCTCGCCGGCCTTGACCCTGCCGGTGCTGTCGGCGGTGACGCCAGCGGCCAGCTGCACCTTGCCGCCGTCCACCGCCGCCAGCACGATGGCGGCGGTCTTGAGCTTGTCCTTGAGCTTGTCCAGCGTGTCGCGCAGGGTCTTGGCGTCGGCCCCTTGCAGCACGGCGGCCAGCACCTTGATGCCCTTCACATCGATGGCCTGGGCCATCAGCTCGTCGCCCTGGCTGGAGGCCAGCTTGCCCTTGAGGGCCGCCACTTCCTTCTCCAGTGCGCGCACCTGCTCCAGCGTCTGGCCGATGCGGGCCTGCAGCTCGGCCGGCGAGGCCTTGAGGGTGCCGGCGGCCTGGGCCACAGTGGATTCCAGCGACTGCAAGATAAGGCCAGCGCGTTGACACCGGTGACCGCCTCGATGCGGCGCACGCCGGCGGCCACGCCGCTCTCGCCCACCACCTTGAACAGGCCGATGTCACCGGTGCGGCCCACATGGGTGCCGCCGCAGAGCTCGCGGCTGCTGCCGATGTCGAGCACGCGCACCGTGTCGCCGTACTTCTCGCCGAACAGCATCATGGCGCCGGTGGCCTTGGCGGCCTCGATCTCCATCACACGGGCCTGGGTGGCGGCGTTGGCCAGGATCTCGGCATTGACGATGGCCTCGATCTGGCGCACCTGCGCATCGGTGACCGGTGCGTTGTGGGCGAAGTCGAAGCGGGTGCGCTCGGCGTTCACCAGCGAGCCCTTCTGCTGCACATGGTCGCCCAGCACCTCGCGCAGGCCTTGTGCATCAGGTGGGTGGCGCTGTGGTTGCGCACGGTGGCCGCGCGCAGCGTGGTGTTGACGCGGGCATTGACCGCATCGCCCACGGCCAGCGTGCCCTGGGCCACGCTGCCGTGGTGGCCGAACACGTCGGCGCGGATCTTCTGGGTGTCTTCCACCACGAAGCGGGCCGAGCCGGCCACGAGTTCGCCCTCGTCACCCACCTGGCCGCCGCTTTCGGCGTAGAACGGGGTGGTGTCGAGCACCACCACGCCCTGCTGGCCGGCCTTGAGCTCGGTCACCGGCGTGCCGTCGAGGTAGAGCGCCACGACCTTGGCCGGGGCTTCCAGGTGGTCGTAACCCACGAAGGTGTTGCCGGCACCGGCGTACTCCAGCGCCTTGTCCATCTTGAACTTGCCGGCGGCGCGGCCCTTGGCCTTCTGGGCTTCCATGGCGGCATGGAAGCCGGCCTCGTCGACGCTCAGGCCGCGTTCACGGCAGACATCGCCGGACAGGTCGAGCGGGAAGCCGTAGGTGTCGTGCAGCTTGAAGGCCACGTCGCCGGGCAACACTTTCGCGCCGTCGGCCAGGGCGGCGTCCAGGATCTCCATGCCGTTGGCCAGCGTCTCGTAGAAGCGCTCTTCCTCGACCTTGAGCACCTCGGTGATGCGCTGTGCCTGGCTGGCCAGGTTGGGGTAGGCCTCGCCCATCATCTTCACCAGATCGGGCACCAGCTTGTGGAAGAACGGGGTCTTCTGGCCGAGCTTGTAGCCGTGGCGGATGGCGCGGCGCACGATGCGGCGCTGCACATAGCCCCGGCCTTCGTTGCTGGGGATGACGCCGTCGCTGATGAGGAAGGCGGTGGCGCGGATGTGGTCGGCAATCACCTTGAGCGAGGGGTTGCTCAGGTCGGCGGTGCCGGTCTCGCGGGCAGCGGCCTTGATCAGCACATCGAAGATGTCGATCTCGTAGTTGCTGTGCACATGCTGCAGGATGGCGGCCAGGCGCTCCAGGCCCATGCCGGTGTCCACGCAGGGCGCGGGCAGCGGGGTGACCGAGCCGTCTTCCTTCATGTCGAACTGCATGAACACGTTGTTCCAGATCTCGATGAAGCGGTCGCCGTCTTCGTCCGGGCTGCCCGGGGGGCCACCGGGGATGTGGGGGCCGTGGTCGTAGAAGATCTCGCTGCACGGGCCGCAGGGGCCGGTGTCGGCCATCATCCAGAAGTTGTCGCTCTTGTAGCGGCCGCCCTTGTTGTCGCCGATGCGGATGATGCGGCCCTCCTGCCTGATGCGCTCGGGGGTCCAGCCGGCCTTGACGAAGATGTCTTCCCAGATGGCGTGGGCCTCGTCGTCTTCCTGGTAGACCGTGGCGTACAGCCGGTCGGCCGGCAGCTTGTACACCTGGGTCAACAGCTCCCAGGCCCAGTTCAGGCTTTCCTTCTTGAAGTAGTCGCCGAAGCTCCAGTTGCCCAGCATCTCGAAGAAGGTGTGGTGGCGGGCGCGGTGTAGCCCACGTTCTCCAGGTCGTTGTGCTTGCCGCCGGCGCGCAGGCAGGCCTGGACCGAAGCCGCGCGCACATAGTTGCGCTTGTCGGTGCCCAGGAACACGTCCTTGAACTGCACCATGCCGGAGTTGGTGAACATCAGCGTGGGGTCGTTGCCGGGCACCAGCGGGCTGGACGCCACCACGGTGTGGCCCTTGGCGGCAAAGAAGTCCAGGAAGGTCTTGCGGATGTCGGCGACAGAGGCGGGACGGGTCATGGTGGCCTTGGCAATGGAGCGGAGGTGGACTGATGCCCCCGGGGGCACCCCGGCGGCGTCAAAGCCCGCTATTTTCCAACACTTCGAGTGGCCCGGCGCGGCGGGTCACCACCGGTACTGCAGGGTCGGGCGGCTCGGGCTATCCTGCCGGATTCCGCCCTGCGGCCCGCCCGCCCCGCGCCACCCACCGACCGGAGACACACCATGGACATGAAAACCTCGCCCCTGGCCCTGCTCAAGGACCCCAGCCTGCTCAAGACCGACGGCCTCATCAATGGCCAGTGGGTGAAAGGCAGCAGCCGCTTCGACGTGCTGGACCCGGCCACCGGCCACAAGCTGGCCGATGTGGCCAACCTGGGCCCGGCCGATGCGCAGGCCGCCATCGACGCCGCCAATGCGGCCTGGGCAGGCTGGCGCAACAAGACCGCCAAGGAGCGCTCCAACATCCTGCGCACCTGGTTCAACCTGCTGATGGCCAACCAGGACGACCTGGCCCGCATCCTGACCGCCGAACAGGGCAAGCCCTACCCCGAGGCCAAGGGTGAAATTGCCTACGGGTCCAGCTTCGTGGAGTGGTTTGCCGAGGAGGCCAAGCGCGTCAATGGCGAGACCCTGCCCACCTTCGACAACAACCGCCGCCTGCTGGTGCTCAAGCAGCCCATCGGCGTGTGCGCCGCCATCACGCCCTGGAACTTCCCGCTGGCCATGATCACCCGCAAGGTGGCCCCGGCCCTGGCCGCCGGCTGCCCGGTGATCATCAAGCCGGCCGAGCTGACCCCGCTGACCGCGCTGGCTGCGGCCGAACTGGCGGTGCGCGCCGGCATCCCGGCCGGCGTGATCAACATCCTGAGCGCCGACAGCGAGCAGAGCATCGCCATCGGCAAGGTGCTGTGCGCCAGCGACGTGGTGCGCCACCTCTCGTTCACCGGCTCCACCGAAGTGGGCCGCATCCTGATGGCGCAGAGCGCACCGACGGTGAAGAAGCTCAGCCTGGAGCTGGGCGGCAACGCGCCCTTCATCGTGTTCGACGACGCCGACATCGACTCGGCCGTGGAAGGCACCATTGCCAGCAAGTACCGCAACGCCGGCCAGACCTGCGTCTGCGCCAACCGCCTGTATGTGCAGGCCGGCGTGTACGACGCCTTCGTGGAGAAGTTCGCCGCCCGCGTGGCCGCCTTCAAGGTGGGCAACGGCTTCGACGACGGCGTGGTGCAGGGCCCGCTGATCGAGGACGCTGCGGTCGAGAAGGTGCAGCGCCATGTGAGCGACGCCGTGGCCAAGGGCGGCCGCGTGGTCACCGGCGGCCAGAAGCTGCCGGGCCAGTTCTTCCAGCCCACCGTGATTGCCGATGCGAAGGGCGACATGCTGTGCGCCCGCGAAGAAACCTTCGGCCCGCTGGCCCCGGTCTTCAAGTTCCAGACCGAGCAGGAAGCCATCGATGCGGCCAACAACACCGAGTTCGGTCTGGCCAGCTACTTCTACAGCCGCGACGTGGGCCGCATCTTCCGGGTGAGCGAGGCGCTGGAGTACGGCATGGTGGGCATCAACGTGGGCATCCTGGCCACCGAGCATGTGCCGTTTGGCGGCGTCAAGCAGTCGGGCCTGGGCCGCGAAGGCTCGCACCACGGCATGGACGACTATGTGGAGATCAAGTACCTCTGCCTGGGCGACGTCCTGAAGTGACCCCATGAACTTTCACTGGAACAACCCCTACCCGGTCTCGCGCGCGCCGCTGCTGGCGCGCAACGTGGTCGCCACCTCGCAGCCGCTGGCCGCACAGGCCGGCCTGCGCATGCTGCTCAAGGGCGGCAACGCGATCGACGCCGCCATTGCCGCCGCTGCCGCACTCACCGTGGTGGAGCCCTGCTCCAACGGCCTGGGCAGCGACAACTTCGCCATCGTCTGGGACGGGCAGCAACTGCACGGCCTGAACTCCAGCGGTGTGGCCCCCGCCACCTGGACGCCGGACTACTTCCGCAGCAAGCACGGCAAGATTCCCCTGCGCGGCTTCGACGCCGTCACCGTGCCGGGTGCGGTGGCCGGCTGGGTGGCGCTGTCGGAGCGCTTCGGTGCCCTGCCCTTTGCCGACTTGCTGGAGCCCGCCATCGAGCTGGCCGAGGCCGGCTACGCGGTCGGCCCGGTGGTGGCCGACAAGTGGGCCCGCGCGGTGCCGCAGCTGCACGACCAGCCCGGCTTTGCCCAGGCCTTCATGCCGCGCGGCCGCGCGCCGCAGGTGGGCGAGCGGTTTGCCTTCCCCGATGCCGGCCGCACCCTGCGGGCCATTGCCGCCACGAAGGGTGAAGCCTTCTACCGGGGCGAGGTGGCGCAGGCCATCGACGCCTTCGCGCGCGAACACGGCGCACAGCTGCGGGCTACCGATCTGGCCGCCCACCAGGTGCAATGGGTCGACACCATCCAGACCGGGTTTGCCGGCCACACGGTGCACGAGCTGCCACCGAACGGCCAGGGCATCGCGGCGCTGATGGCGCTGGGCATGCTGGAGCAGCTGGACATCGGCCGCTTCGGGCCGGACAGCGTGGAGAGCGCGCACCTGCAGATCGAGGCCATCAAGCTGGCCTTTGCCGACACCTACCGCTGGGTGGCCGACGAGCGCTTCATGACCGAGGTGCGGGCGGCCGATCTGCTGGATGTGGCCTACCTCCGCGAACGCGCCGCGCTGATCGACCCGAAGCGGGCCATCGACCCCGGCGCCGGTCATCCGCCGCGCGGCGGCACGGTCTACCTGAACACGGCCGACGCACAGGGCCGCATGGTCAGCTTCATCCAGAGCAACTACCTGGGCTTCGGCAGCGGTGTGGTGGTGCCGGGCTGGGGCGTGAGCCTGCAGAACCGGGGCCACGGCTTCACCCTGCAGGACGGGCACCCCAACCAGGTGGCACCGGGCAAACGGCCGTTCCACACCATCATCCCCGGCTTCCTCAGCCGCGATGGCAAGCCGGTGATGGCCTTCGGCGTGATGGGCGCCAACATGCAGCCGCAAGGCCATGTGCAGACCCTGGTCCGCATGCTGGTGCACGGCCAGCAGCCGCAGGCCGCCTGCGATGCGCCGCGCTGGAAATGGGGCCAGGGCCTGGATGTGGACTTCGAGCCCACCATGGCGCCCGAACTGCGCGAGGGCCTGAAGGCGCTGGGCCACCGCTTCGAGCCCGCCGCCGACGCCTACCTCGACTTCGGCAGCGGTCAGTTCATTGCCCGCCTGAGCGACGATCTGCAGGACGGCTACGCAGCCGCCAGCGACTCGCGGCGCGACGGCCAGGCCGTGGGTTACTGAAACAGCCGCCGGGCGTGCAGGCCCAGGCCCAGGCCCACGCTGGCGTTGCGGTCGCCATGCACCACCCGGGCAGTCGGCACCCGGGCCGCCAGACGGCGGGTCAGTGGTGAAAACCCGGTGGAGCCGCCGGTGAAATACACCACATTCACCGCCTCGGGTGGGATGCCCGCCATCCGCAGCGTGACGTCCACCGCCTCGGCGATGCGTTCCAGGTCGGCGTCCAGCGCGGCCAGGGCCTGCGTTGCATCGAACCCCACCCGCAGGCCCGGCTCCAGCAGGCCGAGGTCGATGTGGGTGGCGCCGCCTTCGGCCACCGCGATCTTGGCCTCCTCGGCCCGGCCCAGCAGGGCATGGCCCAGCCGGTCCTCCACCACCCGCAGCAGCCGCTGGTGGTGTTGCGGGTCGCCATAAAAGCCCTTCATGCGGCGCAGCTCGGCCACGCGCGGAGCCGTGTAGACCGTGTTGATGAGGTGCCAGGTGGCCAGATCGAAGTACACCCGGCTGGGCACTTCGCGCGGCGCCGCGCCGTCGGACCGCGCCGGACCGAGGCCACGGTAGCCACACAGCGGCAAGATGCCGGCGAGTTCGACATGGCGGTCGAAGTCGGTGCCCGCCAGGTGCACGCCGTGGTTGGCCAGGATGTCGTCCTTGCGGTCCAGGCGCGTGCGCCGCTGCGGCCCGACCCGCACCAGGGAAAAGTCGGAGGTGCCGCCACCGATGTCGGCCACCAGCACCAGCGCCTCGTGGTCGATGCCCTGCTCGTAGTCGAGGGCCGCCGCAATCGGTTCGTACTGGAAGCTCAGTTCGCGCCAGCCAGCGGCATGGGCGGCGTCGGCCAGCGTCTGCTGGGCCTGCGCATCGCGCTGCGGATCGCCGTCGACAAAAAACACCGGGCGGCCCAGCACCGCCCGCTCCAGCGGCGCCTGCGTGCGGCGTTCTGCCAGCGACTTCAGGTGTTGCAGGTAGCCGGTGACGACATCGAGGTACCGCACCGAACGGCCTTCGCCCACATCGGTGCTCTGGCTGGCCAGCGTGGAGCCCAGGATGCTTTTCATGGACCGCATCAGCCGGCCCTCCTGCCCCTCCAGGTAGGCCGCCAGACCCGGGCGGCCGTACACCCGCTCGGGCGGCTCATGGTTCGCCAGTCCCTCGACCCGGTAGAACACGGCGGTGGGCATGGTCACTTGCCCGGGCTCCAGCTCGACCAGCGACAGGCCGGCCTCCGGGGTCGGGACGGCAATGGCGGAATTGGAGGTGCCGAAGTCGACGGCGCAGAAGGGACGGGGGGCAGGCGGCATGAGGGGGCGGATTCTAGTCGCTAGAATGCAGGCCGCCGCGGGTGTAGTTCAATGGCAGAACGGCAGCTTCCCAAGCTTCATACGAGGGTTCGATTCCCTTCACCCGCTCCACCCTCAGAAGGCCAGGCCATGGAAGATCCCCGCTGCTGCGGCACAGGCACCTGCATCATCAACGCCGACGGTTACTGCTGGTGCGGCCAGCGGTGGGATGGCGAAAAGATGTGCTTTCCCCCCCACCCCGTTGCGCAAGACCCGGAAACGGGATCAACGGCTCCAGCCGCCCATCCGGCTCCGGATCTGTCATCGGAAGACGGCCGGCGCTGACCACCGGCGCAGATGCGCATCTCTGGTGGTGGCGCCCCAACCACACGCCACCACCCTGCTGGGCGGTGACGGCTGCGGAGGGACACACACTTACAGGTTGAACCCGGCGGCGCGAACGGCCACTTCGTTTTTCTTGATCGAGGCCCAGGCTGCCTCGATCTGATTGTCGATCGCGTCGTGCTTCTCAGCCACCGATTCGTAGCGGTCGGCATCATCCTCGCCACCGACATTGAGCGTCCCCGTCTTGGCATCGAGGTAATCGCTCAGGGCTTGCCTGAGTTTGGTCAACTCGAGGTGCATCGTCATCAGCGCCTTGGTCTGCTGCAACGCGGTGCTCGATGCGGAATTGAAGACGGCATCCGCTCTTCCGATGGCTTCAAGCGAGCCCACGGCCACCTTTGAAAGATCCATCAGTTCCTTGTCCCGCGGCAGGTAGTTGAGCATGCGCATGTTCAAGGCGTGATCAGCATATTCGGGGGTGGAGATGCGGGATTCCTTTCTGGCGTCGGTGATGAATTCTTCATTGACGCCAACAGGTTGGCCTTCGAACCGACGCTTATCCACACCGACCAGAATCGGCTGCTGAAAAGGAAGACTGCTCGAAATCAGCTCGGCCCGATCTGCAATGGACCGCTTTGTGGCCGGACGCATTCCAAGGCCCTTCTTCGCGCCGGTGTACTCGGCGTCGGCGCGGGACATGGGAGCGAACGCCACGGTACGTTCCGTGGAAACCGCCGAATCCTGAGTCGAGGACTTTTGCACGAGAACCGACTTCCGGGGCTGACCCGGATTGCTTTTGACCAGGGCGGTTTTTGCGCGCTGCGGCCGGTTGCGCGCCAGTGTCCTGACCGCGGCGCTTGTCGCCACCTTGGGTCCGCCATTGATGATCGGCGCATCCACTGAAGGAGTCGAAACCTGCACGCCGCCGGTGGGGCGAGACGAGACAGTGACACGCGGAAGGGTGGGACACAGCCGGGTCAGGTCCATGCACCGAGCCTGCGGGAGCAGACGCGACGGGAGCTTAGCGGAGGAACCGCTGCGCTCGCTGGAGGTTCGTTGTTTGACCGGGATGGTCTTGGCTGAAGAACGGGTGAGGGATTGGGTTCGCATGGTGTTTGTTCCAAGTGGTTGACCGCAATTGGTCACCGACTCATCACCAAACAATCACCAAACCGACCGCCTTCAAGCCGGGTTCCGATGCCCTTGGTCGTGGCCATCGGCCAGGATGTGACGCATTCCGCAAACACCTCTCGGCAAACGCAGATCCATCGTGGGTTCAGCTACCCACCCCCAGCAGCGCCAGCACGCCCAGCACCGCAAAGATCACCGCCGCCGCCGCGTGCACCGCGCGGATCGGTACCTTGCGGGTGATCGC
>JGI24115J20150_1000299_pt1 | contig 21427 bp, 20 predicted proteins | sample Subbioar_CSW14AB_FD_20150 | JGI IMG/M metagenome (IMG submission 20150)
CCAGCCGCAGCAGCGCTGCCGCCGACGGCACCGCCGACAGCCACCGGTGGGTCTGCTGCAGCGCGGCCAGCGGCGGGCTGGCCGAGCCGAACACATTGCCGGCGAGCAGAGGCGTTTCGCCGGGGAGCGAATCGGCCAGCCAGTCGGCCAGCTGCGCCGGCGCACACAGCCGTGGGGGCTGGCGCTCGGTCCAGCCGCCGTCCAGGCGCTGCCAGGCCGCCACATACACCTCGTCCATGCGGGCATCGAGCACGGTGGCCACCGGGCCGTGGTGGTCGGTCGGCGTGGCGGTCTCGGCCAGGGCGAGCAGGGTGTCGATGGCCAGCACCGGCAGGCCGTCCGGGTGGGCGCTGCTGCGGGTGCCGTAGGCCAGGCCCTGGGCCACCGCGCAGGCGGTGCGCAGCCCGGTGAAGGAGCCCGGTCCGCGCGCGAAGGCGATGGCGGCCAGGTCGGCCAGCGTGCAGCCCGCCTGGGTCAGCAGCCGGCGCACCGCCGGCAGCAGGCTGGTGGAAGATTGCGGCCCTCCCGGCCCGGTGTGCTCGGCCACGGCATCGCCCGGCCGGCCGCTGCCCAGCGCCACCGACAGGGTGTCGGTGCTGCATTCGATGGCCAGGAATCGGGGGGGTGATGCGGCGGGCATCGGGGAATTATCGGCCACGCCCGCTGATCGTCGGCCGATAATCCCCCGGTGACCCGAGCCTCCCGCCCCTCCCCCGCCCTTGCCGGTTTTCCCCGCGCTGCGGCCCTCCTGCTGGCGCTGGCCGCCCTCAGCCTGCCGGCCTGCGCCCAGCGGGTGGCGCCCGCCGATCCCTTGCCCCCGACCGTGAGCCGCGCGCTGCAGCGGGCCCAGGTGCCGGCCTCGGCCCTGTCGGCCTATGTGGTGGCCCTGGACGACCGAGGCGATGTGCGGCTGCGCCACCAGGCCGGCGAACCGGTGAACCCGGCCTCGGTCATGAAGCTGGTCACCTCGTATGCGGCGCTTGACCTGCTGGGCAGCACCCACACCTGGACCACCCGTTTCCTCACCGACGGCGTGATCGACAACGGTGCCCTGCGCGGCAACCTGTATGTGCGCGGTGGCGGCGATCCCAAGCTGGTCATCGAGCGGCTGCAGGAGGCCTATGCCGCGCTGCAGGCCCAGGGGGTGAACGTCATCCTGGGCGACCTGGTGCTGGACCACAGCGCCTTCGACCTGCCCGAGATCGATCCCGGCGCCTTCGACGGCGAGGCCCTGCGGCCGTACAACGCCAGCCCGGACGCGCTGCTGTTCAACTTCAAGTCGGTCATCCTGAAGTTCCAGCCCGACCCGGCGGCCGGCGTGGCCCGGGTGGTCAGCGAGCCGCCGATGGCCGGACTCGCCATCGACCCCACCGTGCCGCTGGCGCCCGGACGCTGCAGCGACTGGCGCGGCGGCCTCGGTGCCCGGTTCGACGACCCCGACAGCATCCGCTTCACCGGCCGTTACCCCGCCGCCTGCGGCGAGCTGGCCTGGCCGGTGGCCTACCAGCAACCGGGAACGTACGCCGTGCGTGCCTTCGAGGGCGCGTGGCGGGCCATGGGCGGGCTGCTCACCGGTCAGGCCCGCAGCGGCCTCACGCCGCCGCAGGCCCGCCTGCTGCACGAGGCGCGCTCGCTGCCGCTGGCCGACATCCTGATCGACGTCAACCAGTGGAGCAACAACGTCATGGCCCAGCAGGTGTTCCTGTCGCTGGGCGACGTGCCGCTGGCGCCCGAAGCCGGCGCGCCGGCCGGCCGGCGCAGCAGTTTCGAGCGGGCCCGTGCGGTGGTGGGCCAGTGGTGGCAGCGCACCTTCGGGCCGAAGGTGGCGGCGCCGGTGATGGAGAACGGTTCCGGCCTGTCGCGGGTGGAACGCATCACGCCCGAGGCGCTGGCGGTGCTGCTGCGCCATGCGGCCCGCCATGCCCAGGCGCAGCCCTTCGTGCAGTCGCTGGCGGTGGCCGGCGTGAGCGGCACCGCAGCGCGCATCGCACGCGACCCGCGCAGCCCGGCCTACGGCAATGCCTTCCTCAAGACCGGCACGCTGCGCGACGTGACCGGCCTGGCCGGCTATGTGAACGCGGCCAACGGCTCGCGCTACGCCGTGGTCGGTTTCGTCAACCACCCCAATGCCGGCGCAGCGCGGCCGGCGCTGGAAGCCCTGGTGGAGTGGGTGGCCGCCCAGCCCGACTGAGCGCGGGCGGTGGCTGGCCGATCACAGATGTGATCCGGCCTGGGACCGGACAAACCCGGGTGACATACCCCCATAGGTTTACCTAGCATGGGATTTTTCGCACGGGCGTGCGGAAATCTTCAACTTCCTTCCTATCTGCGGGAGATCCCATGTTCCAGCGTTCCGGTGTCGTGGCGGCCCTCATGGCTGCATTCGTGTTGACCGCCTGCGGCGGCGGCGGTCCCTCGGTGTCGGCGGTCAAGGTGGCGGGCGACAGCCTGGCCGACAGCGGTACCTTCGGCATCAAGTTCACGGTGCAGGGCAATCCGATCTGGACCGAACTGGTGGCCGATGCGGTCGGCGCGCCCGACCTCTGTGCGCGCCATGCGGCCACCTCGGCCACCACGGTCGTCCTCAATCCGAACGCCACCGGCTGCACCAGTTACGCCGTGGGCGGGGCGCGCATCAACCCGCCGGGCGGGGTGGCGGCCGACACCTCGCCGCTCTCGGTGGTGCAGCAGCTCAAGACCCTGGCGTCCGAGCAGCCGCTCAAGGCCGATGAAATGCTGCTGGTGGATGGCGGTGGCAACGACGTGGCCGATCTGGTCACGGCTTACCTGACGGCGGGTGCGCCGCCTGCCGGCGACGGCGGCGTCGCCTACGCTGGATTGCTGGGCGAGCTGCTCACGCCGGCCGAGGTGGGCGCCAACCTGGCCAACCCGCTGGCCGCCGGCACGCTCTACATGACCCGTCTGGCCGATCTGCTGGCCGACACGCTGGACCAGCATGCCCTGCAGCGGGGTGCCCGTCGCGTGGTGGTGGTGAATGTGCCGGACGTCACCGTGACGCCGCGCTTCCTGGGCACGCTGCAGTTCATCGCAGCGCAGGGACCAACCGGCCCGGCCACGGCCGCCGCCGTCAAAGGGCTGGCCGGCGCCTGGGTGAAGGCCTTCAACGATCGGATCCATGCCCGCCTGGGCAAGAAGCCGCAGGTGGTCATCGTGGACTTCAACCGCCTGCTGACCCAGTGGGTCACGACCCCGGCCGCCTTCGGCCTGACCAACGTGACCACGCCCGCCTGCCCCGGCCCGATCGCCACCTGCACCACCGCGAGCCTGAATGCCTTCTACGGCAACGAGAGCTGGCGCAGCTACGTGTTCTCCGACAACTTCCACGGCACGCCCAAAACCAACGAACTGGTGGCCGACGCGGTGCTGGACGCCGTCATGGCCAAAGGGCCGCGCGGCTGGAAGTGAGGCGGGAAGCCTTGGGCCTCAGGCGGCGGCGCGGCTGAGCCGGTCGCGCACGCCGTCCCATTCGGTCAGGGACGGCGGGGTCTCGACCCAGATCAGCCGCACGCCGGTGGCATCGAGCTCGCGCAGCACCGCGAACAGTTCGTGCGCGCAGGCGGCGGCATCGGCCGGCATGGTCTGCAGCTTCACGCCCGGCCCGGCGCGCAGGCGGGTGCGGGCATAGACCGCGATGTGCCGGGCATCCTTGCCCAGTACGTCCAGCGCGGTCTGCAGCATCTTCCCGTCCATCAGCCGCACCTTGGCGTTCGGGGCGTAGTGCGAGGCCAGCGTGCCGGAGGCGCGCGGGGCGGCTTCGTCACGCGGGCGCACCGGCTGGCCGCAGGCGGCCTGCAACTGCTCCGGCGTGATCATCCCGGGCCGCATCAGCACCGGGTGGCCGCGCGAAGCATCGACGATGGTCGACTCGATGCCCACCGGGCAGGCGCCGCCGTCCAGGATGAGCAGGGCGTCGTCACCCAGGGCGGCGAATTCATCTGCCACATGGGCTGCCGTGGTCGGGCTGACCCGGCCAAAACGGTTGGCACTCGGCGCCGCCACGCCGCGCACGCCGCGCTGCCCGGCTTCCCTCAGCAGGGCCTGGGCCACCGGGTGCGACGGGCAGCGCAGGCCGATCGAGTCCTGACCGCCGGCCGCCACGGCAGCCACATCGGGCCGGCGCGGCAGGATCAGGGTCAGCGGCCCGGGCCAGAAGGCCTCCATGAGCCGCAGCGCAAAGGCCGGTATGTCGCGGGCATAGTGGTCGACCGCGCTGCGCCAGCCACCCGGCGTGTCGCCAGGCGCCAGATGCACGATCAGCGGGTGGTCGGCCGGCCGGCCCTTGGCGGCAAAGATGGCCCGGACCGCGCTGGCGTTGTCGGCGTCGGCACCCAGGCCGTACACGGTTTCGGTCGGCAGGCCCACCAGCGAACCCTCGGCCAGCCGTTGTGCGGCCTGTCCGATGGCCGACGGGTCGCGGGCGTCGAGCAGCAGCGGCATGTCGGCAGGTGCGGGCTTCAGCCGTCCAGGCCGGGCAGGCCCAGCAGGGCCAGCACCTTCGCGGCGGTCTCGCGCACCTCGGCCACCGTGGTGCCGGTGATGTTGAGGTGACCCATCTTGCGGCCATGCCGCGCACTCAGCTTGCCGTACAGGTGCAGGTGGGTGCCGGGCAGGGCCAGCACCTGCGCCCACGGGGGCGACACCGGCTGTTCGCTGCGCTGGGCGCGCACGCCATTCGGTTCGAACCAGAGGTCGCCCAGCAGGTTGACCATGATGGCCGGGCTGTGCTGGCGGGGGGCCGGCAGCGGCAGGCCGGCCAGGGCCCGCACCTGCGCCTCGAACTGCGACAGGTCGCAGGCGTCCTGGGTGTAGTGGCCGCTGTTGTGCGGGCGCGGCGCCATCTCGTTGACCACCAGGGTCGGTGCGCCGTCCGGGCCGTCGACGATGAAGAATTCCACGCACAGCACGCCCACATAGCCCAGCTCGTGGGCGATGGCCATGGTGGCCTGCTGGGCGCGCTGCGCCAGTGCGGCGTCGAGCGCACCTTCGTGCACTTCGGTCAGGGCCAGGATGCCGTCGCGGTGGGTGTTCTTCTGCACCGGGAAGCTCACGCACTGGCCGTCGGCGCCGCGCGCCACGATGACCGAGCACTCGGCCTTCAGCGGCAGCAGCTTCTCCAGCACGCAGGGCACGCGGCCGAGCTGGTCCCAGGCGGCGGCCAGGGCCGCGCGGTCAGCCACACGAATCTGCCCCTTGCCGTCGTAACCCATGCGCGAGGTCTTGAGGATGCCCGGCAGCAGGTCGGCCGGCGCTGCGGCCAGCAGTTCGGGCGTCTCGATGGCGGCATACGGCGCGGGCTGCACGCCGCTGGTGGGCGCGCTGCGCACGAAGTGGGCCTTCTCGCGCACCCGGTCCTGGGCGGTGGCGACGCACTGCGACGACGGCGCCACCGGCCGGTGCGCGCCCAGCGTGAACAGGGCGCCGGCCGGCACGTTCTCGAATTCGGTGGTGATGGCCTCGCAGCGCTGCATCAGCTGGGCCAGACCCTGCTCGTCGTCGTAGGGCGTCTGGATGTGGAAGTGGCTGATCAGGCCGGCCGGGCTGGCCGGGTCCGGGTCGAGCACGGCGGTGAAGTAGCCCATGGCCTGCGCGGCCTGCACGAACATGCGGCCGAGCTGGCCGCCCCCCATGACGCCCAGCGTGATCTGCTGGCCGGTGCCCGACATCGAGCCGGGGAGCAAGGTTTTCATCATGGCGTGTTCAGAGCGGAAGGGTCATGGCGCGGGCGTCGGCCGTCTGGCGCGCCCGGAAGGCCAGCAGCTGCTCGCGCAGCGCCTGATCGTGGCTGGCCAGCAGCGATACCGCGAACAGCGCGGCGTTGGCGGCGCCGGCCGCGCCGATGGCAAAGGTGGCCACCGGAACGCCCTTGGGCATCTGCACGATGCTGTGCAGCGAATCCACGCCCTGCAGATGCCGGCTGGCCACCGGCACGCCGAGCACCGGCACCACGGTCTTGGCGGCGATCATGCCGGGCAGGTGGGCGGCACCACCGGCCCCGGCAATGATGGCCTTCAGGCCCCGGCCGACCGCAGCGTCCGCATAGGCAAACATGTCGTCGGGCATGCGGTGGGCCGACACCACGCGGGCTTCGTGGGCCACGCCGAAGTCCTTCAAGATCTGCACGGCGTGCTGCATGGTGTCCCAGTCGCTGCTGGAACCCATGACCACGCCCACCTGGATGGGGTTCATGTTGGGGCTTTCGTGACGGGCGGCGGGCGGGGCGTCCGCTCCGGTAAAGTGGCGATTTTACGTTTCACCCCGCCACTCGGCGGCTGCGCCCATGATCGACGTCACCATCGCCAACTTTGAATCCGAGGTCATCGAAGCCTCCATGCACACCCCGGTGCTGGTCGATTTCTGGGCCCCGTGGTGCGGTCCGTGCAAGGTCATCGGCCCGCTGCTGGAGAAGCTGGAGACGGCCTATGGCGGCCGCTTCAAGCTGGTGAAGATCGATTCCGACCAGGAGCAGCAGCTGGCCGGCGCCTTCGGCATCCGCAGCATCCCGACCTGCGTGCTGCTCAAGAACGGTCAGCCGGTGGATGGCTTCATGGGGGCCCTGCCCGAGGGGCAGATCCGGGCCTTCCTGGACAAGCATGTGCCCACCGAGGGCGAGCTGGAGGCCGAAGCCGACGAAGCCGAGGCCATGGACGCCCTGGCCGAGGGCGATGTGGGCGCCGCGCTGGAGAAGCTGCAGCAGGCCGTGGCCGCCGACCCGGCCAACGACGACGCGCGCTTCGATCTGGTCAAGCTGCTGCTGGAACTGGGCCAGGACGACGACGCCAAGGTGGCCTTTGCCCCGGTCATTGCCAAGGCGGCCGGCGTGCGCCGGCTGGATGCCCTGCAGCGCTGGATGCAGGCCCGCGACGCGCAGGACGGGGTGGCCAACCCGCAGGCCCACGCCGAAGCACTGCAGGCCCGCATTGCCGCCAACCGGCGCGATTTCGAGGCCCGCTTTGCACTCGCCCAGCTGCTGTGGGCACACGGTCAGGCGACCGCTGCCATGGACGAACTGCTGGAGATCCTGATGCGCGACAAGGCCTGGAACGAAGACCTGGCCCGCAAGACTTGTATCGCCATCCTGGAGATCATCGAGCCGCCCAAGCCCAAGGTGGCCGAAGGCCAGGTGCCGCCGGAGGACCCGACGGTGGCCACCTACCGCCGTCGCCTGTCGTCGGTGGTGCTGAGCTGACCCGCCGGGTCAGCCCGTTCAGCCCATCAGCCGCGTCAGGGCTTCCTGGTACTTGGCGGCGGTCTTTTCGATCACCTCGCGCGGCAGGCGGGGTGCCGGCGCGGTCTTGTCCCAGGGCTTGCCGTTGACCTGGGCGGTCTCCAGCCAGTCGCGCAGGAACTGCTTGTCGTAGCTGGGCGGGTTCTGGCCCACCACATAACCTTCCACCGGCCAGTAGCGCGAGCTGTCCGGGGTGAGCACCTCGTCCATCAGCACCACGCGGCCCTGGGCATCGAGGCCGAATTCGAACTTGGTGTCGGCAATGATGATGCCCTTCTTCAGGGCGATCTCGGCCGCAGCCTTGTACAGGCGCAGGGCGATGTCGCGGATCTGCGTGGCCACGTCCAGGCCGACCATGGCCACCGTCTGCTCGAAGGTGATGTTTTCGTCGTGCTCGCCCATCTCAGCTTTGGCCGCCGGGGTGTAGATGGGTTCGGGCAGGCGCGAGGCGTTCTGCAGACCTTCGGGCAGCGGCACGCCGCACACCGAGCGGCTGTCCTGGTATTCCTTCCAGCCGCTGCCGGCCAGGTAGCCGCGCACCACCGCTTCCACCGGAATCGGCTTCAGGCGCTGCACCAGCATCGACCGGTCCGCCACCTGCGGCACCTCGGCCGCCGACACCACGCTCTCGGGCGCATCGCCGGTGAGGTGGATCGGGCAGATGTTCAAGCCCTTCGGGCCGAGCTGGTCGAACCAGAACAGCGAAAGCCGGGTGAGCAGCGCACCCTTGCCCGGGATCGGCTCGCCCATGATCACGTCGAAGGCGCTGATCCGGTCGGACGCGACCATCAGGATGCGGTCGTTGCCCACGGCGTAGTTGTCGCGGACCTTGCCGCGGGCCAGCAGGGGCAGGGAGGTGAGGGCGGAGGTGTGCAGGGCAGCGGTCATGTTCAGTTGACCACCTGGGCCAGTTCGCCGCGCGCGTACTTCTCGGCCATCACGGTCAGGTTCATGCCCTTGATCTTGCCGGCCTGGCCTTCGCAGCCGAACTGCAGGTAACGGGCCTTGCAGACCAGCCTGGCCGCCTCGCGGGCGGGCTTGAGCCATTCACGGGCGTCGAACTTGTCCGGGTTTTCGGCCAGGAACTTGCGCACCGCGCCGGTCATGGCCAGGCGGATGTCGGTGTCGATGTTGATCTTGCGCACGCCATGCTTGATGGCTTCCTGGATTTCCTCGATGGGCACACCGTAGGTCTGCTTCATCTGGCCGCCGTACTGGTTGATCACGTCCAGCAGTTCCTGCGGCACGCTGGAAGAACCGTGCATGACCAGGTGGGTGTTGGGGATGCGGGCGTGGATTTCCTTGACGCGCGAGATGGCCAGGATGTCGCCGGTGGGCTTGCGGCTGAACTTGTAGGCGCCGTGGCTGGTGCCGATGGCGATGGCCAGGGCATCGAGCTGCGTGGCCTTGACGAAGGTGGCGGCTTCCTCGGGGTCGGTCAGCATCTGGCTGTGGTCGAGCTTGCCGACCGCGCCGATGCCGTCTTCCTCGCCGGCGTCACCGGTTTCCAGGTTGCCCAGGCAGCCCAGTTCGCCCTCGACCGTGACGCCCACCTGGTGGGCCATCTCGACCACCTTGCGGGTCACGTCGACGTTGTAGTCGAAGCTGGCCGGGGTCTTGCCGTCGTCCATGAGCGATCCGTCCATCATGACCGAGCCGAAGCCCAGGTCGATGGCGCCCTGGCAGACCTTGGGGCTGGTGCCGTGGTCCTGGTGCATCACCAGCGGGATGTGCGGATACGCCTCGACGGCGGCCTGGATCAGGTGCTTGATGAAGGGTTCGCCAGCGTATTTGCGGGCACCGGCACTCGCCTGCAGGATGACCGGGGCGCCCACCTCGTCGGCCGCAGCCATGACGGCCTGCACCTGTTCGAGGTTGTTGACGTTGAAGGCCGGAATGCCGTAGCCGTTGGCGGCGGCGTGGTCGAGCAGTTCGCGCATGGAAACGAGTGCCATGGGGGTGTCCTCTGGAGCGGGTTGGTAACCGGTGTGTAACCCGCGATTTTAGCCGCCAGGGGCCTGCAAAAAGCCGCTCAGGCGGTCCAGCACCGGCGCCAGGCCGCGCAGGGGCCGGGCCATGGCCCCGATCAGGGTGGTGTGGCTGACCCGCTCGAACAGCTCGACCTCGACCGGCGCGCCCCGGGCCTGCAGGGCCTGTGCCATGGCCACCGTGTTGCGCTCCGGGTTGACCAGGATGTCGCTGCGGGCGGCCAGCAGCAGCACCCGCTGCGACGGCGCCGGCGGGCCGGCCTTGACATGAAACAGCGGCTGCGTGTCGGGCGGCGTGTCGGGCCAGTTGAAGGCCCGTTTCACGTCCGACAGGCCGATCGGCAGGAAGTCGTACGGCCCGGCCAGCCCGGCCCAGCCGGCCAGCGCCTGCGGCTGCAGGCCCACGCCGGTCAGCCAGCGGGGGTCCAGCGCCATCATGGCGGCGTTGTAGGCGCCGGCGCTGTGGCCCACCGTGTAGAGCCGCCGGCGCGACGCCCCGAGCCGGGCCGCGTTGTCGTGCGCCCACTTCACCGCCAGGGCGCAGTCCTCCAGGAAGGCCGGGTAGCTCACTTCGGGGCTGAGCCGGTAGTCGGCCACCACGGTGACGATGCCGCGCGATGCCAGGGCCTCGCCCACGAAGCGGTAGTCGCGCCGGTCGCCGCTGCTCCAGCTGCCGCCATAGAAGAACACGGCCAGCGGGGCATCGGCTGTCGCCTGTGCCGGTTGGTAGACGTCGAGCTGCTGGCGCGGCAGCGGGCCGTAGGCCTGGTCCGGCTGCACCTTGTGGGTATCGGTCGCCACGGTGGCATTGATCACCCGCAACGGCGAGCAGGCCTGCAGCAGGGGTGTCACGCCCAGCAGGCCGAGCAGGCCCAGCCAGCGGCGGCGGGGGGTGGGGTCGGTGTTTCGCATGGTGTCCTGGGGAGGGGTTTGACGGGTTCTCCGATGCCTACGCACCAGCCCCGGTTCCGGATGCGGACCGGCCAGCCACCGGCTCAGGCAGCGCGGCAGATCTTGAGCGTGTTGGTGCCGCCCGGCTGGCCCATCGGCTCGCCCACGGTGATGGCGTACACATCGCCGCTCTTGACGATGCCGCGCGCCCGGAGGTGCGATTCGGCATCGGCCAGCGCGGTGTCGCGGTCGGCGCTGGTGTCCATCAGCAGCGGCCGCACGTTGCGGTAGAGCGTCATGCGGCGCTGGGTCGAGAGGTTGGGCGTCATGGCATAGATGGGCATGCGCACGTTGTGGCGGCTCATCCAGAGCGCGGTCGAGCCGGAATCGGTCAGGGCCACGATGGCGTTGGCACCCAGGTGGTGCGCGGTCAGCAGCGCACCCATGGCAATCGACTGGTCGATGCGCTGGAAGGTCTTGCCCTTGAAGTCCGCGCTGAGCTCGTGGTAGTCGGCCTTCTCGGCTTCGGAGCAGATGTTGGCCATCTCCTTGACCGTTTCCAGCGGGTACTTGCCGGCGGCGGTCTCGGCACTCAGCATGACCGCGTCGGTGCCGTCGAGCACGGCGTTGGCCACATCGCTGACCTCGGCGCGGGTGGGCACCGGGTTCTGGATCATGCTTTCCATCATCTGGGTGGCGGTGATGACCACCTTGTCCATCTCGCGGGCCAGCTTGATCATGTGCTTCTGCAGCGCCGGCACGGCGGCGTTGCCCACCTCCACCGCCAGATCGCCGCGCGCCACCATGATGCCGTCCGACACCTTGAGGATGCTGGCCAGTTCCGGGATGGCCTCGGCCCGTTCGATCTTGGCGATCAGGCCCGGCTTGTGCCCGGTGCTGGCGCCGGCCACGTTGCACAGCTGGCGGGCCAGCTCCATGTCGGTGGCGTTCTTGGGGAAGCTCACCGCCACATAGTCGGCCTTCAGGCCCATGGCGGTCTTGATGTCGTCCATGTCCTTGGCGGTCAGGGCCGGCGCGGTCAGGCCGCCGCCCTGCTTGTTGATGCCCTTGTTGTTGGACAGCTCGCCGCCCATGGTGACCGAGGTGTGCACCGCCGGCCCCACCACCTTCTCGACCTTCATGACGATCAGGCCGTCGTTGAGCAGCAGCGTGTCGCCGGGACGCACGTCGCGCGGCAGTTCCTTGTAGTCCAGGCCGACGCCGTTGTCGTCACCGGGTTCGGTGCGCGAGGCGTCCAGCACGAAGGGCTGGCCGGCCTGCAGCATCACCTTGCCCTCGGCGAACTTGCCGACCCGGATCTTCGGGCCCTGCAGGTCGGCCATGATGCCGACCTCGCGCCCGGCGCGCTGCGCCGCTTCGCGCACCAGCCGGGCCCGCTCGATGTGGTCCTCGGCCTTGCCGTGCGAGAAGTTGAGACGCACCACGTTCACGCCAGCGCGGATCATGGCTTCGAGCAGGGCGGGGTCGCTGGACGCAGGGCCGAGGGTGGCAACGATCTTGGTGGCGCGCAAAGGCATCGGGCTTGTCTCCTGAGGGGTGTTCATGTAACCGGGTTTCCAATTATCGGGGCTGGTGGGTACCGCCTAGTTACCAACGGGGAACGTCTCAGGCCGCCGGCAGCACCGCCTCCACCCGCGTGCCGCGCCCCGGGCTGCTGTGGATGCGCAGCTCGCCGCCATGCGACTCCACCCGCACCCGCATGCCCAGCAGGCCGTGGTGGCCGGGCGGCACGGTGTCGGGGTCGAAGCCCTGGCCGTCGTCCTGCACCGCCACCCGAACCCGGCCGTCCTCGGGCAGCACGCTGACCCACACCTCGCGGGCCCGGGCGTACTTGCGCACATTGGTCAGCGATTCCTGCACCAGCCGGTACACGGTGAGCTCGGCCTCGGGGCCGAGGGTCACCGGCTGCAGCCGCGCCCGCACCGGCACCCCCAGGCTGGCCGATGCGTCGTCGCACAGGCCCTCCAGGGCCGGCACCAGGCCCAGCTGGTCGAGCGCCGAGGGGCGCAGGTTCTCGACGATGCGGCGCTTGACCGCAATGCCCTCGTTGAGGCGGTCCTCGATGCCTTCGATGCGTTCCAGGCCGGTCGCCGGCAGCTCGGGCACGCGGCGCAGGCGGGCGATTTCCAGTTTCATCGCGGTCAGCAGGCCGCCCATCTCGTCGTGCAGTTCGCGGGCCACATGGGCGCGCTCGTCTTCGCGGGTGCGCACCACATGGCCGGCGAGCGCGCGCAGCGCGGTGGTGCGCTGCCCCACCTGGTGTTCCAGCGAATCGCGTTCGGTCTGCAGCTGTTCGGCATGGCGCACCTGGCTGCGCTGCAGGGCCGAGTTCTTGCGCAGGAAAAACGCATAGGCCAGCAGGCTCAGCAGGGCCAGGGCGTGCACTGTCCAGCGGCCGATCTCCAGCGTGCGGTAGACGGCGGCGCGTTCCCCGGCGATGCGGCGTTCTTCGGTACCGATCAGCACGTCGGTGGCGCGGCGCACCGCTTCCATCTTTTCGCGGCCGATATCGGTCAGCATCAGGCCTTGCCAGCTGCCGTGGGCGCCGGCGTCATACAGGCCCACCGTCTCGGCGATTTCGGACACTTTTTCCAGCGCCCGTTCATTGAGGCGTTCCACCAGGGCCAGCAGTTCGGGGTCGTGGCGGTGGTGTTCCCGCAGGCGGCGCACCGCGTTGTCGAGTTCCTGGCCGGCGGCCTGGTAGGGGTCGAGGTACTGCGGGCGGCCGGTGAGCAGGTAGCCGCGCTGCGCCGATTCCATGTCGAGCAGGCTGCGCACCACGGTCTGTGCGGCGTTGCGCGCCGAGTCCCGTCCGCCCAGGCTGACCAGCGAATCGAGTGCGCGGCGGTAGGTCAGTTCGGTGCCGGCCAGCATGGCCAGGCCCAGCAGCAGGGCCAGCGCGATGGCCAGCGGCGTGCGCCACGGGCCGGCCCGGCGCAGCACCGGGCGGCGCGGGGTGGGCGGGGTTGCAGAGGTCATGGGGCGCGAGTGTGGCCCAGTTCGCCGCACCAGGCGATCAGGGCTTCGAGTTCGCAGGATTTGTCGAACACCTGCCGCGCGCCGAGCGCCAGGCAACGCTGGCGCAGGGCCGGGGTGGCATGGTTGGTCAGCACCACCCGGTGCATCGGGCTGGCCGCATCCTGCGCGGCCTGCAGCACGCCGAGGCCGGAGCCGCTGGCCAGCACGATGTCGATGATCATCAGGTCGCAGGGCGGTGGCTGCATCAGCCAGGCCACCGCCTGCGATTCGCTGCGCGCCTGCCCGATCACCTGCACCGGACCCAGCTCCTCCAGGGTGGAGATCAGGTGCCGGCTGATGACCGGGTTGTCCTCGACCAGGAAGGTGCGCAGCGGTTTCACGGCGGGCCGGTCAGCGCACCACGATGTCGTTGCGCACCGCCGTCACGCCGGGCACGCTGGCGGCCAGTTTTTCAGCCGCGCCGCGTTCGGTGCTGTTCTTTGCAAAGCCCGACAGCTGCACCGTGCCCTTGAGCGTCTCGACCTGGATCGACATGGCGCTCACCGCCGGGTCTTCGGCCATGCGGGCCTTGACCCGGGTGGTGATGGTGGTGTCGTCGATGTACGAGCCGACGCTCTGCTGGTCACGCGCCACCGCACAACCGGCGGTCTGCACGATCAGCACGGCGGCCGCAGCCGCCATCAGGAAATGGCTGGGTTTCATCAGGGGCTCCTTGTGGCGGACTGCGGCGGTGTTCAGCTCTGGCTGCGCACGGTCAGGCGGTTCTCGACCTCGACCACGCCTTCGACGGCCTGGGCCAGGGTGGTGGCGCGGTCACGCGAGGCGGCGTCCGGTGCGGTGCCCGACAGTTCGACCCGGCCGTTGCTGGTGTCCACATTGATGCCCAGCGCGCTGAGGCGGTCGTCGGCGGCCAGTGCGGCATTCACCTTGGCGGTGATGGCGGCGTCGGTGGCGCCCTGCGCCATCACGTCGGCCGCCTGCTGGCCGGCGGCCTGCACTTCCTTGGCGGCCTCGCGGGCGTCCTGGCCCACCTGGTTGGCGGCCTGGCCCATCTGGTTGACCGTGTTGTCCACGCGCTGGCCCAGGGTGGGTTCGCTGGCTTCGCCGCAGGCCGCCAGCAGGGCGGTGGCGAGCAGGGCGGCGGTGAGGGCGGGGATGCGGATGGAGCGTTGCATGTCAGGTTCCTTTCGTTGATGACGTTGCGGTGAAGTCACTGTAGGCAGCGCCACCCGATGCCGCTGTCGGACACTGCCGCGACCGGCTGTAGGACCTGTCCTACACCGCGGGGGCTGCTACATTGGCCGCGCCACGCATACCCCCACCCGTGCCAGCCCCCATGATCCAGATCGCCATCGTCGACGACCACGCCATCGTGCGCACCGGCCTGCGCCAGTTCCTGGGCGAGCAGGTCGATCTGCGGGTGACCGGCGAGGCCGCCAACGGGCGCGAGGCGCTGGAACTGGTGCGCCAGGTGCCGGTGGACGTGCTGCTGATGGACCTGTCCATGCCGGGGCAGGGCGGGGTGGAGGCCTTGCAGGCCATCAAGGCCCGCCATCCCGATCTGCCGGTGCTCATCCTGAGCGGCTTTCCGGCCAGCCAGTACGCACCGGCCCTGCTGTCCCAGGGGGCCAGCGGTTACCTGAACAAGGAATGCGACCCGCAGGAGATCGTCGACGCCATCCGGGTGGTGGCGCGCGGTCGCCGCTACCTGGGCCCCGAGGTGGCCGAGCTGCTGGCCGGGCGGGCCCTTGGGGATGCCGGACAACCGCTGCACGAGGCCTTGTCGGAGCGCGAGCTGCAGGTGTTCCTGCGGCTGGCCCGGGGCGAGACGGTGGGCGGCATCGCCGAATCCATGCACCTGAGCGTCAAGACGGTCAGCACCTACCGGACCCGGGTGCTGACCAAGCTGGGCCTGGGCGGCAACAGCGAGCTGACCTATTACGCGGTCAGGAACGGCCTGATCGACTGAGGCCTGGGGCCGGCTTCATAATATGAAAAAGAAGGTTATTCCTGACTTCTTATGCTCATAAAGATATGATGAACGCCCAACCCCATCATCAACCCCGTGCGCGGACCCCGCGCCGGCCGATCAACGTTCCCCTTCCGTTGCTGTTCTGAGCGGTCCGGCGCTGCCCGGTCCGCCCGCTTTTGCAGTTGTGCTTCCGACGCTGGTCGGCCATCCGTACAGGAGGGCAGATCGGCCATGTGTGGCATAGCAGGAGAAATCAGATTCGACGGTGCACCCGTCGACACCGCAGCGCTGGTGCGCATGAACCGGCGCCAGGCCGCCCGCGGCCCCGACGGCCAGGGCTTGATGGCATTCGACCGGTGGGGCTTTGCCCACCGCCGGCTGCGCATCATGGACCTCAGCGATGCAGCGCAGCAGCCCATGTTCGATCCGGCACTGGGCATGGGCGTGGTGTTCAACGGCGCCATCTACAACCACAACGAACTCCGCCGCGACCTGGTCGGACGCGGGTACCGCTTCCACTCCAGCGGCGACACCGAGGTGCTGCTGAAGGCGTATCACGCCTGGGGGCCGGCGTTCGTCAAGCGGCTCAACGGCATGTTCGCCTTTGCCCTCTGGGAGCGCGACAGCGGACGTGTCGTGCTGGGCCGCGACCGGCTGGGCATCAAGCCGCTGTACCTGGCCGACATGACCGGGGGCCTGCGCTTCGCGTCGAGCGTGCCGGCCCTGCTGGAGGCTGGCGGGGTGGACACCGGCATCGACCCGGCCGGTCTGCACCATTACCTGTCGCTGCACGCCATCGTGCCGGCGCCGGCCACCTTGCTGCGGGGCGTGCGCAAGCTGCCCCCGGCGACGCTGCTGACCATCGAGCCCGATGGCCGCCGGCACGAAGAGCGTTACTGGCACCTGGACTACGCGCGCAGCGCCGCTGATGAGAGTCGCAGCTTCGAGGCCTGGCGCGAGATCCTGCTGGCCGCACTGCGCACCTCGGTGCGCCGCCAGCTGATGTCCGACGTGCCGGTCGGTGCGCTGCTGTCGGGCGGGGTGGACTCCAGCCTCATCGTCGGGCTGATGGCCGAACAGGGCGTGCGGGACCTGCGCACCTACAACGTCGGCTTCGAGGATGTGGCGGGCGAGGCCGGCAACGAGTTCGAGCATGCCGAGACGGTGGCGCGCCACTTCGGCACGGTGCACGAACGCATCTTTGTGCCGGAGCAGGAGCTGATCGAACGGCTGCCGCAGGCCATTGCGGCCATGAGCGAACCGATGGTCAGCCACGACTGCATCGGCTTCTACCTGCTCAGCCAGGCCGTGTCGCGGCACAGCAAGGTGGTGCAGAGCGGCCAGGGCGCCGACGAGGTGTTCGGCGGCTACCACTGGTACCCGCGTCTGGCCGGCAGCAGCGATCCGGTGGGCGACTACTGTGCCGCTTTCCTGGACCGCGACCATGCCGACATGGCGGCCCTGCTCCAGCCGCCCTGGCTGGGCGCCGATGTGACCCGGGCCTTCGTCGCCCGCGAACTCGGCGCACCGGGCGCGGTTGATCCGGTCGACCAGGCGCTGCGCCTGGACACCACGGTGATGCTGGTCGAAGACCCGGTCAAGCGGGTCGACAACATGACCATGGCCTTCGGTCTGGAAGCGCGGGTGCCGTTCCTGGACCACGAGCTGGTCGAGCTGGCGGCCCGCATTCCCGCCCGCCACAAGCTGGCCCACGGCGGCAAGGGCATCCTGAAAGAAGCGGCCCGGCAGGTGATTCCGTCGTCGGTGATCGACCGGCCCAAGGGCTACTTTCCGGTCCCGGCCCTCAAGCATGTCAAGGGTCGGGTGCTGGAGATGGTCCGCGATGCGCTGAACAGCCGCGCCGCCCGCGAGCGCGACCTGTTCCGCCCCGAGGTGCTGCAGCGCTGGCTGGCGGCGCCCTCGGAGCACATCACGCCGTTGCGCGGATCGATGCTCTGGCAGGCCGGACTGCTGGAGCTGTGGCTGCAGGCCCATGTCCGCTGAAGGAGCCGCCATGAACCAGAACCCCTCTTCCGCCAACGCCGCTGCGGCCAGTCCGCGCAACGCTGCCGTGTCGGCCCGCGACCATGCCCAGCGGGCACTGCGCCTGAGCCGCACGCCCCTGCCGCACGCCCCCGGCCCGCTGCGCGATGTCGCCTTCGAATGCGGCTGGGGCCGCCTGATCGCCGGCCACACCTTCGACAGCACGGCCGAGGTGGCCCGGGCCTTGTTGCAGGAGCAGGCCGGACGGCGCGACATCGCCTTCTTCGTCGACAAGCCGCACGTGGTGGTGTCTCACGCGCCGCAGCACCTGTTCGTCGATCCGTCGGAGGCCTTGCGCCTGCCGCTGTTCACCTATGTGCCGCAGCGGGCCCGCCGCCAGGGCTTCACCGTCCGGCGGCTGCGCGCCCGGTCGGACGTGGCGGCCATCAATGCCATCTACCGCGCACGCCGCATGGTGCCGGTCGACCCGGCAGTGGTCTGGGGCCGGCGTGCCGGTGGTCTGGGGCCGGCGTGCCGACCCGGCGCTGGTCTATGTGCTGGCGGAAGACCGGCAGAGCGGCGAAGTGATTGGCGTGGCCATGGGCGTCGACCATGCACGGGCCTTCGGTGACGCGGTGGCCGGCGCCAGCATGTGGGCGCTGGCGGTGGCGCCGCAGGCCAGCCACCCCGGGGTCGGCGAAGCCCTGACCCGGCATCTGGCAGAGCATTTCCTGGCGCGGGGCCATGCCAGCCTCGATGTGTCGGTGCTGCACGACAACCACCAGGCGCTGGCGCTCTACAGCAAGCTGGGCTTCCAGCCGCTGCCGGTGTTTGCCGTCAAACGCCGCAACGCCATCAACCAGCCGCTGTTCAGCGAGACCGATGCGGCCGATGGCCTGAACCCCTATGCGCGGATCATCGTGGACGAAGCGCAGCGCAGGGGCATCCGGGTCGAGGTGGTGGACCCGCAGGGGGGCTACTTCCGGCTGGAACACGGTGGCCGTTCGGTGGTGTGCCGCGAGTCCTTGAGCGAACTGACCAGCGCCGTGGCCATGAGCCGCTGTGCCGACAAGCGGGTCACGGCGCGGCTGCTGGCCGGGGCGGGCCTGCGGGTGCCGGCCCAGATGCCGGCCGGCACCAGCGCCGACCACGAAGCCTTCCTGCGCCGCCATGGCGCGGTGGTGGTCAAGCCGGTCGACGGCGAGCAGGGCCGCGGCGTGTCGGTGAACCTGCGCTCCCTCGAAGAGGTCGAGACCGCCATCGAGCACGCCAGCCAGGCCGGCAGCGGTGTTTTGCTGGAGGCGTTCTGCGAGGGGCAGGACCTGCGCATCGTGGTCATCGGACACCAGGTGGTGGCTGCGGCGCTGCGCCGGCCGGCCACCATCGTGGGCGATGGCCAGACCACGGTGGCCAGCCTGATCGACAAGCAGAGCCGCCGCCGGGCAGCGGCCACCGGTGGCGAGTCGCAGATTCCGGTCGACGACGAAACCCGTCGCTGCCTGGCGGCCCAGGGCCTGGGCCTGCAGGACGTGCTGCCCCCCGGCGTGACGGTGGCGGTGCGCCGCACCGCCAACCTGCACACCGGCGGCACCATCCACGACGTCACCGACCGCCTGCACCCCACGCTGCGCGCCGTGGCGGAGCAGGCCAGCCGGGTGCTCGACATACCGGTCACCGGCCTCGACCTGCTGGTGCCGGACGTCGAGGGCCCGGACCATGTGTTCATCGAGGCCAACGAGCGCCCCGGGCTGGCCAACCACGAGCCCCAGCCCACCGCCGAACGCTTCATCGACCTGCTGTTCCCCTCGACGGCGCGCCAGGCCGCCACTGCCTTTGCGCCGTCCCACCCGGAGACCCCATGACAAACAACCCCCCCATGCCCCTGCTGCCCCCGCTGGACGAGTCCTACCTCGAGGAGACGCTGCTGCAGCTGCTGGCCATTCCGAGCCCGGTCGGCCTCACCGACGCCGTGGTGCGGTACACGGCCGGCCGGCTGGATGCCCTCGGCATCCCTTACGAAATCACCCGGCGCGGAGCCATCCGGGCCACGCTGCGCGGGCGCGAGCGGCGTCCCGCGCGGGCCATCGTGGCCCACCTCGACACGCTCGGCGCCATGGTGCGGGAGCTCAAGGGCAATGGCCGGGTCGGCGTGGTGCCGATCGGCAGCTGGTCTTCGCGTTTTGCCGAAGGTGCACGCCTGACCCTGTTCACCGACCAGGGCCAGATGCGCGGCACCTGCCTGCCGCTGAAGACGTCGGGCCATGCCTTCGGTGATGCCATCGACACCCAGCCCAGCAGCTGGGATCACGTCGAGGTCCGGCTCGACCATCCCCTGGCCTGCGAGGCCGACCTGCAGGCAGCCGGCGTGCGCGTGGGCGACTGGATGGCGTTCGATCCGCAGCCCGAGCTGCAGCCGGGCGGGTACATCAATGCCCGTTACCTGGACGACAAGGCCGCCGTCGCGGTGCTGCTGACCGCCTGCAAGGCGCTGCGCGACAGCGGTGCCGAACTGCCGGTGGACGCCCACCCGCTGTTCACCATCACCGAGGAGGTCGGCTCCGGGTCTTCGGCCGCGCTGCACGGCGACATTGCCGAAATGGTCAGCCTGGACATCGCCATCGCAGCGCCCGGGCAGGCCACCGACGAGCGCGCCGTGACGATCTGCCTGCAGGACCAGTCCGGCCCGTTCGACTACCACCTGTCCCACAAGCTGATCGGGCTGGCGCAGTCATTCGGCATCGAGCACCGGCGCGACGTGTTCCGCTTCTACCGCAGCGACTCGGCTGCTGCGGTGGAGGCCGGCAACGACATCCGGACCGCGCTCATCGGCTTCGGCGCCGACGCCTCCCACGCCCAGGAGCGCACCCACTTCGATTCGCTGCGGGCCCTGGGGCAACTCTCGATGGCCTACCTGATGTCCGAGCCCGTGGCGGCCAGAGACCGCAAGTCGATGGGCTCGCTCGAAGGCTTCACCGAGCAGCTCAAGCCGGTGGACATGCAGGTGGCCACCACGCCGCTGCCCGATCCTCAGGACTTCCTGGAGCCCGGCTGATCCGCCCCGCGTCACCGTTCCGACTGCACCAGCGGCCACAGCGCCCACAGGCCCAGGGCCGGCCCGATGGCCAGCCAGGGCACCAGCTGCTGCAGCGGCACCGTCTCGGCCAGGAACACGAACAGCAGGATGCTGACGATGGAAATGGCAAAGCCGATGCTGTTGGTCAGCGTCAGCACGCTGCCCACTGCCTGGGGCGGCGCGTTGCGCGCGGTCAGCGTGCTGAACTGGGGTGAGTCGCCGGCCACGGTGATGCCCCAGAGCACCAGCCAGGCGTAGAACAGGGCGTCCGGTGCGTCCATCAGCCAGGGCGCTGCCAGGCAGCACAGGCCGCTGGTGGCCAGCAGGCTGCCGGCCACCCGGGCGCTGCCCCAGCGCTGCGACACCAGGCCGCCGGCCACGCAGCCCAGCGCGCCGGCCCCCAGCACGAAGAACGCTGCCCACGACAGGTCGGTGCCCTGCAGCCGGCTGGCCAGGATCAGCGGCACCAGCACCCACATGGTGTAGAGCTCCCACATGTGGCCGAAGTAGCCCAGCACCGAACTGCGCACCTTGGGGTCGGTCCAGACCGAGCCCAGGGCGCGCCACTGCAGCGTGGTGACCCGGGCCACCGCCCCCGGCGGGTCGCCGGTGCACAGGCACAGCAGCACGCCGCCCAGTGCAGCCAGCGCGGCCACCCCCAGCATCAGGGTGGGCCAGGGCAGGGCGTCGCCCAGCGCGCGCAGCGCATGCGGGCTGGCCGAGCCCAGCACCAGCGCGCCGATCAGGAAACCCAGCGCCCCCCCCAGGCCCTTGCTGTACCACTGGGCAGCGATCTTCATGCCCACCGGGTAGATGCCGGCCAGGAAGAAGCCGGTGGCAAAGCGCCAGAGCATCAGCGCATCCTGGTCGCGCACCATGGCCCAGGCGCCCACGGTGCAGCCAGCGCCGGCCAGCGCACACACCAGAAACACCTGGCGTGGCGCAAACCGGTCGGCCAGGGCCAGCAGCGCGAACACCAGCGTGCCCAGGATGAAGCCGAACTGCAGCGCCGAGGTCAGCGTGCCCACGGTGCTGGTGGGCCAGCCCAGCTCGCGCTGCAGGTCGGGCATGACCGCATTCACCGCGAACCACAGCGAGGTGCCCAGCAGCTGGGCCAGCACGATGACGGGCAGGATGTGGCGGGGGACGGTGCGTTCGGACATCGGCAGTTTCAGCATCAGGTTCAGCGGCGGAGGTGGGTGAAGGCCTCGAATTCCCAGCTGCGCATGGCCAGCACCAGGGTGTAGCCCTCGCGGTCTTTCTCGGCGAGTTTC
>JGI24115J20150_1000318_pt1 | contig 20518 bp, 14 predicted proteins | sample Subbioar_CSW14AB_FD_20150 | JGI IMG/M metagenome (IMG submission 20150)
ANNNNGCGTCGCTTGAGCGCGGTGCTGCTCAGCGCAGCGGCCTGCGTCTCATCCAGCGAGTCGACCTGGGTCGTCGTCAGACCCTTGATCTGGGTGCTGTTGATGGCGCCGATCGCCGTGGTGGTCAGTGCATCCAGCTGCTCGGTGCTCAGCGAACCCAGCACGCTCGCCGTCAGCGCGCTGATCTGGCCTGCGCCAAGCTCAGCGATCGCCGTGGTGCTGATCGACTTCACCTGCGTCGAAGTCAGTGAGCCAAGCTGCGTCGAGGTCAGTTCACCGATGTCCGTGCCTTCCAGGGCGCCGACCTGCGTCGTCGTCAGACCCTTCAGCTGGGCGGCCGACAGCGACTGGACCTGCGTGGTCACCAGCGCGTTCAGGTCAGTGGTTTCCAGAGCGCCGACCTGCGCCGAGGTCAGAGCCTTCACCTGGGTCTGCGTCAGATCCGCGATGTCGGTCGTCTCGAGCGACTCAATCTGAGTCGTGGTCAGGGCCGCGATCTGCGTCGCCGCCAGAGCCTGCTGCTGGGTAGCAGCCAGCGCGTTCAGGTTCGTGGTCGACAGGGCCTGGATCTGCGCCGTCGTGAACGCCTTGATCTGGGTCTCGGTCAGATCCGCAATGTCAGTCGTCTCGAGCGAGGCGATCTGCGTCGTGGTCAGGCCGGCGATCTGCGTCGCTGCCAGAGCCTTCTGCTGCGTGCTGTTCAGCGCATTCAGCGCCGTGGTGGTGATCGCACCAACCTGCGAAGCCGAAAGCCCCTTGATCGCGGTCGAAGTCAGCGCGCCAATCTGCGTCTCATCCAGCGACGCAACCTGCGTCGTGGTCAGATTCTTGATCTGCGTGCTGTTGAGGGCGGAGATTGCCGTGGAGCTGATCTGATCCAGCTGCTCGGTGCTCAGCGCACCCAGCTGCGAAGCTGTCAGGCCGCCAGCCTGCGTGGAGGTCAGTTCAGTCAGCGCGGTGGTGGTGAGCGACTTGAACTGGGTCGAGGTCAGAGAGCCGAGCTGCGTGGAGGTGAATTCGAGCAGATCGGTGGTTTCCAGAGCTCCGAGCTGCGTGGTGCTCAGTGCCTTCAGCTGTGCTGCCGACAGAACCTCGACCTGGGTCTGAGCCAGAGCGTTAAAGTCTTCCGTATCAAGCACACCGATCTGCGTCGCGGTCAGCGCCTTGATCTGCGCAGTGGTGAAATCAGAAATATCTGTGCTGTCGAGGGACGCGATCTGCGTCGTGGTCAGAGCACTGATCTGCGTCGCCGCCAGGGCCTGCTGCTGGGTGCTGTCCAGCGCGTTCAGGTTCGTGGTGGTCAGCGACTGGATCTGCGCCGTGGTCAGCGCCTTCAGCTGCGTGGTGGTGAAGTCTGCAATATCAGCAACGTCCAGCGACTTGACCTGAGTCGTGGTCAGGCCGGCGATCTGCGTGGCGGCCAGGGCGCGGGTCTGGTCCGTATCCAGCGCGTTCAGCGCTGTCGTGCTCAGTGCCGCGACCTGCGACGTGAGCAGGGCGCTGATTGCAGTGGTGCTCAGCGCGGTAGCCTGGGTTTCGTCCAGCAGGCCAATCTGGGTGGAGGTGAAGCCCTTCGCCTGGGCGGCACTCAGCGCGCCGATGAAGGTCTCGGTCAGGCCATCGGTCTGGGTCGTCGTCAGGCTCTGGATCGAAGTCGAGCTCAGACCGCCAACCTGCGTCGTGGTGAGCTGCTCGAGGTTCGAGGCACTGATCGCGCGAATCTGCGTAGCATTCAGAGCGCCGAGCTGGGTCGAGGTGAACTCGCCGATGTCGGCATTTTCCAGCGCTTCAATCTGTGTCGCGGTCAGCGAACGGATCTGCGTGGTGTTCAGCGCGACGATCTGCGTGGTGTCGAGCGCCGAAACGTTGGTTGTGCTCAGCGCGCCCAGCTGGGCGGCGGAGAGCACTGCGATCTGGGCGGCGTCGAAGACCAGCTGAGAGCTGGTGAAGTAGCCGAACTGGGTGGCAGTGAGCGCTTTGACCTGCGAGGTGAGCAGCGCATCGACTTGCGTGGACTCGAGGGCTTCGATGCCAGTCTGCGAGAGCGCAGAGATCTGGGTCGACTTGAGCGACTGGATGTCTGTGGTGCTCAGCGCCTTGATGGCGGTTGAGGACAGGTTGGCGATCTGAGTAGCCGAAAGGAAACTAATACCGGACATGTGAATTCTCCCCCAAAAGCGCCGTGCGCTAGCCGATGGTCGTGTATGCGATGCGACGAGTCAGGCGTGCCTCACGCCCCACCCGCCAGTGGAATAGGCTTGCGTACACGACATCGCCATTCCGGTGAGCCTGACACCAGAGTGACGTAAAAATGCTGAAAACAGCGGAAATGCTAGAGAAACGAGCGACTACAGCCCGGATAAAATCCGGTCCAATTAGCTCGTTCAGCAGGACGATTTGCCATCTAGGGGCGAATCTACGGCCTGGGGCCGCTTCGCGGTAGGTACCCATGGCTAGCGCTCACTTTCTGTAGCGTTTCGCAATAACTTTCTGTACGCGTGGCCTAGGGGTAATGGATCAACGTGGTTAACGCAAGAAGATTCTTGCACGCGATAGTTTCATTGACCTGTCATGCGAGGCTCAGCTGACGAAAAATGAAAAAAGCCGTTTTTCAAAGATCCCCGACCCGCGAGACGAATCGGCAGCGCGTCTGGAAACGAGATTTCTCAATAATTTCAAATCATTATTAATAATCCCAATAGGCGAACTTAGTCACAGCTTTGTCTCAGCGCGAGACACAGGCACAACCGCAGGGCGACTCCCCCTGTCCCGCCTATAGGAATATTAACCTGCAATTTTTAGTGAGAATTCGTCAGATCGTGGAGCGGAAATAGGCGATGGTTTCCTTCAAACCGTCTTCCAGCTTAACTTTCGGCTCCCATCCGAGCGCCTGTTTGGCCTTCGAGATGTCAGGCTGGCGCTGTTTCGGGTCATCCGACGGCAGCGGCTCGAAGATCAGCTTGGATGAAGAGCCCGTCAGTTTCAGAACCAGCTCCGCCAGTTCCAGCATCGTGAACTCGACCGGGTTGCCCAGGTTGATCGGGCCGGTCACTTCCGGCCCGGTGGCCATCAGACGCACGAAACCATCGATCAGATCGCTGACATAGCAGAACGAGCGGGTCTGCGTGCCTTTCCCGTAAATGGTGATGTCCCTTCCCTTCAGCGCCTGAACGATGAAGTTGGACACCACGCGGCCATCGTTGGGATGCATGCGCGGGCCATACGTGTTGAAGATGCGGCCAACTTTGATCTTCAGCTTATGCTGGCGGTGATAATCGAAGAACAGCGTTTCCGCGCAGCGTTTGCCTTCGTCGTAGCAGGAGCGCAGGCCAATCGGGTTCACATGGCCCCAGTATTCTTCGGTCTGCGGGTGAATCTGTGGATCGCCGTACACTTCCGAGGTCGATGCCTGGAAAATCGTGGCGCGGACGCGCTTGGCAAGGCCCAGCATGTTGATCGCGCCATGCACGCTGGTCTTGGTGGTCTGCACAGGATCGTGCTGGTAGTGAACCGGAGACGCAGGGCAGGCCAGGTTATAGATCTGGTCGACCTCGACATAGAGCGGGAAGGTCACGTCGTGTCGCATGATCTCGAAACGCGGATGATCGAGCAGCGCCTCGACATTGGTGCGGCGGCCGGTGAAGTAGTTGTCGACGCACAGGACATCCATCCCCTCGCCGATCAGGCGCTCGCACAGATGCGAACCTAGAAAGCCTGCACCACCCGTGATGAGCACCCGTCCTGAATCACGCATTCCGTCCCCCTAGAATCCGCACCATCGTAGCGGCGATTCGCAAAGGTACCGATGCCGTGGAATCTGTACAAGCGCTGAATGGTTATTGCCGACGGCCGGAGCAGAACCGCCTTACCGGACTCAGCCGGCAGCCTGCATGCGTGTGTCGGACCGCACGAGGTTCCGGCCGTCCTGCTTGGCGCGATAGAGTGCGCCGTCGGCGCGACCGATGAAGGTTTCGGCACTATCGTCGGCGCGCAGAATGGCTATACCCACGCTGACGGTGACGGGAATGGCGCTGCCGTTGAAAGTGAACGCGGCATTCTCGACCGTCTGGCGGATCGTCTCGCCCAGCCGTTCGGCATTAAACAGGTCGCAGTTACGCAGCACGACCAGGAACTCGTCGCCGCCCCAGCGGCAGATCAAATCCGAAGACCGCAGACTGGCGCGAATGGCATTGGCAATACCGATCAGAACGCGATCGCCTGCAAGATGCCCTGCCTCGTCGTTGATCGATTTGAAGTGATCGGCATCCACCATCACGACTGACAGCGGCTGGTTCACGCGACGTGCATCGCGCAGGGCCTGATCGATCAGAATATCGTAAGCATGCCGGCTCGCCAGGCCCGTCAGCTTGTCGGTCGTCGCCATAGCCTCCAGTCGGCGCTGGAAACGGCTGATCGTGAGCCAGGTTGCGAGCAGGACCAGCGCAGTGATGACGACGCAGATCAGCAGGTTGATATAGAGCGCGCGCCGGATCTGCGCGATGTCGCGATCCGCCTCCTTCTCGACAAGCAAATACCAGCCGAGTTCAGGAATGAAACGTACATTGAGGAAACGCGTGCTGCCGCGGTAATCGTACTCGAATGTACGCGTCTGGCGCGGCGACCACTGCGGATACAGATCGCCCAGAGTTCCGCGCTGCCCAATCTCATTCTCGGGCACCGAGTTGTCGGCGCCGACAAGAACGATACGTCCATGGCTATCGGCAAAATAAACCGTGCGGCCGAAGCGGCTTTGGTAATCGTCGATCAAAGTTCGCACGGCATTGACTGTCAGGCCGATACCTGCTGCGCCAATGAAATTGCCGGAGTAATCCATGACACGATAATTGATGAAGATGGTCATCGTGTCCTGATTGGCGAGATCTGGATCGACATTGATCTCATAGGGCAGGATCATGTCACGTACGCGATAATACCATTCGTCGCGCGGCTCTTTTTCATCGACCCGCTTGAGGATGCCATCCGCGTGATAGTAGATGCTCGTGCGGTCCGATACGAAGAAGCTGGTGATAGCGCTATAACGTTCTTTAATCGCACTCAGATACTGCGTGATGCGTTCGGCATCTTCCTCACCGTCCAGCACCCAGTCGCGCAGGAAAGTGTCGGTCGCCATCACCGACGAGATGATGATGGGCTGGATCAGATCCTTCTGAATTTCAGAATAGATATTGTCTGAGGTGAGCGGCAACTCGGTCTCAATCACCGCGTCGCGCAACGACTGCCTAGACACAAAATAGCTGGCCAACGACGTCGCCAGAAACCCCGCCACCAGCAGCAACGTCACCGTTGCCACCAGCACCCGCTTGTCACCCAGGACGAGCCTCATAATCCACCAGCTTCCGACTGAATCCCTGCTTCACAGATACCCGCCTGGCGGGCGCCGCGTACAGGGGCCGCGCCGGGAAATTTAGTGCAATCCGGCGGCCTCAGGCCGCCGTCAGAAGAAGCTCAGTACGAACCGCAAACACACGGTTGCGAGGAATAACCCAAAGAGGATTTCGAGCTTCCGCTTCGGCAGGGAATGAGCCAGCCGAGCTCCGATCGGAGCGGTCCAGATGCTGGTCGGCACGAAGAGAATGAAACCGATCAATGAGACATAGCCCAGCGCAAGGGGGAGCTGCAGGGCCGGGACATCGGGAAATTCCGCGGCTTTCGGCCATCCTGCATAGATGTAGCCGATGGCGCCCGGGATCGAGATCAGGACACCCAATCCCGATGAGGTCGCAACCGCCTGATGAATTGGACGGCCGTAGAAGGTCATGAACAGACTGGAAAGCTGGCCGCCACCAATGCCCATCAGGGCCGAGAGGACGCCGATCACCAGTCCGTAAAGCCGCATCACCAGGTTGCCGGGCATGTCGTCAGCCAGTTTCCAGCTGTCTTTCCCTAGCAGCAGGCGGAAAGCGGAAAGGCCGGCAACGGCAACGAAGACGGCCTTGAACAGATCGGCCGGCGCATAACGGGCAACCACACCGCCGGCAAGAACGCCAATCACCACCGGAACCGCCCAGATTTTCACAATCGACATATCGACCATGCCCTTGGCGCGATGAGCGTTGAAGGAGCGGATCGAGGTCGGAATGATCACGGCGAGCGAGGTGCCGACGCAAAGCGGCATCCGCACCTCTTCCGGCACGCCCAGCAGCGTGAACAACTCGTACAGCACCGGCACGATGACAGCGCCGCCGCCAACGCCGAAAACACCCGCCAGGATGCCAGTGACCGCGCCAGCCGCAAGCAGCGCGACGGCCAGCATGGCCAACTCGGTATAGGGAATGCCCAGGATCATGAGAGGACTCGACTAAGGTCTACGAAAACGGAGCCGGATTGTCTGCCCAAGCGACGGGAGGAGCAACAGAGGACCCACATAAAATCCGCAAGACCCGGCGATTTACCGATCCGATTGGTTACATTGGTTCGGAACTGCGATCTCAGGATTCGTGTTTCTGCAGTTCGCCATAGGCGACGCAGATCAAAAATTGTTCGATCTCGTCGGGCCGGCTGACCGAAACCGGCGTGACCACGGACTCCACCGCCAGATAGCCGCGATCGACATAAGCCATCGTGCCATGCACGCGCAAAGGCCGGCGATGCTGCAGCACCCACTGGTGGGCGTGATGATGCCCGTATTGCGTCGCTTCGGAATAGATATCCTGGAACCACTTGCCTGTTGTATCGCGCCCAGCATGGGCAACGACCTCGGTTCCGACCAGTCGGTTGCGATAGCGCTGCCGCGTTGCATCCATGTCAATGATCAGCATGTAAGGGAGGAATCCGACCAGGGCTTCCGGTGCAAAAGCCTCGCGTGGCGGAATGGTCAGTCCAGGCGGGATTCGCGTGCGCCAGGCTTCAAGGAACGCGCGCGGTCGCTGCGACCAGAAATTCAGTTCGGGATCGCTGACGAAAGGCCTGTCGCCGTCTCGCCGGCGCACATCCTGTGCCGGTGCCATCGCAGGCCGCTCTCACCATCTTGTTTCCGGGTCAGCATGGCACAGGCACCGCCGGTGAAGGCATAAAAAATCAGCCTTGCGTCGCCGCAGGCTGCTGAACCGATCAAAAATGAATATGGAAGAAGAAAAGGTGATGATGCGCCGGCGGGCCACTGCATCCCGCTTTGCGGACGGCGATCACCTTCGGTCTCAACGACCTGAGATGAAGATAATCACACTTTTCCTTAATTCAAGGTTACTAAGTGAATAGCTGAAAGATTTCACAATATTGCCGCATTTGGGCATCGCCGGCACAACAGGTAGCGGGTCTTACCGCGCCAGCCCAAACACTTCCCGTATTTCGGCAACGCCGCGCAGTGTGTGCCGGCCCAGCGAGACCAATCCGGCATCTCCGCCAACAAGTCGCGCAAAACTTTCGGAGGCGACGAGATTGCAGTCGAGCGCACCACACAGGTTTTCCAGCCGCGCGGCTTCATTCACTGTGGGACCGATCAGCGTGAAATCGAGCCGGGCGCCGGTGCCGACATTGCCGTACATCACCAGGCCTTCATGCAGGGCGATATCCAGCGCCAGCACCGGCAGGTCTGCTGCCGCGCGCACCACATTCAGCGTCGCCACCGCATCGAGCGCATCTTTCGCTGCCTTCAGTGCAGCTGTGCCAACTTCCCTGCCTGCGCGCCGGCCATCCAGTTGGAAACTGGCCAGCAAGCCGTCGCCGAGGAATTTCAGCACCTGCCCGCCGCCATTCTCAATGGCTGGACCCAGGCAGTCGAAATAAGCATTCAGCGTCTCGACCAGCGGTTCGATCTCCAGACGGTCGGCCAAGGCCGTGAAGCCGCGCAGGTCGGCATAGAGAATCACCGCCTCGATCCGTTCGGCCTGGCCACGCTGGATCACACCGTTCAGCACGCGATGCGCCGCGTCACCGCCGATATAGGCCGCCGTAAGGTCGCGGCTCATCTGGGTCAATGTGGCCGCCTTGACCGCCAATGCCAGCAACGGCACCAGTCGGCGCAACCGCGTCAGGTGGTCTTCGCTGAAGCCACCCTCCCGCATGGTGGTGAAACTGCTGATCATGCCAATGCCGGCGTAGCGGTCGGTGATGTGATGGGAATTCTTGAAGGTCCAGCCGAAACTGTGCGCCATGGCAAACCAGTCGGTCAGGCCCTGCTCTGCAAACTCCTTCAGCACCGGGAAATCGTATGTCGCATCCGGTCCGACCAGCGGACGGTGCAACTCCCCCACTTCACTGGTCAACATGTGGCGCAGTGGACTGGCAACCCAGGCGGCGGGCTCTTCATTCGGATTCCGGTGGGGCATGGCGTCATTGCCGATCAGCCCGCCGGTCTGAGTCCAGGTATACCCCCTCGCCCGCAATAAAGGATGCAGCGTTGCCATGCCGACGAAAACCCGCTGCAGCGGTATGCCGGCCGTGACGACCTGACTGCAGAAATCGGTGATCAGGGTTTCGGGGGGGACATCGTCGAGGCCAGCCTTGACCAGCCACATCGCCACGGGAATGTCGCTCGCCGGCATATGTTCGTTATTGGGAATCATCATGCCCTATATAACACGACCACGCGGCCGATTTCCTGTGATGTCGGCTGGATTTCTTGATTTTACGCAGGCTCATTCTTGCCGGATCAGCCCGGTGAACGATTTGGCGCACCGCCGGTCTCGTCGGCGCGCGGGTCAAGGTCGGCCCGCACCGGAGCGGTACTCGGCATGGGCACAAAATCGGCCTTCTGCTCCTGTGCAGGGGCGGCGCGCTGGCGCATGCGATACAGCGTGAAGACCACCATCGTGGCATGGACAAGGGCCGTGAAACCGAACAGGCCGAGCGGCCCGAACCGGTCCATGGCGACACCGCCGATGACCGGGCCGATCACGGATCCGGCGCCGTTGATCAGCAGCAGGCCGCCGGCGATGGCGACGAAGTCGACATCCTTCGCCATGTCATTGGCATGCGCGGCGCTGAGTGCATAGAGCGGAAACGAAAAAACCCCGAACAGGAAAGCCGCGCCGATCATCACGGCCGGCATCGCGACGCCGGCAAGGATCAGGAGTATGGCCGCGCCGCAGGCCAGGCCGCAGGCGATCAGAATGGTCTTGCGACGATCCATTCGGTCGGACAGCCGCCCGAAGGGCCATTGCGACAGCGCGCCGCCGATCACCGTCGCACTCATGAACCAGGCGATCTGCGGTACAGTCAGCCCCATCTGTGAGGCAAAGGCCGGCGCCATGCCCCAGAAGGCGCCGTTCGCAAGCCCCACCGTCAGCACGCCGGCGACGCCGACCGGCGACACGCGATAGAGGCTGCCGAGGGAGAGCCGTGCCGATGAGATCGGTGCCGGCTGTGGCGAGCGGGTCAGCGCCACCGGTACGGCCGCGAGCGAAACGAGGATCGACGCGAGGCTGAAGAGATGGAATCGCAACGGGTCGTCGGCCAGCATCAGCATCTGGCCGAGCGTGATGACCGAGAAGTTCACCGTGGTGTAGGTGGTAAAGATCATGCCGCGGTTTTCCGGCGAAGCACGTTCGTTCAGCCAGCTCTCGATGATCAGGTAGAGACCGGCCATGCACATACCGGTCATGCCACGCAGCAGCCACCAGCCCGGCGCGCCGACAAGAATGGCATGCAGCAGCGGAACCACCGATGCCACCGCCACCATCGCCGTGAAGAGTCGGATATGGCCGACGCGACGGATCAGTTTCGGCGTCAGCACGCAACCGGCGACGAAGCCGACGTAATACGCCGACCCCATGACACCGATCGAAAGCGCGCCGAAATTCTCCAGGTTGGCGCGGACCGGCAGCAGGGTGCCCTGCAGCCCGTTGCCGGTCAGCAGCAGTGCAACACTCAGCAGGAGCGCGCCGACCGGCGCGAGCGTGGCAATCATTCAGACCCAACCCCGGAACCTGGCACGGCCGACACGATCAGACCGCCACGGAGCGCCATTACAATATTTCAACCTCGTACTGATGGTTCCTCGGAAATGCGGCAAGGCGATGGCGAGCCGGCGGAAAACACCCGTGAGAGTGGATATACCTCATTTACGAAACCGCAGCACCGCCTAGGGATTGCAAAGCTTAACCCCACGGAATCAGGGTAGAAACCAGTCTCTAACCATACCTCATCCGGGGCGCCGCATCTACTTACGGTATTTTAATGACGGGCTGAACAAAACCGCGCGGTATGACTTACCGCGTTCTCCAACTCAGGCCCGCTATCCGCATGTACTGGTCGAAAATCAAAGCCAAGTCGCCCACCACCGGCCGCCTGCTGCGGATCGGATTGGGGGTCTTTCTGCTGGCTCTGTTCGGCTATGCCATGATCCCAGGTGTGTTCTTCTCGCAGGCCCCGGTCGGCCGTGTGAATGCCGACCTGATCACGCTTCGCGCGCCCATCGACGGGCAGATCAGCTTCGGAGATGCCAAGATCGGTACCCGCGTGACACGCGGACAGACGCTGGCCGTGCTGCGCGACCCGCCAGAGCGCGACGTTCGCCTCGCCAACCTGCAGGCGCAGAGCGCCGCCCTGACAGATCGCCTCGCCAGTATGGACCAACAGATCGCCGCGCTCGAACCTATCCTGCAGCGCCTGGGCGGTGACAGCCGCAACTTCCGCTCCGCCGTGATCGGCAGCCTCACCGCGCAGGTCGCCGAAGCCGAGGCCCGCGTACGCCAGGCCGAAGCCAATGCGCGCCTGCTGGACGCGCAGTTCAGGCGCATCGAGCCGCTGGCCGAAAAGGGCTATGCCAGCCGCGCCGATTTCGACCGTCGCCGCGCCGAAGCTGATGTCGCACAGGCCGATCTTGCCGCGCAGCGCAAGACGCTTGAACGCCTGCGCCAGGAGCGCGAGGCCGCCGACCGCGGCATCTACCTGACCGACTCCTACAACAACGCCCCCTATTCGCAGCAGCGCCGCGATGAAGTGGAATTGCAGCGCCTGAGCCTGACCAACCGCAAATCCGAACTTGAAGCGGAGCGCGTCCAGGTCGAACGCCAGATCGAGGCCGAACAGCGCCGCCGCCAGCAGATGGGTGAAGCAGCGATTGTCGCGCCGGTGGACGGCGTGTTGTGGCGCCAGTTGGAAAGCGAAGGCGCCACCATCAGCACCAGTGCGCCGCTGCTGCAGGTCGCCGACTGCTCGCGCATCTTCTTCGAGGTGTTGCGTGATCGCCGTACCGACGAGCCGTTGTCCATCGGCGACAGCGTCATGGTGGAATTCGAACGCAGCGGCCAGATGGTCAACCACAAGGCGCGTCTGGTCGGCATGCGCGGCGACCAGGATGGCGACCGCCGCGAATTCGCTATCAGCAGCACCGGCACCGCCGATCAGTTGCGCTGGATCTTTGCTGTCGACTTCGCCTCCGGCGCCCGTGCCGACAGTCCGCAGACCGTGGTGATGCAGCCCGAAGCCTGCCCGATTGGGCGGGTCGGCCGGCTGCATCTCACCGATAGCCTGACCGACCGCGCGATCCGCAAAGCCGGTAATCTATTCTCCAGCCCCTGATGATGAACAATCTGCTCGCCGCCATTCCAGGCATTGCGCTGTTGACCGGCGCCATCCTGCTGCTGCCGCTGTTCAAGCCGCACAATCTGCTGGTGCGCCGCGGCCTGATCCTGGTCGTGCTGGCGCTGAGCATGCGGTATCTGTGGTGGCGCGTCACCGAGACACTGCCGCCAGTGTCGCAGCCGGCCGACTTCACTTTCGGCCTGCTGTTCCTGCTGCTCGAATTGATGCTGGCCTTCAGCACCTATATCTGCCTGATCACCTTCTGGCGGCATCGCGACAATACGCCGATGGCCGAGCAGAATGAGCGCAAAAGCCATCACAGCGTCGAGATGCCCGCTGTCGATGTTTTCATCCCGACTTACAATGAATCCTGGGAGGTGCTGGAACGCAGCATCCTTGGCGCCAAGGCGCTGGATTATCCCAATTTCAAGGTCTGGGTGCTGGATGATACGCGCCGCGACTGGCTGCGCGAAAAATGTGAAGCCATGGGCGTGCGCTACCTGCGCCGTGACGACAACAAGGGCGCCAAGGCCGGCAATCTGAACAATGCGCTGTCGGTTTCAAAGGTCGAAACCAACGCCCCCTTCATCATGGTGCTGGACGCCGATTTCGTACCCAGGCGCAAATTCCTGCGTCGTGTCGTCGGTTTCTTCGACGATGCACAGGTCGCGCTGGTGCAGACGCCGCAATTCTTCTTCAACCCGAACATGCTGCAGCACAATTTCATGCTGTCGGAATCCTGGGTCGATGAGCAGCGCTTCTTCTTCGATACGCTGCAGCCCGCAAAAGATGCCTGGGATGTGTCGTATTGCTGCGGAACCTCTTTCGTCGCCCGCCGCGCCGCCATCGAGGATATCGGCGGCTATCCGACCGAGACCATTACCGAAGACATCCTGCTCAGCTTCAAGCTGATCGATGCCGGCTATGTCACGCGTTATCTGAACGAAAAACTGTCGAACGGCCTCGCGCCAGAGACCATTGCCGAATACATCAAACAGCGCAGCCGCTGGGGCATCGGCGCGATCCAGTCGCTATTCGTCAAGGTCGGTCCCTTCGGGCGCAACAATCTCGACCTGATGCACCGCTTCCTGTTCCTTGAGACCGCCAATTACTGGATCAGCCTGCCGACCTTCTGCCTGTTCGGCCTGTTGGCACCGTTGCTGTACTGGTACGGCGGCATCTCGATCCTGCGTGCCGACGCGGCCGACTACGCCTTCCACTTCATGCCGGCTTTCTTCTCGTCCACCGCCCTGTTTGTCTGGATCTCCAGCGGGCGTATCGTGCCGATCCTGACCGATCTCACGGAATTCGTCTGTGCCTCGCGCGTCGCGCCCTCTGTGTGGTCGGCCTTGCTGTTCCGCAAGGTGCAGACCTTCCGGGTCACCAGCAAAGGCCTGCAGACCGACCGCGTTCAGATCAACTGGACGGTGATGCTGGAAGCCGGCGCGCTGTTTGTACTCACCGCCTTTGCCGTGCTGACCTTCCGCACCAGCCTTGTCGAAGGCCGACTGCCCGATGGCGGCGATCCAACGCTGTATACCTTCTGGAGCTGCTGGAACCTGTTGATCCTGTCGCTGGTGATGCTGCTGGCGGTCGAGCGCCCACGCCAGCGCCGCGAGGAACGCTTCGACCTCAATGAGCCGGCCAACCTGTACTGGAAAGGTCAGCGCCACTCGACCTGGCTGCTCGACATGTCTGTCTCAGGCGCCCGCATCGACCTGCCACCTGCCCTGGCGATCCAGTTGCGCGATGCGGAAGTGACGGTCGATATCAACGAGGTCGGCCCGGTGAAGGCGCATGTCACTTCGGCCGGCGGAGGCCTGCTGCACCTGAAATTCGATGCTGGCGGCGCCCGCGACGCCATTATCACGAAGCTTTATACCGGCAGCTACGACAGCGTCGCGCAGCAGGCCAGTATCGGCACGGCACTCAGCGGCATGTTCAAGCGGGCTTTCGGCTGGCAGTAGGTTTCAACCGGCCTCAAGAAAGCTGGCCAGTGCTTCCGAAGTTACGTCGGCCTCGGCGCTGAGTCGCCGGGCAAGTTCGGCCGCAGCATCGCGCAACTTACCTGGCGGGCGATCAAGCCAGTAGGATACCGAGTTGCGCGCGGTGCGCGGATCGACCTGCACGACGCGGCCAGAATCGAGGTCGCGCTGCGCCAGCGGCGGCCGCGCCAATGCAATGCCCAGCCCACAGGCCGCCGCATCCAGCACCAGACTGTAATCCTCGAAGCGGCGGTCATGCGCGGCCGGGCGATAGTCCAGTCCCTGCTCGGCGAACCAGGCGCGCCAGCCTGTGGCGCTGGAATCATGGATCAGCGGGTAGTTCAGCAGGCGTTTCGGATCCCCACTGCCGATCTGCGTCGCCAATGCCGGCGAGGCGATTGGAAAACACCACTCCTCGAATAGCTGCAACGAGACCCGTCCCGGCACCTCGCCACGACCGCAGCGCAGGGCAAGGTCGATGCCCTCATCTTCCAGATCGATCTGGCGGTGGTCGACGCTGAACAGGATGCGCAGGTCGCCTCCTTCCAGTTTGGACAGACGCGGCATGAGCCAGCGGCTGCTGACCGAGGGTAGCGCGCTGAGCCGCACCACCGAAGTGCCGCGCGGCTCGGTCCAGCGGTCGGAATAGGCGCCGATCAGCGCAAATGCTTCGCGGGTGGAGACATAGAGCCGGTCGCCATCGGGCGTCAGCTTTACGCCGCGCGCCTCGCGCAGGAACAGCTTCAGGCCGAGCCAGCGCTCCAGCTTGGCGACCTGTCGGCTGATCGCGCCATGGGTCAGGTTCAGCACTTCGGCGGCGGCGGAAAAGCTGCCCAGCCGGGCAGCGGCTTCGAAAGCGCGCAACGTATCCAGCGGCGGCAGGGTATTCGGCAAGCTGTGATCCATACGCACAGCTGGCCCATGATCTGCTCGATTGTCAATCAGTTTAGCCAACCCCATGCTTTAGCTCGTTGATTTGCAAGGAGCTTTCCCATGACCACCGCTTGCCCAGCCCTGCCGGTCTCCGGCACGACCCCGTCCCGGCTCGACGTCACCACCCTGACCCTGGTGGCGATCACCGTACTGGGCTGGGCATCTGCTTTCCCGGCCATCCGGCTCGGCCTGACCGGCTTTGGCGCGCTGGAGCTGGGCGCACTACGCTTCGGCATTGCCGCCGTTCCGGCCGCCATCTTCCTGGCGATCACCCGCCCGGCCCTGCCGGGCTGGCGCGATGCCTGGCGCTTCGCATTTGGCGGCGTGGTTTTCGTCGCGCTCTATACCGCTTTGCTCAATCTGGGCCAGCGCACGGTGCCGGCGGCGGCTGCCAGCTTCATCATCAACGTCAATCCGATCCTGACCGCTTTGCTGGCGATGGCCTTCCTGAACGAACGCTTCGGGCTATATGCCTGGCTCGGCACCGGGCTGTCCTTCCTCGGCGTCGGCTTCATCGCCGTCGGCAAGCTCAGCGGTTTCGAGTTCGACAGCGGCATCCTGCTGGTGCTGGGCGCGACTTTCGCGACGGCGATCAACAGCATCGTGCAGAAGCCGCTATTTGCCCGCCACAAGCCGCTGACGGTTGCTGCCTGGAATATCGTGATCGGCGCGCTGATGCTGTCGCCCATGCTGGCGGACGGCATTGCGCAGATGCAGGTGGCATCCAGCGATGCGATATTCGCGATGGTCTATCTCGCCGCCATCCCCAGCTTCGTGGTCTACGGCACCTGGGCGATGGTGCTGGCCCGTATGCCGGCCTCGCGCGCCACCAACATGCTCTACGCTGTGCCGCCGGTGGCGACCTTGATCGGCTGGCTCTGGCTCAACGAAGTACCGACCACGCTCGGCCTGATCGGCGGCGCGCTGGCGCTCGGCGGCGTGGTGCTGGTGAATGTGAAGAGGTGACGTCACGACACCACTGTCATCCTCGGGCCTGACCCGAGGATCTCTCTCATTTCTGCAAGAGATGCCCGGGTCAAGCCCGGGCATGACGTATTGTGAAAATTACCGATCCGAGTGATGCGCCTTGGCCGCCTGTCCGGCTTCACGGATCTGCGTCAGCGTCTGGCGCGGCGTCAGTGCTTCGGGATTGAGCTTGATCTCGATGATCGCCGGCTTACCGCTCTTCTGCGCGCGCTCGAAGGCCGCCGCAAAATCTTCCGTGCGTTCCACCGTCTCGCCATGCCCCCCGAAGGCGCGTGCGTAGGCGGCGAAATCGGGATTGCGCAATTCCGTGCCGCTGATGCGCGCCGGATATTCGCGCTCCTGGTGCATGCGGATGGTGCCATACATGCCGTTATTCACCACAATCGCGATGATGTTGGCACCATACTGCATGGCGGTAGCGAATTCCTGCCCCGTCATCAGGAAGCAGCCATCGCCGGCAAAGGCGATCACCGTGCGCTGAGGGTTGACCAGCTTGGCCGCGACGGCCGCCGGCAGGCCATAGCCCATCGAGCCTGACGTTGGCGCCAGCTGATCGCTATGCCGGCGATAACGATGGAAGCGATGCACCCAGGTGGCGTAGTTGCCAGCACCGTTGCAGAAGACCGCATCGGCCGGCAGCGTGTCGTCCAGCCACTTGATGATCTGCGACATCTGTACATCGCCCGGTGATGTCACCGGTGCCTGCCACGCCTCATAATCGGCGCGCGACTGTTTTGTCGCGCCGGCCCAGGCCTTGCCGTCGACCGGCCCCATCTTGGTGAGTGCCTCAGCGAAAGCGGCGTTACTGGCATGAATGGGAAGGTCGGCGGAATAGACGCGGTTGAGTTCTTCGGCACCGGCATGCACATGCACGATCTTCTGGCTCGGCACAGGGATACCCAGCATGGTGTAACCGCCGGTCGCCATCTCGCCAAGCTTGGAGCCCATCACCAGCAGCAGGTCGGCCTCTTTCACGCGCGCCTGCAGCTTGGGATTGATGCCGATACCGACATCGCCGACATAGTTCGGCCAGTCGTTATCGATATAGTCCTGGCGGCGGAACACTGCGCCGACGGAAATATCAGACGCACCGGCCCATTCCTGCACCTGCTCGCGCACGCGCTCGCTCCAGCCGCTGCCGCCCACGATCATGAAGGGCTTTTTCGCATCCTGCAGCATGGCCTTGAGCTGCGCCATCTGCTCCATAGAGGGATGCGCCTCGGCCGGAATGATCGCACGGCCATCGGGCACATCGGCCATGTCGGTCAGCATGTCTTCGGGTAGCGCCAGCACGACGGGGCCGCGCCGGCCCGACATCGCCACGCTGAAAGCGCGGCTGATGTATTCAGGAATGCGCGCGGCATCATCGATCTGCGCCACCCATTTGGCCATCTGGCCGAACATGCGGCGGTAGTCGACTTCCTGGAAAGCCTCGCGCTCGATCATATCGCGGCCGACCTGGCCGATAAACAGGATCATCGGTGTCGAATCCTGATAGGCGACATGCACACCAGCCGAGGCATTGGTGGCGCCCGGACCGCGAGTCACCATGCAGATGCCGGGCTTGCCCGTGGTCTTGCCATAAGCATCCGCCATCATCGCCGCGCCGCCTTCCTGGCGGCAGATCACGAACTTCATGTGGTTGGTATGGTCGTGCATCGCATCCAGCACGGCGAGGAAGCTTTCGCCTGGCACGCCGAACGCCATATCGACGCCATGCAGGCGCAACTGTTCGACCAGGATCTGACCACCACTGCGTTTCATGACCGGAACTCTCTGCTGGATTGATTAGCGCTTGATCTTGAAGAAGCTCGCCGGCGTCATCAGCTGGTTCTGCTGGCCGATCAGATACCCGGCTTCGCCGCTGGCCTTCAGATAGGCCTGCCATTCGGGATCGGCCTGCATGCCGGCACGCTTGGTTTCACGGTCGGCGGCGCTTTCATAGGCCCAGATATGAATATAGGTGTTGATCGGGCCAGTCTCGGTGACGAAGAAGGCGAAGGGTTGGCCCAGATGGCGCGTCTGTGGCGTGAGGCCGAGCTTCTCGTACATTTCAAGCTGCAGCTTGATGGTACCGGGACGGCAGGTATAGGTGCGGACGTCGAACAGCATTTCCGGGGTTCCTCTGTATGAGGCAAAGGACACTAGGCAAGCCGGCGCGGCCTCGCAAGCCTGCCGCCCGGCTTGTTCTGCCGAATGACAAGCATCAACGCCAGGCGCGGCGTTTTGCACTGCACCGCCTTGTTTGCCCGGCGGAATCCCGTCATAAGCGAAAGGATAAATTCCCGGGAGGAAAGCATGCAGATTGCCGCGCGGATGTCGCGTCTGGGTTCGGAAAGCGCCTTCGAGGTTCTGGCGCGCGCCAAGGCTTTGGAAGCCCAGGGCAAGAGCATCATCAACCTTGGCATTGGCCAGCCCGATTTCCCTACGCCGCCGCATGTAGTGGAGGCTGCCATCAAGGCACTGCGCGATGGCCATCACGGCTATACGCCGGCCAACGGCATCCTCCCTTTGCGCGAAGCCGTCTGCGCCGAGATCGCCACACGATACAAAGTGAATGTCTCGCCCGATCGCATCGTGATCGTGCCCGGTGGCAAGGTCACGATGGCCACCGCCATCGAAATGTTCGGCGAGCCCGGCGCCGAGATCATGTATCCCGATCCCGGTTTTCCTATCTACGAATCTCTTGTCAATTACACCGGCGCGAAACTCGCCGGATATCCGCTGCTGGAGAAGAACGGCTTCGCCTTCCGCGCCGAAGACCTGCTGGCGCGCATCACGCCGCAGACACGACTGCTGATCGTCAACTCGCCGGCCAATCCGACCGGCGGCGTCGCGCCGGCCTCGGAAGTGAAAAAGCTGGTCGAAGGCCTGCAGCGCTTCCCGCATGTCACCATCATGGCCGACGAGATCTATTCGCGCCTGGTGCTGGATGGCGACGGCGCATATGCCAGCTTCATCCCCTATCTCGACCAGTTGGCCGACCGCCTGATCATCCTGGAAGGCTGGTCGAAGACCTATGCCATGACCGGCTGGCGCCTGGGCTGGGGCCTGTGGCCGGCGCGGCTGGCCGAACTGGCCACCAAGCTGGCGATCAACACCCATTCCTGCGTGAATGCGCCGACGCAGTTTGCCGGCATCGCCGCCCTGACCGGGCCACAGGATGCCGTTGAAGAGATGCGCCAGGCCTTCCGCCGCCGCCGCGACCTCTGCGTTGCCGGTCTGAACAAGATTCCGGGCCTCTCCTGCATCAAGCCCGAAGGCGCCTTCTATGCCTTCCCCAACATCACCGGGACCGGGCTGACTGCGCGGCAGATGCAGGACGGGCTGCTGGAACAGGCTGGCGTCGCCACCATTGCCGGCACCAGCTTCGGCAGCCATGGCGAGGGCTACATCCGGCTCTCTTTTGCTGCCTCGGATCAGGCCATCTCGGAGGCGTTGGATCGCATCGCAGCATTCCTGAGCCAAGCCAAGCCAAAACATTAGGCACAAAACAGCCTATTTTTTATTCAGATGGTATAAAATATGATCAAACGCCCCATCCACACTTATCCACACCCCCGTCTGTAGCGGGAATCCAGCGCGTTAAGGCCGGGTTAATACTGGCATAGAGCGTGCATATCTGAACCCGTCATTCCATTCCGACAAAGCGTTGCGGCACCCATGAAAAAAATCGAAGCCATCATCAAGCCCTTCAAGCTCGACGAAGTGAAGGAAGCCCTCCACGAAATCGGCCTGCAGGGTCTCACTGTCACTGAAGCCAAAGGCTTCGGCCGCCAGAAGGGCCATACCGAGCTCTATCGTGGCGCAGAGTATGTCGTCGACTTTCTCCCCAAGGTGAAGATCGAGGTCGTGCTCGACGACGCCATGGTCGAGAAGGCCGTCGAAGCCATCACCCAGGCGGCCCGCACCGGCCGCATCGGCGACGGCAAGATCTTCATCTCGACCGTTGAAGAAGTGATTCGCATCCGCACCGGTGAAAAGGGCACGGAAGCGGTCTAACGGCGGAGCAGGAATTCTCCGCCACCTCACCCTCATCGAGTGCCGCCCTCTCCCGGGCCCGATCTCAGTGAGTTGTTACCAACCAGGGAAGAACTAGCAGGAACAACAGCCATGGCTGAAGCCAAATCCATCATTAAGCAGCTCAAGGAAAAGGAAGCCAAATACGTCGATTTCCGCTTCACCGATCCGCGCGGCAAGTGGCAGCATGTCGCCTTCGACATCACCATGATCGACGAGCCGACCCTGAAGGAAGGCATCATGTTCGACGGTTCGTCGATTGCCGGCTGGAAGGCGATTAACGAGTCCGACATGCTGCTGAAGCCGGACCTCGACAGCCTGACCTGGGACCCGTTCTCGGCGCAGACCACCGCGATCCTGTTCTGCGACGTACTGGAGCCGCATGAAGGCACCCCGTACAACCGCTGCCCGCGCTCGATCGCCAAGGCTGCCGAAGCCTTCGTAAAGGCCAGCAAGGTGGGTGACGTTGCCTACTTCGGCCCGGAAGCCGAGTTCTTCGTCTTCGACGACGTCCGCTTCAAGACCTCGATGAACGAAACTTTCGTCTACATGGACGACATCGAAGGCGAGTACAATTCCGGCAAGTCCTATGAAGGTGGCAATATGGGCCACCGCGCGCCGGTCAAGGGTGGCTACTTCCCGGTCGCCCCGCTCGATCAGGGCGGCGACCTGCGCTCGGAAATGCTCTCCACCATCGCCGCCATGGGCGTGACGGTTGAAAAGCACCACCATGAAGTTGCGAACAGCCAGCACGAGCTGGGCGTCAAGTTCGCCACCCTGCTGAAGTCCGCCGACGGCATGCAGATCTATAAGTACTGCGTGCATAATGTGGCTCATGCCTGGGGCAAGACCGCGACCTTCATGCCGAAGCCGATCAAGGGCGACAACGGCTCGGGCATGCATGTGCATCAGTCGATCTGGAAGGGCGGCAAGCCGCTGTTCGCCGGTAACAAGTATGCCGGCCTGAGCGAACTGGCGCTGTACTACATCGGCGGCATCATCAAGCATGCCAAGGCGCTGAACGCCTTCACCAACCCGCTGACCAACAGCTACAAGCGCCTGATCCCCGGCTTCGAAGCCCCGGTGCTGCTCGCCTACTCGGCGCG
>JGI24115J20150_1000319_pt1 | contig 20446 bp, 22 predicted proteins | sample Subbioar_CSW14AB_FD_20150 | JGI IMG/M metagenome (IMG submission 20150)
CCCATCGGCCCGCTGGCCCTGGCCGACATGATCGGCCTCGATGTGTGCCTGGCGGTGATGAACGTCTACATGGCCGAATTCAACGACAGCAAGTACCGCCCGGCCCCGCTGCTCAAGGAGATGGTGGCCGCCGGCTGGCTGGGCCGCAAGACCGGGCGCGGCGTGTACACCTATTGAATGGCAAGCCCTGTACAATTTCACGTACGTTTTTGAACAGGGCCTCGCCATGAACGCCATCAGCTACACCGCCGCACGGGCCAACCTCGCCCACACCATGGACCGGGTGTGCGAGGACCATGAGCCCTTGATCATCACCCGCAATGGACAGCCGTCGGTGGTCATGCTGTCCATGGAGGACTACCAGTCCCTCGAAGAAACCGCTTACCTGCTGCGCAACCCGGAGAACGCCCGGCGGCTGCTGTCGGCCGTGGACGCACTGGGCCGTGGCAAGGGCAAGGTCAGGCAACTGGCCCCATGAAGCTGGTCTTCGCCGAGGAGGCCTGGGAAGACTATCTGTACTGGCAGCAACAGGACAAACGCGTCGTCAAGCGCATCCATGAGCTGATCGCTGCGACCCGGCGAGACCCGTTCGTCGGCATCGGAAAACCGGAGCCGCTGCGCCATGCACTGGCCGGCTTCTGGTCACGGCGCATCACCGACGAGCACCGTATGGTCTACCGCGTCGAGCCAGACGCCCTGTTGCTGGCCCAGCTCCGCTACCACTACTGATCCAGCCCGCCGACCTCACCAAGGAACGGTGGTGCCGTGGTGATCAAAGAAGCCGCCGTTGCTGCCCTCGGGCAGCGTGTCCATCACCCGCAGCAGCTCCTGTGCGGCCACAGTGGGCGGGCGCACCTCGAGGCCGGTCTTGGCGAAGGGTTGTGACAGCGCGGTGTCGACGGTGCCCGGGTGCAGCGCCACGCACAGGGCCTGCGGGCAACGGCGGGCCAGTTCGATGGCCGCCGTGTGAACCAGCTGGTTGAGCGCGGCCTTGGAGGCGCGGTAACCGTACCAGCCGCCCAGGCGGTTGTCGCCGACGCTGCCGACCCGCGCCGAGATGAAGGCCGCCACGCTGCGGCCCTTGCGCGGCAGCAAGGGCAGGCAGTGCCGCATGACCAGCGCCGGCCCGATGGTGTTCACCAGGAACAGCCGCTGCAGGGCAGCCGCATCCAGGTGGGTCCAGCTGCGTTCGGGTTGCACCGCGCCCTCGTGCAGGATGCCGGTGGCCACCACCAGACGGCGCAGCGGCAGGCCGGTGCGATCCAGCTCGGCTGAAACGAACTGGGCCACGGCGGCCACCGTGCTGTCATCTGCGTAATCCAGCGCGGGCGCGGTGCGCCGGCCGACGGCCAGCACGGTGTGGCCTTGCTGGCGCAGGCCGTCGGCCAATGCGGCGCCGATGCCGCCGGTGCCGCCGAGCACGACGGCCAGGCCTGGGGTGTCGTCAGTGGGGTTCATGGCGGCCGATCATAGGAACGGCGCCGGGGCCGCGCCAGGCCTGCGCCGATGGCCGCAGCCAGGCCGGGGCCTTGCCCGCCGCCGGCCGCAGCCGCACCGCCCCCGGCGCTACCATGCGCCCCATGCAACAACACGACTTCGACCTCTTTGTCATCGGTGGCGGCAGCGGCGGCGTGCGCGCCGCCCGCATGGCCGCCCAGCGCGGCGCCCGCGTGGCCCTGGCCGAGGTGCTGGGCACCGACGGTCTGGGCGGCACCTGCGTGAATGTGGGCTGCATTCCCAAAAAGCTCTACAGCTACGCCGCCCACTACGCCGAGGCCTTCACCGAAGCCGCCGGCTTCGGCTGGGACACCGCCGGTGGCACGCTGGACTGGGCCCGCCTGAAACAGCGCCGCGCCGCCGAGATCACCCGCCTCAACGGCATCTACGGCAACCTGCTGGCCGGCTCGGGTGTGACCCGCATCGACGGCTTTGCGCGCCTGACCGGGCCGCACTCGGTCAGCGTGGCCACGCTGCAGGCCGACGGCTCGGCCACGCACCGCGAGTTCACGGCAGCGCACATCCTGATCGCCACCGGCGGCACGCCCTTCGTGCCGCACTTCCAGGGCCGCGAGCACGTCATCACCTCCAACGAGATCTTCGACATCGACCCCTTTCCGCAACGGCTGGTGGTGGTGGGGGGCGGCTACATCGCGTGCGAGTTCGCGTCCATCTTCAATGGCCTGGGCGCGAAGGTGACCCAGCTGTACCGGGGCGAACAGGTGCTGCGCGGCTTTGACGACGAGATCCGGCATTTCGTGGCCGGCGAGATGGTCAAGCACGGCGTCGACCTGCGCCTGGGCGCGGACGTGGTCGCGGTGCACCGGCACGCCGACGGCCTGCATGTGCAGCTGGAAGGCGGCCAGACGCTGGTGGTCGATGCGGTGCTCTACGCCACCGGCCGGGTGCCGCTGGTGAAGGACCTCGGGCTGGATGCCGTGGGCGTGGCCCAGGGCGCCCAGGGCGAGGTGCTGGTGGACGAGCACTACCGCACCAGCGTGCCGCACATCTTCGCGGTGGGCGACGTCACCAACCGGGTCCAGCTCACCCCGGTGGCGCTCGGCGAGGCCATGGTGGTGGTGGACCAGCTGCTCGGCGCCGCGCCGGGCAAGGCGCCGCGCAGCATGAGCTACGAGTACATCCCCACGGCCGTGTTCACCCATCCATCGATCGGCACCGTGGGGCTGAGCGAGCAGGCCGCGCGCGAGCGGTACGGCGACATCACCGTCTTCCGCAGCGAGTTCAAGGCGCTGCGCCACACCCTCTCGGGCAGCACCGAACGCACCCTGATGAAGCTGGTGGTGGACACCGCCACCGACCGGGTGGTGGGCCTGCACATGGTGGGCGCCGAAGCGGGCGAGATCGTGCAGGGCTTCGCGGTGGCCATGAAGGCCGGTGCCACCAAGGCGGTGTTCGACAGCACCATCGGCATCCACCCGACGGCGGCGGAAGAGTTCGTCACCATGCGCGAGCCGGTGCGGCGCTGAGCCGGCACCCGGCGGTTCAGACCGCCAGCAAGGCCACCCCGGCCACGGTGTGCAGCCACAGGCCGGGCGCCAGCCAGCGCGCATAGGCCCGGCCGCCGGACAGCACCGCGGTCACGGTCTTGCTGGCCGCATGCGCCAGCAGGGCCAGCATGACGGCGCGCTCGGCCACCGGCGCCGGCGGGCCTTCCGAAAACACCGCGGCCAGGGCCGCGTGCAGGTCGGCCAGCGAGCCCAGCAGCACCCCGGCCAGCAGGCCGGCATCGCCCAGCCAGCGCTGCAGCAGGTGCACCAGCAGCTGCACGCCGGTGAGCAGGGCCGCCACTGCCAGGGCACCGCGCAGGCTGAACATGCGGTCGGTGCCGCTGGCGGTACCGGGCTGGGCTTCGATGCGGGGCGTGGCCATCGGGCCGTCGGCCGCCACCGGCTCCTGCGCCCCGTGCACCAGCCACAGGCCCATGACCAGCGCCAGTGCGCCCGCCACCAGGGCCGACAGACCCACGTGCGGCAGCCAGGCCGGCATGACCGCTGCCGCCACCATGACCATCTGCGCCTGGGTCGCCACGCAGCTCAGCAGGCCACCCCCCGCCAGCAGCCGCACCGCAGCGCCCGGTTCGCGGGCCGACAGGCCCAGCGTGGCGATGGTGGCGGTGCTCGACGCCAGGCCCGACGCCATCGACGACAGCACCACCGCATGGCGGGCCTGCAGCAGCCGGCGCGCCAGGTGGGCACCCGACTGCACCAGCAGCAGCAGCGACAACAGCTGCCCGATGCGCTGCGGGTTGAGCGCACCGTCCAGCAGGGGCCGGTCGGGCAGCAGGGGCAGCAACAGCAGCAGCACGGCGGCCAGCAGAATGCCGTCGCGCACCTCGGCCGGGCGCAGCCAGTGGGTTGCAAAACCGTGCAGCCGCTCGCGGGCGGCCAGCAAGGCGGTCAGCCCCACGGCCAGTGCCGCCGCCGGCAGCAGGCGCCAGGTGCACAGCACGCCGATCAGGTAGGTCAGCAGCAGCGCCACCTCGGTGGTGACACCCGGGTCGTCGGACTGGTCGCGGGCATAGGCCACCACGCCCAGCGCGGCCACGAAGGCCGCGCCCACCACCACCAGACCGGTCATGCCGCTGAGGGCGGCTGCCGCACCCATGACACAGGTCAGGGTGAAGGTGCGCAGGCCCGCCAGGGCGCGGGTCGGGCCGCTGCCCTTGCGCCGTTCGCGCTCGATACCCACCAGCAGCCCGCAGCCCAGCGCCGCGCTCAGCACGGTGGCGGCACGCAGCAGGTCGGGGTCCAGGGGCGGGTTCATGGTGGTGGAGAGGCCGCTGCCCGGGCCACAATAAGCCCATGCAACGATCGCCCGACTTTACCGCCCCGATGTTTTTCACCGACCCGGCCGAAGCGCTCCGGCAGGTCGACCGCATCTACCAGCACAACATCGAATTCCTGCGCCAGGCCATGCACGAGTTCGTGGCCGGCGGGGACTTCCGGCAGAGCCCACCCCACACACATGTGCGCGCGTGCTACCCCTTCGTGCGGCTGCACAACCCCAGCGTCATGCGCCAGGGCGGGCCCTCCAAGCTGAGCTACGGCTTCGTGGCCGGACCGGGCCGGTTCGAGACCACCCTGACCCGCCCCGACCTCTATGCCGACTACTACCTCGAGCAGTTCCGGCTGCTGCTGGCCAACCACGGCGGCGAGCTGGAGGTGGGCACCAGCACCCAGCCGATCCCGATCCATTTCTCGTTCGCCGAGAACGATCACATCGAAGGCCAGATGGACGCCACCCGGCGTGCCCGGATGCGCGACGTGTTCGACCTGCCCGACCTCACCGCCATGGACGACGGCATCGCCAACGGCACCCATGTGCCGGCGCCGGGCGAGCCGCACCCGCTCTCGCTGTTCACGGCGCCCCGGGTCGACTATTCGCTGCAGCGGCTGCGCCACTACACCGGCACCTCGCCCGGCTGGTTCCAGAACTTCGTGCTGTTCACCAACTACCAGTTCTACATCGACGAGTTCATCAAGCTCGGCCATGCCGAGATGGCCAACCCGGACAGCCCCTACGACACCTTCATCGAACCCGGCAACGTCATCACGCGGCGGGCCGGCCTGCCGCCCGAGCCGGACGACGCCATCGGCCAGGCGCCGCCGCGCCTGCCGCAGATGCCGGCCTACCACCTGACCCGCGGCGACCGCAGCGGCATCACCATGGTCAACATCGGTGTCGGGCCGGCCAATGCCAAGACCATCACCGACCACATTGCCGTGCTGCGCCCGCACGCGTGGCTGATGCTGGGCCATTGCGCCGGGCTGCGCACCACCCAGCAGCTGGGCGACTATGTGCTGGCCCATGCCTATGTGCGCGAAGACCATGTGCTGGACGAGGAGCTGCCGCTGTGGGTGCCCATCCCGGCACTCGCCGAGATCCAGCTGGCGCTCGAGGCCGCCGTGGCCGACGTGACCGGCGTGCCGCCGCACGAGCTCAAGCGCATCATGCGCACCGGCACCGTGGCCAGCACCGACAACCGCAACTGGGAACTGCTGCCGGACAACACGCCGCAGCGCCGTTTCAGCCAGAGCCGCGCGGTGGCGCTGGACATGGAGAGCGCCACCATCGCCGCCAACGGCTTCCGTTTCCGCGTGCCCTACGGCACCCTGCTGTGCGTCAGCGACAAGCCGCTGCACGGCGAGATCAAGCTGCCCGGCATGGCCAACCACTTCTACCGCGAGCGGGTCGACCAGCACCTGCGCATCGGCATCCGCGCCATGGAGCGGCTGCGCCAGGGCGGTGTCGACCAGCTGCACAGCCGCAAGCTGCGCAGCTTTGCCGAAGTCGCGTTCCAGTAACTCCCGCGCAAGGACATCCATGAGCAACCGCCGCCGTTTCATCCTGGGCACCCTGGCCGCCGGCGGTGCGCTGGTGCTGGGCTGGACCGCACTGCCGCCCCGGCAGCGCCAGCAGCCCGCCACCCCGCTGCCGACGGCGGCGGGCGAACACGCCTTCAACGGCTGGGTGCGGGTGGGCGAGGACGACCGGGTCACCGTCATGCTGGCGCGCAGCGAGATGGGCCAGGGCGTGAGCACCTCGCTGGCGCTGCTGCTGGCCGACGAACTCGACGCCGACTGGAACCGGGTGCAGGTGCAGCCATCGCCCATCGACGGCATCTACAACAACCTGGCCACCGTGGTCGACGGCCTGCCCTTCCACCCCGAGGCGGCCGGCGTGCTGGTCGATGCCGCCCGCTGGCTGACCGCCAAGACCATGCGCGAGATCGGCGTGATGATGACCGGTGGCTCGTCCAGCGTGAAGGACCTCTGGCTGCCCATGCGCCAGGCCGGCGCCGCTGCCCGCCAGATGCTGGTGGAAACCGCCGCCGCCCGCTGGGGGGTGGCCGCTGCCGACTGCCGGGTGCAGCTCGGCATGGTGGTGGCCCCCGATGGCCGCATGCTGCGCTTCGGGGCGCTGGCGGCCGAGGCCGCGCAGCGGCCGGTGCCGAGCCGCCCGCGCCTCAAGACGCCGGAGCAGTTCCGCCTGATTGGCCGGCCCACGCCGCGCCTGGACGCCGCCGCCAAGACCGACGGCAGCGCCCGCTTCGGCATCGATGTGCAACAGGTCGGCCTGCTGCACGCGGCGCTCCAGTTCTGCCCGACCCGCCTGGGCCGGGTGCAGTCCTGCGACGAGGCTCCGGCGCGCAGCCGGCCCGGCGTGAAGGCGGTGCTGCGGCTGGACCCGTTGAACGGCGGCAGCGGCGGCATGGCGGTGGTGGCCGACAGCTGGTGGCAGGCCCGCCAGGCGGTCGACGCGCTGCAGGTGCAGTGGGACCACGGCCCGCTGGCCGGCTTCGACAGCGACACCGCCCTGTCCGGCCTCTCCGGGTTGCTGGACGCAGACGCCGGGTTTGCCTTCCACACCGAGGGCGATGTGGACGCCGCGCTGGCCGGTGCGGCCCGGCGCGTCGAGGCCGAATACCGCGCCCCCTGGCTGGCCCACAGCACGCTGGAGCCCATGAACTGCACGGTGCAGCTGGCCGCCGACGGCCGCAGCGCCACCGTGTGGGCGCCCACCCAGGTGCCCGGGCTGGCGCGGCGCGCGGCCGCCCAGGCGCTGGAGCTGGACAGCGAGGCCGTCACGGTCCATGTCACCTTGCTGGGGGGCGGCTTCGGCCGCCGGCTGGAGGTCGACTTCGTGGCCCAGGCCGCCGCCGTGGCCCGCGCGGTGCCGGGGCGCCCGGTGCGCACCCTCTGGACCCGCGAACAGGACATGCGGCACGACTTCTACCGCCCGGCCTGCGTGGCCCGCTTCAGCGCCGGTCTCGACGCCGCCGGCCAGCTGGTGGCCTGGAAGAACACCAGCGCCGGCCAGGCCATCGTGCCGCAGGTGCTGGGGCGCATCTTCGGGCTGCCCGGTGGCGGCCCCGACAAGACCACCGCCGAGGGCGCCTTCGACCAGCCCTACGAATGGCCGGCGGCGCGCATCGCCCATGTGAACGCCGACCTGCCGCTGCCGGTGGGCTTCTGGCGCGCGGTGGGCCATTCGCACCAGGCGTTCTTCAAGGAATGTTTTCTGGACGAGGTGGCCCATGCCGCCGGCACCGACCCGCTGGCGCTGCGCGAATCGTTGCTGCAGCAGCACCCGCGCGAACTGGCGGTGCTGCAGGCCGCCGCCCGGGCCGCTGGCTGGGGCACGCCGGCACCGGCAGCGCCCGACGGGGCGGCGGTGGCGCGGGGCCTGGCCCTGCACCGCTCCTTCGGCTCGACCGTGGCGCAGGTGGCCGAGGTCTCGCTGGGCACCGACCGCAGCATCCGGGTGCACCGGGTGGTGTGCGCCATCGACTGCGGCTTTGCGGTCAACCCGGCCGGTGTGCAGCAGCAGATGGAGAGCGGCATCGTGTTCGGCCTGAGCGCGGCCCTGTATGGCCAGGTCGACATCCGCAACGGTCAGGTGCAGCCGGGCAACTTCCATGAACAGCCGGTGCTGCGGCTGACCGACATGCCGACCATCGAGGTGCTGGTGATGCCCAGCCACCATGCGCCCGAGGGCGTGGGCGAGCCGGGCCTGCCGCCGCTGGCCCCCGCCGTGGCCAACGCGGTGTTCGCGCTCACCGGGCAGCGCCTGCGCAGCCTGCCGCTGAAGCTGGCCTGACGCGGTTCGGGCCGCCTCAGGTGTTGAGCTTGACCGAGCGCCCGATGTACAGGATGGGCCCGGTGGGCTTGCCGGTGGGCGAGCCGTTGTAGGGCTCCAGCGTGATCTCGAACAGCTGGTTCGGCTGCAGCGGCGGCAGCTGGTCCAGCGGCACCTCCAGCGGCTGGCCCGGCTGCACCAGACCCAGCGACAGCGGGGCATTCCAGCCGTCGGCCTTGGTCCAGAACTGCAGCGAGCGCTGCTCGGGCACCTCGGTACTGGCCAGCGGCTGCAGGCGCAGGGTGCGCTGACCGGTGCTGGTCTGCACCACCCAGCCCGGCGCGGTGTTGTTCGGGGCCACCAGCACCACCAGGTACTGGGCACGGGGGGTGCCGGTGTTCATGGGCACGGCGGCCAGGAAGGCCGCCGCCGCCACGCCGGCCGCGGCCACGCCGCGCCACAGCGCCAGGTTGTTCCAGAGTGCGCGCCAGCCGCCGGGTGCCTTCGCAGCGCTGACCGCCGCGCGGCGCGGGGCCACGCTGGCTTCGATGCGCGACCACAGTTCGGCCGAGGGTTGCACCGGCTCGACCAGATCGGTCAGGGGCTGCAGGCGCTGTTCCCAGAACTGCACCGCCTCGCGCAGCGCCGGGTCGTGCGGCAGGCGCTGCTGCACATCGGCGCGGCGGCTGGCGTCCAGCGTGCCCAGCACATAGTCGGCAGCCAGCTGCTGCAGGGCTTCAGGTGTGCGCTCAAGGCTCATGCCAGACACTCCTTGAGCGAAGCGACGCCGCGCCGTATCCAGGCCTTGACCGAGCCCAGCGGGGCCTGCAGGCGTTCGGCNATCTCGACATGGGTGCAACCGTCGAGGTAGGCGAACAGNACGCAGTTGCGCTTGGCCACGTCCAGGCGGGCCAGGCAGTCGTCCAGGCGGCCCAGCGTGGAACGCAGGGCAAAGGCGTCGGTCATGTCGGGGGCAGTGCCGAGGTCGGCGTCCTGCAGGTGTTCGAGGGTGTCGTCGTCCACGTCCACATGGCGCTGGCGGGAACGCACCAGGTCCAGGGCGCCGTGGCGCACGATGCTGCACATCCAGCCGCGTCCCTCGCCGCGGGCGGGGTCGAAGCTGCCGGCCTTGGTCCAGATGGACACGAAGGCGTCGTGCAGGACGTCTTCGGCCAGAGCGCGGTCGCGCACGATGCGCAAGGCCACGCCCAGGAGGAAACGGCTCTCTTGCTGGTAGAGCCGGTGCAACGCCGCCTGGTCGCCGCGTGCGCAGGCGGCCAGTTCGGCGTTGTGGTCGTAGGGCTGGGGTGGTCGGGCGGTCACGGAACCTGGGTGGAACACACCGGGCAGTACCCCGGCGGCGCCCATGTTACCCGAGCCCATGACGACCACCCCGGACCATCACATGGCCTTGTAGAAGATGTAGTCGGACTTGTACTGCACGATCTGCTTCTGGCCTTTGGTGGCGGTGGTGCAGGGTGCAGCCGGTGCCACGCCGCCGGCGGTGGCCACGCGCTGGATGTAGGTGATGCCGGTCATGGCGCCCATGCCGGTGGCCGGGTTGGCCTTGACCAGCTGCAGCGGGATGTTGCCGGCGCCGCCCGGGGCGATGGCCAGCTGGGCACCGGTCACCTTGGAGCCGTCGTTGGCTTCCCAGGTGGCGGGCGGGCCGTAGTACTTGCCGACCTGCTTGCCGTCGCGGTCCAGCAGCTTGGCGTCGGGGCCGACGAACACCCACTCGGTCTGGCCGGCGGCGTCCTTCTTGTCACGGCACTCATAGGTGATCTGGCCCACGCCCACGGTTTCCAGCACGACCTTGTGGCCGGCCGGGACCTTGACCGCGTCCGGCAGGCTGGCCTGCGAGAACATCGGTGCGGGAGCGTTGGAGGCGCAGGCGGCCAGGGTGAGGGCGGCAGCGGCGGCCAGAGCGGACTTGATGAACATCGTTGGACTCCTGAAAAGGATGGTTCGGGTAGGAATGACAGCGGCATCGGTCGACGCCACTGCACTCACTACCCGCCAGGAGCCCGGATGGATGCAGCCGGATGCGCTGCAACTGCAAAAAAATGTGTCGGCCGGCCGATCAGGCCTGGCGCGGCCGGACCTTGGCCGCCGCCCGCTTGGCCACCACCCGGGCCTGCTCGACGTCGGCGTCGAAGGCCAGGGCCACGCCCATGCGGCGCTTGGCGAAGCTCTCCGGCTTGCCGAACAGCCGGATGTCGGTGTTGGGCTCGCGCAGGGCTTCGGTCCACCCCGTCGAACACGATGCCGGTGGCATCGACCCCGCCATAGATCACGGCGCTGGCACCCGGGCTCTTGAGCGCGGTGTTCACCGGCAGCCCCAGGATGGCGCGGGCGTGCAGCTCGAACTCGTTCTGCCACTGGGTGATCATGGTCACCATGCCGGTGTCGTGCGGGCGCGGGCTGACCTCGCTGAACCAGACCTGATCGCCCTTGACGAACAGCTCCACGCCGAACAGGCCCCGCCCGCCCAGGTTCTCGGTGACGGCGCGGGCAATGTCGCGGCTTTTCTGCAGCGCGGCCGGGCTCATGGGGTGCGGCTGCCAGCTCTCGACATAGTCGCCGCTGACCTGCACGTGGCCGATCGGGTCGCAGAAGTGCGTCTCGATGCTGCCGTCAGCGCCTTGGGCACGCACGGTGAGCTGGGTGATCTCGTAGTCGAAATCGATGAAGCCTTCGACGATGACCCGGCCGTGGCTGACCCGGCCACCGGCCATGGCGTAGTCCCAGGCCTTCTGCACATCGGCCGGGCCATCGATCTTGCTCTGGCCCTTGCCCGAGCTGCTCATGACCGGCTTGACGATGCAGGGGTAGCCGATGCCTTGATCGATGGCGGCCTGCAGTTCGGCCAGCGAGTCGCAGAACCGGTAGGGGCTGGTGGGCAGGCCCAGGGTCTCGGCGGCCAGGCGGCGGATGCCTTCGCGGTCCATGGTCAGGCGGGCGGCGCGCGCGGTGGGAATCACGGTGACGGTGCCGGCGGCCTCCAGCTCCTGCAGGGCGGGGGTGGCGATGGCCTCGATCTCGGGCACCACCAGGTGCGGCCGCTCGGCCTCGATCAGCGCCTTGAGCTGGGCCGGGTCGCTCATGGCGATGGTGTGGGCCCGGTGCGCCACCTGGTGGCCCGGCGCGTTCTCGTAGCGGTCGACCGCAATCGTCTCCACGCCCAGGCGCTGCAGCGCGATCAGCACTTCCTTGCCGAGCTCGCCCGAGCCGAGCAGCATGACTTTGGTGGCAGACGGAGACAGCGGGGTACCGAGGGTGGTCATGGCGGGGTCCTTGTGAATGCGGTTCGGTGGCGGCGGCTCAGGCGACTTCGCCCATGGCATCGCCCAGGCGGACCGGCGCGGCCGGTGCCCAGTGCGGGTTGAAGGCAATGGTGTCGTGCGGCCAGAGCATGACCACGGTGGAGCCGAGCAGGAAGCGGCCCATTTCGGCGCCGCGGTCCAGCCGGATGTCCTGGTCGTCGTAGCGCCATTCGCGCACCGCACCCGGGCGTGGCGGGTTCACCACGCCATGCCAGGCGGTGGCCATGCTGCCGACGATGGTGGCCCCCACCAGCACCAGCACGAACGGCACGGTGCTGCCCCGGTGCGGCATGTCGAACACGCAGACCACCCGCTCGTTGCGGGCGAACAGGCCGGGCACGCCGCGCGCCGTGGCCGGGTTGACCGAGTACAGGTCGCCGGGCACATGGATCATGCGGCGCAGCCGACCGGCCACCGGCATGTGGATGCGGTGGTAATCGCGCGGGCTCAGATAGATGGTGGCAAAGGACCCGTTGTCGAACGGCGCGGCCAGCTCGGCGTCGCCCCCCACCAGCGCGCGGGTGCTGTAGAGGTGGCCCTTGGCCTGGAAGATCTGGTCGCCCGAGATCGGCCCGAACTGGCTGATGGCGCCGTCCACCGGGCAGATGAAGGCCGAGTCGGCCAGCGGCCGGGCACCGGGCCTGAGCTCGCGGGTGAAAAAGTCGTTGAAGCTGGCGTAGGACGTGATGTCCGGGTTGGCGGCCTCGTCCATGTTCACGCCGTAGCGCCGCACGAAGCGGCGGATCATGGCGTGGGTGATGGCGCCGCCCTGGGCACGGGCGATGCGCCCGGCCAGTTCGGTGAGGGCGCGCTGGGGCAGCCAGTGCTGCAGGGTGACGGATAGGGGTATGGACACGGGGCGCATTGTAGGTGGCACCCCGGGCGCGGCAGGGTGGCGGGGCACAATCCACGGATGCCCCAACCCCTGTTTTCGGTCCAGCACCTGGTCAAGCGTTACGGCGATGCCACGGTGGTCAACGACCTGAGTTTCGACATCCAGCCCGGTGAATGCCTGGGCGTCATCGGCCCCAACGGCGCCGGCAAGACCACCACCATCCGCATGTGCCTGGGCCAGACCGCGCCCGACGGCGGCCGCATCGACGCCTTCGGCCTGGACATGCCGCGCGACGCACTGGCCATCAAGGCCAGGCTGGGCGTGGTCAGCCAGATGGACACGCTCGACCCCGACTTCACCTGTGCCGAGAACCTGCTGGTCTATGGCCGCTACTTCGGCATGAAGGACCGCGACATCCGGCCCCGGGTGCCAAAGCTGCTCGAATTTGCCGCCCTCTCGCACAAGGCGGGCGCCAAGCCGGGCGAGCTCTCGGGCGGCATGAAACGGCGGCTGTCGCTGGCGCGCGCCCTGGTCAACGACCCGCAGCTGCTGATGCTCGACGAGCCCACCACCGGCCTGGACCCGCAGGCCCGCCACCTCATGTGGGAGCGGCTGCAGCTGCTGCTGCAACAGGGCAAGAGCATTCTGCTGACCACCCACTTCATGGACGAGGCCGAACGCCTGTGTTCGCGCCTGCTGGTGCTGGACCACGGCCGCAAGATCGCCGAGGGCCGCCCGCGCGAGCTGATTGCGCAGCACCTGGAGCCCGACGTGGTGGAGGTCTACGGCCCGGGTGCACTCGACCTGGCCCGCGCCGAGGCGCATGCCCCGCTTCACGCGCTGGCCGCCCGGGTCGAGGTCAGCGGCGAGACGGTGTTCTTCTACACCCAGCAGGCCGCCCCGCTGCTGCACGCGCTGGAGAAACACCCGGCCCTGCGCACCCTGCACCGCCCGGCCAACCTGGAAGACCTTTTCCTGAAACTGACCGGCCGCCAGATCCGGGAAGACGCATGAGCACCACCCACAACCCGAGCACTCCCTCCCACTGGGCCGCGCCCCGGCTGTCGTTGCGCTGGTGGCCGGTGTTCCTGCGCAACCTGCTGGTCTGGCGCAAGCTGGCGGTGCCCAGCCTGGTGGGCAACATCGCCGAGCCGCTGATGTGGCTGGTGGCCTTCGGTTACGGCATGGGCGCGCTGGTGGGCGAGGTGCAGGTGAGCACGCCGCAAGGCAGCCTGGCGGTGCCCTACATCCTGTTCCTGGCCAGCGGCAGCATCTGCATGAGCGCCATGAACGCGGCCACCTTCGAGGCGCTGTACTCGGCCTTCTCGCGCATGCATGTCCAGAAAACCTGGGACGGCATCATGAATGCGCCGGTGGCGCTGGACGATGTGGTGCTGGCCGAGATGCTGTGGGCATCCTTCAAGTCGCTGTTCACCGTGACCGCCATCCTGGGCGTCATGCTGGCCCTGGGCATTTCGCACTCGCCGCTGCTGCTGCTGGCCTGGCCGGTGCTGTGGCTGGTCGGCATCACTTTCTCGTGCATTGCCCTGGTGTTCAATGCCCTGGCCAAGGGCTATGACTTCTTCACCTATTACTTCACGCTGTTCCTGACGCCGATGATGTTCCTCTCCGGCGTCTTCTTTCCCCGCGAACAGCTGCCGGGGCTGGTGCAGTGGCTGGCCCAGTGGCTGCCGCTGTCGCATGCGGTGGATCTGGTCCGGCCCCTGTTCATGGACCAGTGGCCCCAGAACCCCGGATGGCACCTGGCGGTGCTGCTGACCTACGCCGTGGCCGCCTTCTGGATCGCGCTGGCGCTGACCCGCAGGCGCTTCGCCCGCTGACCCGGCGGGTTCAGTGCATGCGCTGCTGGACAGCGGGCTGGGCGTCGGCGTAGAGCTCGATGCCGCTGTCCATGAAGGCTTCGCTGTCGATCTGGGCGTCGAACTCGCGGGCGGTGTCGAACAGCTTGGGGATCAGGGGCTTGTCCAGCGGGCGGCAGACCCGGCCGCGCAGGCGGCGCAGATCGACGCTGGCTTCCATGGCGCTGATGACGGTTTCCGGGTCGAGCATCAGCACGAAGGGGTTGAGGCGGGTGGCGGTGGATTTCATGGCGTTTTCCTGGGTGTGTGGCATGGTGACAAGTCCGTTGTCGATGAAACAAACTGTATCGATGCTGTTTCAAACGGTTAAGTCGGCGCCTTGCCATTCACCTTGTAGGAAGTTGCCTGACAACCCTTCCGATCCGCCTACACACCCGGCGTGACCTGCGTCACGGCAGGCCGGACCCGTGGCGCAGCGCCTCCACCGCCGAACGCACCACCGACTGCACGCTGCCGCTCTCGCGGAAACGCTGGCGCAGGAAACTGGCGTGGTTGCCGGCCCGCGCGGCGGTGCGCTCGATCTCGTCGATGGCCGCCATCGACCCCAGGCTCTGGGCATGCGGCGCGATCTTGCGCAGCGTGGCCAGCACGTCTTCACGGATGCTGATCTGCTCGCGCGTCTTGGGGTTGACCATCATGCCGTCCAGGCCGAAGCGGCAGGCCTGGAAGCGGTTGTAGGTGTAGACCAGGTAGTCGTCCTCTTCCGGCGGCGGCTCGTTGCGCTCCAGCAGGTGGCGGCACAGCGCCTGCAGGTAGCAGGCCAGCGCGGCGGCGCGCTCCACGGTGAGCGGCGTGTCGCACACCCGCAGCTCGATGGTCCCGTACTCCGGCTTGGGCCGGATGTCCCAGTAAAAGTCCTTCATGGACTTCACCACGCCGGTGCTCTCCATCTTGGTGAAGTAGACGTTGGCGAACTCGTCCCACTTCAGCACGAAGGGCGCGCGGCCCGAGAGCGGAAAGGCAAACACCGAGTTCAGCCGGGCCGAATCGAACAGCGTGTCGACCCCTTGCGAGAACGGCGACGAGGCTGAGAGCGCAATGAAGTGCGGCACATAGCGGTTGAGCGAATGCAGCAGGAACAGCGCCTCGTCGGGCGAGCTGCAGCCCACGTGCACATGCTGGCCGAACACGGTGAACTGCTTGGCCAGGTACCCGTACAGACCCGACAGTTCCTGGAAGCGAGGCTTGGAGAAGATGCGCTGCTCGAACCAGCGCTGGAACGGGTGGGTGCCGCCACCGGCCAGTTCGATGTTGAGCCGGTCACCGGCCTGCACCAGGGTGTCGCGGATGGCCTGCAGCTGGGCCAGCAGCGGCCCGTGCTCGCGCTGCACGTCGGTGGCGATCTCGATCATGCTCTGCGTCATCTCGGGCGTGACCACACCGGGGAATGGCTTGCGCCGCAGCAGCTCCAGCAGGTCGTTGGCGCTGCTGGAGAGGTCGTAGTCGTAGCTGTTGACCAGCTGCAGCTCCAGCTCCACACCCAGGGTCAGCGAATCGGAGGCCTTGAAGGTTTCCAGCGGCATGCGTCACTCCTTGGTCACGTGGGTTTCCTGGGCCGCCATCAGGGCGCGCTGCGTCACCACCGGACCCAGCAGCTCCTGCAGCAGCATCATGGCGGCGATGGCCGCCAGCACCTGCACCGCCGGCTCGAAGCCGTACAGCCGCGACTGGTCCAGCAGAAGGATGGCAAAGGCCGACATGGGGGTGAGCGCCAGGCCGGTCAGCAGCCCCTTGCGCTCGGTGATGCCCGAGAGGCGCGCAGCCGCCACGTTGCACGCCACCTTGGCGGCGCCGCGCACGCCGATCAGCACCAGGCCCAGCAGCAGACCGGTGCCCACCGTGGCCCATTCCAGCAGCGAGGCGATGTAGACGAACAGGAACACCGAGAGCAGGTCGCCGGCGGTGCCGAAATCGCGCTGGGCATTGGTCAGGTGGACCCGCCGCTCGCGCGCCACGATGCCGAAGCTGAGCGCAGCCAGCAGCGGCGAGAGCCGGAAGCCGAAGGTGGCCGTGGTCAGCAGCAGCACCGACAGCGCAAACACCACCGTCACGCCGCGCTCGGGCGTGCTGCGCAGGCGCAGCAGCCACGGAACGGCCACACCCAGCAGGCCTCCCACCGCCACCGAGGTGACCAGCACATGAATGCTGCCGAAGGCGGCCAGCACCAGGTCGCCCGAGGTGCTGAGGTACCAGTAACCGATGACCAGCTTGAGCGCCGCCACCGCCATGAAGCAGTTGATGGCGCACAGGTGCAGCACCCGCTCGGTCACCTGGCCGGCGCTGCGCAGCTCGTTGGCCACCCGCACCACACCGGCCGGCGAGGCCGATACCGACAGCGCCGCAATGATCAGGCGCTGGTCTTCCGGCAGCGCGAAGAATCCGGTGACCGCATAGATGGCACCGAAGGTCAGGACCGACTCCACCACCCCGAGCGCGAGCACCCAGGGGTTGTGGCGGAACCAGCGCAGGTTGATGCGGTAACCCAGCTCGAACAGCACCAGGGACAACGCCACGTTCGCCAGGAAGGGCAGGCCCTGGATGTCGGTGGTCAGGCCCGGCAGGTTCACCAGCCCGCCCAGCAGCCCCACGGCCACATAGGTGCTCACCCGGGGAATGCGCCAGCGCTCGTGCGCCAGCTCGCCCAGGAACCAGGCCACCAGCAGCACCAGAGGCCAGGCGATGGATTGCAGAAGAAAGGCGATGTTGGTCACCACGGCGGGGCTCCTGTGAGTGCTCCGTGACGGACGCCGGCCCGAAGGGGTCGGATCGGCTGTTTCGGGAGCGGGTCAGCCCACGGGGGCTGGCGGTTCAACAGACAGGCGACCCCTGGGGGCCACCGCGCGTTCAGGCCGCGAAGCGGCTCTGGAGGGCTTGCAGGCCGAACTCGTCGAGCACCTGCAGCAACCGCTGGCGGGCGCGTTCGCGGCCGCCGGCTCGGTCGTCGGGCATTCTACGTGCCAGGATGAGTTCGTTCTTCATGGAATGTTCCCACCCCACCAGCTCGGTCACTGTCACGTCGAAGCCATGGGCTTCGAGTTGCAGGCAGCGCAGCACGTTGGTGATCTGGCTGCCGAACTCGCGGGTGTGCAGCGGGTGGCGCCAGAGCTCGGCCAGCGCGGTGCGCCGCAGGTTCAGCGCCTTGTGCTGCCGCATGGTGGCGGCCACCTCGGCCTGGCAGCAGGGCACCAGCACCATCGCCTGTGCGTGGCGGGCCAGACCGAAGGCGATGGCATCGTCGGTGGCGGTGTCGCAGGCGTGCAGCGCGGTCACCACATCGATGCGCTCCGGCAGGTCGGGGTGGGCAAACGCCTCCTGCACCGTGGTGGCGACGAAGTCCATGCGCGCAAAGCCCAACTGCTGCGCCAGTGCGCGCGAGCGTTCAACCAACTCGGCACGCACCTCGACCCCGATCACGCGGCCACCGGCCAGGGCCTGCAGGCAGAGGTCGTACAGGATGAAACCCAGGTACGACTTGCCGGCACCGAAATCGGCCAGCGTCACCTGCCCCCGGGTCTGGTGCACCTGCTGGAGCAGGGGTTCGATGAACTGCACCAGGTGGTAGACCTGCTTGAGCTTGCGGCGCGTGTCCTGGTTCAGCCGGCCTTCCCGCGTGAGGATGTGCAGCTCCTGCAGCAGGCCGATGGACTGGCCAGGACGCAGCTCCGGCAGTTGCTGGCGCAGCTGTTCTTCGGCCGAGAGCGGCTTCCTGGGGTCTTGCTGGCGGTCGGGGCGTGGCATCGGGCGATGGTAGCCCAGGCTCACGCGCGACAATCCGGCATGACCACGATCCATGCGGACCACCCGTACAACCAGCTCACCCCCGACGTGGTGATCGACGCCCTCTGGACCATCGGCCTGCGGCCCGACGGCCGCCTGCAAAGCCTCAACAGCTTCGAGAACCGGGTCTACCAGGTCCATCTGGACGAGCCGGTCCAGGGCCACGACCAGGTGGTGGTGAAGTTTTACCGGCCGGAGCGCTGGAGCGAGCCGCAGCTCCGCGAGGAACACGCGTTTGCCCTCGATCTGGTCGAAGCCGAGGTACCGGTGGTGCCCCCGCTGTCGATCGGGGGCGACACGCTGCACACCCATGCCGGCTTCCAGTTGTCGGTCTGTCCGCGCCGGGGTGGCCGGCGTCCCGAGCTGGACGACTTCGAGGTGCTGGAATGGATCGGCCGCTTCCTGGCCCGCATCCACACCGTGGGCGCCGCGCGGCCGTTCGTGTACCGGCCGGCACTTCAAGCCTCAACCTTCGCCCGCGAACCGCGCGACTGGCTGCTGCAGCACGACGCCATTGCGCCCGAGGTGCAGACCGCCTGGAAACAGGCGCTGGAGGAAGCGCTGCAGTGCATCGAGCGCCATGCCGTGCTGCGGCCGGAGGCGGACGACGCCGGCCTGGCCACCCTGCGCCTGCACGGCGACTGCCACCCCGGCAACGTGCTCTGGACGCCCGAGGGTGCACCGGGTGCCGGCCCGCATTTCGTCGACCTGGACGACGCCCGCACCGGCCCCGCCGTGCAGGACCTCTGGATGCTGCTCAGCGGCGACCGGCGCCAGCAGACGCAGCAGCTCTCCGCCCTGCTCGACGGCTATGAACAGTTCCGCCTATTCGACCGCCGCGAACTGGTGCTGATCGAGCCGCTTCGCACCCTGCGGCTGATCCACTACAGCGCCTGGATCGCCCGCCGCTGGGACGACCCGGCCTTCCCGATCAACTTTCCGTGGTTCGGCAGCCGCGACTACTGGCAGGGCCAGGTGGACATGCTGGTGGAACAGATCGAGGCCATGCAGGAGCCGCCGCTGAACGTCTGAGACGCTGGATACGGCGGCGCCAGGCCAGGCGATGCCGGCGCGGCGAATGACCATTTAACTTGTACGCAATTCAATTGTTGGCAATAATTCGGCTCATGCCCGCCGCCCGCAACCTCCCCGATGCCCTGCACCTGGACCACCAGCTGTGCTTCGCGCTGTACTCGGCCTCGCTGGCCATGACCAAGCTCTACAAGCCGCTGCTGGAGCCGCTGGGGCTGACCTATCCGCAGTACCTGGCCATGCTGGCCCTGTGGGAGTCCGACGGCCTGACCGTGAGCGAGCTCGGCGACCGCCTGTTCCTGGACTCCGGCACCGTGACCCCGCTGGTCAAACGCCTGGAAGCCGCGGCTTTGGTGCAGCGCCAGCGCGACACGCAGGACGAGCGCCGGGTGCAGGTCTGGCTGACCGACGCCGGCCGCGCCCTGCGCAGAAAAGCGGCCAGCGTTCCCGGCTGCGTGCTCGACGCCAGCCAGTGCAGCGTCAAGGAAGTGCTCGCCCTCACCCGGGAAGTCCAGACCCTGCGCGACCGCCTTCAACAAGCCATCGGCAGCTGAACGCCGCCGACATCCGTTCACCCCCCGCCTGCCCGCAGGCATTCCCACCCAGGAGAGCTCCATGCCCACCGCACTCGACAAAGTCATCTACACCGCCCGCGCCACCACCACCGGTGGCCGTGAAGGCACTTCGCGCAGCGACGACGGCCTGCTCGACGTCAAGCTGAGCCCGCCCAAGGCCATGGGGGGCGCCGGCACCGCCACCAACCCGGAACAGCTGTTTGCGGCCGGCTACTCGGCCTGCTTCATGGGCGCCATGAAGCATGTGGCCGGCATGAAGAAGATCGCCGTGCCGGCCGACGCCACCATTTCGGCCGAAGTCGACATCGGCCCCATCCCGCAAGGCTTCGGCATTGCGGTGCGCATGACGGTCAGCCTGCCCGGCATGGACCGCGCCGTGGCCCAGGACCTGGTCGACACCGCCCACCAGGTCTGCCCTTACTCCAACGCCACCCGGGGCAACATCCCGGTGACGCTGACCCTGGCCTGATCAGCGCGAGGGCTTGTCGGGGTCGTGGATCACCGTGCTGGTGCCCACCCCGACACCCACCCGGGCCTTGCTGTCGCCCACCGGGGCACTCACCCCCACACCGGCGCCGGCGCTCACCTGCCCGCGCTGGTTGACCCCCACGCCGACGCCCACCGGGCCCACGCCGGTGCCCACCCCCAGGCTGACGCCGTTGTTGCTGGCGCCCACCCCGATGGTGACCGGCCCGACCGGAATGCCGACCCCGACCCCCACCGAGCTGCAACCGGCCAGCAACAGGCCTGCGCCCAGCACCAGCCCCGCCGCGCAGCAACGGGCGGCCCGCGAAGGGAAAAAAGGCATCGGGGTGTTCGGCAGGGCCATGGTCATCTCCAGGTGAGCCCGCCGACAGCGGCGGGCCGTGTCATTGTGACCGGCCCCGCCTGCCGGGGTTCCCCGGCCATGGCCACCGGATCAGG
>JGI24115J20150_1000326_pt1 | contig 20100 bp, 16 predicted proteins | sample Subbioar_CSW14AB_FD_20150 | JGI IMG/M metagenome (IMG submission 20150)
CCCGAGCACCAGCAGGTCGCAGTCCAGATCGGCGCTGCCGCTGAAAGAGGCCGCCGCCGGTGCCGCCACCGCAGCGGTGGCCGACGCGGGGGCTGGAGCCGCAGCCACCGGTGATGGCGCCGCGGTGGCAGCGGCCACATCCAGCGTCAGCACCACCGAGCCCTTGGCGACCTTGTCGCCCAGCTTGACCTTGAGCTCCCGGACCACGCCGGCGTGCGACGACGGAATCTCCATCGACGCCTTGTCGGACTCGACCGTGATCAGGCTCTGCTCGGCCCGGATTGTGTCGCCCGGCTTGACCAGCAGCTCGATGACCGCGACCTCGTCGAAGTCGCCGATGTCGGGAACCTGAATATCCATGATGGCCATGTTCGGGTTCCTTTACAGCAGCACGCGGCGGAAATCGCCAAGGATCTGGCCGAGGTACGCGTTGAAGCGCGCAGCGGCTGCACCGTCGATGACACGGTGGTCCCAGGTGAGGGACAGCGGCAACATCAGGCGCGGCACGAAGGCCTTGCCGTCCCACACCGGCTCCATCTGGCTCTTGCACACCCCCAGGATGGCCACCTCGGGCGCATTGATGATGGGCGTGAAGTAACGCCCGCCGATGCCGCCCAGGCTGGAAATGGTGAAGGTGGCGCCGCTCATGTCGGCCGGGCCGAGCTTGCCGTCGCGGGCCTTGGCGGCCAGCTCCGACATCTCCTTGCTGATCTGGAGGATGCCCTTCTTGTCGGCGTCCTTGATGACCGGCACCACCAGGCCGTTCGGCGTGTCGGCCGCAAAACCGATGTGCCAGTACTGCTTGTAGACCAGCGCGTCACCGTCCAGGCTGCTGTTGAACTCGGGAAACTTCTTGAGCGCGGCCACGCAGGCCTTGATCAGGAAGGCCAGCATGGTGACCTTCACGCCGCTCTTTTCGTTTTCCTTGTTGGTGGCGACCCGGAAGGCCTCCAGTTCGGTGATGTCGGCGTCGTCATGGTTGGTGACGGCAGGGATCATCACGGCGTTGCGCAGCAGGTTGGCGCCGCTGATCTTCTTGATGCGGCCCATCTCCTTGCGCTCGATCGGACCGAACTTGGCGAAGTCGACCTTGGGCCAGGGAATCAGCCCCAGCTCGCTGCCACCGCCGCCAGCAACCGTGGCGGCCGGGGCCTTGGCGGCCTGGGCTGCGGTCTGCACCGCACCATTCATGACCGAACGGGTGAACTGCTGCACATCGTCCAGCGTGATGCGGCCCTTGGGGCCGGAGCCCTTGACCTCGGCCAGCGGCACGCCCAGTTCGCGGGCGAACTTGCGCACCGAGGGCGAGGCGTGCGGCAGGCCCACCGGGGCAGCGCCCGGCTGGTGGGCCGGGGCGGCCACCACGGCAGCGGCAGCGGGCGCGGCAGCCGGNGCCGGGGCGCTGGCCGCCACAGNGGCCGGTGCCGAAGCCGGCGCGGCGGNTGCNNCGGGTGCAGCGGCNGCGGCNGCGACCGTGCCCTGCAGCAGGGCCACCAGATCGCCGATGTTGACCTTGTCGCCGATCTTCACCGCCAGCGACTGCACCACGCCGGCCGCCGACGACGGAATCTCCATCGATGCCTTGTCGGACTCCACCGTGATCAGGCTCTGCTCGGCCTGGATGGTGTCGCCGGGCTTGACCAGCAGCTCGATCACGGCGACGTCCTTGAAGTCGCCGATGTCGGGCACACGCACTTCCACCGGGCCGGTGGCAGCCGGGGCTGCAGCGGCCACCGGTGCCGGGGCAGCCGCCACCGGTGCGGCAGCGGGCGCGGGCATCGACGCGGCTGCGGGCGCTGCGACCGGCGCTGTGGCAGCGCCCTCGGCTTCCAGCACCAGCACGACCGAGCCCTGCTTCACCTTGTCGCCCAGCTTCACGCGCAGTTCCTTCACCACGCCGGCCGTCGACGAGGGAATCTCCATCGACGCCTTGTCCGACTCCACCGTGATCAGGCTCTGCTCGGCCTTGACCGTGTCGCCCGGCTTGACCAGGAGCTCGATCACCGCGACTTCATCAAAATCCCCGATGTCCGGGACGTGTACTTCCACCATGGCCATGTGTGTCTCCCGGGATCAGGCGTAGAGCGGGTTGATCTTGTCGGCGTCGATGCCGTACTTGCGGATGGCCTCGGCCACCTGCGACATCGGCACGGTGCCCTCTTCGGCCAGACCCTTGAGCGCCGCGACCACGATGTAGTGGCGGTTGATCTCGAAGTGCTCCCGCAGCTTGCTGCGGAAGTCGCTGCGGCCGAAGCCGTCGGTGCCCAGCACCTTGTAGGTGCGGCCCTTGGGCAGGTAAGGCCGGATCTGCTCGGCAAAGCTCTTGATGTAGTCGGTGGACGCCACCACCGGGCCGGCATGGCCGGCCAGCTGCTGGGCCACGAACGGCACGCGCTGGGTCTCCAGCGGGTGCAGCAGGTTCCAGCGCTCGGCGTCCACGCCGTCGCGGGCCAGCTCGTTGAAGCTCGGGCAGGACCACACGGTGGCCGACACGCCCCAGTCCTTCTCCAGCAGCTCCTGGGCGAACAGGCTTTCGCGCAGGATGGAGCCCGAACCCAGCAGCTGCACGCGCGGGGTCAGCTTGGCGCCTTCCTTGAGCAGGTACATGCCCTTGATGATCTGCTCTTCGGTGCCGGCCTTCAGGCCCGGCATGGCGTAGTTCTCGTTGAGCAGGGTGATGTAGTAGTACACGTTCTCCTGCTTCTCCACCATGCGCTTGAGGCCATGGTGCAGGATCACGCCCACCTCGTGCGCGAAGGTCGGGTCGTAGCAGACGCAGTTCGGGATGGTGCCGGCCAGGATGTGGCTGTGGCCGTCCTCGTGCTGCAGGCCTTCGCCGTTGAGCGTGGTGCGCCCGGAGGTGCCGCCCAGCAGGAAGCCGCGCGCCTGCATGTCGCCGGCGGCCCAGGCCAGGTCTCCGATGCGCTGGAAACCGAACATCGAGTAGTACACGTAGAACGGCACCATGATGCGGTTGTTGGTGCTGTAGGACGTGGCGGCCGCAATCCAGCTGGCCATGCCGCCGGCCTCGTTGATGCCTTCCTGCAGGATCTGGCCGGCCTTGTCTTCCTTGTAGTACATGACCTGGTCTTTATCGACCGGGGTGTACTTCTGGCCCTCGGGGTTGTAGATGCCGATCTGGCGGAACAGCCCTTCCATGCCGAAGGTGCGGGCCTCGTCCACCAGGATGGGCACCACACGCGGGCCCAGGGCCTGGTCGCGCAGCAGCTGGGTCAGGAAGCGCACATACGCCTGGGTGGTGCTGATCTCGCGGCCCTCGGCGGTGGGCTCCAGCACCGCCTTGAAATTGTCCAGTGCCGGCACGGTGAAGCTCTCGGAGCTGACGGCGCGGCGCTTGGGCAGGTAGCCGCCCAGAGCCTTGCGGCGCTCGTGCAGGTACTTCATTTCCGGCGTGTCGTCGGCCGGTTTGTAGAAAGGGATCTTGGGCAGCTCGCTGTCCGGAATGGGCAGGTTGAAGCGGTCGCGCATGTAGCGGATGTCCTCGTCGGACAGCTTCTTGGTCTGGTGGGCGGTGTTCTTGCCCTCGCCCGCCTTGCCCATGCCGTAGCCCTTGACCGTCTTGACCAGCAGCACGGTGGGCTGGCCTTCGTGGTGGTAGGCGCGGTGGAAGGCGGCGTACACCTTCTGGGCGTCATGGCCGCCACGGCGCAGGGCCCAGATGTCCTCGTCGCTCATCTTGGAGACCAGCTCCAGGGTTCGCGGATCGCGGCCGAAGAAGTTCTTGCGGACGAACGCACCGTCGTTGGCCTTCATGGCCTGGTAGTCGCCGTCCAGCGTGTCCATCATGATCTTGCGCAGGGCGCCGTCCTTGTCGCGCGCCAGCAGCGCGTCCCACTCGCGGCCCCACAGCAGCTTGATGACGTTCCAGCCCGAGCCGCGGAACTCGCCTTCGAGCTCCTGGATGATCTTGCCGTTGCCGCGCACCGGACCATCCAGGCGCTGCAGGTTGCAGTTGACGACGAACACCAGGTTGTCGAGCTTCTCGCGCGCGGCCAGGCCGATGGCGCCCAGGCTCTCGGGCTCGTCCATCTCGCCGTCACCGCAGAACACCCAGACCTTGCGCTGCGACGTGTCGGCAATGCCGCGTGCATGCAGGTACTTCAGGAAGCGGGCCTGGTAGATGGCCATCAGCGGACCCAGGCCCATCGACACCGTGGGGAACTGCCAGAACTCCGGCATCAGCTTGGGGTGCGGGTAGCTGGAAATGCCCTTGCCGTCCACCTCCTGGCGGAAATTCAGCAGCTGCTCTTCGCTCAGTCGCCCTTCCATGAAGGCGCGGGCGTAAATGCCGGGCGCGCTGTGGCCCTGGATGTAGAGCAGGTCGCCGCCGTGATTGCCACCGGCATCGGTGTTGTCGGCATGCCAGAAATGGTTGAAGCCGACCGCAAACATGTGGGCCAGCGACTGGAACGAACTGATGTGGCCGCCCAGGTCGCCACCGTCGGCCGGGTTCAGGCGGTTGGCCTTGACCACCATGGCCATGGCATTCCAGCGCATGTAGGCGCGCAGCCGGCCTTCGAGCTCCAGGTTGCCGGGGTTGTGGGCTTCTTCACCGGGCTCGATGGTGTTCACATAGCCGGTGTTGGCCGAGAACGGCATGTCCACGCTGTGCTGGCGGGCCTCTTCGAGCAGCTGCTCGAGCAGGTAATGGGCGCGTTCCGGACCCTCGCGTTCGATGACGGCGGTCAGCGCCTCCATCCATTCGCGGGTCTCCTGGGCGTCCAGATCGGACGCGGGTTGTCCGGGGCGGGCGTCGTTCGCTGACATGCGTGTCTCCTGTGTCGGTGTTGGAATGGGCAGGGCCGCTCCCTGCCAGACGGCGGCATTCTTTCACAGATCGAATACCGTTTCAATATCCGGATGATGATTTCACATGGTGGTTAATCGTCCGCCCACGCCCTCCCGGCTACCGCCCGACGACCCCTCACGTAGACTCGCCCGGTGACCACGAAATCCACCCCTCCCGCCACCTCGGTGCCCTGGATCAAGCGCTGGTGGCGGCGCCTGCCACCCTCCCGCCAGGACCGCTTCGCCACGCTGGCACCGCTGCTGTCGGTGTTGCTGTTCCTGACCGCCATCGTGGTGGCCATTGCCTACCTGCGGTACGAGGAGCTGGAGCGCGAGCAGGAAGCGGTCACGCGCGACGTCGAATACGCCCAGCAGCGGCTGCGTCTTCGCCTGCTGGAACGGCAGGAGCAGCTCATGCGGCTGGCCCGAGAGATCGACAACCGCGAGATCGACACCGAAGAATTCACCTTCCAGGCCGAGACGCTGGTCAGCCAGTTCCCCGAGCTGCTGGCGATAAGCTGGGTCGACGGACGCCGCAACGTCCGGGCCAGCTACGCCTCGCCGAGCGCACCGCCGGCGCTGACCCGCCCCACCGGCAGCACATTGAGTCCGTCCGAAACCGATGGTTCTTTCGATCTGGCGCGCGACCTGCGCCAGCCCATCTACTCCCGACCGATGGGCAACAGCCCGCGCGATGCCACGCTGATGCTGCAGGTACCGCTGGCCGAGCAGGGGCGCTTCAGCGGCACGGTGATGGGCGAATACTCGGTCGACGGTCTCATGCGCTTCGGCATGCCGCCCGAAATCATGGCCCGGTATGCCGTGGCCCTGGTGGACGACAGCGGTCAGGTGCTGGCCGGCACGCTGCAGGCACCGAACACCGTGCTGCGGCTGCTGCCCTGGGCCAATCCGCCCATGGAGCACGAGGTGCCGGTCTCGCCGGTGGGCAACGGACTGATCCTCAAGGCCCAGGGTTACCGCACCTCGCAGGACATCGTCGGCACCGGCTTCTTCTGGGTGATCGGCGCGCTGTCGGTGCTCACCGTGTGGATGCTGCTGGGCACCTGGCGCCACACCCGCCGGCGGGTGCAGGCCCAGCAGGCCCTGATGACCGAGACCAATTTCCGCCGGGCCATGGAAAACTCCATGCTCACCGGCATGCGGGCGCTCGACATGCAGGGCCGCATCACCTATGTGAATCCGGCGTTCTGCTCCATGACCGGCTGGACCGAGGCCGAGCTGGTCGGCCGCACCGCGCCCTTCCCCTACTGGCCGGAAGGCGAGCACGACCTGCTGCTGGCGCGGCTGGAAGACGAGCTCAACGGGCGCTCCACCCCCGGCGGATTCGAGGTGCGGGTGCAGCGCCGCAACGGCACCATCTTCGACGCACGCATGTATGTGTCCCCGCTGGTGGACTCCCGGGGTGTGCAGACCGGCTGGATGACCTCGGTGACCGACATCACCGAACCCAAGCGGGTCCGCGAGGAGCTTTCGGCTTCTTACGAGCGTTTCACCACCGTGCTGGAGTCGCTGGACTCGGCGGTGTCGGTGGCCCCGCTGGGCAGCGACGAGCTGCTGTTTGCCAACAAGATGTACCGGCTCTGGTTTGGCACCCGGGGCCACGGCCACCGCCGGCTGGTCGATCTGGCCGGCCACCAGCCACAGCCCTCACCCGACGACGGCGACGCGGTCGACGCCTTTGCCGGCATGCCGACCGAGACCCTCACCGATGCCGGCGCCGGCAATGCGGAAGTTTTCGCCGCCGAACTCGACCGCTGGCTGGAGGTGCGGACCCGCTACCTCACCTGGGTCGACGGACGACTGGCGCAGATGGTGATTGCCAGCGACATCACGCCCCGGCGCAACGCCGAGGAACTGGCCGCACGCCAGTCGGAACGGGCCCAGACCGCCAGCCGGCTGATCACCATGGGCGAGATGGCCTCCAGCGTGGCCCACGAACTGAACCAGCCGCTGACCGCCATCAGCAATTACTGCAACGGCATGATCTCGCGCCTCAAGGACGATCGCATCAACACCGACGACCTGCTGGCCGCGCTGGAGAAGACCGCCCGGCAGGCCCAGCGGGCGGGGCAGATCATCCAGCGCATCCGGGCCTTCGTGAAACGCAGCGAACCCAACCCGATGCTGTCGGACGTGGCCCAGATGGTGAGCAACGCCATCGAACTGGCCGACATCGAGCTGCGGCGCCAGCAGGTGCGGCTCACGCCGTATGTGGCGGCGCGCCTGCCGTCGCTGATGGTCGACCCGATCCTGATCGAACAGGTGCTGATCAACCTGATGAAGAACGCCGGCGAGGCCATTGCCGAAGCCCGGCGCCCGCCGGCCGAACGCTATGTCGAGCTGCGGGTCGGGCCGCGCCGGCACGACGACCAGGACGTCATCGAGTTCGAGGTCCGCGACTCCGGCAAGGGCGTGCCAGCCGACATGATCGATCGCATCTACGAGGCTTTCTACAGCACCAAGAGCGAAGGCATGGGCATCGGCCTGAAGCTCTGCCGCAGCATCGTGGAGTCGCACCACGGCCGGATGCGGGTGGAGAACATCTACAATGGCGAGGACGTGGTGGGTTGCTGCTTCAGCTTCTGGATACCCATCGCCTCGCGACTACAACCGCAGGCCGCCGATGCAGTGGCCTCGCAGACCCTGACGGACACCGAAAGAGCGAGATGAGTCTGATCCCCAAAAAAGGCACCGTCTATGTCGTCGACGACGACGAGGCCGTTCGCGATTCCCTCCAGTGGTTGCTGGAAGGCAAGGATTTCCGGGTCCGCTGCTTCGAATCCGCCGAAGCCTTCCTGAGCCGCTACGACGCCCGTGAGGTTGCCTGCCTCATCGCCGACATCCGCATGGGCGGCATGAGCGGCATGGAACTCCAGGACCGGCTGATGGAACGCCAGTCGCCCCTGCCCATCGTCTTCATCACCGGCCACGGCGACGTGCCCATGGCGGTCGAATCCATGAAGAAGGGCGCGCTCGACTTCATCCAGAAGCCCTTCAAGGAAGACCAGCTGGTCAGCCTGGTGGAGCGCATGCTGGACCGGGCCCGTGAAGCCTTCACCACCCACCAGCAGGCCGCCAGCCGCGACGCCCTGCTCTCCAAGCTGACCAGCCGCGAGGCCCAGGTGCTGGAACGCATCGTGGCCGGCCGGCTGAACAAGCAGATCGCCGACGATCTGGGCATCAGCATCAAGACGGTCGAGGCGCACCGCGCCAACATCATGGAAAAGCTGGGCGCCAACACCGTGGCCGACCTGCTCAAGATTGCCTTGGGCCAGACGCCTGCCAAGGCCTGAAGCCCGACCGCCCCCACATGACCGCACAACTCATCGACGGCAACGCCCTTTCCCGACAGCTCCGCGCCGATGTGGCGGCCCGCGTCCAGGCGCTGAAGGCGCGTGGCATCACCCCCGGACTGGCCGTGATCCTGGTCGGCGCCAACCCGGCCTCCCAGGTGTATGTGCGCAACAAGGTGAAGGCCTGCGACGACACCGGCATGCATTCGGTGCTGGAGACCTGGCCGGAGACCCTGAGCGAGGCCGACCTGCTGGCCCGGGTCGATGCCCTGAACCGCGACCCGTCCATCCACGGCATCCTGGTGCAGCTGCCGCTGCCCGCCCACATCGACGCGCAGAAGGTGATCGAGGCGATCGATCCGGCCAAGGACGTCGACGGCTTCCACATCGCCAGCGCCGGTGCCCTGATGACCGGTATGCCCGGTTTCTGGCCCTGTACGCCCTACGGCTGCATGAAGATGCTGGAGCACATCGGATACGACCTGCGCGGCAAGCACGCCGTGGTGATCGGGCGCAGCAACATCGTGGGCAAGCCCATGGCCCTGATGCTGCTGCAGAAGAATGCCACCGTGACCATCTGCCACAGCGCCACGGCCGATCTGAAAGCCCAGACGCTTCAGGCCGATGTGATCGTGGCGGCCGTGGGCAAGCGCAACGTGCTGACCGCCGACATGGTCAAGCCCGGCGCGGTGGTGATCGATGTGGGCATGAACCGCAACGACGCCGGCAAGCTCTGCGGCGACGTCGACTTCGACGGCGTGAAGGCAGTGGCTGGCTGGATCACGCCGGTGCCGGGTGGCGTGGGCCCCATGACCATCACCATGCTGATGGTCAACACGCTGGAATCCGCCGAGCGTCAGCCGGGTTGAGTGCTGCGGGGCCCGGCCCCGAGCCGCCAGAGCACGGCGGCGGTGCACAGCCACTGGCCCAGCACCATCAGGCTGCCCACGGCGTGCCACAGGCGCAGGTTGCCGCCGCTGGCCCGGGCGGTCACGATCTTCTGGGCCACACCGAACTCCTGCAACAGGGCCAGCAACAGCGCCAGGCAGACCAGCCCCAGTGTGGTGAAGGCTTCGGGGGTAGGTTCACCGCGCTTGAGCAGCACCAGCAGCAGACCACCGATGACGATGCCGGCCCAGCATTGCAGGGAAAAGATCTTTGCCGCCACCGGGCCCGCCACCGCCGGACTGCCGAGCTGCGCAAACAGCAGCGGCACCGCCAGAAAACTGAGTGCGCTGATGCCACCCCACCAGAGGGCGGCCAGCATCAGGGGCAGGCGTTGCAGCATGCGCGTCAGACGTAGCGGACCGCCACGATCTCGAAGCGGCGCACGCCGCTCGGGGCCTGCACTTCGGCGGTGTCGCCCTCTTCCTTGCCGATCAGCGCACGGGCGATCGGGCTGCTGATGTTGACCAGGCCCAGCTTCAGGTCGGCTTCGTCTTCGCCGACGATCTGGTAGGTGACCTTGGCACCGCTGTCCTCGTCTTCCAGGTCGACCGTGGCACCGAACACCACCCGGCCGCCGGCGTCCACCGTGGACGGGTCGATGATCTGGGCGGCCGAGAGCTTGCCCTCGACCTCGGCGATGCGGCCTTCGATGAAGCCCTGGCGGTCCTTGGCGGCGTCGTACTCGGCGTTCTCGCTCAGATCGCCCTGGGCACGCGCTTCGGCAATGGCGTTGATGACCGCAGGACGGTCGACGGTCTTGAGGCGGTGGAGCTCTTCCTTGAGCTTCTCGGCGCCGCGCTTGGTGATCGGGATGGTGGTCATGGGGGTGTCTCCAAAAGCAAACCGCCGGGCGTTGCCGCTCGGCGGTGTTCATTAGGGCGGAATTATGCCGTGAAAGGCAGGGCCCGGCGGCGCTGCGCCGGCCCTCGCCGGTCAGAGCTGTGCGTGCATTTCCTGCACCGAGATCACGTCGAGCTGATCCAGGTATTTCATGCCTTCCACCGCGGCTTCGGCACCGGCAATGGTGGTGAAGGTGGTCACCCGGGCGAGCAGCGCCGAGGTGCGGATGGCACGCGAGTCGGTGATGGCGTTGCGGCGCTCCTCCACCGTGTTGATGACCAGGGCGATGTCGCCGTTCTTGATCATGTCCACGATGTGCGGCCGGCCCTCGGCCACCTTGTTCACCGTCTGCACCGGGATGCCGGCCGCCGCAATCGCGGCAGCGGTGCCGCGCGTGGCCACCAGCTCGAAGCCCTGCTCCACCAGCTGGCGGGCCACCTCGACCGCGCGCAGCTTGTCGCCGTTCTTGACGGTCAGGAACACGCGGCCCGAGCGCGGCAGCTTGGTGCCGGCGCCGAGCTGGCTCTTCACGAAGGCTTCGCCGAAGGTCTTGCCCACACCCATGACCTCGCCGGTGGACTTCATCTCAGGGCCGAGGATGGTGTCCACCCCGGGAAACTTCACGAACGGGAACACGGCTTCCTTGACGCTGAAGTAAGGCGGCGTGACCTCGGCGCCGATGCCCTGGGCATCCAGCGTCTGACCGGCCATGCAGCGCGCCGCGACCTTGGCCAGCTGGATGCCGGTGGCCTTGGAGACGAAGGGCACGGTGCGCGAGGCGCGCGGGTTCACCTCCAGCACGAAGATCACGTCCTTCTTCTGGCCGTTTTCTTCCACTTCCTGGATCGCGAACTGCACGTTCATCAGGCCGACCACGCTCAGGCCCTGGGCCATGGCGGCGGTCTGGCGCTTGAGTTCCTCGACCGTGGCCTTGCTCAGGTAGTAGGGGGGCAGCGAGCAGGCGGAGTCGCCCGAGTGCACGCCGGCCTGCTCGATGTGCTCCATCACGCCGCCGATGAACACGCGGCCGGAGGCATCACGCACCGCGTCCACGTCGCATTCGATGGCGTCGTTCAGGAAGCGGTCCAGCAGCACCGGCGAGTCGTTGCTGACCTTGACGGCTTCGCGCATGTAGCGCTCCAGGTCGCGCTGCTCGTGCACGATTTCCATGGCGCGGCCACCCAGCACATAGCTCGGGCGAACCACCAGCGGGTAACCCAGGGCAGCGGCCTTCTCCAGCGCCTCGGGCTCGGTGCGGGCGGTGGCGTTGGGCGGCTGGCGCAGGCCCAGGTCGTGCAGCAGCTTCTGGAAGCGCTCGCGGTCTTCGGCGGCATCGATCATGTCCGGGCTGGTGCCGATGATGGGCACGCCGTTGGCCTCCAGACCCAGCGCCAGCTTCAGCGGCGTCTGGCCACCGTACTGCACGATCACGCCGACCGGCTTCTCCTTGTCGACGATCTCCAGCACGTCTTCCAGCGTCAGCGGCTCGAAGTACAGGCGGTCGGAGGTGTCGTAGTCGGTCGAGACGGTTTCCGGGTTGCAGTTGACCATGATGGTCTCGTACCCGTCCTCGCGCATGGCAAGTGCGGCGTGCACGCAGCAGTAGTCGAACTCGATGCCCTGGCCGATGCGGTTCGGCCCGCCGCCCAGCACCATGATCTTCTTGTTGCCGGTGGGCTCGGCCTCGCACTCGGCGTCACCGTGGCCCTCGTAGGTGGAGTAGAGGTAGGCGGTGTTGGTGGCGAACTCGGCCGCGCAGGTGTCCACCCGCTTGTAGACCGGGCGGACGCCCAGGGCCAGGCGCTGCTGGCGCACGGCGGTGTCGGTGGTGGACAGCAGCTTGGCCAGGCGGCGGTCGGAGAAGCCCTTTTTCTTCAGGCCGCGCAGCGTGGAGGCGTCCAGGCTGGCCAGTGCGCCGGCGCCCTTCTCGGCCACCAGCTGGTCCATGGCCAGCTCCAGCTTCACGATCTCCTCGATCTGGACCAGGAACCACTTGTCGATCTTGGTGAACTGGTGCACCTCGTCCACCGACCAGCCGGCGGCGAAAGCGTCGCCCACGTACCAGATGCGTTCCGGCCCGGGTTCGCCCAGCTCGCGCTCCAGGGTCTCGCGGTCCTGGGTCTTCTCATTCATGCCGTCCACGCCCACCTCCAGGCCGCGCAGGGCTTTCTGGAAGCTTTCCTGGAAGGTCCGGCCCATGGCCATGACCTCGCCCACCGACTTCATCTGGGTGGTCAGGCGGCTGTCGGCGGTGGGGAACTTCTCGAAGGCGAAACGCGGGATCTTGGTCACCACGTAATCGATCGAGGGCTCGAACGAAGCCGGGGTGGCGCCACCGGTGATCTCGTTGCGCAGCTCGTCGAGGGTGTAGCCCACGGCCAGCTTGGCCGCCACCTTGGCGATCGGGAAGCCGGTGGCCTTGGAGGCCAGCGCCGACGAACGCGAGACCCGCGGATTCATCTCGATGACGACCATGCGGCCGTCCTTCGGGTTGATCGAGAACTGCACGTTGGAGCCGCCGGTGTCGACACCGATCTCGCGCAGCACGGCCAGGCTGGCGTTGCGCAGGATCTGGTATTCCTTGTCGGTCAGGGTCTGGGCCGGGGCCACGGTGATGGAGTCACCGGTGTGCACGCCCATCGGGTCCAGGTTCTCGATCGAGCAGACGATGATGCAGTTGTCCGCCTTGTCGCGCACCACTTCCATCTCGTACTCTTTCCAGCCGAGCAGCGACTCCTCGATCAGCAGCTCGTTGGTGGGCGAGGCTTCCAGGCCGCGCTTGCAGATGGTCTCGAACTCTTCCGGGTTGTAGGCGATGCCGCCGCCGGTGCCGCCCAGCGTGAAGCTGGGGCGGATGACCACCGGGAAACCCACCGTCTTCTGCACCGCCCAGGCCTCGTCCATGCTGTGCGCGATGCCCGAGCGGGCCGACCCCAGACCGATCTTGGTCATAGCGTCCTTGAACTTCAGGCGGTCTTCGGCCTTGTCGATGGCCTCCGGCGTGGCGCCGATCAGCTCGACGTCGTACTTCTCCAGCACGCCGTTGCGCCACAGGTCGAGCGCGCAGTTCAGCGCGGTCTGGCCGCCCATGGTGGGCAGGATGGCGAAACCGCCGGTGGCCAGCGGCCGCTCCTTGGCAATGATCTTCTCGACCGTCTGCCAGGTGATCGGCTCGATGTAGGTGACATCGGCCGTGGCCGGGTCGGTCATGATGGTGGCGGGGTTGCTGTTGATCAGCACCACGCGGTAGCCCTCCTCGCGCAGGGCCTTGCAGGCCTGCACGCCGGAGTAGTCGAACTCGCAGGCCTGGCCGATGATGATCGGGCCGGCGCCGATGATGAGGACGGTCTGGATGTCGGAGCGCTTGGGCATTAGTTTTTCTCCTGGGCCTGGGTCATCAGCGCGGTGAAGCGGTCAAACAGGTAGCCGATGTCGTGCGGGCCGGGGGACGCCTCCGGGTGGCCCTGGAAGCAGAAGGCCGGCCGGTCGGTTCGGGCCAGGCCCTGCAGGGTGCCGTCGAACAGGCTCACATGGGTGGCACGCAGGTTCGCGGGCAGCGAAGCCTCGTCGACCGCAAAACCGTGGTTCTGGCTGGTGATGGAAACCCGGCCGGAATCGAGGTCCTTGACCGGGTGGTTGGCGCCGTGGTGGCCGAACTTCATCTTGAAGGTCTTCGCACCGCTGGCCAGCGCCATGATCTGGTGACCCAGGCAGATGCCGAAGGTGGGCACGCCGGCCTCGATGATCTCGCGGGCCGCGGCAATCGCGTAGTCGCATGGCTCCGGATCGCCGGGGCCGTTCGACAGGAACACCCCGTTGGGCTTGAGCTTGAACACATCGGCCGCCGGGGTGCGCGCCGGCACCACCGTCACCTTGCAGCCACGGGCGGCCAGCATGCGCAGGATGTTGTGCTTCACGCCGAAGTCGTAGGCCACCACATGAAAGCGCGGGGCGATCTGTTCGCCATAACCGAAGCCGAGCTGCCATTCGGTCTGGGTCCAGGCGAACGGTGCGCTGGCCGACACGACCTGGGCCAGGTCCTGGCCGGCCATGCTGGGCGCGGCCTTCGCAGCCGCCACAGCGGCGGTGCGGTGGGCCTCCGTGATGTCTTCACCGGGCGCGAGCGCGACGATGCAGCCGTTCTGGGCACCGTGGGTGCGCAGGCGGCGGGTCAGTGCGCGGGTGTCGAGGTCGGCAATGGCCACCGTGTTCTCGCGCCGCAGGTAGTCGCTGAGCGTCTCCTCGGAGCGGAAGTTGGAGGCCAGCAGGGGCAGGTCTTTGATGATCAGGCCGGCCGCGTGCACCCGGCCGGCTTCCACGTCTTCGTGGTTGATGCCGGTGTTGCCGATGTGCGGGTAGGTCAGCGTGACGATCTGGCGGCAGTAGCTCGGATCGGTGAGGATTTCCTGGTAGCCGGTGATGGAGGTGTTGAACACCACCTCACCCGTGGTCTGACCGGAAGCGCCGATGGAGATGCCTGTAAAGACCGTGCCGTCGGCGAGCGCGAGAAGGGCTTTCGGGTGGACGGGCAGCACGGGGTTCTCCAGTTGTGGGGCGGCAGGACCGGTGCGCCGGCGGCAGGTGCCGCGCAGGATCGTTTTCCACCTGACCCGGCATGACCGGATGCGAGGGCGGCTGGGAAATCCTGGGGTGAGAAGCCGGGGCGCGCTGGGCGTGCGCTGATTGCGGGTAAACCGCGGAATTATAGCCCGCCGCGAAGGGGCTTTCGGGCCGTCCGCCGCGCTTCAGCCCGCCCGGGCGGCGGCGCTGGCGTGCAGGCAGACCGCGGCAGCGGCCGCCACATTGAGCGACTCTTCGCCACCCGGCTGCGCGATGCGCATCCAGCCGCCGGCACGGGCCATGAGCGCCTCACCCACGCCCTGCCCTTCGTGGCCCATCACCCAGGCGCAAGGCCATGGCAGCTGTGCCTGGTGCAGCAGATCGCCCCGGTGCGAACTGGTCACCAGCAACGGCACGGCCAGCTCATCCAGATCGGCGGCTTCCAGGCCCTCGACCAGCCGCAGGGCGAAGTGCGAACCCATGCCGGCGCGCACCACCTTGGGCGACCACAGCGCTGCGGTGCCGCGCAGCGCCAGCACCTGAGCGAAGCCGAACGCCGCCGCACTGCGCAGGATGGAGCCCACATTGCCGGCGTCCTGCAGCCGATCCAGCACCACGGTGCCCACACCGGACATGACGCCCTGCCCCGCCGGCAGCCGCCACACAAAGCCCATGCCGGCCGGGGACTCCAGCCCGCTGATGCCGGCCATCAAGGCCGGGGGCAGCAGCACCACGCGGGCCGCCGCCTGCTTGAGCGCATCGGACGCGGCATGCCACGCCGGCTCGGTGAACACCGCCACCTCGGGCCGATGCCCGCGCACCAGCAGCGCGCGGCACAGGTGGTCGCCTTCGAGCCAGACCAGGCCCTCCTTGCGGTAAGCGGTGTTGTCCTGTGCGAGCTGTCGCAGCTGGCGCAGCAGCGGGTTGTCGCGCGAGGTGATGGTCTGCGGTTCGTTCATGGTTGGGCTCCGGGGCCGGCGGCCAGCGCTTGCGCCACCGGCGCGAAGGAACGCCGGTGCACCGGCAGTACACCGTGGCGGCGCAGGGCCGCCAGATGGTCGGCCGTGCCGTAGCCTTTATGGCGATCAAAGCCGTACTCGGGGTGCCGTGCATGCAGCTCCACCAGCTGCCGGTCCCGCGTGACCTTGGCCAGGATGGAGGCCGCCGAAATGGCAGCCACCTTCGCATCGCCGCCGACGATGGCCTCGGCCAGCACTTCCAGCGGCGGCAACCGGTTGCCGTCCACCAGCACCTTTGCCGGCTTCAGGCGCAGGCCCTGCACCGCGCGGCGCATGGCCAGCAGAGTGGCCTGCAGGATGTTGAGCCGGTCGATCTCCTCGACCGAAGCCTCCGCCACGCTGCAGCACAGTGCCTTGGCGCGGATCTCGTCGAACAGCGCTTCGCGGCGCGACGCACTCAGCTTCTTGGAATCGTTCAGGCCGGCGATGGGGTGGAGGTCGTCCAGGATCACGGCGGCGGCCACCACCGGGCCGGCCAGCGGCCCGCGCCCGGCCTCGTCCACGCCGGCCACCAGACCGGGCACGTCCCAGACCAGCGAGGCCTGCTCAGGCAGCGACGACTTGCGCGATCGCATCGGTGGCCAGCCGGGCGGTGTCCCGGTTCAACTGGTGGTGAAGTTCGGTGAACCGGGCCTGCAGCGCGACCGCAGCCGGCGCGTCGTCCAGCCAGCGCAGCGTGGCCTGGGCCAGCGCCGCCGGCGTGGCCTGGTCCTGCAGGTACTCGGGCACCACAAAATCCTGGCTCAGGATGTTGGGCAGACCGACCCAGGGCTGCAGCTGCTGGCGCTTCATGATCTGCCAGGACAGCCAGTTCATGTTGTAGGCGATGACCATGGGCCGCTTGAACAAGGCCGCCTCCAGGGTGGCCGTGCCGCTGGCGATCAGGGTCACGTTGCAGGCGGCCAGCGCGGCATGCGACTGGCCGGTGACCACGGTGATGCGGTCGCCCAGGCCGCTTTGCTGCACCAGCGCGTCGACCCGGGCGCGCAAGGCCGGCACGGCCGGCAACACGAAATGCACCTCGGGCCGTTGCCGGGCCATCAGGCTCGCCGCTGCCAGGAATCGCTCACCGAGGTACTGCAGTTCGGACTGCCGGCTGCCCGGCAACAGCGCCACCACCGGCGCCTCCAGCGGCAGGCCCAGCTGCCGGCGGGCTGCTGCACGGTCAGGCTCCAGCGGAATCACCCGGGCCAGCGGATGGCCCACATAGGTGGCGGCAATGCCATGCCGGGCCAGCAGTTCGGGCTCGAACGGGAAGATGCACAGCACATGGTCGACGCTGCGGCGGATCTTCTCGATCCGCTCCGGCCGCCAGGCCCACACCGACGGACACACGAAGTGCATGGTCGGCACGCCGGCCGCCTTGAGGCCGGCCTCCAGATCGAGGTTGAAGTCGGGCGCATCCACCCCGATGAACAGCTGCGGGCGCGGGCCCTGCAGCAACCGGTCCTTGAGTTGCTGGCGGATGCCGACGATCTCGCGGTAATGGCGCAGCACCTCCACATAGCCGCGCACCGCCAGCTTCTCGCTCGGCCACCAGGCCTCGAATCCCTGGGCCTGCATCTGCGGGCCACCGATGCCGACCGACCGCAGCCCGGGCCAGCGTTCCCGCACCCCGCCCAGCAGCAGGCCGGCCAGCAGGTCGCCGGATGTCTCGCCCGCCACCAGGGCCAGGCGCAGCGCGTCTCCCACGGCGGGCCTCAGCGAACGATGCCGCGCTGCGCGGACGTGCCGCGCAGGAAGTCCAGCATCATGGCCACATCGGGCGCCGACTCGGGCTTGTCGGCTGCCAGCGTCTGGATGCGCTGCGTGGCCAGTTCCAGCGTCAGGTCGTCGCGGTAGAGGGCCTTGTGCATGGCCTTCACCGCCGCGATGCGCTCGGGTGAAAAGCCACGCCGACGCAGACCTTCAAAGTTCATCGATCGGGCCTGGGCCGGCTGCCCCTGGCACATCACGAAGGGCGGCAGATCGGCGAACAGCAGCGAACACATGGCGGTCATGGCATGGGCACCGATGCGCACGAACTGGTGCACCACGGTGAAGCCCCCCAGGATCACCCAGTCGCCCACCTCGACATGGCCGGCGAGCTGCGAGTTGTTGGCAAAGATGGTCTTGTTGCCCACGGTGCAGTCGTGCGCCAGGTGCACGTAGGCCATGATCCAGTTGTCGTCGCCGACCCGGGTCACGCCCTTGTCGCCGGGCGAGCCGATGTTGAAGGTGCAGAACTCGCGGACCGTGTTGCGGTCGCCGATGACGAGTTCGCAGGGCTCGCCAGCGTATTTCTTGTCCTGCGGAATGGCCCCCAGCGAGTTGAACTGGAAGATGCGGTTGTCGCGGCCGATGGTGGTGTGGCCCTCGATCACGCAATGGGCGCCGATGCTGGTGCCGGCGCCGATCCGGACGTTCGGGCCGATCACGGTGTACGGGCCGACCGCCACCGAACTGTCCAGTTCGGCAGCGGGGTCGACCAGCGCGGTCGGGTGGATGAGGCTCACGTCGAATCTCTCCGCAGCGTCAGGCGATGGTGCGCATGGTGCACATCAGCTCGGCCTCGCAGGCCACTTCTTCACCCACGCGGGTCGTGCCCTTGAACTTGTAGATGCCCGCCTTGGCGCGCTCCAGCGACACGTCCATCACCAGCTGGTCGCCCGGCTCCACCGGCCGCTTGAAGCGCGCCCCGTCGATGCCGGCGAAGTAATACACGGTCTTGTCGTCCGGTGCCACGCCCTGGGTGTGGAAGGTCAGCAGCGCAGCCGCCTGGGCCATGGCCTCCAGCATCAACACACCCGGCATCACCGGGCGGTGCGGGAAGTGGCCCATGAAGAACGGTTCGTTGATGGTGACGTTCTTGAGCGCCTTGATGCGCTGCCCGGCTTCGATCTCCAGCACGCGATCCACCAGCAGGATCGGGTAACGGTGGGGCAGCAGCTTGAGGATCTGGTGGATGTCCATGGTGGTCAGTCGGTGTTCTTGTTGTTGGTGGCCTGCGCCAGGGCCTGTTCAACGGCCTTGAGGCGTTCACGCAGGCGGTTGAGCTGCTTGAGCGAAGCGGCGTTCTTTTCCCAGGCGGCATTGTCGTCGATGGGAAACATGCCGGTGTACTGGCCCGGCTGCAGGATGGAGCGCGTGACCACCGAAGCCGCCGAGATGTGCACCCCGTCGGCCAGGGTGAGATGCCCCAGCACGATGGCGCCGCCACCCACGGTGCAGCGGGCACCGATGGTGGCGCTGCCGGCCACCCCCACACAACCGGCCATAGCCGTGTGATCGCCGATCTTCACGTTGTGGCCGATCTGGATCAGGTTGTCGAGCTTCACCCCGTTGCCGATGACGGTGTCGTCCAGTGCGCCCCGGTCGATGCAGCAGTTGGCCCCGATCTCCACATCGTCGCCGATGCGCACGGCACCGAGCTGCTCGATCTTGATCCACTGGCCCTGGTGGGGCGCAAAGCCGAAACCATCGGCGCCGATCACCACCCCCGGGTGCACGGTGCAACGCTGCCCGAGCGAGCAGCCCTCGCGCACCGTGACATGGCTGTACAGGCGACTGCCCTCGCCCACCGACACGCCGGCTTCCAGCACCGTGTGGGCCCCGAGCGAGACGCCGTCCCCCAGCCGCACGTCTGGACCGATGACGGCGAACGGACCGATGCTCACGCCCTGCCCCAGAACGGCCCCGGGGTCGACGCAGGCGGATGGGTGGACACCGGCCACCGGCATCGCCGAGTGGCGCTGCTTCCACCACTGGGTCAGGCGGGCGAAATAGAGATAGGGGTCGTCGGTGACGATGCAGTCGCCCCGGGCGCCGGCCTGGGCCAGCAAGGCCGGCGGGACGATCAGCGCACCCGCCCGCGTGGTCTCGATCTGCCGCGCGTACCGGGGATGGGACACAAACGACAGATCGGCTGGGTCCGCCGTGTCCAGCGGGGCCAGCCGTTCAATGCAGCGTTCGGGGGAGCCGTGCAGCACCCCGCCCAGGGCCTGCACGATGTCGTTCAGCAGCGCAGCCATGCGCCGCCCGTCACTTGGCGCTGTCGAGGGCCGACATCACCTTGTCGGTGATGTCCACGCGCGGGTTGATGTAGTAGGCCTCGGACACGATCAGGTCGTATTTGTCGGACTCGGCGATCTGGCGCACCACCCGGTTCAGCTTTTCCACCACCTGCTGCAAAGCTTCGTTGCGGCGCAGGTTGAGCTCTTCCTGGAAGTCGCGCTGGCGGCGCTGGATGTCGCGTTCCTGCTCGGCCAGCTGGCGCTGCCGGGTGGCCCGCTGGCTCTCGGCCATGGTCGGACCTTCCTTCTCGAACTTCTCGACGGCGGAGCGGAACTGGTCGGCCGCCGTCCGGATGTCACGCTCGCGCTTGGAGAAGTCCTGCTCCAGCTTGGCCGACACGGCCTTGGCCGTGCTGGACTCGCGCAGGATCTTCTCGACATTGATGGCGCCGATCTTGGTGGCCTGTGCCATGGCCGGGCCGGCCATCAGGGCAACACCCATCGTCAGGGCCAGGGCAGCACGGCGGGCAAACGAAAACATGTTCATCAAAACGAAGTTCCGATCTGGAATTGGAAACGCTGGATTTTATCCTGCGGCTGTTTGCGGATAGGGGTGGC
>JGI24115J20150_1000330_pt1 | contig 19856 bp, 15 predicted proteins | sample Subbioar_CSW14AB_FD_20150 | JGI IMG/M metagenome (IMG submission 20150)
CGCGCCGCGTCGGACGACTTGCCGACGTCGACGGCCGCGTCGCCGAAGGTCGCCGGTCCCGGCGGGTGGTCGACATCGGCGTTGCCGCACGAAGCGAGCGCCGCGCCCAGGGCGAAGACCAGGACCGAGGACTTCATCGAACCGAGCTTAGCATCTTCTGCAGCAGTGCCGCCGAAGGCCGCCGGAATCGCTGAGGTCAATGACCGACGTCTGGTTTGTCCCGTTCCCGCGCGATAGCCTCGGGGGATGTCGCGTCCGACCCTGCTCACGTCGCCCACGCTCCTCGTTGCACTCCTCGTCGCGTGCTCGCCGGCACAGCCGCAGCCGGTCGTCATCGCGACCCCGCCGAAGCCGAGCGCCTCGGTCGCCCCGCCGCCCTTGGCGTCGCACGCGAAGTGGCTCTCTCCGAGCGCGACCGAGGGCTCGACCAACGAGCAGATCGATCTCGGCGCGCGCGGCATCCTGCAGGTGGGCAACGCCGGTCGCCGCTGGCTGATCGCGTCGGACGGCAAGGTGACCGCGTCGCCGTTCCTCCTCCCGGCCTCGCTCGTCGACGTTCGCGCCGAGGGAAAGCAGTTCCTCTTCTTGGGGCAGGATGGCTCGACGTTCCTCGCCGACGAGCCGCTCGGCCCCGCGACGATCACGCGCGCCGCGCCCGTGACCGTGGAGAAGCACTACCGCAAGCCGCTGTTCTGTGTGGGCAAGAGCGCGCTGATGGGGCTCGAAGGGGATGGCTCGCTCCATCGCTCCACCGACGTCGGTGTCACGTGGGCCAAGAGCAAGCTGCCGGTCCTCGCGGGGGAAGAGGCGGTGGCGCTCGCGGCCAATCGCAAGGGAGAGGTGCTCGTCATCCTCTACCCGCAGCGCGTGTTGCTCTCGACGGACGACGGCGCGACCTTCAACCCGCTCGAGACCCCCGGGATCGGGGCGAGCAACGTCAAGCGTGACGCACACGACGAGCTGTGGCTCGAGGGTGCCATCGTCGAGAAGTCCGCCAAGCTCATCGCCACACCGCGCCGGCTCGAGATCACCGATCGCTCCTCGTTCGCGGAGCACGCCACGCGCAAGAGCGACAAGGCGAGCAAGACCGAGTCGAAGTCCAAAGGGCGGAGGCACGTCGTCGGCGATCGGGTAGTCACCGAGCAGGACTCGATCGATCCTGCCACCAAGCGACGCAAGGTCACGCTCGCGGTCGAGACGTTTGGCGGCGAACCGGGGGCGCCGTTCACGCTCGCCGAGGCGGCCTCTCCGTTCGCGCGCGTGCGCCTCGCGGGTCACGACAAGGAGCTCGTGGCCGATCTCTACGAGCCCGAGGCCGACCCGCCTGTCTCCAAGCTCTTTCGGACCACCGACGAGGGCAAGACCTGGCAACCGATCGGCTCGCTCGAGGGCAAGGAGGCACCAGGCTTCCGCCTGCTCGTCGCGCCCGGTTGGGTCGCCGTCGGCGAGCTCTGCGATCCGAGCGACGGCCAGTGCCGCCCGGCGCGCGCGAAGGCCGGCAACGCCAAGGAGTTCCAGCCGCTCGGATTGCCGCAGCACGTGCGGCTCTCGAGCGTCGAGTACGACGCGACTCGCGATCGGCTGGTCGTGGTCGCCGACGAAGGCAAGGCCACCGAGATCTTCGCCGGCAAGAGGGACGGCAAGCTCGCGCGGATCGAGGCGCCGCAGCTCGAAGCTCGCCCCGTGTCGACGACGATGACCAGCCAGGGCGCGCTGCTCGTCGCCTATGCGTCGCCGTGGCGCCTTCTCTCGCTCGGAGCCGACGGCAAGGTCTCGGCGCCGAGCTACCTCCCGTTCGACGTGCAGCACGCCGACTTCGCGGGCGATCACGGCTACGCCTACGGCAACGAGGGTGCGTTCGAGACCGCCGACGCAGGCATGCACTGGACGAAGGTCGCCGCAGGTGCGACGGGCGTGCCGTCGTGTGCGCCGTCCGGCTGCGTGCAGGGCGACGCGGTACGGGTCGGCTGGGACCTGCCCGATCCGAACAAGCCGCTCGTCGCCACGAGCGACAAGCCGATCTCCAAGAAGGCCGCGCCACCGTCGCCACCCCCGGTCGATCCTGGCCCGCCGATCAAGATCGCCTGCAAGCCGACCGGCACCGCGAAGAAGCTCAAGGGCAACCTCTGGGGTGAGCAGCGCGCAGCCCTCGACGGCGACGTGCGCTTCGTCGCGACGCTCGGCGGTGAGGACTCGACCACCGCCATCGAGGTCGTGAAGGGAAGCGGCGCGCCGACCGTCGTCAATCTGCTCGCGCCCTCGAAGCCCGGAGGCAGCAAGACAGTGCGTGAGTGGGTCGACACCGATGCCCAGGGCGTGGTCGTCGCGCGATACAGCTACGTCGCCGGCGCGAAGTACCACGAAGACGGCACCAAGGAGTACAACCCGGTCGACGTCGATCTCGCCTGGTACTCGGCCTCCGCCGGCAAGGCGCACAAGGTCTCGCTGCCCAAGGTCAAACCGTTTCGCGTCGGGCGAGTCGCGCCGAGCGCGTTGCACGTGATCACCGACGGCGGTCTCTTGTTCATGCCGCTGAGCGGTGAGGCACCGCTCTACTTCGTGCGCGACGACGGCAAGATGGTCACCATCCCGCGGCCGGCCGGCGCGGACCCTTGGGGCTTCAGCGACGGCGTGAAGATCGGCGACCGCATCGTGCTCGCGCAGACGCGTGGCGATGCTGTCGCGCTGGTGAGCAGCGACGACGCCGGCAAGACGTGGTCCACGAAGATCTGGTCCACCGGGGAGCCCGGGTCGTTGGTCGCGCTCGCAGGCAAGCCGACCCTCGCCTTCGGGTTCGGCACCATGTTCGGCCCCAGCGAACCGTCCGGTCTGCTCTCGTTCGACAAGCTCACCTCGGACCCGCCGCCGGCCAGGCGCTGGGCGCCCGAATCGATCGCCATCGGGAGCAAGGGGATCGTCGCCTGCAACGCGAAGACGCGGGTCGGCGTGCGTGCGTACACGTTCGGCGCGGACGGCGATCGCGAGGTGGAGCTCGGGCTCGCGGCGGGAGGGGACGTTCCTCCGACGCTGCCGATGAGCGGCCGATTCACGCGATTCGCCGCCGACGGCTCGTCGTGTGTCGACATGCTCGTGGGCTCCACCGACGGCGACAAGGGCCATTTCTCGCTGTTCGCGCCGACCGACGACCTCGCGCACGCCTGGCTCGCGTGGACGCACGATGACGGCAAGGTCGATGTCCGACCGTTCGCCTGCACCATGTGATCACCCGAAGTAGCGAGCTCGCACGTCCCGCAACGCTCTCGTCAGCGCGGCCGGGGACTCCCCCTTCACGATGAAGTCGTTCACGCCGAGCACCGAGAACCGCCAGCGCTGCGCGGTTGCGCTCACGACCACCACGCGCACCGCCTCACCGAAGGGGAGCGCACGAATCCGGGTGAGCGTCTCGATCCCGTTGAGACCGGGCATCTGGTAGTCGAGCAGCAGCAGGTGCGGCCGGAACGTCGCGACTCGCTCGAGCGCGTGGGTCCCGGAGGTCACGGTCTCGACCTGAAGCGGCTCCCCCGAAAACGCCTGGCGGGTGCACAGCGCGCACAGCTCCAAGAAGTCCTCGTCGTCGTCGACGAGCAGGACCCGGGGCACGTCGTCGAGCGGCGGCCGGCCCTCGAGGCTCGACACCTCCGCGGCGAGACCGAGTGCGTCGCGCAGCGATTGGACGAGCGCGGGCGCGCTGATCGGCCGATCGCTCGGGTCCTTCGAGAGAGCGCGCGCGAGCGGCGCGTCGAGCGCGGTCAGGTCGGGCCTGTGCCGGGAGAGCAGCGGCGGCGTCTCGGCCACCTGCCTCCGCGCGACCACCTGGGGATCGGCGCCGACGAACGGCGGGCGGCCAGCGAACACCTCGTAGGCACTGCAGGCGAGGGAGTACACGTCGCTCCGTGGACTGACCGCGCGCGGATCGAGCGAATCGCCGATCAGCTCCGGCGCCGCATACGAAGGCGTGCCCATGCCCTCGAGCTGGGGTGCGTCACCGGTCAGCGAGGCGAGCGCGACCGCGAGCCCCAGATCGACGACCACCGTGCGGCCCGTCGATTCCTCGATGACGACGTTCGCGGGTTTGACGTCGCGGTGCACGTGCCCCGCGACGTGGATCGCGTGCAGTCCCTGCGCGACCTGGTCGAGGATCGACAGCGCGCGGGGCAGGGGCACCCACTCGTCGTTGCTCAGGTGCTCGACGACGATCCGGTCGAGGTCGCGCCCCTCGACGTACTCCATCACGAAGAACATCACGCCCTCGTGCTGTCCGGCGGCGTAGACGTGCACCACGTTGTTATGGCGGATGCGGGCGAGCGCGGCGGCCTCGGCGCGGAACCGCGCAGCGAAGTCGGGGAGCCGCGCTGCGGCCGCGTCGACGACCTTGATCGCCACCTTGCGATCGAGGCCCTCGTCGTGGGCGAGCAGGACCGAGCCCATCGCGCCGCGCCCGATGGCGCGTTCGACGACGTACCGACCGTCGATGCGGGTTCCTCGCCTCACCGCCGCAAGAATAGCGCCATCACAGCTTGAATACGTGGCACCCGGTGCAGAGCTTGGCGTCGGCGTTGTGGTTGGTCTTGTCGACGTGGCAGGCGCTCAGACACTCGGTTTTGCCTGGGATCGAGCCGAGGTGGGTCTGGTGGCACTTGCTGCAGTCGGCGTGCCCCTTCTTCACGTGGAGCCCGGTCGCCGCTTGGGTCGCGTGGCAGCTCTTGCAGTCTGGTTTCGAGAATTTGTGCGGCTGGTGACACGACTCGCACTTGTTGTGCTTCTTCGAGGCGGTGACGTCCTTGACCTGCGTGGCGTGGCAGCCGACGCACTTCTTCCACCAGCCCTTCTTGTCGGCGGGCGGAGCCTCGTGCGCGGCGTGACACGACTTGCACGTGTGCTTGCCACTCGCCGCGATGCTCGCCTGATGCGTCGCGTGACAGGTGCCGCACGCCTCCTTGTCGCGGACGTCGTGAGGCTTGTGGCACTTGTTGCACTTGTCGCGGTGCGCGGAGTTGGCCGGCCACGACGCGGCGACGGAGGCCTTGTCGACGTGACACTTCCCGCACCGCTCGGCGGCGAACGTCGCCTTGGTGTGCGGCTTGTGGCACGACGCGCACCGCGTGTGCTCGGCGTTGCCGGGCGGCGGCTTGAACCCGATCTTGTCGTGGCAGCCGAGGCACTTCTCGCGTGTCACCGTCTGGTTGCCGTGCGACGCGTGGCAGTTGCCGCACTTGCCGGTATGCGGCGCCGCGGGGGCGGTGCTCGCTGCGATCTCGGTGTGGCATTTCGCGCAGGGGGCCGAGGGCGCCTCGATCGAGAACCGGTGCGGGGCGTGGCAAGACTGGCAGTTCTGGTGCTCGACCTTGGTCGCCTTGGCGACGAGCGTGATCTTGTCCTTGTGGCAGGTGCTGCAGGTCTTGGTGTCCGCCTTTGGATTGCCGTGCACCGTGTGGCAGCCCTGACAACCGGCCTTGGCGTGGCTGGGCGGGCCGAGCGTGACCATTTGGTGGAGCGGCTGCTTGTGGCACTCCGCACAGGTCGTCGGCACCTTCACCTGAGGCGCGTGCGGGTTGTGGCAGCTCGTGCAGTCCTGGTGCTTGACGGGACCCGCGAGGAGCTTCCTCGCGTTCTCCTTGTGGCAGGTGCCGCAGATCGCGCCGCTCGGCGGGCGACCGTGAACCTCGTGACAGTTGGTGCAACGCTGGTGCTGCGGAGGGCTCTGGGTCTGGACGAGCGTGGCCTGCCTGCTGTGGCAGGTGACGCACTCGTTCGGGGCCGCGGCCCAGGTGTGTGGCAGGTGACAGCTCGCACACTGATCGTGGCGGAGCGCGGTGCTCTTGGCGCCGGTGGCCTTGGGCTTCGCCTGTTCGTGGCACGTCACGCAACGCGAGCCGGCAGACTCGATCGGCTGGTGCTGCACGTGGCAGCTCTCACAGGCGATGTGCTCCTTCGGCAGCTTCGGGTTGCTCGCGACGATCTGAATCTGGTGGCAGGTCTTGCACGCGCGCTTCGGACCGGACGCCTTCTCGTGCGGCTGGTGACAGAGCTTGCAGTCGACGCCGCCGTGCAGCCCGTTCCTCCGGATGACCGTGGCCTGCACCACGTCGCCTGTGGGGACCACGCCCGCCGAGTGGCAGACGCCGCACGCTTCGGTGACGAGCCCCTTGCTCGACTTACTGCCAGGCAGTGAGAAGTTGTGGCAGGAGGTGCACTGGGCCTTGTGCTCTTCGAGTTTCCCGGGATCCGCCGAAGGCGGGACCGGGGTATGTGACTTCTTGTGGAGCCGGACGTCTGTGTGGCACTTGGTACACGTCTCGGCCGCGGTCGCGAGCTTGCCGTGGCTCGTCTCGAGGTGGCACGAGAGGCAGTCGAGCTTGGCGCCACCGGGGTGTTTGCGGTGGCCCTCGGTGAGCGCGATCCGCTCCCACTTCGCCTCGGTCTCGTTGTGACAACTGGAGCAAGTGGCCGCGGCGATCTTTCCGTGCGGCTGGTGCTTGCTACCGATCGCGAGGCGAATCCCCGTGCCCGCGGAGATGGGATGGCACGATTGGCAGGAGAGCGCGGTGTGTCCGACCGCGGTGTAGTGCTTGGCGGCCGTGTCCACGTGACAGCTCGCGGTGCAGAACTCGGGAGCCGTCTTGGCGCGATGGGCCGTGCGTCCGCCGAGGAGCAGCAGGACGACGACGACCGCTGCCGAGGCGATGGCGACTGCGCGCCACCTGCCATCCGGCCCACGAGCGTCGGACTCGCTCATGGCTCACTCCGCTTCCTCCGCTGCGCGAGCACGATCGCCTGCGCCACGAGCAGGACGAAGAGCAGCGAAGCCACCCCGATTGCGAGGAAGTAACCGCGACGTTCGAGTTGGCGATCCTTGCGCGCTCGCGCCAACAGATCCTTCGTCTCGTTCGCGAGCGTCTTTGCTTGGTTCGCGTCGTCGGTGAGCTGTTGGAGGTTCAGGCTGTGGACCGTGGTGATCAGCCGGATCTTCGCGGTGTGCAGCTTGTCGACCGTGTAGCTCGCATCAGGGACGAGCAGCCCCGCGTTCTTGGCGTCGGCGAGGTCGATGATCGCGGCGTGCTCGGCGTTCTGTACCTCGTCGAGGATCCTGGCGATGTCCATCGAGACGGTCTTCGGCTTGTCGTCCTTGCTGTGGCACTTGCTGCACGCGGAGTCGGGCGTCATGCCCGCGAGCCAGCTCGTTCGGGTCACGTCGTGATCGCCGTGGCAGGGTACGCAGTCGGGGAGCCCGAGCTTGCGGAACGCGCGCGAATGCGGGCTCTCGAGGAAGTACCGGCGCTCGTCGCGATGGCAGCGGTCGCACAGCGCGGCGACGCTCGCAGTGCCGGGCAGCGTGCCGGCATGCGGACTGTGACAGCCGGTGCAGACCGGCGCGTTGTCGTGACCCCCGGCGAACGCTTTGCCGTGAACGCTCTTGGCCCACGCATCGGGCTGCGTCGCCACGAGCCCGTACGGCTTCATGAACTCCGCGTTGCCGTGGCACTTGGCGCAGAGCTCCTTGACGTGACGCTTGTTCACCTGCGCGTCGGGCGACGAGACCGCCTGGATTCCGTGCGAGCCGTGACAGGTGGTGCAGGTGGGCGAGTTGCTGTCACCCGCACCGGCCATCTTGCCGTGCCGACTGAGCTCGAAGAGCTTGCGCTGATCGACGCTCAACCGCGCATTGAAGCGGCGGACGAAGGTCGGGTCCTCGTGGCACCCGCCGCAGATGGCGGCGATCTGCTGGTGCGTCGGCCTCACGATGAAGCCCGCCGTCTTGTCGTGGGCCTGCACCGTCGGGTCGGACGCATTGCCCTTGTGACAGGCGACGCAGCCGATGCGCTCGTCGTGGTGCACGCTCCGCGCGAACTCCTCGGCGACCTTGCGCAGCTTGGCGTCCGGCAGCGAGAGGTGGCACGTCGCGCAGGTGTTGAGATCGCGCTCGGGACGTTTGGGCTTGGGCGCGTCTTCGTTGGCGGAACCCGAGGTCGCCGGCGCGGCCGATGCGCTCGCCGAAGCGGACGCGCTCGCCGAAGCCTTGGCGGCGACGGGCGTGTCTGCCGACGTCGAGCACGGTGCGCTCACGACGAGCGCGAGCGCCAGCACCGCGAGGAGCTTGTGCTTATAGCAACGCATGGCCCGTCAGGACGAGGAACACCACGACGAGGACGGCCCCGACGTACGCGGTGATCTTCGAGCCTCTCCGATCGATGAGGGGGAGCGCAGCGGCGAACAAGAGGAGCACCGACAGGGCGCCGAGGATGAACTGCGGGCTCTCGAGCCCGAGCAGCCGCGGCGGCGCGGAGCGGAGGAGATCGTGGAGGAAGAGGAAATACCAGGGCGGTCGGACATCCCCGGTGGTGGCGCCGGTCACCAGATTCGCGGGCGTGCCGACGGCGATGGGCGCGAAGGTGGCGAGCGAGATGATGGCTGCGAGCACCGCGGTGCACGCCGCGGCGAGGCGCACGAAGAAGTCCGGGTACACCGGGATGCTCGGGCCTTCGACCGGCTTGCCGCGAGGCACGAACGCGACGTGCAGCGCGAAGAGCAGCGTGGTCATGGCGGGGAGCACGCCGGTGTGGAAGCCGTACGCGTGATTGAGGCTCCACGGACTGAGGTCGGTCCCTCCGCGCAGCATGCGTTTGAGCCACTGCCCGAAAAACGGTCCGTGACCGACCATTTCGCTGCTCACCCGCGCCTGCAGGTAGGCGTTCTGGCTCCACGGGAGGATGGCACCCGTGAACGCGAGGAACACCCCGACCAGGAGGAGGGCGAGCCCCGTCCACCACACGAGCTCCTTCGGCTCCTTGTAGCTGCGCATCACCAGGGTGAGCGCCATGTGGACGAAGAGCATCGCCACGAAGGCCTGGCTGCTCCACGCGTGGACCCCGCGGACCAGGTTTCCATACGGGAGTCGGCCGGCGATGGCGACGACCGAGGCGTGCGCCTGCAGCGGGTCGGGCCGGTAGGGGAGCATGAGGAGGATGCCGCTCGCCACCTCCACGAGGAACAGCATGAGGAGCACGCCGCCGACGTAGTGGGGGATGCTCCAACTGCCGATCCTTCGCTCGCGCAGCCGGTCGACGACCGCGGGCGCCCCGGTGCGGTCGGAGACCCATTTGCGCATGGAATCGAGCATGCGAGTCAGGCCTCCGTGATGGTCACGATGCCATTGAGAACGTGAACGACGAATGCATCGAGCGGTCTTGGGGGGGGCCCCGCGATGTTTTGCCCCTCGAGCGAATACACGCCTCGATGGCACGGACACTCGATCTGCTTATTTTGCGTCGAGTAAGCGACGACACATTGCAGGTGCGTGCAAACGGCGCTGAACGCGCGAAAAGTGCCGTCATCGAGGCGGATGACCAGGACGGGACGATCGCCGAGCAGCACGGTCTTCGCGGTGCCGGGGAAGAACTTCTCCGCCTCACCCGCATTGGCGATTCGCTCACTCGCCTCGTCGCGCGGCGTCAGGAATCGGACGACCGGATACGCGGACATCACGCCGAGCGCCGTCGCAGTTCCGGCGATCGAAGTCCCGAGAAAGTCGCGCCGGTCTCCGCCCTTTGGGGCGTCGTCGCCCATCGGTCACCCCCCGTGTTCAGTGGCTTGCGCCACGCCCGTTTGGGAGGCGCCCTCGCAACAGACGTGCCGTCGCAAAAAGCGTCGTTCGCGCGCGACGCGCCAATGCTGCAGATCGCGCAAACATCGTTCGCGTGTGCGAGATGATTTTGCGCTCGCCTCGTTTTGGATACGCGCACAGACTGCGTCTCAGCTGCAAGCACTGCATGTGCTCACCATATCGATTGCGAGTGTTGCGAGGTTTCAACGCCATGGCGCATCACTTGCACCGCGGCCGTAGATCGTGGGGGTTCATTCGAAAACCGCGATTGCCGCAGCGATGGTGGCGTGCCTCGTTGGTTGCGATCGGCAGCCGCGCAAAGGGCCGCTGAAGGAACCTCCCGCCGCACCCTTCTCCGAGGACTCGATTCACGTCGGTCCGTTGAGCGGGAAGATCGACGGTCAGCCCTTCCAGGTGAAGACCGCCCGCTTCTACATCGACACCCGCCCCGGCTTCGAGCGCGTCGACATCAAGCTGTACGACGTCGGCTCGAAGACGCCGTGCGGTGACCTCGACGCTCCCAAGCCGCGCGAGGTCTGGCTCCGGCGCAAAGGCCCCGCGAAGCTCGCGCACTCGAAGACGACCACCACCGTCAAGGATGGCGGCGAGTGGGAGGTGCACTACCAGGTGCAGGACAAGGGCTTCTGGATCGGGTACGGCGAGGCCAACGCGCTCCTCGTGCTCGAGGCGCCCGATCCCGACATGCGAATGGCGGGGATCCTCTCGGCCTGCTTCCGCGATCACACGGGGAGCTGCATCGCGGGCGAGTTCTCGGCGAGTTACTGTCGCATCGCGATCGACGAGCCGGTGCGCGGTACCGAGGCGATGGAGCGTCCTCCCAAGCGTCCGCTCGGTGCGCCCTCCGCCTCCGCGAGCGCGGAGCCATCGGCTTCGGCATCGGCCGCCCCGAGCACGTCGGCCTCCGCACCCGCGAAGGGCAAGCCATGAGCGCGAAGCGATTCCACCGATCCGCCGAGGGCCGGACGTGGGTAGGTAAATGCTCGCTGTTGGGCGCGCTGTTGCTCGGTGCGTGCCATCCCCATGCTCCAGGGGAAAAGGAGCACTCCGAGGGACCGCCGGGCCCCACGCCGGTCGTGAGCGTCACCATCGAGCCGCGCACGCCGATGCTGCCTGCGTATCCGTGCTCCGGCTGTCACGCCGACCGCCAGCCGCATCCGGAGAAATACGTCCTCAAAGAGTTCCACGAAGTGCGCAATCACGAGTTCCAGCACGGAGAGGACAAGTTCTGGTGTTACCAGTGTCACTCGGTCAAGAACATCGACAAGCTGGTGACCGCGACGGGTGAGCTCGTCTCGTTCGACGAGGCGTTCCTGCTCTGCACCGGCTGTCACGGCGACAAGCTCAAAGACTGGCGGGCGGGCATGCACGGCCTGCTCATGGGCAACTGGAACGGCGACAAGCGCAAGAAGTCCTGCCCGGCGTGTCACGACCCGCACGACCCGCGGTACCCGTCGCTCAAGCCCGAGAAACCACCTGCCGCTTCCAAGGGGCTGAAGGCTTTCTGATGAAGAAGTCGCTTCCCATGTTCCGCGAGCCGGAGGCCTCGGGTGGCTGCGGCGGAGGCTCTTGCGACTCCGACGGTCATGAGGATCATGACGAGGGCCGTCGTGACTTCCTCCGCATGGCCGCGGGAGCCGCCGCCGTCGGCGTCGCCGCGACCGCGACCGGCTGCGGCGGTGAGAAGCCCGACTACGAAGAGCTCCTGCAGAAGCACTACCGGGTGATGACGGACGACGAGAAGAAGCGCGTGTTCGCGCGTCTCGAAGCAAAAACCAAGGCGCTCACCGGCGTCACGGTGCACATCTCCGATCCGCAGCCGCTCGAGGGCGTGCACTACGCCTATGCGCTCAACCTCAGTCACTGCAACGGCAACCGCCGCTGCGTCGAGGCCTGCGCGCGCGAGAACAACCTGCCGAACGATCCCGAGATGCGGTACATCCGCGTCATCGAGCTCGACAACGGCTCGCAGCACCTCGAGAAGGGCACCGTCCACTACGCCCCCGAGAAGGTCCCGCAGAAGGGCAAGTTCTACCTCCCGGTGCAGTGTCACCAGTGCGACAACCCGCCGTGCGTGCGGGCGTGCCCGACCAAGGCGACCTGGAAGGAGCCCGACGGCATCGTCGTCGTCGACTACAACTGGTGCATCGGCTGTCGATACTGCCAGGCGGCGTGCCCCTACCACGCGCGCCGCTTCAACTGGGTCGCACCCTCGATCGAGCCCGATCGGGTGAACCCGAATCAGGGGTACCTCTCGAATCGAATCCGCCCGGTCGGGGTGGTCGAGAAGTGCACGTTCTGTCTCCACCGCACGCGCAACGGCCGCTACCCCGCCTGTTACGAGGTGTGTCCGACGGGCGCGCGCAAGTTCGGCAACCTCGCCGATCCCCAGAGCGAGGTCCGCAAGATCGTCGAGAACAAACGCGTTTGGATCCTCAAGGAGGAGCTCGGGACCGAGCCCCGCTTCTTCTACTTCTACGGGTGATCGGAGCGCATTCGCATGAAACAGCTCATCATCTACTTCCTGCGAATGGGCCTCTGCGCGATCAAGGGCAGCCGCACCTATTACGTGTGGATGGCGACCCTCCTCATCTTCATCGTGATGGGGGGGCTCGAGTGGGCCCACGACATCCGTGAGGGTCTCGTGGTCACCAACATGTCGGACCACGTGAGCTGGGGCATCGGCATCGCCAACTTCGTCTACTTCGTCGGCGTCGCGGCCGGCGCCGCGGTGCTCGTCGTGCCGGCGTATTTGTTCCACCGCGAGGACATCAAGGAGCTCGTGCTCCTCGGCGAGATGCTGGCCGTGGTCGCCGTGTCGATGTGCCTCCTCTTCATCATGACCGACGTCGGTCGCCCTGACCGGCTGTGGCACCTCACGCCGGGCATCGGCTTCCTCAACATCCCGAGCTCGCTCCTGTCGTGGGACGTGATTGTGTTCACCGGCTACCTGCTGATGAACCTGTGGATTCCTGGGTATCTGCTCTTCGCCCGTTATCGAGGCAAGAAGCCGACCGCGATGGCGTATCTGCCGTTCGTCTTCCTCTCGATGATCTGGGCGGTGACCATCCACACGGTGACCGCGTTCCTCCTCTCGGGCCTGGGATCACGTCCGTTCTGGAACACGCCCATTCTCGCACCGCGCTTCCTCATCAGCGCAGGAGCGTCGGCGCCGGCGCTGCTCATCCTCCTCTTCACGGTGATCAAGCGGTTCACCAAGCTCGACGTGAAGCAGAGCGTGTTCGACTACTTCTTGTACGTGCTCAAGATCGCGATGCCGATCAACCTGTTCCTGGTCGGCTGCGAGGTGTTCCAGGAGTTCTATACGGGGTCGCTCCACTCGGCCTCGGCGTACTACCTGTATTTCGGCCTGCACGGGCACAGCATGTTGCCCAAGTTCATCTGGACGGCGCTGACGTTCAACATCACCGCGACGATCATCTTCCTCGTCCCGCAGCTACGCCGGATTCCCAAGCTGATGTACACGGCCTGCGGACTGACGGTCGTCGGCATCTGGACCGAGAAGGGCATGGGCCTGGTCTTCCCCGGGTTCGTGCCGAACCCCCTCGGCGAGATCGAGGAGTACGCGCCCAACGCGGGGGAGATCATCCTCTGCGTGGGAATCGTCGCGCTCGGCGCGTTCCTCTACACGGCGATGGCCAAGATCACCATCGCCATCCAGACGGGCGAGCTGCGCATGAAGGGCAGCGAGCCCGAGGCTCCCGCACCGGAGCCCGCCGAATGACCTTCGACCCGGAAACACGCACGCTCGGATTCGCCTCCCAAGCGGAGGTGGAGCGCTTTCACCAGGAGCTCTCCGTGCTCATTCGCACGGTGATGGTCGCCTCGACCAAACACCTCGTCGACGAGCACGAAGCCAAGGACGTGTCGCGAGAAGTCATCAAGGAAAACCACACCCTGTTCAGCACCCTCAACGCGCTGCGCGAGAGCTTGCCTCGCACGGCGTATTGAGGACCGGGCACCGAGTGGCTCGAGGAGGCCGAGAGCATTCGAAGTAGACGGGGGGAAACGTGGCAGAGGGTAATCCCAATCCACAAGACAAGATGGCGGAGCTCGAGGAGTCGGTTCGTCGACTCGAGACCAAGCTCGCCGAATTAGGTGTCAGCAAAGAGGCCCCGGTTTCCAAACCGGGGGCCGAAGCGCAATCCGTTCCAGAAGAAGAGGCCCTCGAGGAGCGGCACGAGGACCAGGCAGGCGGCAATCACGATCTCGCGCTCGAGCGTCCACTCGCAGCGTCGGCCGTGCTTTGTGTCGTGCTGGTTTGTGCGCTCTTGTTGCGCCGTTCCGCCGAGGCGAGCTGGGTCTCGCCGACGAACGCACCGATCGTCGGCATCGCCTATTGCACGTTGCTCTTGGGCCTGGGCGCCGCGCTGTTTCCGCGTGTTCGAATGGTCGGCGCGCTCCTCGCGCACAGCGCATTGGTCCTCGGATTCCTCATCGTCCTCGAGACCCACTTCGGACGCGGCACCCTGTCGCTCGGTCGCGCGCAGGCGACGCTCGCCGGGTTCGCGATCGCGTCCGCGGCGCTCGGCTGGGCGCGAAGGGCGCCGGCCGTCGGGTTCGTCGGAATCGTCTTCGGGGCCTACCTCGCGGTCTTCATCGGGCCGCACCGCATGGTCTTCGCCGACGTCGCGTGGGGTCTCGGGTTGGCCGAGGTCCTTGCGCTGGTGCTCGCGTATCGGCTCGATTGGATGTGGCTGCGCTGGCCGCTGTTCGTGCTCGCGCAGCTGTTCGCCCTCACCTGGGCCATCTACCTGCGGGTGAAGGGGCTCGACGATCCGCGCCTCGCCGGGTTCACGCTCGGGGTGGTCGCGGTGGAGATTCCCTTCGTCGCTGCGTCGGCCTGGCAGACGATTCGCGGGACGCGCCGGCTCGACGCGATCGAATCCAGCGGTCCCCTCGGCGGAACGGCGACGCCGCTGGCGCTCTTCGCGTTCGCGCGTGTTCCCGCGCGGGTCGGGCTCGCGTCCGCGCTCGCCGTCGCGTTGCTCGGGTTCGGCGGGTGGCGCGCGACGCAACGCACCAAGCACACCGCCGGCGGCGCGTTCCTCCTCGCGGGAGGGTTGATCGCGGTGTGGTGGTGGCCGTTGCTGGCGGCGCCCGTGGTGGTCAGCGGCGTCGCCCTCGCCCTGCTCGGCGTCGGGATGTTCGCGGTCGGTCGTCGCATCGATCCCTCGCTCGCCTCGGCGCGTTCACCCACCGCCGTGGGGCACGCGATGCAGGGCGTGCTCGTCGGGCGGTTGATCAGCCTTGGTGCCATCTACCAGGCGCCGTCGCCCACCTCGACGACCAGCGGTGAGACCTCGATCACCCTCGCGGTCGTCGTGGCGTCGATCGCGATCGCCCAATACGTCGCAGCCCGCGTGGTGTGGCCGCCGCGTGCCCGCCCGCCGCGCCCGTCAGAGCCCGATCGCGAATCGATCGTCGCGGCCATCGCGGGGGCCGTCGCTCTGTTCGGCGCGATTCGCGTCGCGTGCGCGTTGGTCCTCCACGCGTCCACCGGACCGGCGTTCCAGATGTGCCAATCGGTCGCCGCCTGTGCCCTCATCGCCGGGGCGCTCGGTGCCGCGATGTGGTTCCGCATCGACGACCTGCTCGAGCTCGCGGTGGTCGCGCTCGTCGTGCTCGGCGCGAAGATCGTCTTCTACGACACGTTCACCCTGCCGTTGACCATGGCCATCCCCGCGGTCGCCTCGCTCGCCGCAGCCCTCGGCCTCGCGTCACTCGCGATCCAACGTCGTCGCAAGAAGGCGTGAGCCCGAGTGGATCTGCTACGTTTCCTCCGATGCGTGCGTACTGGCCGTCCCTGCTCTCGATCGCCCTCCTCGCCTCCTGCGCAACCGGGGCGGGCGACGAAGAGGATGGCGTCATCAGGGGTCGAGCCGACGCGCGCGCGGACGGTGGCGCGATCGAAGACGACAGCGCCACCGAAGAGGACACTGAGACCGAGAGCGACACCAGTGTCGCGACCGACAGTGGGGTCGAGCCGAGCGGCGACAGCGGCGCGGCGGAAACCTACATCGCCGACAACGGCACGGCAGACTCCGGCCCCGCCGATACCGGCCCCGCAGACACCGGTCCGACGCCTTGCACGGGCGAGGAGGCCGAGCCGAACGACACGACGGCGACGGCGCGCACGCTCGGCACCATCGACGACTGCGACGGGAGCGGCAAGAGCGTCAGCGGCGTGCTCTCGTCTTCGTCCGACGTCGACGTGCTCACGTTCGACGGCACCGATTCCTTCGGCTGCTCGGTGAACCCGACGGTCACGGCGACGGGCCCGGTCCGCGTCTGCATCAAGGCCACGTGCAAGAGCGGCACGACGGAGTTCAAGAGTTGCCCCAAGGGCACCCAGACGGGCACCGAGTGCTGCGGCACGACCGTCGAGCTCGAGCTCAATTGCACCGGTACCACCAGCGACGACGCGAAGATCGCGATCACCGTGCGCGGCGATGGGTCGTCGCTGACGTGCGCAGCCTACTCGCTCGCGTACCACTACTGACCCAATCTCCGCGGCGCGACGTTACTTGACGCACGAGCGCGGCCGCGGTGCGCGCTCGTGCGCTTTTGTCCCTCTGCACTACGGACGCAGCGCCGAGCTGGGGGTGGGCTCGCACGCGGGAAAATTCAGCTCGCGAGCGTGCTGCCGAGCGTACCGCCGACGCGCACACGGAGGCGCAGGTACGCACACGCGCGCCCTTTCGACACGCAGCCGATGCCCTAGGCACTCGGCATGCTGCAACTCGACACACTTCGCCGTTCGCTGCTGCTGCTTGCCCCGGCCCTCGTGGCTGCTTGCGGCGCTGCGGCGGGTTCTGATCCGGCCGCGCAGACCTCTGCTGCTGGCGGCGCCGAGAGCGCCCTGCGCGATCCGAGCGCCGGCACCGCAGAGATCGGCTCGACGTCCGAGGCCCTCTCCACCACCTGCAACGCGACCACGTGGCAGGACGGCAAGTCCTACGACACAGGGGACGTCGTGAGCTACGGCGGCAAGTACTACGTCGCCGTGCACGCAAACCCCGGGTACACGCCGACCGTCAGCACCTGGTACTGGGATCCCACGACCTGCTCGTCGACCTCGACTTCGACCACGAGCACGAGCACGAGCTGCAACGCCACGGCATGGCAGCAGGGCAAGTCGTACGACACGGGCGACGTGGTCACCTACAGCGGCAAGTACTACGTCGCGACGCACGACAACCCGGGCTACGACCCGACGATCAGCACCTGGTACTGGTCGCCGAAGTCGGGCTGCACGTCGACGAGCTCGTCGGCTTCGACGTCCTCGACCTCGGGCTCCTCGGCGTTCGAGCGCATCGTCTCGCGGAGCATGTTCGACAAGATCTTTCCGAGTCGGAACTCCTTCTACACGTACGACGGCCTCGTCAAGGCCGCGAAGATCTACCCGACCTTCGCGTCGTCCGGCAGCCTCGACACGCAGAAGCGAGAGGTCGCCGCGTTCCTCGCGAACGTCACGCACGAGACCGGCGCGCTCGTCTACATCGAGCAGATCGTGAAGAGCTCGTACTGCGACAGCTCGTCGGCGTGCCCGTGTGCGAGCGGAAAGCAGTACTACGGCCGCGGCCCTCTCCAGCTCAGCTGGAACTACAACTACTGCGACGCGAGCCAGGTGCTCTTCGGGAACACGAGCACCCTTCGCACCGACCCGGGCCGGGTCGCGCGTGAGGCGTGGGTCGCATGGGGGACGGGCCTCTGGTTCTGGATGAAGAGCGAAGGTGCAGGCCGCATGACGGCGCACAGCGCGATGGTGAACGTCGCCGGGTTCGGCGAGACCATTCGCACCATCAACGGCGCGCAGGAGTGCAACGGCGGCTATCCGGAGGGCGTCAGCAGCCGAGTCAATGCCTACAAGCGCATCTGCTCGCTGCTCGGCGTGTCGCCCGGCAGCAACCTCACCTGCTGACCTTCTCCTCGATTCGCACCGTCACTGCGACCGATGGGTTCCTCCCCTCACGCGACGCGAACGCACGAGGAGCGCCGCGAGCGCCGCAAGGAGCATCGCTCCGTGAGCGCCACGTTTGTCGCCAGGGCTTTCGATCGCGCAACCTCCACCCTCTTCGGCCGCGGGGGGAGTCGCCACGCAGGCATTGGAGGTGCTGTCGCAGAGGTTGCCAGGCGCGCAGTCGCTGGTCGACGAACACGTCTTGTTGCAGAGACCATTCGATCCGCACCGATAGAGGCCACACGAGGTGCTCGTCTCGTCGACGCTCACGCTCGACAGGCCGTCCGCCGAGCACTTGGAGCTCCGCGCGACGCAGGTGCCGCCGACGCACGCCGTGCTCCCCATGCAATCATCGTCCTTGGTGCAGCTGGTCAGCCGTCGACGCAACCGAATCGAACGGCCAAGCAGTCCCACCTCGACGTACTCCGGGATTAGAACGCGCCGACAAAAGCGAGCGACACGCCCGAGGTCGATGCCCCCACCGTCGCGGCGACCGGGGTTTTCGCGCTCGGTTGCGACGCATAGAGGATGATTGCGGTCCCGAGTGCAACGGCCCCGACGCCGAGGAACACGTTCGCGGTCGTCGTGTACAGACGACCGCGGTCCTCGGTCGACTGCATCGAGGGCGGGCAGCGATCGCGCGCGGGGCCACACGCTGCATCGAGGTCGTGCACCGCGGAGTCGCGGAGCGCGTAGAACACGCCGGCGGTCGCGAGGGACGCGAGGCCGACCCCACCCACGATCCACGGGAGCGGGCTGCTCTTCGGCCCTTCGTCGCGTTTGGGGGCGGGGGGCTTCACCGGAACGGGCGCGGGGGCCGGCTCGGGCTCGCTGTCCTCCGGAGAAGGTGGCAGCTCGGCGTTCACGGTGAACGTCGCGTCGCGCTCCTTGACGAGGACCGTGCGCGAGAACGTGCGTCGACCTGGCGAGGTGACCGAAATCTTGTGCTCACCCGGATCGACGCGAAGGACTGGCGTGACGATCACGGACACTGGCGCACCGCCGTCGACCGATGCCTTCGCGCTGACGACGTCCTCGGGGACCTTGATCTCGATCTTCGGGATGCGCCCGTCGAGATCGGTCACGCGATCGGCGGCCTTCTGCGCGAGCGAGGCGCTCTCGGGCCCTTCCTTCGTCTCGGCGTCTTCTTTGGCGCGGAGGTACTCCTCGCGGGACTCGACCAGGCGCCCGAGCTTCTCGAGACACACCGCGACGTGGAAGCGCACTTGCGAGGTCGGCTTCACCGCGGCGACGTCACGGAGCAACGCGAGCGCGCCCTTGAAGTCACCGGACTTCTCGAGCTCGACGGCGCGATCGAACTTCTTGCGCGCCGCGACGAGCTCGGCCGAGGTCGGCTCGGCGTGCACGACGACCGTGGGTGTCGCGAGCGACAGCACGAGTGCCAGAGCGAGGCTGCGCTTGCAGGTCATCACGGGGGACAGGCCTTTCCTCGGAGGACGTGCGCGAGGTCGGTGGTCGCCTCCTGCGCCCACGCGGTCGTCGAAGGCGAGACGCTCCGATGCCACCACGAGGTGGTGGTCGGCGCGGGCGGGAACGCAGCGGCCCCGCCGCCGTAAACCTCGAAAGCCCAGGCTGTCGAGGTGGTCTTCAGACCGATCGACAGCGGAGTGCCGAGCGGGCGCGTCGCGATCTCGGTGAACGCGAACGGCTGGAACTTCTTCGTCGTCCCGATGGAGAGGGCCGGCATGTCGACGGTGGCGAGCGGTGCGAGGCCATCTTTGGGGTTGCCTGCGTAGATCGTGAAGGTGACCAGGCCGTCGCCCGGCGTCGGCGCGGTGGCGGCCACCCGAGCGAGCACCAGGCTCGCATCGAAGTACGTCAAGCCGCGTTCGGTGCTGAACGCGACGACGACCTCGTTGGTGCGGTCGAGGGTCCAGAGCTTGTCAGTGTCGGTCTTGAAGCTCGCGTCCTCGTAGACGAGTCGGTCGTCCTCGGTGGCGCAGGCGGTGGTGCCGGTGACCGTGCAGGCGAGGGTGCTCGTGCCGCACTTGCCGCACTTGCCTCCAGGCGCGGGGGACGCAGGCACGCAGGTGACGTTCGTTCCGGTGCAGGTCCACTGCCCGCACGGATCACACCGCTCGCCCTTGATGCCCTTGTCGTTGCACCCGCCGCAGCCGTTCGGCTTGGGGCATCCGTCGGAGATCACGGGAACATCCTCGGGAGCCGCCGTGTCGGTGGCCTGCGTGTCGGCCGACGAGGCGTCGCTCGTCTCGTCCACGTAGGAATACGTGG
>JGI24115J20150_1000335_pt1 | contig 19721 bp, 17 predicted proteins | sample Subbioar_CSW14AB_FD_20150 | JGI IMG/M metagenome (IMG submission 20150)
GTCGACCGTGCCCTCGTTCGACGGCTCCAGCCAGTCGTCGAGCACGGTGTCGTTCGCGAGCAGGAGGTCGTCCTTCTTCCCGGTGTCGAGCCACCAGCCGGTGAGCCGGGTGAACTTGACCTTCCCGCCGAGCGAGAGGACCTGTCCGATGGCGTCGGTGATCTCGAGCTCGCCGCGTGGAGAAGGCGTGATCCGCGAAATTGCGTCGAAAACGGCGGGTCGGAAGAGGTAGATGCCCACCAGGGCGAGGTTGGACTTCGGCTCCTTGGGCTTCTCGACCAGGCGCACGACGTTGCCGTCGGCGTCCACCTCGGCGACGCCGAACGACGTCGGGTTCGGCACCTCTTTGAGCATCACCGACGCGGCGAGCGAGGTGTCGTCGCGGAACGCGTCGACCATCTCGCGGATGCCGTGCCCGATCAGGTTGTCGCCGAGGTACATCACGAAGTCGGAGCCACCGAGGAACTCGCGCGCGGTGACCACGGCGTGGGCGAGTCCGAGCGGGCGGTCCTGGAGGATGTAGGTGAGGTTGGCGCCGAACGCCGAGCCGTCGCCCAGCGCTCGGCGAATCTCCTCGCCGGTCTCGTGCGAGATGATGATGCCGATGTCCCGCACGCCCGCGGCGACGATGTTGTCGATGACGTAGAACAGGACCGGGCGATTGGCCACCGGCACGAGCTGCTTCGCGCCCGTGTAGGTGAGCGGCCGGAGACGCGTGCCGGACCCGCCGGCGAGGACCAAACCCTTCATCGCCAATCCTTCGTCCGCGCGAGGTCAGCCGAGCCCGAGGCGTTCTCGACGATACGCGATCTGCTCGCGCCACGCGCGATTTTCCCAGTACCACTCGACCGTCTTCTCCAGGCCGTCTTCGAGTCGAATGCGTGGATGCCACCCGAGCGCGCGCTCGGTGGCGCTGGCGTCGATCGCATAGCGGCGGTCGTGACCGGGGCGATCGGCGACGAAGGTGATCAGCTCGCGATGAGGCCTGTTCGGATGGCGGCGATCGAGGATGTCGCACACCGCGTGCACCAGCTCGAGGTTCGTGCGCTCGCCGTGGCCACCGAACAGGTAGGTCTCGCCCGGCACCCCACAATCGCCGACCAGGCGCAGGCCGGCGCAGTGATCGTCGACGTGCAACCAGTCACGGACGTTGCCGCCGTCGCCGTAGACGGGGAGCGGTCGACCCTCGCTCGCGTTGAGGATCATCAGCGGCAGCAGCTTCTCGGGGTATTGCCGGGGACCGTAGTTGTTCGAACAGTTGGTGACGATCGTCGGCAGTCCGAACGTGTGATGCCACGCCCGCGCGAGGTGGTCGGCTGCCGCCTTGGAGGCTGCATAGGGCGACCGCGGCGCATAGGGCGTCGACGGCTCGAACTTGCCGGTGGGACCGAGCGAGCCGAACACCTCGTCGGTCGAAACGTGCACGAACCGGAACCCTTCGCGCGCGCTCTTCGTCCACCACGCACGGGTGGCCTCGAGCATCGACGCGGTGCCCTCGACGTTGGTCCGCACGAACACCGACGGTCCGTCGATCGACCGATCGACGTGGGATTCGGCCGCGAGATGGAAGACGACGTCGGGGGAGGCTCGCTCGAGCACCTCGGACACGCGGGGGCGATCGCAGATGTCGCCCTCGACGAAGCTGAACCGGGGATCACCCTCGCGCGAGGCCAGGTTCTCGCGATTTCCCGCGTAGGTGAGGCAATCGAGCACAGTCACCTTCGACTCGGGCTCCGAATCGAGGATGGCATGGACGAGGTTCGAGCCGATGAATCCCGCCCCCCCGGTGACGACGTACGAGCGCGCCATGGACCCGCCGGGTAGCACGGCAGGGCCGGAGGTGGCATCGCGCCTCGGGGCGAGCTAATCCGCCGGATCCCGATGTCTTCGCTTCGCCGCCGCCGCCTCATCGAGCACTTCGACGCGGCGCGTCCCAAGGTGTTGTCGCTGGACGTGTTCGACACCTTGCTCTCGCGCCCGTTCGAGCACCCCACGCACGTATTCACCGAGGTGCACCGCGCCTTGACCGATGCCGGCGAGCACGCTGCCGTGCCGCGTCACGAGTACACGCGGCTCCGCGTCGAGGCCGAGGCTGCGGCGCGTCGCCTTCACCCGAGCGGTGAGATCACCGTCGACGAGGTGTGCGCCGAGCTGAGCAAGTCGCTCGGCGGCCAACCGGGCGCCGAGGCGTTGATCGCCGCCGAGGTCGCGACCGAGCGTGCGTTCATCCACCTCGACCGCGACATCGCCGCACTGATCGTCCACGCCAAGGAGCAGGGCGTTCCCTACGTGCTCGTCTCGGACATGTACCTCCGGAGCGAGCACATCCTTTCGCTCCTCGAGGCTGCCGCGACCGCCGCGGGGATGGAGCTGCCCCAGCCCGACAAGGTGTTCGTCTCGGGCGAGCGTCGCACCAACAAGGGCGGCAGGATGTTCGACGAGGTTCTCTCGGAGCTCGGTCGCAGCCCCGACGAGGTGCTCCACGTCGGCGACAACGAGCACAGCGACTTCGACTCCCCGAAGAAGCGAGGCATCCCCGCGTTCCACTACGTGCGCGAGACCCCTTTCGTCTCTCGCGCGTTCGACGCCGAGGTCAACCACCTCCCTGGTTGGGCGATGTCGCACTACGACCTCGGCCTCCGCACGGCGCGCGCCAAGGCGTACGCATCGTCTCAGCGAGACGGCGGCGACGAGCTCGGTCACTTCCAGTACGGCGCCTTCGTCCTCGGCCCCATCCTCACCCTGTTCGCCGAGTGGGTCGTAGTCGACTGTCTACGCCACGGGCAGGACACCGTGTTCTGCCTGATGCGCGAGGGCCATCTGCTCGCACCGCTCATCGAGAAGGCCGCGGCCGCCGCCTCCGCGAAGCTCACCGTCAAGAAGCTCTGGGCGTCGCGCTATGCCGTCCGCGGCGCCTCGTTCCACAAAGCCAGCGAGCCGGAGCTGCGGAGCTACTTCGCCAAGCGGCACAACGTTCCGGTGTCGACCGCGGCCCGAGACCTCGGGTTCGACCCGACGCTCCTGCGCCGTGAGTGCGGCGTGTTCCATGACGACCCGCTCACCGACGGCGAGATCGACCGCGTGGTGTCCTCGGTGGTCCGCTCGACCGAGCTTCGTCAGCAGATGATCGAGACCTCGGCGCGGAAGCGTCACGCCCTCTTCGGCTACTTCGAGGAAATGGGCGTCTTCGCCGCCGATCGCATGACGTTGGTCGACCTCGGTTGGGGAGGGACCATCCAAGCGACGCTCGCGCGCGTGTTCGAGAGCGGTGATCGCCGCGCGGGCGATCACCCGCGCCCACGGCACATCCGGGGCCTGTACCTCGCGACGCACGAGAAGCTCCTCGATCTCCCCATCGACAGCTGCTCGGCCGACAGCTTCCTCTTCCAGCTCGGATATCCGCAGGACACCTGCAACATCCTCCGCCGCACGCCCGAGATCCTCGAGCACTCGTGCATGCCGAAGGACGGTTCGTTCCGCGGCATCGACGCCGAAGGGCGCCCCGAGAGCTTTGCCCAGCCGATTCCCACCGAGCAGCTCGACCAGATCGCCGCGATGCAGGCGGGCATCCTCCACTTCGCCGACCTGTGGCTGCCCGGCGCGGCCAATCGTCGACGCCACCTGACACATCACGAGTGGAACGGTGTCCTCGCGCGGTTGCGCGCCACGCTCGCTCGCTCGCTGCAGAACCCCACGATCGAAGAGGTTCGGTTGTTCGCGGCCTGGCAGCACGACAACAACGACGGCAGCATGCACACCGAGCCGTTCCTCGGTGACGATGCGCTGCGCGAAAGCGCCCGCTTCATGAGCTGGGAGCAGATCATGCAGCTCTCGTGGCTCGAGTGCTTCTGGCCGCAAGGTCTCGCGCGTCTCGTCGGCAAGGGCGAGGAGAAGGGCCGACCGTGGGTCGCCGCGGCGCTTCGCTACCCGGCGCTCCGCGGGGGGGCGCGCCTGCTCTCGCGGTCTGCGGCCGCTGTTTCCCGCGCCTTCGGCGCCGGTCCGAGGAATTCCTGATGCCGCAGCTACTCATTCATTCGCTCATCGAGTTCCAGGAGATCATCCTGGGGGCCCTGGAGCTGGCCGATGCTCGTCACATCGTCGAAGTGGGTTCCGAGAGCGGCTCGTTCAGCGAGCGCCTGGTCGATTGGGCAGGGCCCCGTGGCGGGCGCGTGACGACCATCGATCCGCTGCCGGACGACCGGGTCCGCGCCATGGCTGCTCGTCACGGCGACACCCACCGCCTGGTGCTCGAGCGCACGCCCGCCGCGCTCGACGGCGTCGCGGCCGCCGACGCGTACGTCCTCGACGGCGACCACAACTACTACGTCGTCGCGAACGAGCTCCGCGCCATCCACCGCACGGCTGCTCAGGCCGGGTCGGCGCCGTTGTTGTTCATGCACGACGTCGCCTGGCCGTGGGCCCGGCGCGATCTCTACTACGATCCTTCCTTCCTCCCGCAGGGAGAGGTGCACGAGCACACCTACGACCACGGCGTCGATCTCGACGCAGGGCTCGTCCGGGGTGGGTTCCGCTCGAACGGTGCCTACGCCATCTCGCTCCACGAGGGCGGGCCGCGCAACGGCGTCCTGACGGCCATCGAAGATTTTTGCGGTGAGCACCCGGAGTACGAGCTCTTCGTGGTGCCGGCGGTGTTCGGGCTCGGGGTGCTCTTCCCCAAGCACCACCCCAAGCGCGATGCCCTCGTCGAGCACCTGCGTCCGTACCATCAGAACCCGTTGCTCCGTCGCCTCGAGGAGAACCGCCTTCGCAACTACCTTCGGGTCATCGCCCTCCAGGATTGGTCCGCCTCGCTCGAAGCCAGGCAGATGGCCGAGGCGCGCCGCGCCGAAGAGGCGCTCGAGGAACGCGATCGCCTGCGTCTCGAAACGGAGCGCCTCGCCGAGGAGAACTCGGTGCTCAAGCGCGAGCTGGCCGACCTCCGCGACGAGCTGTCGGGCGAGCGCGGTCAGTGGTATTCGAAGCTCGGATCAAAGGTTGATTCGACCGTGCGCTGCGCCGTCAAACGCAAGTGACAGCAAGCCGCTCGTGCGCGCTCGCGCGTTCCTCGAGCGCGCATCAAGCCCACTTCCGCCTGACGATTAGGGCGGCGTCGTGGCAGGCGCCGCCTTCGCCAGGACGGTGCTGGCCGCTACGTACATCGCTGTCGTCAGCGACGCGTACTTGTGATCGAAGGCAACGTCGCACTTCCGAAGGTCCGTCTTGCTGAGGTCCTCCGGTGCCTTCGACTGTTCTTTCGCCGATTGATACCGGAATATCACCTTACAGAGCTCTGTGCGGCACTCGATGCTGACAACTGTGCCAACGCTCCCCTGAGTGAGTATCTCCCGAATTGCCGATTCATTTGCTGTCGCCCAGGAGGGATTGCGGCGCTCTTCGGCAAACCTGTCGGGGAACGATCTGGGCTGAATTGCCGTGCTTGAAGCCGTGCCCGAGGGCTGAGCGCTGGCCACGACCGACTCGGCAGGCCCTGCGCCGGTTGCAGTGGATTTCGATCGACAGGCAATCAATAGTATGGCGAGGCATGGCAATGGTGACTTCCAAAACGGTCGCATCACTGTCTCCTCAGGCGAGTGGACTCGAGTATTCGTCTTCTGCATTCGCAACTGCCGCGCAGGCACAGGACCCAGACTGGCTGCGCCTGCGCGACCTGTCACGATTTGTTGGCGGTCATTGCCGTTCGCCGCGTACTCCCCGGCGCGCGCCCATGTCGTGAGCATCGGCGTGCGCCGGCGCGGAGCGGCCGAGCACCAGGCTGAGGAACCACATCCGACGGTTGGCGCACGCGCGCTCTCAACCGTACCTCCACGTCACCGGTGCGTCATCAACCCGCCCAGTTGGAGAAGTACGTATAGCACCACGCGGATCCGTTCCAATATGCGCGCGGAATGGTGCATCTCATGTACTTGGCCGAAAAGTACGGATAACTAACCGAGGACACGGCAGCCGAATCTGGCTGTGGGTTTCCAGGGTTGGGATGGTTCAAGCTGTTGAGTGCCTGCCAACCCGTGATGTTCCCATAGTTGTCCGTACTATAGAGGGTGCACGAGATTGGCGTATTTGGATTCCGCGGCCAGCCATACATGTATATCTGGTTGATTTGGGTTCCGACAACGGGGCAATATACATCAAGATCGGCAGAAGAGCTCTTGTTGTGGATGCCATAGTTGTCAATGCCATGCGGGCTGGTGGGATCGGATGGGCGACACCAGGTGGCCTCGCCGGCGCTGGCTTTATAGGTCGGCGCCGTCAAGGCTACCGCGGTAATTGTGGCGAGAAGGATGCGACGCATATATTTGCTCCTTGCGAGTACATCACAGCAACAGTGTCGATCGGTTGTGAACAATCGCGCGAGCGAGATTTCTGTCACTGGCATTCGCCAGCCAAGTCGAGTGGTGCGCAGCGCGCAAGCGAAATCGGTGTTGCTGTTCCCGACCCAACGATGGGTAGCTCACCTCTAACGTGCATTCGAGCGCCAAGTGCGCCATTGCGTGTCCGAGGTGCGTCACCAGCTGTCGCTGCAAAATTTGCGGCCCGAGGTTGGTGGAGGCGCTGCTGAGGTCGGGGGCTCGCCCCCTTGTCGACGGAACACATCCTGAGTTGCGTCTGATCTCGTCGCCACGCGCCGACCTCGCCTGCCTTGGCGCTCCGCGACTTACCTCGATGATGCCCGATGCCTCACTCGGCGGATTTGTTGTTCATGCACGACGTGGCTGGCGATGGGCGCGGCGCGATCTCCGCTACGATCTGTCCTTCCTCCCGCCGGCCGATGTGCCCTTGAGCATCTTCAAGCGAGGCGTCGATCTGGACGCAGGGAGGGCGGGTTCCGCTCCAACGGTGCCAACGCCATCTCCCTGGCCGAGGGCGGTCCCAAGAACGGGGTGCTCACCGCAGTCGACGACTTCCGCCTCGAGCACCCGGAGTACGAGCTGTTCATCGTCCCCGCGGTCTTCGGCCTCGGCGTGATGTTCCCGTCCTCGCATCCAGCGCGCGACGCGCTCGTCCAGCTGCTTCGTCCGCTCCACCAGAACAGTCTCCTGCGCCGCCTCGAGGAGAACCGGCTCCGCAACTACCTCCGGGTGATCGCGCTGCAGGACACCGCCTCGCTCGAAGGTCGCCAGATCGCCGACACGCGCCGCGCCGACGAAGCGCTCGAGGAGCGCGATCGTCTGCGGCTCGAGCACGAACGCCTCGCCGAGGAGAACTCGGTGCTCAGGCGCGAGCTGGCCGAGTTGCGCGACGAGCTCTTGGGCATGCGCGGTCAGTGGTATTCGAAACTCGGCGCGAAGGTCGATTCGACCGTGCGCCGAGCCGTCAAACGCAAGTGAGGGTCACGCCCCTCTGGTCGTGAGCTTGCGCATCGTGACGTTGAACAACCCGTGGATGGCGCGCGTGGGGATGGCCTGCAAGACGACGACGTTGTGGGCCCAACACTGCACCACGTGGTTCAGCTCCTCGAGCCCCTCGCCGAGACCGAGCGTGAGGAAGTAAGCCCCCTCCTTCACCTCGGGCCATTCGAACTCCACCACGATCGCCCGTGAGCCCGTGGGCAGGTGCATCGGTCCGTGTCCCGAGGCGAGCGAGTTCACCCCGAACACGTTCTGCCCATATTTGTCGGAGACGCTGACGCCGACGATCAGGTGCTCGATCTCCCGGCGCGCCTTCACCCGCATCGCCACGCGCACGAGGTCGCCCGCCTTGACCACCTCGGGACCGAGCCCGTTCACCGTGACGTGGTACGCAGAGATCTCCACGTCCCGTGCGCCGCCGGTCGACTTCTCGTCGACGGCGGTCCACTTCTCGACGAGCGCCTCTTCGGCGCCCGGTGCCGGGTGCTCGTGCTCGTCGGGGGGCTCGACGGCGTCCGCGGCGAAGAGGTCGGTGTGCAGCGACTTGGTGAAGTGCTCGATCGCCTCGAGCGGGGCGCCGTCGAACGCGAGCTTCCCGCTCTCGAGCACGATGGCGCGCGACGCGAGCTGCGCCACCGACGCCATGTCGTGGGTGACCAGGAGCTTGGTGACCCCGGCCATCTTCTCCTTCATGTACCGGAAGCACTTCTGCTGGAAGAACACGTCTCCGACCGCGAGCGCCTCGTCGACGATCAAGATGTCGGGGTCGAAGTGGATCATCGCGCTGAACGCGAGGCGCGCGAACATGCCGCTCGAGTAGCTCTTGCACGCGCGCCGGGCGAAGTCGCCGATGTCGGCGAAGGCGAGGATGGCGTCGAGCCGCTGCTCGACCTGCTTGCGGGTGAGGCCGTGAATCGTGCCGTTGAGGAACACGTTCTCGATCCCGGTGTACTCCGGGTTGAACCCGGCCCCGAGCTCGAGCAACGCGGCGATGCGGCCGTGCACCGCGAGGGTGCCTTCGGTCGGCGCGACGATGCCGGTGATCATCTTCAGCAGCGTGGACTTTCCCGAGCCATTGCGGCCGATGATCGCGAGCGCCTCCCCGCGGCGGACCTCGAGGTCGAGGTGCCGGAGCGCGTAGAACTCGGTGTGATAGGAGCGCCCGAACGGGTGCAGCGCCTCTTTGAGCCGATCGAGCGGCTTGTCGAACAAGCGGTACTGCTTGCCGAGGTCCTTCGCCTCGATCAGCAGCGGTTCGGGCTTGGTGAGCGCCGCCATGTCAGAGCACGTCCGGGAGGTGAGGGCGCACGCGCCGGAACAGCATGACTCCGAGCATGTTGAGGACGAGCACGACGCCCCAGAACCACGCGGTGAGCACCGGGTGCGCGAGCGGTGTTCGCCCGAGCAGCAGCGACTCGCGAAGGCCCTGCACCACGTAATACACCGGGTTCATCGACAACACGCGCGCGAGCTCTGGCGGCACCGTGTCGATCGACCAGAGGATGGGCGTGAGCCAGAACGCGAACTGCAAGCCCACCATGACCACTTGGATCATGTCGCGAAAGAACGGCGTGATCGCCGCGGTGAACAGCGAGAGCCCGCTGACGAGCGCGAACAACGCGAAGAAGTAATAGGGCGCGAACACCCACGTGAGCTTCGGCGGGAAGCCGGTCGCCGTGAGGATGATCATGACGATCGACCACACCACGGTGTGGATGAACGCGGCGCTCACCAGCTTGATCGTCGGGAGGATGGAGACCTCGAAGACGATCTTCTTCACGAGGAAGCTGTACTCGAGGAGCGAGATGGTCGCCCCGCTCAGCGCGTCGATGAAGAAGAACCACGGCGCCATGCCGACGATCAGCCAGAGGACGAACGGCACCTGCTGCGGCGGCGCGGCGCGGAAGCCGACCTTGTAGATGAACAGGTACAGCACGATGGTGAGCACCGGCTGCGCGAACGCCCACGTCACGCCGAGCAGCGACCCCGTATAGCGCGCGCGGAAGTCGTTCCTCGCGAGCTCGAGAATGAGCCCGCGCTGCCGGATCGTGGCCAGGGCGTGTTGAATCACCGCACCGCGGAAGTAGTGATGCGCTGCGGTTGGGTCAAACCAGCGCCCGACCGAGGGCGTCCAGGTACCCCGGCAAGGTCACCCCGAACCGCTCGGTGGCCTTCTGGCAATCGAGCACCACCCACCCCGGGCGACGTGCGGCGGTGGTCATCGCGCTCGAAGGGATCGGCTCGATCACCCGCACGAGGTGCTCGTTACGCTTCGGATCGCGCTCGATCGCCGCGACCGCGAGCGCATACCGGCTCGCGTGGGTCGCGCCGGCGAGGTGGTAGACGCCGCGCGCTTCGTTGACCGCCCCGTGCGGATCGCGCCGGAATGCGTGGAGGATCGTCGCGGTGGCGAACGCGAGGTCGCGGGCGAACGTCGGGTTGCCGACCTGATCGTCGACCACCCGCAAGATCTCCCGCTCACGCGCGAGCCGCAGCATCGTCGAGACGAACCCCCGCGCGCCGACGCTCCAGACCCACGCGGTCCGGAAGATCAACGCGGGCGCGTCGAGGGCGAGCAGCGCCCGTTCGCCCTCGAGCTTGGACCGTCCATACGCGTTGAGCGGGTTCGCCGGGTCGCCTTCGCGTGCAGCGCCCCCACTCGGTGATGCGTCGAACACGTAGTCGGTCGAGTAGGTGACGAGGGCGATCTTCCGCGCCTTGGCCTCTTCTCCGAGGACCGCGACCGCCTCCCGGTTGATGCGGAGTGCGCCGTCGAAGTCGCCCTCGGCATCGTCGACCGCGTTGTACGCCGCACAGTTGACGATGACGTCGGGCGAGTGCTCGCGCACCAACGCGCGCAGGGCGTCGAGATCGCCGAGATCGAGTGCGGCACGCGTCGGAGCGATCACCGTGCCGAGCACGGCGAGCGGCCCTCGCAGCTCGAGCCCGACCTGCCCAGCCGCGCCGAGCAGCAGGAGCTTCATACGATCGAGAAGCCGCCCGAGGTGGCGAGCGCCGCCTTGCTGCGGTCGCGTTCGCGCAAGGTCTCGAGGATGATCACGGCGGTCTCCTCGATGGCCCGCCCGGTGACGTCGATCACCGGCCAGCTCGGGTGCCGCTTGAAGATGTTGCTGGCGAAATCGAGCTCCTCCTGCACGTGATCGTGCAAGCCGTAGTTCGTGTCGACCGGCATGCCGAGCTGCTTGAGACGCGCGCGACGGATCTGGACGAGCTGGTCGAGTGAGATGGTGAGGCCGACGCACCGATCCTGCGGCGCCTCCTCGAGCTCGGGCGGAGGCTCGACACCGAGCACGATCGGGTAGTTGGCGACCTTGAGCCCGCGCTGCGCGAGCAACGTGGAGAGCGGGGTCTTCGAGGTGCGCGACACCCCGACGAGCACGAGGTCGGCCTTCTTGAAGTTGCGCGGCTCGCGGCCGTCGTCGCTCTTGACGGCGAACTCCACCGCCTCGATTCGGCGGAAATACTCGTCCGAAAGCGGCAGCATCGCGCTCGGCAGGTTGATCGGCGAGGCGTCGAGGAAGCTCCCGATCTTCGAGATGAGCGAGCCGATGAGATCGACGGCGTCGACCTTGAGCTCGTAGCTCGACTGGTGGATGAACTCGCGCAGCTCCGGTGACACGACCGTGAACAGCACGAGCGCGCCGTCGGCGGCCGATTGCTGGATGACCGTCTGCACCCCCTCGCGCGTGCGGACGCGCGTGTGCAGGCGGATCTGCACGGGAGCCCCGGGGAACTGGAGCAGTGAAGCGCGGACGACCTTCTCGGCGGTCTCGCCGGTCGAGTCGGAAACGATGTCGATGTAGCGGGCGCCGGTGGGCGGCTGGCCTTCCATGACCGAGACTCTAATGCAGGTGCGTGGCCGGAGTGCACGCCGCAGCGCGTAAAGAGCGGAGCCGTGTATCCTCCCGGCCATGGGGACGAATCCGAGTGGTGGGGCGCTGTCGCGTGACGTCTTTCTCGCGCTGTGCGCGATCGGCTGGGCCGATGGCGACCTGGACCGCGAAGAGGCCGATGGAATCCTCCGAGCAGCCACCGAGGCCGAGCTCGACCTGGATGCACTGCAGGAGATCGAAGAGGCGACCAAGACGAAGCGTCCGCTCGACAAGCTCGATCGGAACAAGCTCTCGCCGGTGGAACGTATGTTCGTCTATTCGACGGCGGTCTGGCTCGCGCGCCTCGACGGTCACGTCGACCCGGCGGAGCGAACCGCGCTGCACAAGCTCGGCGATCTGCTCGGCCTCGGCGACGGCGCACGCACGCACGCATCCGCGGCGGCCCTCGAGGTCGCGCAGGAGTCCGGTGGCGACCGCCCGGCGCGCTACGACTTTGCCCGCCTCCGCGAGCGCCTCGACGAGCGCCTGAAGACGATCAGCCCCGACGCCGATTGAGGGAGACGCAACCGTTCGGTGCGGTTCGTCGACCTCGGGAAGGAGCGCTATCTTTCCGCCATGGCTGCGACTTCCACCGCCCGCGTCACCCTCCGGTACGACGTCCAGCCCACGCGCGACGACTGGGTGCTCCCCGAGGAGCCCGTGCCCGAGTCGTTGCCCCACTCCCTCACCGTCGATCTGATCAAGGCGCTCCTGCTCCACTGGGTCGCGCGTGTGCGACTCGACGCCCAGGTCGCCCCCAACCTCGCCGTCCGTTGGGTGGCGGAACGGCCGAAGGTCGGGCTCGACCCGGATCTCTGCGTGATCACCCCGCGGACGCCGGAGGGCGACGACCTGGATAGCCTGTGCACGTGGAAGACCGGTCACTCCGCACCAAAGCTCGCCGTAGAGGTGGTGAGCAAGGGTCATCCATACAAGGATTATGCAAGAGCGCCGGAGAAGTACGCTGCGTCCGGCACGGGTGAGCTCTGGGTGTTCGACCCGTTGATGGTCGGCCCGAAGGCGCTTGGTGGGCCTCTGCGTTTGCAGGTCTGGGTTCGTGCCGGCGACGGCGCTTTCGAACGTGTCTACGCCGGTGATGGTCCCGCGTTCTCCCCGACGCTGAACGCATGGTTGTTCGCGGTCGACGAAGGACGACGCCTCCGCATCGCGGACGATCGTGAGGGCACCTTGTGGTGGCGCACTCAAGCCGAAGAGGCCTACGCCGCCCGGCAAGCGGCCCTCGCAGAGACAGCGGCTGCGCTCGTCGAAAAGGAGGCTGCGCTCATCGAAAAGGAGGCTGCGATCGTCGAAAAGGAGGCTGCGATCGTCGAAAAGGAGGCTGCCCTGGGGCGGATCGCCGAGCTCGAAGCGGAGCTCCGGCGACGGGGCTGACAAGCTCGATTCCTGAGCCGGCGGGGGAGTGCTAACAGGCTCCCATGCTGCTGCCCCGTCCCGTCTACGTCGTCGACGCAGTCCGCACGCCCATCGGCCGCTACAAAGGTTCGCTCGCCGAGGTTCGCCCCGACGACCTCGCGGCGCACGTGCTTCGTGCGGTGCTCGAGCGCGGGAGCCCCGCGTTGACCGAGCTGCTCGGCGAGGTCGTGTTCGGCGCGACCAACCAGGCCGGCGAGGACAACCGCAACGTGGCGCGCATGGCCGTGCTGCTCGCCGGGCTTCCCTACGAGGTCCCCGCCGTCACGGTCAATCGCCTCTGCGGCAGCGGCCTCGAGGCGGTCAACCGCGCGGCGATGTCGATCGCGATCGGCGACGCGGAGGTCGTGGTGGCCGGTGGAGTCGAGTCGATGACCCGCGCGCCGTTCTCCATGCCCAAGGCGACCGAGGCGTTCGATCGCAATCCGCCTCCGATCTACGACACCACGATCGGCTGGCGGTATCCCAACCCGAAGATGGCCGCGCGCTTCTCGCTCGATTCGATGGGCGAGACCGCCGAGAACGTCGCCGTCAAGCACGGCATCGCGCGCGATGCGCAAGACGCGTTCGCGCTCGAATCGCAGAAGCGCGCCGTCGCAGCGATTCAGGCCGGCGCGTTCGCGCGCGAGATCGCGCCGATCATGGTGAAGAAGGGCAAGGTCGAGGAGTCCTTCGCCAAGGACGAGGGGCCGCGCGAAGACACCACGCTCGAGAAGCTCGGAAAGCTCCAGCCCGCGTTCCGCAAGGGCGGCACGGTCACCGCCGGCAACAGCTCGTCGATCAACGACGGCGCAGCCGCGGTCCTCCTCGCGAGCGAAGACGCCGTGAAGAAGGCGGGCCTCACGCCGCTCGCACGCGTGGTCTCGTTCGCGGTCGCGGGCGTCGAGCCGAACACCATGGGCGAGGGCCCCATCCCTGCCACGAGGAAGGCGCTCGGGCGCGCGGGGTGGACCGTCAAGGACCTCGACCTCACGGAGCTCAACGAGGCCTTCGCCGCGCAGTCCCTCGCTTGCATTCGCGCGCTCGAGCTCGATCCGGCGAAGGTCAACGTCAACGGCGGCGCGATCGCGCTCGGTCACCCCATCGGCTCGTCGGGCGCGCGCCTCGTCGCCACGCTCACGCACGCGATGAAGGCGCGCGGCGCCAAGCGTGGTCTCGCGTCGCTCTGCATCGGGGTGGGGCAGGGCATCTCGACCTTGTTCGAAGCGGTCTGATGTTCGCGCGCGAGCGACAGGTCGCGCTCGACGCCGCCCGCGCGGCCGCTCGTGCGATCGCCGAGGTGCAGGCTGGGGGATTTGGCGTCGAGTTCAAGGACTCGGCCAAGGACGATCCGGTCACCGCGGCCGATCGGACTGCCAACGCTTCGATCGTCGCCGCGCTGCGCGCAGCCTTTCCCGGCGATGTCATCGTTGCCGAAGAGGACGACGTCCCCGCCGGATTCGCGACCGCACACCGTTGTTGGTTCGTCGATCCGCTCGACGGCACCAAAGAGTTCGTCGCCGGCGTTCCAGAGTGGTGCGTCATGATCGGTCTCGCGGTCGACGGGCACGCTCGAGTCGGCGTCGTGCTCGTCCCTTCGGCCGGTTACGCCCTCGTCGGCGAGGTCGGTGCCGGCGCTACGGTCATCGATGCCGACGGCCACTCGAGGCCGGTCTCGATCTCCAACGTCACCGAATCGTCACACGCGCGCATCGTCTCCAGCCGCTCGCGCCGTTCGCCGGTGCTCGATGCCATCTACAAAGCCATCGGAGAACCCCGTGAGGTGCGCTGCGGGTCGGTCGGCGTGAAGATCGCGCGAATGCTCCTGGGCGACGCCGACGCCTACATCCACCCGCGCGGCGGGCCCAAGCTCTGGGATCTCTGCGCGCCCGAGGCCATCGTGCGCGCGGCCGGCGGCGTGTTCACCGATCAGCACGGCGACGCCATCGACTACGCCCGTTCCGAGGTCGCCCACGAGCGGGGCATGGTCGTCTCCGGGCCAACCATCCATGCTCAGCTGCTCGCCGCCGTTGCGCGCGGGCTGGCGTCCGCCCACCACGAGTGAGACCATTCCAAACGTGCCCCGTCGCTCTTCTCGCCTGACCGCGCTCCTCGACGCGCTTCGCTCCTCGACCAAGGAATCCGGCACGACGACCGCGCAGGCGCTGGCCGATCGGCTCGGCGTCTCGCTGCGCACCCTCTACCGCGATCTCGATCGTCTTCGCGCGGCCGGCGTTCCCATCGCGGGCAAGGCCGGCGTCGGACTCGCCCTCGAGAAGGGCGCGAAGATCCCCGAGGTGTTGTCCAAGCCGGCGGCGACTCCGGAGCACGAGGCTCGCGTGCGCGCGTCCGCCGACGGATTGCGCGCGCTCGCCGAGGACGCGAGCGTCGAGCTCGAGCGCGGTCGCGGAGCCGAGCGCGTGGTGCGCGCCGCCTCGCGCGACGCGATCGTCCGCGCGGTGCTCCGCGCCGGCGGCGAGGTCGTCGTGCTCTCGCCCGACAAGGTCCGCCGCGACGTGCGCGCCCGCGCCCGCGAGGTCGCGCGCGCACACAAGGGCTAGGCGCTACTTGATCGCGGTCTTGCAGCCGAGCAGGATCTCGATCTTCGCCTTCGCGTCGCCGCGCACGGTCTCGCACGTCTTGGGGCAGAGCACGATGCGCGTGGGCTTGGCCGGATCGTCGTAGCGCCATCCCTCGCCGCCGGTGCAGGCCGCGTCCTGCGGCACCGTGGCCCCGGGAGGCGCGCCGCCTTTGCTGTAGAGGACGTTCACGAGGGCGTACGAGATCTCGCCCTTGAGCACCTTGGTCGGCAGCGCGAAGTCGCACGGCAACGCCTTGCCGCGGACGGTCGCGAGCGCATCGCGGAAGCCCTCTTCGACCTTGGTCGGATCGGCCGCGAGCACCGCTGCGGTGGTCCCGCCCGCGGCAGCGATCTGGTTGGCGATGCTGACGTTCACGCCGGGCAGACCGACCACGAAGGTCTTGATGCCGAACGTCTTCAGCGTGTTCGCCGCGAGATCGGCGATGACCTTCGGGTCTTCAGGATTCAACCCGCCGCACGTCGCCGCCGGTCCCTGCGGTTCGCCGTCGGTCACGAGCAGCACGGCGCCCGCCTCACCCGGCCGCGTCTTCAAGTCTTCCATCGCCTTGCGGAGCGCGCCGCCAAGCGCGGGATACATCGGCGTGTTGAAGCCGTCGGGCTTCTCCTTGTCGATCGCGTCGAGGATCGGCACCGCGTTGGTCGGCAAGAAGTCGTACCCCACGCGCGGCGCCATGTACGCCGCCGAATCACACACGGGCGTGCCGTCGACCGGGCGCGGAAAGAAGTTCAGCGCGATGCGCAGACCGTTCGACGCGCTGTCCTTGAGGAACGCCTCCATGCCTTTGCGCGCACCGGCCCACTTGGTCGACGTCACCTCCGGGCCCATCGACGATGACTTGTCGAACGCGACGTAGAGGCTCGTCGGCGTCACCGACGCCTGCTCGGTTGCGGCAGCGCAGGCGGCGTCCGGGTCGATGGCAGGGGTGTCGAGCATCGCGTCGATCGAGCCGACGTCCCCGCTCAAGCCGCCGCCAGTGTCGGCAGGGGCGAGATCGCTTCCGTCGTCTTTATGCACCGCGCACCCTGAAAAATAGGCTGCGGCACCCACGAGAAGGAGCAAGCGAAGGCGCATGGGCGTGCAGCATACCAAGCGATTGGACGCAGTCGGGAGGTGGCAGGTTGGCCCACACGACTTTCGGCTCCGCGACGATGCCCGTTGATCCGAACGTGCACTCAGTCAGAATGGACGGCCAATGTCGCGCTTTCCCTTTCGCACCTCTGGAGTCGTCGCTCTCTTCGTTCTTGGCTTCGCCGCCGCATCTTGCGCGGAAGGAGCCACCGATTCCGTGGACGGCGTCGCCGGCGGCGACACCGGCACGAGCAGCGACGACACGGGCAGCAGCGGCGATGACACCAGCGTGACGCCGACCGACACCGGTTCGTCGACGACCGACAGCGGCGGCGGTGGCGAAGCGGCGACCGACTCCGGCGGCGGTGGCGATTCGACCAGCACCGATTCGACGACGGACACGGGTGGCACCTGCGCGTCGGGCTGTCCCGCAGGGAAGTGGGACATCGATGGCGATCCGCTCACCGGCGAGTGCGGCTGCGAATACTCCTGCGTGAAGAAGGGCAGCACCGACCCGATCGACGACAAGTTCACGGACGACAACTGCGACGGCGGCGACGGCGTCGTCGAGAAGTGTGTCTACGTCTCCGCCACGACGGGCGACGACACGAACGCGGGCACGCGTGTGAAGCCGATGAAGACGATCGCCGAGGCGATCAAGAAGGCCAAGACCGCCGGCGTCGATGTCTGCTTGAGCGGTGAGACCTACTCCGGGCTCGTCACGATGGAGAGCGGCGTCTCCGTGTACGGCGGGTTCGACGAGAAGGATCCGGACTTCAGGTTCAAGCGTTCGGCTGCGGCGACGACGACGTTGGTGAATTCGGGAACGACCGTGTACGCGCCGAACGTCGATGTGCCGACCCACCTCGAAGGGCTCAACATCTCCACCACGGCACCGTCAGGTATCGGCGCCAGCGCGTATGGCGTTCGGCTCGGCGGTGGCACGGCGACGTTCTATGTCCGCTACAACAAGATTACCGTTTCAGGTGGCACGAGTGGTTCGGACGGAGCGATTGGGGCCAATGGGCCGAATGGTGGCGACGGCGTCAAGGGCCTGGACGGCCTATCCGATAACTCTGGCGGAAGGACCGGCGGGACCGCCCCCGCGTCGGCTTGCGGGGCTGGGGGTGGTTCCGGTGGAACCGGGGGCTATTCCTCTGCCGCAGGCGCTGCTGGGTCGGCAGGCTTCGGAGGCACGTCGGGGGGAACCGCCGGTTCGGCCGCGAGCAGTTGTCTAAATGCGGGCGGTGCGGGCGGGCCTGGTGGAAGCCTCGTCACCACGGGCGGCAGTGGAAGCCCGGGCGGAACGAGTAGCGGTCTGGGAACCCTCGACTCCGCAGGCATTTACCTCGCTCCCGCCGCGCCAAAGGGCAGCGATGGAGCTCCCGGCGCCGGTGGCGGTGGTGGCGGAGGAGGCGGTGGGCGGCGCAAGGATGGCAACATCCTGTGCACGTTCGGCACCTCCGAATTGGGCGGTGGCGGTGGTGGCTCCGGCGGTAATGGCGGATGCGGGGGCAAGGGCGGGGGCGGTGGCCAAGGTGGTGGCGGAAGCTTCGGGATCACCGCGGCGGGTGGAAGCCTCGTGGTGGACCTCTGCGACATCAACGTCGGCAAGGGCGCGAAGGGCGGAGACGGCAAGGCTGGTGGTAGTGGTGGCCTGGGCGGTGCGGGCGGTCCCGGCGGTGCGGGTTACAAAGGCGGTTCCCCTGCCGGGGGAAGCGCAGGCTCCGGTGGCAGCGGCGGACAGGGAGCCGGCGGTGGCGCGGGCGGGCCAGGGTCCGGCGGTGTCGGTGGCCCCAGCGCGTGCGTCGGCAGTTCCTCGGGCGCGACCGTTACGTTCAGCGTCGGTCTCGGCAAGAACTCCTGCGTGAATGGCGGCGGTGGTCCTGGAGGGATCGGCGGATCGAATGGGACCACAAGCGGCGCGACAGGCCCGACCGGCGGGTCGGGTTCGACGTTGTCTCTCTGATCCCATCTGTCCGCGTTACGGAACGTAGATCGCGCCATCCGTCAGGGTCTCGAAGAGGCCACCTGAAGGCTGACCGATTCCACTCCACACGATCGCGCCCGCCGACACAGCTCCAAGCGTTGCGTAGATCCGCGGCAACGGCGCGCTCGCAGTCGGCATCGACTGCCAGGTTCCGGTGGTCAGATCGTAACTCGCGCCGCCGCCGATCGCGGTCGGGGTGCCGCCTTCCTTGAGTCCCGACCAAACGAACAGCCGCGAGCCGGACTGCCACGAAGCGGGCGTCGAACGCGGATCGAAGATCGCGGTCGGGGGCGCGGCGATGCTCGTCCACTTCAGGTCGGCGAACGTGAGCGTGGCGCCGTTGTCGAGCGTTCCCGGGTCGGCGCCACCGAAGAAGGCGAACCGATCAGCGAGGGTGGCTGCACCAGGGAACGTTCGACCAGCGACAGGACTCGCGGCGATCGAACGCCAGGTCCTGGTGACGGGGTTGAACAGCGCTCCGTCGTTGAGTCGACCCGCGGTGCCGACGCCTCCCCAGACCAAGACCTCCGTGCCGGTCCACGCCATCACGTGGAGACTCCGCCCCGCGATCGGCGCGGCGGGCAGCGCCGTCCAGGTGTTCGTCGAAGCCGCATAGACCGCGCCGTCGTCTGCGTCGCCAGCGCTGGTTCGGCCGCCCCAAACAACCATCTCCTCCCGACTGGCAATCCAGACTGCGCCATGGCGGTGTCTGCCAACAATCGGTGCGGTAGGCAGTCCCGACCAGCTCTTGCTGAGGGGACTGTAGATCTTGCCGTCGTTGAGGTAGGTGCTCGAGTTCAAGCCACCCCAGAGAACCAACTCGAGGCCGTTCCATACGCCGGTGTGGCCCGCTCGGGCGGTGGGTGCGCCGGTCGTCGGAAGCAGCGTCCAAGCGTTCTTGCCGATGCTGTAGATCGCGCCATCCGCGAACGCGGTGCCGCCGCCATCAGGCTGCAGACTCCCTCCGTGGATGAACACCTCGCCCCCGGTGGATGCTGCCGCGGCCACCACTCGGCCCTCGAACCCCGTCGGCGGATCCGCGATCTTCGTCCACCCCTTCGGGATCGCGCAGACGTCCGCGCCCCACGAGCACGAGCTCGTGCAGGTCTTCGTCTTCTTCTCGAGGGCGCCCGAGCACGTGCCGGTAACGCTCACGACCTCGCCGGGGGTGCACACGCACGTATCGGGCGGGGGCGCAGTGTCCGTCGTCGCCGTGTCGGCAACCATCGTGTCGGCGACCGCGGTGTCGGCGACCGCGGTGTCGGCGACCGCGGTGTCGGCGACTGCGGTGTCGGCGACCGCGGTGTCCGTGACGGTCGCGTCGGTTGCGGTCTCCACCGGTGAATCCGTCCCCGCGTCGCCGGCAGCCGTGTCGGTCGAGCTCGAATCG
>JGI24115J20150_1000343_pt1 | contig 19401 bp, 24 predicted proteins | sample Subbioar_CSW14AB_FD_20150 | JGI IMG/M metagenome (IMG submission 20150)
GCGGGCGGGGCGGGCGGGGACGCTGGTGGGTCGATCACCTCGACCGGCACCACCAGCGGTTCCTGCCGCAGCCGCTCCAGGGCGGCCAGGCAATAGTGGGCAAACCACAGTGAAGCGAAGGCGAACACCAGGGTGTAGATCCAGATCGCGATCGGCACCAGCAACGGCGCCAGCGCAATGAACATGGCACCCGAGGCCCACAGCAGGCTCGGCGCAGCCCCCACGTAACCGCTCAGCACGCCCATGGCCAGCAGTGAACTGCGGTGCCGGCGCATCAGGGTGCGGCGTTCTTCGGCGGTGGCGTGTTCGGACAGGGCGTCGTAGGTGAACACGCGGTAGGTGAGCCAGCCCCAGATCAAGGGCGGCAGGATCAGCACCAGCGGCGGAATGAACCAGGCCGGCACCGACAGCACCAGCGCCACCAGCGCCAGCAGCGTGGAGCCGGTCGACCACAGCACGCTGGCCACCATGGAGCCGCCCTGGCGCCGCTCGAGCGTGCCGAACCGGCGGCGGGCCACCAGATCGACCATGGCCGGCGTCATGAACAGCGATACCAGCAGCAGGCACAGCACCACGATGGCCGGCGTGGCCAGCACCAGCACCACCAGCGGCGCAAACACGGTGCGCAGGGTGCCCAGGCCGACCCGGTCCAGCCAGGACAGGAAGGCCTGCACCAGCTCGAAGGCCTCGAACCAGGCGGTCACGCCGGCGACGGCGGGTTCCCAGAAGAAATAGCCGAGGCCGAAAGACAGCACCACCATCAGCACCAGCGGCAGGATGGACAGGCCGATCACCCGGGGATGCACGCAGTAGGCCACTGCGCGCCAGAAAGCATCGAACATCAAGGACATGGGGCCAAGAATACAACGCGGCCATTCAACGCAGGCGACACCGCCCGCCCCGCTCCAGGTCCTAGCATGGGCGCATGCAACGCATCGACATCCACGGCGTGGCCCTTGAGGTGGAGCGCATCGACGGCCCGGCGGGCCGGGCACCGCTGTTGTTCCTTCATGAAGGCCTGGGCAGCGTGTCGATGTGGCGGCAGCGCGACCACTCGTGGCCGCACGAGCTCTGCGCCGCCACCGGGCGCAGCGGAGTGCTGTATTCGCGCCGGGGGTATGGCCGCTCCGACCCCGTGCCCGATGTGCGTGGGGAGCCCGGTACCAGAGGCTTCTGGTCGGTCGGTCGGCATGGGCCGGACTACATGCACCGGGAAGCGCTGACCGTGCTGCCGGCGCTGCTTGACGCGCTGGGCCTGCGCCAGCCGGTGCTGGTGGGCCATTCCGACGGCGCCACCATCGCGCTGCTGCACGCGGCGAGCCACCCGGTCACCGCCACCGTGGTGATGGCGCCCCATGTGTTCGTGGAAGACGTGGCCATCCAGGCCATCACCGCCGCCCGCGAGGCGTTCGGCAGCGGCCTGCGCGAGCGGCTGGCCCGCCACCATGCCGATGTGGAGAGTGCCTTCTGGCAGTGGAACGATGTCTGGCTGAGCGCGGCCTTCCGGTCGTTCGACATCCGTCCGGCATGCGGCCGCATCGGCTCGCCACTGATGCTGGTGCAGGGCCTGCAGGACGAATACGGCACGCTGGAACAGCTGCGCGCCATCGAACAGCGGGTGCCCCACGCGGTGACGCTGGAGCTGGCCGATTGCGGCCACAGCCCGCACCGGGATCAGCCGCAGGCCCTGACGCGCGCGGTGGCCGATTTCCTGGCAGCGTTGCCCTGAAACGGCAAGGTCGGGGCCGTTTTTTCAACAAAATTCACACATTTGCCTGCTTTTTGGCTCAAGTGGCCTGGGCTGCGGCATGCCGATGGACGGTTGTCAATACACTTTGATACATCCGCCCCGGCGGTCAGACCACCCTATTCACCATGAACACCCTTTCCTGGACCTCGCCATGGCTGCTCGCCGTGCTGCTGCCCCTTGTGGCGGTGGCCGGCGCGTGGGCGCAGCGGGTCTGGACCGCGCGTTCGACCCGGGCCCGGCGCAAGCTGCCGGAGCATTGGCCGCTGGCCATCCGGTCGGTGGTGAACAGTGAAGAGGCACGGGTCTGGCACTGGCTCTCCAGGGCCTTTTACGACCACCATGTCCTGATCAAGCTGCCGGTCACCCGCTTCACCCTGCCGCGCGAGAAGCAGGAGAGCATGGACTGGTACAAGCTGCTCGGCGGCGTGTACTGCACCTTCACCATCTGCCGCGCCGACGGCCGCGTGGTCGGCTGTGTCGACGTGCCCGGCTCGGTCGGCATACCGCGCAGCACCCGCGCGGTGAAGCAATCGCTGCTGAACCAGTGCCATCTGCCCTACTGGGTGGTGCGCTCGAACAGCCTGCCCACGGTGGCCGAGATCCGGGCCGAGTTCCTGGGCGAATCGTCCATGAGCCAGGCCATGCGCGAACGCGAGATGGAAGAGCGCGCCATCATCGCGGCGCAGAACAACCTGCGCACCGCCATCCACCGCCAGCGCAGCACCCGCCACAGCGACTTCGGGCCGCTCAGCAACTGGCCCAGCAGCCAGGCCGGCGAGCCGCGCAGCGACATGCCGTCGCAATGGCAGGACAACTCCTTCCTGATGCCGCTGGACAGCCGGCGCGGCGACCTGCTCTGAACCGGGCCCGCGGTGGCCTCAGGCCTTCGCGGTGAGCGAGGTCACCTCGTCGGCGGTGAGCCAGCGCCACTGACCCGGAGCCAGATCGGCCGGCAGCTCGATGCAGCCGATGCGCGAGCGGTGCAGCCCCTCCACCCGATTGCCCGCCGCCGCCACCATGCGCTTGACCTGGTGGTACTTGCCCTCGGTCAGGTTCAGCTGCAGGTGGGTCGGGGTCAGCAGTTCGCAGGCCGCCGCCTTGACCGGCTTCGGATCGTCTTCCAGCACCACACCGGCCAACAGCCGCTCCACCATGGCCGCATCGCCCGGGTGCTTGAGCGTCACCTGGTACACCTTGGGCACATGGTGGCGCGGCGAGGTCATGCGGTGGATGAACTTGCCGTCGTCCGACAGCAGCAGAAGCCCGGTGGTGTCGTGGTCGAGCCGGCCCACCGCCTGCACGCCGGCCGAGGCGCCACCGCCCCGCTCGCGCAGCGGCCCCGGCAGCAGCGTGTAGACCCCGGGGTGCGCGCCCGGCTTGTGCGAGCACTCGTAACCCGCCGGCTTGTGGAGCATGAGGTAGGCACGCTCGTGGTAGGCCCAGGGCTGCCCCTGCACCCGGAACAGCAGCCCCTGCGGGTCGAAGCGCTCCAGCGGATCGAGGCACACGGTGGCGGGTTCGCCCACCGCCACATGACCCATCTGGATCAGCCCGAAACAGACCCGGCGCGTGCCGAAGCCCTGAGAAAAAAGAATGTCCTGCAACGCCATCATGGTGGCCGGCATTGTGCCTGCGCGGGCCCGGGCCCGGGCGCTCCCCATCCCGCTCGCGAACGCCGGCGTCGTTTCGCTCCCTGCTGACGGCGGCTGGTCGCAAACCGGTGGGCAGGCGCGGGCCCGGCCACCACAGTACCCCCGTTCCAAGGAGGTACCGCCATGTCATTCACTCCCGTGATCGCCATCCACACCGCCGCCGCGCTGGCGGCCGTCGTCATCGGCCCGCTGGCCTTGTGGTCGCGCCGCAGCGGCCATGTGCGCACACGCCTGCACCGGGCTGCCGGCTACAGCTGGGTCCTGCTGATGGTGTTCACCGCACTCTCGGCGCTGTTCATCCCGGCGGCGCGGCTGCCCAACATCGCCGGCTTCGGGCCGATCCACCTGCTGGTGCCCTTTGTGCTGGTGATGCTGGTGGTGGCCATGCGCCACATGCTGCGGGGCCGGCTGCAGGCCCACCGGCAGACCATGCTGCAGCTCTACATCGGCGCCTGCCTGGTGGCGGGCGCTTTCACGCTGCTGCCGGGGCGGCTGCTGGGCCAGTGGGTGCGCTCGCTGCTGGCCTGAACCGCCATCGGCAGCTTTCGCACCATACTGCTGCATGGACCCGCATCCCGCCGACACAAGCCTCCCGGGCGCCGTCCTGAACCGGATCGGCCGGCGGCTGCTTTTCACCGTCGGGGTCAACACCGTGGTCGCGCTGTTCCTGGCCCTGCCGGGCCGCGACAGCCTGTGGGTCAACTGGGTGTATTCGCAGTGCATCGGCCTGCTGATCTGGGCCTGCATCGACGGCGGGCGGTTCGTGTTCCACCCGCGCGGCCAGCTCACCGGCTGGCGCATGGCGCTGCTGGTGATGGCCGGCGTGGTGGCCGGCTACAGCGCCGGCTGCCTGCTGGCCAATGCCCTGCTCGGCCGCCCGGTGCTGCTGGGTCTGCACGGGCTGCCCACCAGCACGCTGCAGATCATGGCGGTGTCGCTGCTGGCCGCCGGCATCACCACCTATGTGTTCACCAGCCGGGAACAGCTGGCCATGGCCCGCGAGGCTTCAGAAGCGGCCGAACGCCAGGCCACCGAGGCACGGCTGCGGCTGCTGGAATCGCAGCTGGAGCCGCACATGCTGTTCAACACGCTGGCCAACCTGCGGGCGCTCATCGCCACCGATCCACCGCGCGCCCTGGCCATGCTGGACCGGCTCGACGGCTTCCTGCGCGCCACCCTGCAGGCCAGCCGCAGCGGCCCCGGCCACCACACCCTGGCCGCCGAGTTCGAACGCCTGACCGACTACCTGGCCCTCATGGCGGTGCGCATGGGCCCGCGACTGACCCACACCCTGGAGCTGCCCGAGGCCCTGCGCGACCAGCCGGTGCCCGCGCTGCTGCTGCAGCCGCTGGTGGAGAACGCCATCCGCCACGGACTGGAACCTTCGGTGGCCGGCGGGCATGTGACCGTGTCGGCCCGCGAGGTCGACGGCGCGCTGCAGCTGGAGGTGCAGGACAACGGCATGGGCTGCGCGAGCGAGCCGGGCGAGGGCCGCGGCTTCGGCCTGGCCCAGGTGCGCGAACGGCTGGCCAGTGCGCACGGTGCTGCGGCACACTGCCACTGGCGCAGCCGCCCTGGCGAAGGCACCCGCATCACCCTGCGCCTGCCGCTGTCCACTGCCCACGCCACCACCACCCCATCTGCATGAGCCCCACCGCCCTCATTGCCGAAGACGAACCGCTGCTGGCCCAGGCGCTGTGCACCGAGCTGCAGCGCAGCTGGCCGGCCCTGACCTTGCTGCCGGTGGTGGCGGATGGCATCAGCGCGGTGCAGGTGGCACTGCAGACCCTGCCGCAGGTGCTGTTCCTGGACATCCGCATGCCCGGTCAGAGCGGTCTGGAAGCCGCCGCCGACATCGCCGAACAGTGGCCCACGGCCCTGCCCTTCCCCGCCTTGGTGTTCGTGACCGCTTACGACCAATACGCAGTGCAGGCCTTCGAGGCCCAGGCCATCGACTACCTGCTCAAGCCGGTGCGCCCGGAGCGGCTGGAGCGCACGCTGGAGCGCATCCGCCAGCATCTGCAACGCCCTCCCACGGACGTGGGCGCTGGCGAGCCGGCCCTGCAAAGCCTGATCGGCCGGCTGCACCGCCTGCTGGAGCCGGACACCGCGCCGGCATTGGCCATCGGCCAGACACCGATCGAGCCGCTGCGGCTGATCACCGCCAGCGTGGGAGCCACGGTGCGCGTGGTGCCCATCGAGCAGGTGCTGGTGTTCGAAGCCGCCGACAAATACGTGCGCGTGCTCACCGCCGATGCCGAACTGCTGCTGCGCACGCCGCTGAAGGAACTGCTGCCCCGCCTCGACCCCGTCGAGTTCTGGCAGGTGCACCGCGGCACCGTGGTGCGCGCCGGCGCCATTGCACAGGCCGTGCGCGGCGACAACGGCAAGCTCAGCCTGAGCCTGCACGGCCGGCCCGAAAGCTGGCCGGTGAGCCGGCTGCACGAACACCGACTCCGGCCGCTCTGACGGCCTTCAGCCCCAGGAGACCACCATGCCCTACACCCTGCGTTTTCAGCGCGTGCTGCGCGCCCCGCCCGAGCGGGTTTTTCGGGCCTTCGTCGATCCCGCCGCACTCGCCAAGTGGAACGCCCCGGACGGCTTCACCGCCACGGTGCACGAGATGGACGCCCGCCCTGGCGGACGTTTCCGCATGTCGTTCACCAACTTCAGCGCCGGCCAGACACACCACTTCGGCGGTGAATTCAGGGAGCTGGTGCCCAACGAAAAGATCGTGGCCACCGACCGCTTCGACAGCCCGCACCTGCCCGGCGAACTGGTCACCACCACCCTGTTCAAGGCCGTGGGCAGCGGCACCGAACTGAACATCGAACAAGCCGGCCTGCCCGACGCCCTCCCCCCGGACGGCTGCATGCTGGGCTGGCAGCAGTCGCTGGAGCTGCTGGCGCGGCTGGTGGAGCCGGAGATTCCGGGGGAGTGACCGTCAGCCCCGCAACCGGAACGACCCGACCAGTTCGGCCAGCTGCTGCGACTGATGACGCAGGCTGTCGGCAGCGGCGGCGCCCTCTTCCACCAGCGCGGCGTTCTGCTGGGTGACCTGGTCGAGCTGGGCCACGGCGTGGCCCACCTGCGCGATGCCGTCAGCCTGTTCCTGGCTGGCCAGCGTGATGCCCTCGATGAGCTGCGACACGCGGGCCACCTGCTCGACGATCTGGCCCACGCTCTGGCCGGCCTGGGCCACCAGACCGGTGCCCGATTCGACCCGCTCCACACTCTCGCCGATCAGGCCCTTGATCTCCTTGGCCGCCTGCGCGCTGCGCTGGGCCAGGTTGCGCACTTCGCCGGCGACCACCGCAAAACCACGCCCCTGCTCGCCGGCACGGGCCGCTTCCACCGCCGCGTTGAGCGCCAGGATGTTGGTCTGAAAGGCAATGCTGTCGATCACGCCGATGATGTCGCTGATGCGGCGACTGCTGTCGTTGATGCCCTGCATGGTCTGCACCACGCGGCCCACCACCTGACCGCCCTCTTCCGCCGCCAGCTTGGCCTCGCGGGCAATCCGGGCGGCCTCGCGCGAGGTCTCGGCGTTCTGCTGCACGGTGGAGGTGATCTGCTCCATGCTCGCCGCCGTCTCTTCCAGGTTGCTGGCCTGTGTTTCGGTGCGAGAGGACAGGTCGGCATTGCCGGTGGCAATCTGGGCACTGCCGGTGGCGATGCTTTCGCTGCTCTGGCGCACCGCCGACACCATGGTCACCAGGCTCTGGTTCATGGCGCGCAGCGCGGTCAGCAGCTGGCCGGTCTCGTCGGTGTTGCGCACATCGATCTGCGAGGTGAGGTCGCCGGAGGCCACCGTCTCGGCCACCTTCACCGCCTGGGCAATGGCCCGGGTGGTCTGGCGGGCAATCGCCAGCATCAGCAGCCCGCCCAGCACCACCATCACGCCGATGCCGGCCGACAGCTGCACCAGGCGCTGCATGGCGTGGCCGGCCTCGTTGTCGAGCTCCTGGGCCAGCACCTTGAAGGCCTCGTCGATCAGGGCGAACTGGGCATCGATCTGCGCCGTGCTGGCGGCGAAGAACGCGTTGGGCGTCATGGTCAGCTGGTCGGCCTTCAGGATCTCCTTGTCGACCAGGGCGGCGGCGGCGTCTGCAGCCGCCCAGGCCGCGTCGGCCTTGGGCGCAATGGCCGCCCGCAGCGCCGGGTTGGCCGCCAGTGCCTTGTCCAGGCTGCGCCGGGCCTGGGCCAGGTGCGAGCGCGACATGTTGGTGAGGGCCGACAGCCCCGAGCGCTGGTCGCTGCCGATCTCGCCACGGCTCAGGATCAGGGAGCCCTGTGCGCGGGCCTGCCCCAGGGTTTCGGTCAGACGCGGCAGGTGCACCAGCACCGACTGGATCAGGAAATAGGTGTCGGCGTTCGGGTCCAGGCTCATGCCGGAGGCGTCATTGACCTCTTCGATCAACGCCAGCTGCCCGGCAATGAGTGCGGTGTGCCGCACGAAACTCTGCGGCCCCGGAATCGACTTGGCCGACACATCGGCCGCCAGCGCTTTCCATTGCTCCACCAGCTCGCGGTTCCGGTTGCCCAGCGCCGGGGCATTCAGGTCGGTCAGCGCGAGGTCCAGACGGGCAAAAGCAGCGTCGACATCGGCCTGCCGCTGCGCCCGGGCGTCCTTCACCGAATCGTTGCCGGCCAGCACATTGGCCGAAAGACCGCGGTGCTGCTGGGTCAGCTGCACCAGCTTGAGCGCCGCACCCGCCGCGGGAATGCCTTGCGTCTCCCCCCTCGCGGCCTGCCACACCGACAGCTCGCCCCGCACGGCCATAGCCGTGGGCAGGGCAGCCATCACCATGGCGATGGCGCCGATCAGAAGAAATTTGTGCGCCAGGCGCAGGTTGCCAAGCAGGCTTTGCATGAAAAACACCCCTTCCCGTCGATTCGGTCTACTGGGTGTTTATCGGTAAAAACCCGGGTGACTGAAGCGCAGATAAGCGGCGGCCGACCGGCCAAAAAAAATCCCGACCGGGTGAGGGTCGGGATTCTGGATGGTGGTGGAGCTGGGGGGATTCGAACCCGAGTCCGAGCGTGTCACGATGCGCCTTGGCGGGGTGTCGGTGCGAATCCGGTGCGAATCAGACGCCCATGAAAAAGACCCCCACCACCCGAAGGCAGTGGGGGAGAACGTCAGGCCAACCTGATCGAGGAGACAACCGGGGGTTACTTGCTCACACCCTTGACCTTCTCCACGCTCCGCAGACCACCGATGCCCAGCAGGCCGGTGATCACCACCCAGAGCAGGTCGAGGTTGAGTTCGGGAGGGGTGGGCCAGCCTTTGACAGCAGCCACCCAAGCCAGCAGGGGTTGGAGGATCGTGGCGTAGAGGAAGCCGGCCACACCCGCCCAGCCGAACCCGGGGCGCCAGCCGGCGACCCAGACGCTGGGGTGAGCAGCTTCCCGGGCGTTGATCTCGAGCTGGGCGATGACCTGTTTCAGCTCGCCGTCAGCGGCCATACGGATCAGCTCCATCTCCGCTTCCCGCTTCTTCTCCGGGTCGGGCATCCAGCGGTCGATCAGGGTCTTGCCGACCTCGAGCAAAGGCCCAAGTACAAGGGGGTTCATGGTCATGCCTCCAGAAGTGCGGCGATGCGCCGGGCCCACCCTTTGCCGAATGCCGGCCAACTGGGGAGGTCGGTCATGAACTTGAGGCGAACCCCAAGCAGCGTGGTTTTCAGCCTGTTCGGGTCGGCAGCGTTTGCCAGCGCCAGGGTCCGGGGGCCGATCACCCCATCCTCAGCAGCACCCAGAGCCCGCTGCAGCCACCGGGCGGACTGACGCACCCCGGAGTTCACGGCAGCATCGAACACGGCGTAGCGCACCGTTGCGGGAAGCTCGTCGGCCTTCACGGCATCCCAGTATTCGCGCCGGTAGATGCTCTTGGCCATGCCTGCCGGGAAGTCGCGCATGTGGCCGCTGTAGCCAGCAGCGCGGGCAACACGTTCCGTGACACCCCAGCGGGTCGCACCACCCGGGTCGGCAGGGTGGTCGACAAACCCCCCTTCGTGCCCCAGCAGTTCGTGGAATGCTTCGTCGAAGGTCATTTGATGAACCCCTGAGATTTGGCCCAGATGAACAGGCCGACGGCCAGAGCGCCGACGATCCAGACGAACCGCTGCACGACGCCCCGGCCCACCTCCCGGTACACGTGGTCGGTCAGCTTGGCCACAGCCTTCTCGGCAGCACGCTCGGCGATGCGCTCGATCTGGTCGTCGGTAAGAGAGGCGAAGTTGGAGTCGGACATGGTGGTCATGTGGTCAGTGCTGGCCGTCAGGCTCGCAGGCGTCGAGGAAGACTTGCACCATGCGGGCAAGCTCGCGGCGGGAGGGCAGTTCTTCGGGGTCGAGCTGCATGGTCTTGACCCGGGCGGTGATCGTGTAGTCGCCGGGCTTGGGCCAGCCGAAGATCAAGGGCAGTTCCACGTAGTTCGCAACCACGTCGATGAGCCAGACGATCAAGGCCAGAGGGGCGAGGGACAGCCACAGGCCGCCGCGCTTGAACTGGATGACGACCGGGTACGTTGCGCCGGTAATGGCGGTCAGGATCACATTCACTCCCAAGAAATGTTCACAGAACCAGCGTCGAATGTGTCGGTTCCGCCAATGGTTGTGATCCTTACGCGATCAAGAACGCCACCCAGCGTCAATGTGCCACCGCCAATTTGACCGAACCCAATCTCAGACCGCCCACCAACACTACTCATTACCCAGGTATTACCGGTTACGTTTTGCAGAGTAATGATCCCGTGACGGACAACGGTGCCAGCGCTAACGCCTTCAATTAGGAACCCGCTTGTATTGTTATTGCCGGTTACAGAGTTGGTGCTGCCCAAAGTAACGCCAGAACCCAGATACCCACTGGTGGTAAATGTGGTTGATCCGATTTGCACCTGAACCAAGGAGGTGCCAGACGTGGAAACCCCGACAAGCATGATGTTGATACGCTTTGCCCACGGCGGAATCCCCGTAAAGTCCACGGCGGTCTGAGAAGTCAGGGTAATGGAAGTCGAATTGACGATACGACTCAGCCCGGAATAACTGAGAACCTCAACAACGTTTGCGGCAGTTGCGCGAAGAATGCAGGTGTCGCCCGCTTGCGTGATGATGTTCTGCCCTGTCTGTGTGACGATGTTCGCGTTATTCGTCAGCGTCAACGCGCCAGCAAACCGCACGAACAGCAGCCGGCCAGCCGCCACCGTGAACAGGGTGATTCCGGTTGTGCCGGTGATGTTGATGTGATCGGTGTTGGCCGCTCCGGTGGTCAGGTTGACCGTGGCCGCGCTGGCAACATCCACCCGGGTCTGGTTGACCGGGAGAATCGACTGGATACCAGCGGCGGTGGTCTGTCCCGTACCCCCGTTGGCGACAGGCAGAACACCTGTGGCCGTTGCGAGATCCGCCGACAGCGCTTGGCCGTTTGCCCGCTGATAGGCCACGACCCGATACCCTGAGGCCGGATTGCCGTTCGGGACTGCCAGGAGGGCATCCCCTGCGGCGGTGGTGATGTTGGCCGCACCCGGCAGAACCAAGGACGCAGAGTGCGTCAGGGTCAGCGCAGCAGCGAACCGGACGATCCGGGGGCCGCTGTAGGTCGTGCCGAACGACGTGATCCCGGTGGTCCCGGTGATCTGGACAACCAGGCTGTTTGCCGCTCCAATGTCGCAGGTAGCAGCACTCGCCACGGATGCTTCAAGGGCAAACCCCTTGCCGTCGCGGTGCTGTGCGATGTAGGACGCATACGTCCGCAGGTAGTCGTCGATCAGGCTGGGTGCCTCACTCCCCGAAGGAGAGTTGGACCCCGCCGTCTGCGACAGGTCGTTGATTGAGCTGGGCAAGGGCATTGCAGGGGCTCCAATGAAAAAGCCCGCTCAGTGGCGGGCTCGTAGGGGTGAAATGGAAGTCTTGAACGAACTGATCGCTCAATCAGGCGTGAGCCCCGGCATGTGGGGCTACCTGCTCGGCATCTGCGTCTTATGGGCGATTTGGTCCCGGAGCCGAAAGTAGGCCGCCCGTAGCGATTGCCGGCCCCAGCAGGGTTTGGGACTGCATCACCGGAGGACGCGCCTCAAGCAGGCCAGGGATCACGTTCTGAGCCGACCGCTGGCGCAGTGAGATCTCGATGTTCCGCAGCGGATCGACGACCAGCGCCCGGCCCATCGGGAGCATGGAGAGCAGGTCGTAAGCCTTGCCCGCAACCAGTGCGCCTGAGTTGCTGTTGTTGACCGCAGAACCGACCGGCTGCGCCTGCATGTAGCTGGCGACTCGCCCATTGGCTTGGAGCTGTGCGATTTCTTCGGGAGAGAAGAAGATCTGCAGCTTCTCGTCGCCAATGCCCTTCAGCGCCTTGTTGAAAGCGGACTGCGAGAACTTCCCAACCTCGTCAGCCGAATCGTTCAAGGCCTTGGCCTTCAGGTGAGCCAGAAGCGCATTGCGGATCACCGGGAGACCGCCTTGCCCGACTTGGTTGGCGAGGTCTTGTGCTTCCCTTGCCGTGCCGCTGATCACGTACCGCTGGGCGATCCTTTGCGGATCTGCTGAAGCGCCCTCCGACAGCACCGAGCGGACCAGCGGCGAGGAATCCTCGTAGGCGTAAGCGGTGCGCGTGGCTGCCCGGGCCTTGTTCACCTGGTTGACCGCAGACTCGGCAGCGGCTGCTGCTGCATCCTCAGACCGGGCTGCTGCTGCCGCTTGGGGTGTCAGCAGTCCGGGGGCGGAGGGGTTGGCCGGGGTGAGTTCTGCGTTCTGCAGCATCCGCTGGGCCAGTTTGGCAGCGGCTCCCTCGTTGCCACCCTTGGCGACCTCACGCGAGAGCATGGACTGCAGATTGCGGTAGTCCTGCGGCGTGAACGGTCGCTGGCCCGTCTGGAATGCCTCCATGTACCTGCTGATCGTCGGGCTCATGAAAGGCATGAGCGCCTCTTCGTCCAAGGCGCGATTGATGTCGCTCAGGACGCCCGAGGAGATGGGTTGGCGATAGCCGGGGGAGCCCTTGGCCGCATTCCATGCCGCCTGCTCCATGCCGCGCAGGCTGGCCTGCCGGCCAGTGATGGCCGAGGTCACCAGGTTCCCGGCGTCGTCGATGTTTCCGCTGGACGCGCCAAGGTTGTTCAGGTTGCGAATCAGGGCGGCGTTGTTCTGGTTCTGCACTTGAGCCAGACCGGTGAGGCCGTCATCCGCCGTGTTGGCTCCGATCTTCGCCAGGTTCTGCTCACGGGTGATCTGCACCGGGTCGAGCGAAACCATGCCCCGTGTCGGGGTGGTGCCTGTCACCCGGAAATCAGCAAGCCGCCGAAGGGCGTCGGGCTTGATTTCGGCACCGGTTGCCATGGCCTTTTTCATGTCTTGCAGCAGCCCGTCGCGCACGTTCTTCGGGAGTTGCGAGTAGTCAATCCCGGACTCCTGCAGCGCCAGCGTGAGCTTGCCCTCCAGCTGCATCGGGGTCGCCCGCAGGGCGTTGACGCGTTGGGTGACCGCTTGAAGACCAGACGGAGCCATGCCACCGGCCACCGTCCCGAGCAGGCCGCCAGCGACTTGCATCAGCTCATTTCCACCCGCTTCGCGTGATGCACCAGAGGCCAATCCGGCTCCGGTCGCTGCTGAGAGCTGGGACACAGGCTTGAACGTCAGAGCTTCCCCGATGTTCTTCGCCATACCCGAACTCGTAGCAGCCTTCCCAGAAGCACCCGAGACCTGCATGCCGGCCCCTGCGGCCCGGTTGCCGACGGCATACCCTGCGGCCATCGGGACGGCTGCGCCAAAGCCCAAGCGGGTGGCATCCCCCACGACTCGCTCGTTTGCGCCTTGGGGCGTCGGCAGGCCGATCCGGTCGGCGAAATCCGAGGCGATCTGGCCCAGAGGCTTGCCCTGACCCGAACTTCCCATGACGCGAGAAAGCGGATCAGTGACCAGCCTGCGGATCGGTTCGGTCACGAGCTGTGCGGCTTGCGCCGGCCCTTCTAGGGCATAACGGGCGGTCAGGCCGATCTGCCTAGGTATGCCGTTGATGATCTCGCCAGCGCCCACTGCAGCGGGCTTTTCCGGCTGGCCCGAGCCTTGGCTGCGAATGAAGTCCGCCAACCTCTTGGCCGACTCCGTATCACCGGCCGCATCTGCTTTCCGCAGCGCGTCGTACAGGCGTTCTTTGTCCATGCTCAGTACTTGTTGAGGATGTCGGCAATGTCAGCCGGAACCCCTTTGAGTTCCGCGCCCTTGTTGACGATGGGCACCACGGCCGGGATGCGATTCTTGCCTCGACCTGCGACGGCTTCCATGTCTTGCTCAGCCTGCAGTCGAGCCAGCCGCTTTTGCTCGATCACTTCTGGCCCTTCGCCGATCTGCGGGAAGAACGTCTTGTTGTTTAGCTCGACTTCGGGGGCGGTGGCTGCTGCACCGGTCTTGGCACGGAGGAAAGCCTCGGACCATTGGTTCTGCGCTTGGGCGATCTGCTGCGCTGTCTGAGACGAGAATGGACGGCTGAAGATGTTCCCCGATGCTGCGACGGCGGCAGGACCAGCGTCCTTGCCTTCGTTGGTCAGCTTGTTGATCTGGTTGGTGGCCGAGCGCATCTGACCGAGGTACAGCGTGCCCTTACCCTCACCTTCCGTGAGCTTCACCTCGCCGGCAGCCGGACCACCCTGAAGCGGCCTGAACTGTCCGCCTGGAGCCTTGGGCACGTAGCCACCCAGCTCTGCACTGAAGGTGTAACCCTCTTGATCAAGCTTGAGGCGATCCCGAGCGACCTTGTTGTTGGCCCAGCCTAGGTCATTGGAGGCCTTGGCGTCAGGCGACATGGTCTTGTTGCCGTAGGTTGTGACCTTACCCGTCACCGGGTCGATGCCGCCGATGGTTCCGCCGAAGTCGCCATCCACATGGGTGCCGTCGAGCAGCGCCCGGCCATCTTGCCGCCCACCGAGCGCCTGAGCCGCCCTGTCCTGGCACTGAGCACCTACCGCGTCTACCGCACGGCCAACCGGTCCCGTGCTGAAGCGTTCCGCCATGCCCTGCGGGTTCTCCGCAGTCGCACCTGATCACCCCCCGCAACCACTGGAGTCCACCATGGCCCTGAAGATCACCCGTTCCTCCGACCCGATCAAGGTCGAGCGCCTCAACCTCTGCCTGTACGGCCCTCCCGGCATCGGCAAGACCTCCCTGGCGTTCACCGCCGAGGCCCCGCTGCTGCTGGACTTCGACCAGGGCGCGCACCGCGCCGCCAACCGCAAGGACACCGTGCGCGTCCAGGCGTGGACCGATGTGGCCGACATGAAGGCCGAAGACCTCGCCCCGTACACCACCATCGTGGTGGATACCGCTGGCCGGGCTCTGGACCAGCTCACCGCCGACATCATCCGCCGCAACCCCAAGGCCGGCCGGGGTGGCGCTCTGACGCTGCAGGGCTACGGCACCCTGAAGGCCGAGTTCGTGGCCTGGCTGAAGATGATCAACGGCTTCGGCAAGGACGTGATCCTGATCGCCCACATGGACGAGCAGCGCAACGGCGACGAGGTGATCGAGCGTCTGGACGTGCAGGGCGGCAGCAAGGGCGAGATCTACAAGGCTGCCGACGCCATGGGCCGGCTGCTGATCCGCGACGGCAAGCGCCTGCTGAACTTCTCCCCCACCGATGCCGCCTTCGGCAAGAACCCCGGCCAACTGGAGCCGCTGGAGGTGGTGCACCCCGACCGCAATCCGGCCTTCCTGGCTGGCGTCATGCAGTCGATCAAGGACCGCCTGAACGCACTGACCGCCGAGCAGGCCGAAGCGCAGAAGCTGCTGGAAGGCTGGCGGGAGCGCATCGCCGGCATGGGGTCGGCTGACGACTTCAACGGCGCACTGGCCGAGGTGAAGAACGCGCCCAAGGCTGCCCAGGCCATGTTTGCCGACGCGGCCAAAGTCAACGGCCTGATCTGGGACAAGGCATCGGGCAAGTACGCCGAGACGGTGGCCGCATGAAGCACTGGCGCGTCTCCAACGTCGAGTCGTTCCGCCAGTTCGAGCAGGACGACGAAGCCGAGGCCGGCCAGTTCATCGACGAGCTGCTGCACGGCTTCCCCCCTTCTGCTGCCATGCAGGCCGGCACCGCCTTCCACAAGGCTCTGGAGTTGGCCGAGCCGGGCGTCACCGGTCCGGAGCTGCACAGCGAGGGCCATGTGTTCACCTTCCGGGGTGACTTCGAGGTGCGCCTGCCGGTGATCCGCGAACTGCGGGCCTCCAAGACCTACCTGGTGGACGGTGAGCCCATCGTGATCAGCGGCCAGGTGGACGCCATCGAGGGCCTGCGGATCGAGGACCACAAGACCACCAGCCGCTTCGACCCGGACCGCTACCTGACCGGCTACCAGTGGCGGCTGTACCTCGACATCTTCGGAGCCTCGGTGTTCCGCTGGAACGTGTTCGAGTTGAACGAGCTGGACACCCCCGGCCACTACGAGGTCCGCGACCAGCACACGCTGGAGCAGTTCCGCTACCCCGCCCTGCAGGCCGACTGCCAGGCGCTGGTCGATCGCTTCGCACGGTTCGTGCGCCACCACGTGCAGCCGCTGGCTGCCTGACCCACCCCCCCAACCACTGGAGAGAGACATGAAGTACCGCAAGAAGCCCGTTGTGATCGAGGCATTTCAGATGACACGCGAACGCCGGGCCGACAACCGCGACTGGCCGGAATGGCTCCACAAGGCATGGAACAAGCAGTGGCCGGAGGCCGGGGCGGTGTCCTGTGAGGACTACCCGAACAGCAATGGCACCGACCGCCTCGTCATTTCCACGCTGGAAGGCGTGCACACGGTCGGCTGGGACGACTGGATCATCCGCGGCGTTCAGGGTGAGCTGTACCCCTGCAAGCCCGACATCTTCGCGGCCACCTACGAACCCGCCTGACCCCTTTCCCCCAGGGCAACACCGGAGCGCCGCCGGGCTCCTCCCCCCACTTCAAGGCTTTGCGCCCCGGTGCCCTTTTTTCTAAACGACGACCATGAACCGAAAGATGTGGACTGAGCAGGAGATCGAATCCCTGCGCCGCCTGTACCCCGACCACTCGGCAGAGGTGGTCGGCAAGGTGCTGGGCCGCAAGCCGGGGTCGGTGCATCAGAAGGCCCGTTCGCTTGGCATCGAGAAGTCCGAAGCCTTCAACCAGAGCGACCGCAGCGGGCGCATCCAGCGCGGCCGGCAGAACCCGGCCATGGTGGCGACCCAGTTCAAACCCGGGATCACGCCGTGGAACAAGGGTGTGCACTGGGTCGCTGGTGGTCGTAGTGCCGAGACCCGGTTTCAGAAGGGCCAGATGAGCGGAGCAGCCCAGCACAACTACGTGCCGATCGGCAGCTTCCGGATCAACGCCGACGGCCACCTCGAGCAGAAGGTGACCGATGACCCTGCTCTGGTTCCGGCCAGGCGCTGGACGCCCGTCTACCGGCTGGTTTGGGAGCGCGAGAACGGCCCGATCCCGGAAGGCTTCATTGTCGTCTTCCGGCCCGGCATGAGGACCGCCGTGCTCGAGCAGATCACTACCGACCGGCTGGAGTGCATCAGCCGAGCCGAGAACGCCCGCCGCAACCACCCGCGCAACACCCACCCCGAGCTGGCCCGCCTGGTGCAGCTCAAGGGCGCGATCACCCGACAGGTCAACCGAATCAACCGAGAGGCAAAAGCATGAGCGACGTACCCCACATCACCCAGATGCGCGAGCACCTGATGGCGACCCTCGCCAGCCTGCGCGACCGCGAGAACCCCATGGAGCCGGACCGGGCCCGAGCCGTTGCCCAGGTGGCTGGCGTCTTGGTGGACAGCGCCAAGGTGGAGATTGACTACATCAAGGCCACGGGAGCGGATCGCAGCGACTTCCTCGAGGCCGCGCCGACCAATCCCGCCCTGCCCTCGGCGAACACCACGCCGGCAGCCCACAACCCGTTCCCGGTGAGCAAGGTTCACCGGCTGCAGGGGTGAGCCATGACGCTTGAGCAATCGCCTGCTGTGGGGGCCTTTGTTCGACCCGTTGGCCGTGGCTATGCCTACTGCCTGCGCGTGGTCAAGGTCTTCCCGCCCGATGCCGACGACCCGCGCCCGGTGATCGAGGTCGAGCGGTGGGGCATGGAGAACGCCCAGCCCGTGCGTGACGGTCACCACGACCATGGATGGCTGCGCAACTTGGTGCCGGCCCTGCCTGGGGTCTGGCGTGATCAGTGGCCCTTCGACACGCCCCGCTGGAACTGCTGCCCCCTGTACTACCGACTGATGGACACCGGCCCGAATGGGCAGATGGAGCTGATCTGATGAACACGATACTGACCGAAGGCGAGATTCACGAATGGTGGTCCAGCCAAAACGGCATGGAGGACGCCAACCTTTGCAAGTTGAACGACTTCCGCGAAGTGACGCGCAAAGTTGAAACCGCAGTGCTGGCAAAGCTGCGTGAGCAGGAGCCGGTGGCGTGGATGCGCGAAGGGTGGGGGCCGGACTGCGGGCCTTACGTCGAAATTTACCGTGACGACGAAATGGGCTGGCGCGACCGCAAGGAATGGACTCCCCTCTACGCCGCCCCGCAGCCAGCCGTGGTGCAGGTGCCGCAGGGGTGGCGCCTCGACGTGGACGAGTCTGCGATCTACCACAACGACAAGCGCGTTGCAGTGTTGGAAGAAGACGGAGGAAACCAAAGCTGGCGAGACGCTTGCGCGCTGGGCCAGCAGATCGTAGATCGGATGAACTTCACCCCCGAAGCGCCAGCGCAGGCCGATGAATGGTTGCCGCTGACCGCTGAAGAACAAAACCGCTTGCGCGAGCTTTTGAAGCACGCCCGATGGTTGATGCAGTCAATGCCTGACATGGATGGGTTGCAGAACTCGTGGGCCTTGAACGCGCGCCATGCAATGCAGCGCATGCACGATTGGCTGAAGGTGTATCTCCCGCCCGCCGCACCCGAAGCGCCAGCGCAGGGCGATGTGCGCGACGCGTTGCGAATGGCACAAGCCGCAGCAGTCATGCCGCTGATTGGCCCGCTGGTCGATGCGTGGGATGGTCTGCCGAAAGATGTTGCGCTTGACGACCAACTTTCTGGGGTCAAGAGCGCGGTCGCAGCTATCACTCGCGCCATGCTCGCCGCCGCCCCCGAAGCCCATCCCATCCCCGCACCCTGGCGCGAGGCTGTGAAGGTGGCGCAGGAGGCGTTGGTCTGTGCAAAACGATGGCACCAAGGCGACAAGTGGCGCGACGACTGCACCGCCGAACAGCGCGCCGCATGGGAAGAACACGCCGCCAATCTGGACGCCGCCCTCGCGCAGCTTGGCAGCCTGGGAGGTGGGGAATGAAGTTGCCCATTCAGCCCAAGCCCCGTTCACTTGCTGTTGAAAGCTGGGACGAGTGCGAGCCGTTTGTGGAGAACACGAGGGCCGTCTTGATTCATCGGGTCCGGCATGTCGAGCTGCACAAGATCGGGGACAAGTGGCCCGCCCATTTGGCGGTTCATGCGTGGTGCGGCAATGGATACACGGGCATGAAGAAGTTCACATTTCTGGAAGATCTGCCCACTGGCCGCTTGCTTTGCCAACGGTGCGAATCTGCTGCCATCGCCAGCGACCAACCGAGCGCCGAGCAACTTGTCGGGCGGCATGTCCACCTGGGCAAAGTCGTCGCGCAGCAAGTTTGCTGCCAAGCCACCAAGGAGCAGCCATGAACCACCAGACACAGTGCCCGCATTGCCACGAATGGTTCTTCGGCAGCCATATCTGCAAGGTACTGAACCCCAGCATCTTTGAGCGCGTGCCGGTGCCGAACAAGACCGGATTGATATTGCCGCTGACTGAGGCCGACGTGCGCCGCATCGTGCGCGAAGAACTGGCGAAAGCCACCAAGGAGCAGCCATGAGCAAGAAATGGACGGCCTTCTTTGAAGGCGACGATCGCGTTCCCGTTTATGACACCGAGGGCGAGGCCGTCGGTGGAATGGAGTGGGGGATCGACGGCGACCACGAACCCGGTGAGGAAATCGAATATATCGTGGC
>JGI24115J20150_1000353_pt1 | contig 18954 bp, 22 predicted proteins | sample Subbioar_CSW14AB_FD_20150 | JGI IMG/M metagenome (IMG submission 20150)
GCGCGCGATGCCACCTTCGAGCTCGAGGCGGGTGCCCTCGAGCACGACCCCCGATGCGGTCGCCGCCGCGCGCACTTCTGCGAGCAGTCGCTCGGCGTCGGCGCGCGTGCAGAACCGAAGGTCGACGAGCGCCTCTGCCCGATCGGGCACGGTGTTCTTCGACGTGCCGCCGGAGATCTTGCCGACGTTGACGGTGACGCCGCGGTCGTAGTCGGTGAGGCGTTGAATGGCGTCGACGAACCGACACAACGCCCAGATGGCGTTCTTGCCCTCGTGATGGAGGTTGCCGGCGTGCGCGGCCTTGCCGTGAGCGATGGCCCGGATCATCCCGGTGCCCTTGCGGCGGGTGATGATCGCGTCGCCGGCGCGGCCGGACTCGAACACCAGGCACGACCTGGCATCGGCGATCGCCTCGCGGATGACGCCTTGTCCCTCGGGTGAGCCGACCTCTTCGTCGGCGACGATGACGATGCGAAGCGGAGCGATCGCGTCGAGCCCCACCGTCTCGGCGAGGGCGCGGAGCGCAAACGCGACGACCACCAGGCCGCCCTTCATGTCGAGCGCGCCCGGTCCGCGGCGCAGGTCGCCGTCTTTGCGATAGCCCTCGAACGTGCCGGGTGGGAACACGGTGTCGAGGTGGCCGACGAGCGCGATGGGCGCGCGCTGCGCGTTGCCGCCGGTCGAGAACACGAGGTGATCGGCGTAGCGGCTGCTCGCGACGACGCGCCCTGTCACCCCAGGGATCTCGAACAGCTCACGGAGCTCGGCGCCGACGACGCGACCGCCCTCGACGTTGTCGGTGAACGAGTTGATCTCGACGAGGGGCGCGAGCGCCGCCTCCATCGCGGGGAGCTTGTCCGAGATCCACGTCGAAGCGGCATTGGTCATGTTGGTCTCTCAGGGGACGAGGCATCTCTGCACTCAAGAAATTCCCCCGGACTGAAGTCCGGGGCACCGACAGCAAGACGAAGCCCTTCGGGCTAGCGATGGCACCTCAAAGGAAGTGCAGTTCATGGAACCGGAAAGGGCCACTCGGTGGTCGTGTTGTTTTTCGCCCTTTCGCAGTTGGTGGTCCTGCAGCGATAACCCAAAGCCAGCCTTGCGAGTCGGTGGAGTCCGGTAGGACTTAAGGTCGCAGTCGGTGCCCCGGACTTCAGTCCGGGGGATTCTCTGTCAGGGGACTTCTCAGGGGACGAGCATGGTGCCGACGGCACCCGGCTCGCGCACGGCGCGCGAGAGCTCGCCGGCCTTCAGCTTGCCGACGATGTGCACGGCGCGAACGCCCTCGCCGAGTGCGGCGAAGGACTCTTCGAGCTTGGGGATCATGCCCTTGGTGACGATGCCGTCCGCGATTGCCTGTTCGCCTTCGGCGATCGTCAAGCGGGAGATGCGCGACGACGGATCGTTCACGTCGCGGAGCACTGCGGGGACGTCGGTCACGAGGAACAAGCCGTCGGCCTCGAGCGCGATCGCGACCTTGTTCGCCACGATGTCGGCGTTGATGTTGAACGTGTTGCCCTGATCGTCCGCGCCGAGGCACGCGACGACTGGCACGTAGCCGTTCGAGGACAACAGCGCGAGGAGCTCGCGGTTGACGCTGTCGACGTCGCCGACGTGACCGAAGTCGATCGGATCGGGGCCCGCGCCGGTGACCACGCGCGGCGGGCGCTTGTGGGCACGCACGGTCATCGAGCTCGCTCCATGCAGGCCGACCGGGCGCGCGCCCGCGGCGAGGAGGCCGGCGCAGAGATCGACGTTCACCTTGCCGGCGACGGTCATCTTCATCACGTCGAGCGTGGCCGCGTCGGTGATGCGGCGTCCGGCGACCACGTTGGGGGTCATGCCGAGACGCTTGGTGAGCTCGGTGGCCTGCGGGCCGCCGCCGTGCACGACACACAAGCGCGTGTCGTTGGCGAGAGCGGCCACGTCGCGCGCGATGATCGCGAGCGCGTCGCTCTGGACCACCTCGCCGCCGAGCTTGAGGACGATGGTCTTCACGGCCAGCTCCCCGGGTCCTCGAGCGTGAGCCGCTCGTCCAGGCCGAGCATCAGGTTCATCGACTGGATGCCTTGACCCGCGCCGCCCTTGATCAGGTTGTCGATCGCGCTGAAGCAGGCGACCACGCGGCGCCCGTTCTCGACCGCGCCGGGCTGGCACGCGACCTCGACGTAGTTCGAGCCGGCGACCGCGACGACCTCGGGGAGGCGCTTCTTCGGCACCCGAACGAACGGCTCGTTCGCGTAGTACTCGGCGAAGATGCGCTTGATGTCGTCCGGCGAGACCTTCTCGTCGACGTGCACGAACGAGGTCGCGAAGATGCCGCGGGGCAGCGGCGCGCTCACCGGCACGAACGAGAGCTGCAGATCCTTGGCACCTGCCGTGAGCAGCGTCTGGGTGATCTCGGGGATGTGCTGGTGGTCGAGCGGCTTGTAGGTGCGGAGGTTGCCCGCGCGGACCGGGTGGTGCGTGGTCGCGGTCGGCACGACGCCCGCGCCCGACGAGCCGGTGATGCCGACCGTCTCGACCATGCCCGAGAGCAAGCCGGCCTTCGCGAGGGGCAAGAGGCCGAGCTCGATCGTGGTCGCGAAACACCCCGGCGACGCGACGTACTTCGCCTGCTGGATCTGCGCCCGATTGAGCTCGGGCAGACCGTAGACGAACGTTCCATCGAGCAGCCCGACGGCCGGGTGATCGGCGCCGTAGTACCGCTTGTAGGTCGCCGGATCGCGCAGGCGGAAGTCGCCCGACAGATCGACGATCCGCGCGCCGGTCGCCATGATCTCGGGCACCTTCTGCGCGCTGACCTTGTGCGGTAGACCGAGCAGCACGACGTCCATGCCCTGCGCGGCCTCGGCCGGCGACAGGCCCTCGAACACGAGGTTGGTGCGACCCTCGAGATGCGGGTGCGCGTTGGCGAGCGGCTCACCGATGTAATCGACCGACGCGACGCGCACGAGCTCGACGTCGGGATGCATCAGGAGCCTGCGAATGAGCTCCGCGCCGCCGTACCCACTGCCGCCGATGACTGCCGCTTTGAACCGCTTGGCCATGATGGCGCGCGAGTCTAGGAGGCCGTCGGCAGAGAGCCAATGGCGCACCGCAGCACACGCATGCGCCGGCGCACGAGTCGCACGGCGCGAGCCGACTACTGACGCCGTTGGATCAGATCGAAGCGGTTGCCGTAGAGGTCCTCGAACACTGCGACTGTTCCGTAGGGCTCTTCTCGCGGTGGGCTGACGAAACGCACCCCGCGTACGACCCAGGCGTCGTAGTCGCGCCAGAAGTCATCGGTCTCGAGGAACACGAACACGCGGCCGGCGGTCTGGTTGCCCACGGTCGCCGCTTGTTCGTCGGAGACCGCGCGCGCGAGCAGGATTCCCGCCCCGGTGGAGCCCGCCGGTCGGACGCGAACCCAGCGTTTGCCGTCGCCGAGGTCGGTGTCCTCGAGCTTCTCGAAGCCGAGTTTGTCGACGTAGAACGCGAGCGCTTCGTCGTACTCGCGCACGGTCACGGCGAAGTGAGCGATGTGCTGGCCCATGCCGCTCACTCCGGGAGTTGCACTGTCGGAATGATGGATGGCATGGACGCCACCGGTGGAAGGGGGATCTGCGGGATCGTCGGCCAGGTGCTGGGGATCGTGAATCCGGCGCTCGGAAACGGCCACGGGAGCGGATCGGCGCCTGCGTCGACTGCGCTGCTCGCGAGCGCAAGGGCGAAGGCGACGAGCGAGATGCCGCGCGCGGACGGGTTCATGGCGGTGATCCTATCCAAAATCGGGCCGCTGACGATCGACGCGGGTCGCGCAGTCGGGTCTACTGCGGGTCCCCATGGTCGCGTCGGATCCCCGGATCGCCCTCCGCACGAAGGTCCTACCCGAGGTACGCGTCGACGCCGAAGTGTTCGTCGGCGGGTTGGGAGGCCTCTACACCGGGCGCGCCTCTGCGAGCCGTGCGCCGGTGTTCGTGCGCGTGATGCGAGCCGACGCGGTCCAGCACGCGCGCGATGCGTTCGCGCGCGAGGTGCTCGTCGTTCGTCACGTGGAGCACGATGGCGTCGTCTTGCCGCTGCACGCCGGCATCGAGGGCAACCTCGCGGTGATCGCCTACGAGCCGGTGAACGGCTCGCTCCTCGCCTCGCTGGTCCGCGGCCCCCGGATGCCGTTGTCGAGCGTCGCGCGCATCACGCGGGAGCTCGCGGCGATTCTCAATCACGCACACAGGCAACCGGCCCCGCTCCTCCATGGCTCGCTCTCGTGCACGAGCGTGATGCTCGCTGGCGACAACGGCGCCGTGCGCCTGCTCGATCTCGGCGTCGTGCAGGCTCTCGAGCGCTCGAAGGTCTTCGACGACGCGCGATGGGAGCTGCTCGATCCGGCCGCGGCGAGCCCCGAGCTCGTCACCCGCACGTTCCCCATCTCGCCGGCGACGGATGTCTTCGGTCTCGCGTCCATCGTGTACGAGTGCCTCACCGGCAGCCCTCCATTCCCCGCGACCAACGCCGCAGAGGCGAACGCGACAATCGCCAAGGGCGCACGCCCGCGCGCGAGCGAAGTTCGGCGCGAGCTTCCCGCGGAGCTCGATCGATTGCTGGGCGAGGCGTGGTCCGTCGATCCTCGCTCGCGGCCACACGACATCGTCGCGTTCGCGGACGCGCTCGGGGTCGTGCTCGAGGCCGTGCGCGGCGCGTCTTCGCTCCCCCGGCAGCGTTCCGAGCCCGCCGAGGATTTCGGGAGCGAGGGGCAGATGACGGTGCGGGGCCAGATCCCCGACGGAGCGATCCGCGCGCAGACCCTGCCGTTCGGCATTCGCGCGGCGGTCCCCTCGGAGCCTCCGGCCGACATCCCGACCCCACGGCGCGTCCCCGTCGTGGAGTCCGTCGAGGTCGACTTCTCCTCGGATCGCCCTCCGGCGCCCGCGCCCGTTCCCGACCTGCGGCCCGCAGCGGCGGCGCCACCGATGGCCATCGATCCCGACGTACGCACGGTGCGCGTCGTCAACGTGACTGCGATCGTCGTCGCGATGCTCATCGCGGGTGCGATCGTCGTCGTGGGTGCGGTGCATGCCGGAATCGGGGCACTCGCGCGGGTCCCGCCGACGCCTGCGCCCGCGCCTCCTGCTCCTGCGCCTGCCCCATCGCCAGCTCCTGTCGCCGCAGCTCCCTCCCCGGCGCCCGCGCCGTCCCCGCTGCCGCTGGCGTCGACGATTGAACCGGCGCCGCCCCCTCCGCCAACGACCACGCTCGCCAGCACCGCACCCGACATGGGGTGGCCCGAGCTCCCCAAGGAGTCCGGTCCCAGGCCCTCGCCCAAGGCGATCGACGTGATGCACAAGAAGCTGGTGGCCGCGTTCGCACCATGCATCGAGATCCCACCGCGGCCACCCGCGGGCATCCCTTGGATGGTGCATTTCGAGTTCGATGGTCCGACCGGACGCCCCGCCCTCGTCGAGGTCTCGCGACCGTTCAAGGGCACGCTCGGCGGTGCGTGCATGCTGCGCGCATCGCTCGACGCGCGTGTGCCGCCCTTCGACTCCGGTCGCTGGGCGATCGACCTCAAATTCGGCCCCTAATCCACGCGGAACGTGCGCAGGATCGCCGCGCAGATCGCGTCGACCTTCTCTCCAGGAACGTCCTGCGAGCAGGCGAGCTCGTAGACTTCTTCGTCGGCCGTGATGACCGCGGCGGTGACGCGGAGCGTACCCACCTTGGTGAACACGATGGCCGTCCGATCACCCGCCTTGGCCTCCCAGCGTGCTTCCCACGTCGGATGGTTGCGCACGATCCACTCCCGCTCGTCGTAGGTCCACGGGACGACCCTGATCCGGACGACATGTCGGCCGTCGGGGGCGCGGTAGACCTCGTGCTTCGTCAGCTTGTCGCGCCACCAGCCGGTCGGCAGGACGAATCGATGACCCGGACCGGTGACTTCGCCGGGGGGCGCTCGCGGTCCGTCGTCAGCGGGTGCCCGGACGCGACTGACTGGGGGTCTGAGGAGGGCGCTCAGGGTGACATCGAAGGCGAGCCTGCCGACGACACTGCACCCCAAGGGCAGCACCAGCGGCACCACCACGACCATCCGCGCGAGCCCGCTTGCCGCGCCACGCATGACCTCGATGCTAACGCGGATCCAACCCGCTCGCAGTGGTCAACCCTTCGGGTCGCTATCCGCGCGCTCGAGCCCGCGATACCCGGCGCGGATGATCGAGTATCGCAAAGGCAACGACCTCGACCTCGACGCCGTCATCGACGTGTATCGCGACTCGGGCCTCGGGGCACGCCGCCCGGTGGACGATCGCGACACGATGAAGAAGATGCTCGACGGCGCGAACCTGGTCATCGCGGCCTTCGACGGGGACACGCTGGTCGGTGTCGCACGCAGCGTCACCGATCACGTCTTCTGCACGTATCTCTCCGACCTCGCGGTGCGTCGCGACTACCAGCGCAAGGGCATCGGCAAGGAGCTGATGCGCCGCACGCAAAAGGCCGGCGGCGCCGCCACGGTGTTCCTCTTCGCCGCGCCCGATGCCGTCGACTACTACCCGCACGTCGGCTTCACCGCGGGCAGCGGCTGGTACCTCCCGCGCATGAGCCGGGTGCGCTGAGGGACGCATGCCGACGATGCTCGCGTCGTGAGCTCGAGTGTACCCCCGCCCCCTCTTGCGCCGAGGCAGCGAGTCGCGTTCATCGCGATGGGGGTGGTGGTGGGCGCTGCCCTGTGCCCGTTCCTCGGTTGGCTCGCCGTGTCGTGTGTGTCGGCGCAGCGGGTGTCGCGCGAGTTCGTTCTCGCGATGCAGACCGGGCATTCCGAAGAGGCGCGGGCCCTTGCCGGGGAGGCGCTGCAACGGTCCTTCGGACCGGCGAACGACGACCCTGCCCGCACTTTGCGTCTCCTGCGCTTGGTGCCGAGCCCTGACGTGGGTGTCGTTCAATTCGGGTTGAGAGGCGACGCCATCGGCGTCCCCTTCGGCTGCTTCGATGGGCAACTGGCAGACGGCAAACGGTACTGGATCGTGGCCGAAAAGCGCGGCGGCCCTTGGAAGATCGTCGACGTGCGCAGCGACGCGATGCCCTCGAGCTGCGAAGGGAGCGAGTGAGCGTCACGCCCGCTTCGCCACTCGACGGGCGAACTGGCCGAACGAGGGACCTGCCGCGAGGTAGAGCGCGGGCAACCACATCGGGAGGCCGAAGAGATCGGGCGCGAGGTGGCGAAACAGCCCGAGCCGCCACAACACGAACTCGGTGAAGGGACCACAGAACGCAGCCACGACGCCGAGGGCGATGCCCTGCCACGAGCGATCGAGCCACAGCCAGAGGGCGATTGCGCCCGAGAGGAGCAACACGAGCTTGATGACGTTCGACGCAGGGAGGAACGCACTCACTGCGTAGAGGGCCGCGAAGCCGACGACGCCGCCGATCGCCTCGCCCCACGACGGCCATCGCGCGGGGCCGGCCAGCTTGTCCCAGCCGAGCGCGTAGAGGAACCCGCCGAATCCGTACGCGCTCATGAAGAGCAGGGGGACCCACCACGCCGTGCGCAGCACGAACGGATGCAGGTACTCGGTCGCGCCGCCGAACGTGTGCATCGCGTCGAGCAACGTTCCGATCGTTGCGCCGAAGGCGAGGAGCACCAGCAGCGGACGAGACATCGCATAGGAGATATACGTGATCTCCATGGCTGCCACCGATCCGATGATCACCTCGCTCGCAAACGCGCCCGACGAGACCCAGGTGGAGGGCGAGCACTGGGGCGGTACGTGGCGCGTGCTCACGCCCGAGATGCGGGAGCGCGGCGGGATGCTCGGCGTCGCCTGGAATCGCATTCCACCGGGGCGCGCGGCGTGCCCGTTCCATGCTCACTTGCGCGAGGACGAGGTGTTCTTCGTGCTCGAGGGCGAAGGGGTGCTCCGCTACGGCGACGAGGTGCGCCCGATCCGCGCGGGAGATTGCATCTCGTGTCCTGCGGGCACCGGCATCGCGCACCAGATCGCCAACACGTCGAATGCCGATCTCGTGTACCTCGCGATCGGCAACCACGATCCGCACGAAGTCTGCACGTACCCTGACAGCGGCAAGGTGATGGTCCGGAGCCTCGGGACCGTCGGCACCCTTGCGCGCACGGGCTACATGGACGGTGAAGCCGAGCGACCCAAGATTCTCGACATGGTGGAACGCAAGGGCACGTGAGTCACGCTGCCCCTTGATCCGGCGGAAGCGGGCGCGACTGCGTCAAACGAAACGCTGCGCGTATCCGTCCCACGAGGTCGCCGGTCGTGTTCTTCAGCTGGGTTGAGTTGGGGATCAGCACCGTCTCCCAGTCGCGTGTCTGGAACGCGGTGTACCGCCAGCTGATCTCGGTGATCCAGCCCTGCCGGTCGCCGACCTGTACCCAGTCGCCGACCCGCAGCGAGTTGTCGAGCTGCAGCGCGAGCCCGCTCACCAGGTTGCCGATGGTGTCCTGCATCGCGAAGCCGATGACGGCGGTGAGGACCGCGCTCGTCGCGAAGAGGCCCGAGACGTCGAACCCGGCGATCTTCGCCGTGACGAGCCCCGCGAGGACGGCTCCGAACGCGACGCTCAGATCGCGGAGGATTCCCGGTGCCTTCACGCCGAGCCGCGGGAGCACTGCGTCGAACACCACCAGACCGATGGCGCCGACGTAGACGAACGATGCGAGGAGCAACGCGCCGATGCGGGCGGTCGCGAGCCCATCGGTCTGCAGCTCGAGCGCGAAGGCGGCGACGGCGACACACGCGAGGTGCGCCGCCCCGACCGCGACGAGGAGCGGATACCGCCGGCGCACGTCGCCCGATCCGGGCGGGGAGAGCACCTTCGAAAGGACCAGCGCGGCCGCCACGACGACCGTATGCGAGCGGATCGCCTCACCGAGAGCCGCGGACAGAAGGCTCATCCGTGCGAGCCTATCCGAGCCGCCACCTCGGCGGGAGCAGGTCGTGGGCGTCGGCGGAGCTGGCTAAATTAGACGAGCCGTCGAGGAGCTATTTGCTCACTCGTGCTTAACCTGTGCTGGCAAAGCGGTTTGAGCTCGGCGGGAAGGCTGAACGATACGTGTTCATGGGACGAAACAAAGAGGCGATGCAGCGGGCGATCGATCGCCGCAGTCACGAGGACTCGGCGAAGAGGCTTGCGGTCGAGGTGCCGCGGCTCTCGAGCTTGAAGCTCGAGCTGGAAGACGGTCGGGGCGCGGTGTTCGGTTGCGTCACGCACGTGCGTCGAGTCGTCGTCGAGAACGCTCCTTCGCTGTTCGAGCTCCCTTGCGGCGATCGCATGTGCCGAGACGGCGGCCACGACTTCACCAGGGAGATTCTCGGCGCCCTTCGCAGCTCGCAAGTGCGCTTCGAGGGTGAGCACGAATGTGACGGCTCGGTCGGCAAGGACGGCGGCAACCGCTGTTCACGCGTGATGCGGTACGTTGCGAGCGCCACGTACGCAGAGGGGTCCGACTCGACGAGGTGACGATGCTCCGCGACGATTTCCTCATGCGCACGATCCGGCAGCTCGCCGAGGTGATCGCGCGCATCGCGGGGCTCCGGAAAGAGGGCAAGCACGACGAGGCGACCGCGGCGCTCGAGGCCGCATATCACTCCCACGTTGGCATGCCCAAGGCGATGATCGACAAGCTCGACGCGGCGACGGTGGCCGCGACCTTCGGCGGCGAGAAGTCCATGATCATCGCAGCGCTGCTCGACGCCGAGGGGCGCTCGGAGCGAGCCAACGAGATCCGCGCGGCGGCCGGTCTCCCAACGCAGTGACCCGGCGGCTCAGCGCACGCCGCGGCGCGAGAGGTGTCGAACGGCTTCGCCGAGACCGTCGAGCGTGAGCTGGTACATCGGGAACACCCGACCGATCATCTCGGCCGTGCCGTTCCAGTAGGCCTCCGGCTCCGGGTTGAGCCACGCGTTGCGATCGAAGTGGTGGGCGAGCTCCTGGAACCAGGCGAGCGCCGTATCGTTGCCCCGGCCCTTGTCCTGCAGCGAGTAGTCCCACGAGCCGCCGAGCAGCTCGCTTGGGTGCATCAGCGCGTCTCCGAGCACGACCAGCTTCCAGTCCCGCTCCATGGTGTGGATCAACTCGGCGACGCGCACCGCATCGCGCAGGTTCGCGTCGCGGTAGACGCGCCCATAGATCGCGTTGTGGAAGTAGTAGGTCTCGAGTCGCTTGAAGTTCGAGGCGCGCTTGGACGCGGAGAACATCTTCGACACGACGTCGGCGTGCGGGTCCATCGAGCCGCCGACGTCCATCAAGAGCAGCACCTTCACGTTCGGCTTGCGCGGGGGGCGCATGACGATCTCGAGCTCGCCGCCCTGCTTGGCGGTGGCGTCGATGGTCTCGTCGATGTCGAGCTCGGGCTCGCCGTCGCGCGAGAGAGCCCGCAGCTTGCGGAGCGCGATCTCGATCGCGCGAACGTCGAGCACCACGTCCGAACGATACGCGCGGAAGCGTCGTGACTCGGCGACGGCGAGCGCGCTCCGACCGCCGCCCGCGCCGATGCGCACGCCCGCGGGATTGGTGCCGTTGGTGCCGAACGGCGAGGTGCCGCCGCTGCCGATCCACTTGTTGCCGCCCTCGTGGCGACCCTTCTGCTCGCGGAGGCGCTCCTCGAGCATGGCCTTGAGCTCTTCGATCGACAGTGCCTTCAACGCGGCGCGCTCCTCCTCGGAGAGCAGGCGCATCTTGGCCGGATCGTTCAGCCACTCCTCGAGCACCTTGACCATGTCGAGCGCCGCGATGGTCGCGCCCTTGAAGCGCTTGGAGAACGCGCGATCGAAGGCGTCGAGGTCGCCCTCGCGGTGCACGCAGAGCGCCCGAGCCACGTCGTAGAAGCCATCGAGCGACGAGTCGTGCAGGCCGAGGGTGAGCGCCTTGGCGAGCGTGACCAGCTCGGTCGGCCCGACCTTGAGGCCCTCGGCGCGCAAATCGAAGAGAAACTCCACCAACATCGCGATTTCCAGGGTAGGGCCGGGGGACTCGACCGGCCAGCGGAGCCGCGCTAAAAGCGCCGAACCATGCGTCTTCGCCCGCTCCTCGTCGTTGCTGCCGCGCTCGGCCTCGGCGTCGCGTGCAACGAGAAGGCCGTGCAAAAGGCGCCCGACGCCGCCGCCGTCCCCGGCGGGCTGAGCCCCGAGCAGGCGCAAAAGCCGCTCGCCAAGGTCGGCGACAAGGTCATCACCCTCGGCGACTTCGCCCAGGCGCTGGCCGACATGCCGGAGTACGAGCGCCTCCGCTACCAGGGCGTCGAGCGCCGCAAAGAGCTGCTCCGCGCGATGATCGACATGCAGCTCCTCGCCGACGAGGCGAAGAAGCTGGGCCTCGACAAGGACCCGATCGTCACCGAGGAGATGCGTCAGGTCCTCGTTTCGTGGATGCGCGGCAAGCTCCTCGAGGGCCTGCCCGCGCCGGCCGCGATCCCCGAGCCGGAGCTTCGCGCGTTCTACGACGCGCACGTCGACGAGTACCGCGAGCCCGAGCGCCGTCGCATCGCGCAGATCGTCGTCAAGGACGAGGCGACCGCGAAGAAGGCCTTCGAAGAGGCCAAGGGCATCACCCCGACCCAGTGGGGCGGGGTCGTGAAGAAGTTCTCCGACGACAAGCCCGCTGCGACCGAGGCGCCGGAGATGTCCGGAGATCTCGGCTTCGTCACCGCGCCGACCGACACGCACGCGCAGCCGAACCCCAAGGCAACGAGCGAGGTCCGCACCGCGGCGTTCGCGCTCCCGAGCGTGGGCGCGGTGTCGCCTCCGTTCAAGGACGCCAACGGCTGGCACGTCATCCGCCTCATCGCGAAGAACGAGGCTCGCGACCAATCGTTCGCCGACGTCGAGCGCACCATCCGCGTCCGCGTGCTCCAAGAGAAGCGCGCCGCCAAGGAGAAGGCGTTGATCGAGGAGACCAAGAAGGTCCTCAAGATCGAGATCGACGAGACCACCCTCGCGGCGATCGCGAACGACCTCGCGTTGCCGCCGGCGGTGTCGGGCTCGGCCGTCGCCGTGCCGATGCCTTCGGGCTCGACCTCCGCGTCGGCTTCGACATCCGTCTCTGCGTCCGCTTCCGCGAAGAAGCCGTAGTCGCGCTGCGCCTACCCAGTCCCGCCCCTGCTAACATACGGGTGGTGGACAGGGACGAGGAGGCACGGCGAGCACGCGCGGCGGCACGGTCCGGCTGGACCCTGTCGCACCATTCGCTCGGCGACGAGCCGGCCGATGACCTGATCTCCAGGACGACCGCGGCCGAGCGACTGGCGATGGTCTGGCGCGTCACCCTCGACACGTGGGCGCTGAGCGGCACACCCCTCCCAGAGTACGGCCGCCACGATGCGCCGGGCCGCCTGGTGCGAGGACATGGCGAACGCTGAGCTGAACGATGACTTCCGGGACATGCTCGACGCTCTTGCCGGGGCGAAGGTCGAGTTCCTCGTTGTCGGTGCGCATGCGCTCGCGGTCCACGGCGTCGTTCGCGCGACTGGCGATCTGGACATCTTCGTGCGCCCCACCCGCGAAAATGGCGAGCGGTTGATGACTGCGCTGCGCGCCTTCGGTGCACCTGTCATCGCTCACGGCGTGAGTGCCCCGGACTTCGAGCAGCCCGACAACGTGTACCAGATCGGCCTTCCTCCACGTCGAATCGACTTGCTCACCGGGATCACCGGGGTGGCGTTCGAGGACGCGATCGGACGCGACGCCCTTCTGCGTAACAAGCGCGCTACTGGCCGAGACAAAGATCGAGTGGACGCAGACCTCCTAGAGCAGCAACACCTGCGGCAGCCGTGATGTCCCGGCCGCCGTTCATCGTGCACTGGGAGCAGATCCAGGACGCTGACCAGGGCCTACTCCGCCAACACGAACGCCACGCGGACGGGCGATTCCTCGACTCGTTGATCTACGCGCGAATCGCTGGCTGAGCTCAGGGGAACAGATACAGGTCGTATTTGGTCTCGGAGCCCGACACCGCCGGACCGCGTTCGAGCCGGAGCACGACGGACGAGGACTGCACGGGGAGTGGGCGCGGGAGCGAATCGACCCGCGGGAGCGAGGCGATCGTCGACTCGGCGGCGCTTCCCGTCTTGCGTCGAACGGTGAACGCGTAGCTCCCGTCGGTGTTGGTCTTCGAGGTGCTGGTGAAGAACGAGCCGCCGCTCGGCGAGAACAGCGGCGTGCCGCGCGTCATGCTCGTCGAGGTGCCTGCGGCGACGTCGACGAACTTGGTGTCGGTCTCGCTCGGGTTCGACACGCCGACGAGATTCGGTGCTCCCACGGCGATGTCGCTCGTTGTCGCGACGAACCTGGTCGTGCCACCTGCGACCGGAACCGCCGCCCACGCGTTGCCGAAAATCGTGGTGGTCTTGGCGACGAGGTTGAGGAGCAGGTGGGTTCCGTCGGGAGAGACGACGACCGAGCGCTTTTGTGCCGTGAACTTCGCGAGGTCGTAGATCTGTGCGTCGGAAATGGTCGTCAGCGTGGTCGGCGCCACGGTCGGCGTGGTGGCGTTCCAGACGTTGACCGTGACGGTCTTGCCTACCGGCGACGTTCCCGTCGAAGACACCGCGCCGGTGAGGAAGAACACACGATCTCCGACGATCGCGACGGCGGGAACGTCGTCGTCGACCGGCGGCATCCTCGGAATGACGTCGGTCGTCGAAAGCTGCTGGACGGTGCCGGTCGAGAAGTCGACCCAATAGAGCCTGCTCGCGCGTTGCGTGCCGTTCATGCCCGAAAGGAACAGCGCGCCGCTGCCGATCTGCCCGCCCTTCACCCAGCGCGGCTCGAAGAGACCGAGGGTGTACGTGGTGACGGCCGCACCGGCGGTCGGCGAGGCGACGCGCAAGCGGCTCCCGAGCTCGGAGGGATACCGCTCGAGGGAGGCGACCTTGCTCCCATCGGTGCTGAAGACGACGCTCGCGAGCGTCGACTTGGTCACGTCGTACTCGGCGGACTCGACCGGGGTCGTGCTGGCGCTCGCGTAGAAGACGAGCTTCTCTTTGGTCAGTGGGCTGGTGGTGCTCGCTGCCTTGTTGGCGAACTTCAGCGCGCTCGCCGATTGCCACACGCGCCACGCCTCGGCGGCGGCGATGGTCACGGGCAGCGAGAGTGGCGATCCCGAGGTCCACGGCGTGCGTTCCGTTGCTGCGCCATGGGCGGCGAGCACACCATGCGTGCCCGCGACGAAGAACGAGCTGCCGCTCGAGAGGACCGACGCGGTCGAAGTACCGAGATCGCGCAACACGATCGAACGAACGGTGTCGCAGCGCTGGAAGACGATCTTGCTGCCGTCGGGCGACGCTTGCACCTCGGGGAAGGTCCCGAAGTTCCCCGGTGCGTAGCAGGACTCGTCGATCGGAGTCTTGCCGTAGTCGTAGCCTTTGGGGCCCGTGTCGGTCACGACGCTGCCGGTGTCGCTGGCGCTGCCGGTGTCACTCGCGGGGCGGGTGTCGCTCTTAGCCGTGTCGGGCGCGGTGGCGGTATCGGCGGTGCCGGTGTCCTCGACCTCGGTATCCGTCGGCTCGACGTTCGCGTCGGACTCACCGTTCGGCACGCTGTTCGCCGGGGCGTCGGAGCAGGCACCGAGGAGGAGTGCGGTGCCACCGAGGGCGACGAGCGCAACACGCAGCGGGGGAAAGAACATGGTTCGCGTACAGACGAGGCAAGCGACGGAACATTCAAGCCCCGACGGGCATGTTCGTGCCGAGCTCAGTCCACGCGGTATCGGCGCACCAGCGCGCGTTTGCCTTCGTAGGTCGAGACGTCACTCTCGAAGACGGCCGGCCACCCGGCGCCGTCGAGGAGGAGCACCACCGCGTATTCGCCCTTCGCCAGCGGCGCCGTCGGGGTGAGCGTGAACGAAGCTGCGCTCGCGCAGGAGTGGGCGTGGTCGTTGGCGTGCGCGCGAATCTCGGCCGGGACGTGACCGGCCGCACCGGCGACGAAGAACGTCGAGTCGTTCACCTTCGCGCGTGCGACGAGGTCCGACGTGCTCGTGGCCTTCGAGTCGGCGTTGAGGACGAAGATGGCGTTGGGCGCGACGGCCATGACCTTGCTCTTGTCGACGTCGCTCGACTCTGCGGGCGTGGAGAGCCAACGAAACGCGCCCTCGCATCGCCCCGGCCAGCAACCCGCGATTCCAAGGAGAGCGAGGAGGAGCGCGGTACGGGTCATGGTTGCATCCCCCGCCGGCGGGATGCATCGAAGCCACGATGGCTCTCGGCATGCCCTGGCGTTCGGTCCAGCACGTCTACTTCGACGACCTCGATGCGCTGAACATTCTACACAACATGCGCTACCTGCTCTTCATGGAGCGCGCGCGGGGCGAGCTGTTCAACGCGCTGGGCTTCCGTTGGCAAGACGACTTCGCCCACAACCCGGACAAGTACCACGTCGTCGCGGCCCACGAGATCAAGTACCTCCACCCGGTGCGCGGCGAGGGCGAGGTCGCGGTCGAGATCGCGCCGACGTACCTCGGCACGTCGAGCCTCACGCTGCACGCGACGGTGAAGTCGCTCGACGGCAAGCAGAGCTACGCGGAGGGGCACACGCGCCTCGTGCGGCTCGATCCGAGCACCAACCGTCCGTGCCCGTGGTCGCAGCCATTCCGCGACAAGATGGAGAAGCTCGTCAAGCAGACGGTCACGGGATGAACGTGCGATGCCAGCCGAAACCCAAGGTCCGCCTCAGCGCCAGCCACGATTGATCCTGCAAGTCAGGGGGCGCTGACGGGCTCGAGCCCGGCGCTTGCTGCGCGACATGGAACGAACGCGCCCTTGCAGCCGCAGACGTTGCCGTCGCCGTCGGTGAGCTGCCCCATCTGCCCGGTGAAGCTCTCGACGTCCAGATCGAACGCGCTGCATTGGAGCGCCGACGAGGAGAGCACGAGTGATCCGCCGAACACGGCTGCGCCCGCACGCGCATTGTCGCGGATGACCGAGCCCGTGAGCGTGAGGATCCCGGCAAGCACGTCTCCGCGTCTGGACACGGCGACGGCGACGCCATCGCCGAACTTCCCCGCGGTCGTCGCCTTGGTCTCACGCACGATCGTTCGCTCGATGGTGCACGTCCCTCCGAGGCACGCGATACCCGTTGCCACGCTCCGCGCAACGAGGGAGTCACGGACCACGAGCTCGGGAGCATCCGGTCGGTCGGCGGCGGGTTGGGCCGAGATTCCGAGCGCGAGTCCGCTCGGCGCTGGCTGCGTATCCTCGACGGTGGTCCGGTCGATCGTCGCGCTCGAGGCTACGACGAGCACGCCGGTCCCAACGTTGTGCCGCAACACCGATCCGGTGACCACGAGGGAGCCGCGCGCGCCGTCGGGCACGGATCCGGCGAAGACCCCGGCACCACCGCTGGTCGGGTTCGGGAGCGAGGTGTCTCGGATGAGGGTCGCATCGAGGGTGAGGTCCGCCCCCGTCGACGAGACGGCGACCCCGATCGTTCGTTCGATCAACGAGCCCGTCACGTGCAGCTCGCAGCTGCCTTTGGAGGCTTCAGCCGCGAGGCCGGCGCCCAGCCTCGCGCCGCTCGATCCGTTGTCCCGAACCACGCAGCTCTCCAGCGTCAACACGGCCGCGCCGGCCATCGCGCCCAGGTTCTCGCTCCCTTCGATCGCCGACGCGCGCACGGTCAGGTCGGCGGCGTTCTTGCTCGGGAAGTGTCGCTCGACCTGGACACCGGCCCCGCCCTTTCCCCCGCTCGCGTGGGTCGCGCGGATCAGCGACGCCTCGATCGTCGTCGAGGAGCCGCTGGTCAACACGCCGATGCCGGCGTTGTCGTCGACGAGCGTCCGTCGGATGGTCGCGCTGCTGCGCAAGGGCGTCTTCAGGTCGTGCGACACGGTGATCGCGCCGTACACCAACGCCGACGTGGGACGTGAGCTCCGAACGACGGTGTCTTCGACGAGCCCGTCGGTGCCGTAGAACACGATCCCTTCACTGCGGTTTCGCTCGATGACGCTACCGCGCACGGTGATCGAGGTCTTCGAGTCATCGAAGGTCGATTGGCCGACGATGCCGCGGCCCGAGAGGTCGTTCGAGGAATCGGGCTTGTTGTCGCGGACGAGGGTGCCCTCGATCGTGGCCTTTGACGAGGTGACGAGGATGGCTGCCGCCGCGCTCTGCTCGACGACCGAGCCCACGAGCGTGAGATCGGAGGCAGAGGTTCGCGACAGGGCCAGAGCCTCGATCCCGTTGCCCGCGACGCCGTCGGCACGTGCGCGGGTCGAACGAACGAGGCTCGATTCGATGCGCGCCATCGAGCCCGCGACATCGATGCCGATGGTGGTGGCCCGCTCGACCAGCGACGCGCGAACGGTCGCGCCGGTCGTGCGCTGCACCCGGATGCCGAACGACGTGACGTCGTGCACCCAGCTCTGCTCGACGCTGGTGTCTGCACCGGTCATGTCGATGCCGATGGTACCGGCGGTCACGGCCACGCGCTGCACCGACGACCCTTTGGCCACGAGACGCAGCACGGGAGCCGTCTCGCCTGTCTTCGAGCGGATGGTCACCTTGGCCGGACACCTGCCGTGGAGCCGCACGGGTTTGTCGAGGTCGAGGTTGCCATCGTACGAACCCTCGGCGATCGCGATGGTGGTCGTGGTGGTCGCCGCCGCCGCCGCGAGCGCGCCCGCCAACGTGGCGAACGGCTTGGCCACGCTGCCGTCGCTGCTTCCACCGGTGTACGAACCATCGACGTAGAGAATGGGCGCGTCGGTCGGTGGGTCGCCGTATGTGCTCGTGCCGCACGGCGCCAACTCGTGACAGGACGTGTCGCCGGGGACGGCCAGCTGACCGTCCGGGCACGTGCCGGTCGGGACGCTCGCGTTGCAGCCCCCGCGGCCGTCGCTCGCGAAGCCCTTGGCGCAGGTCCCGACGCCGACGATGCGACATGCGGTGTCGCCAGGCACCGCCATGGTCGCTCCGTTGCACGCGCTCGCGGGAAGCACTGGATCGCAGCCGCCGAGCGTGTCACTCACGAAGCCCGCACCGCACTCCGAAACGCCCGCGGGGCTGCAACCGCCACCGCGGATCGGGGCACCGAAATTGCCGCAATCGTCGTATCGCGGAGCACAAGTGTCGCCGTTCGCGACCTCACCCGCGCCGCAGGAAGGGCCATCGCTCGAGCCGCAGGCCATCAACGCGGCGACGACTGCCGTGATCAGCCCCCTTCGGAACGCCATGACGTGAGGGTACCGGGCCTCCAGACCTCGCGTCACGCGGTCGCAACAGGCGGATGACGCACGAGATCACCCGGTCGGCCATGGGGAATCGAGGACGCCCGTCAGCTCGACCTGCTCGTCGTCGGCGATCAGCGCCGCCCGGTAAGGGTGGTTCCACACGTTGAACGGGGGCGGCAACGGGGTGAGCACGGTCTTCCCTCGAAGTCGCAGCGTGGCGCCGGCATCGATGCTGCCGGAGAACGGCTTGGTGATCTCGTTGTGATCGCAATCGAGACCGGGCAGCCAGATCCGTAGCTCGATGGGGGCATTCGCATGGGCGACGCCCTCCACCACGAATTCGGTCATCCGAAACGCGCGGATCGCGCGAATGGCGGTCACGTCGAAATCGGGCATGACGGCGCAGTACCAGGCCGGGGCAGGGCCGGATCCGCCGTAGCCGCAGCGCACGTGGGCGATACGGGCGATCGGAGAGCGATAAGGGGTCATGGTAGCTTCTTCAAGAGGTCCGCCGCCCGCGCACGGAACGACACGAGATCGCCTCGACTCATGTCGACGGTCATGGCCTCGATCGGTTTGGGGGCGCGCGCTTCACCACCAAGGACCACGAGCTGGGCAAGACCGCGGGCTGCGTGGGGCTCGAGCTGCGCGCGTGCCGTGTCCACGTCGCCTTCGACGACCTCGACCAGGCCGCGCTCGTGCTGCTCGCGGAGGAGCAAACCGAGCAGCGCGCGCTCTTCGCGGAGGGCCGGCGGGACCAACACCAAGAAGCGCAGGTCC